>Ga0187893_10001863_pt1 | contig 48310 bp, 38 predicted proteins | sample MA1701074metaG_FD_139574 | JGI IMG/M metagenome (GOLD analysis project Ga0187893, IMG submission 139574) | White microbial mat communities from a basaltic lava cave in the Kipuka Kanohina Cave System on the Island of Hawaii, USA - MA170107-4 metaG ... | reverse complement strand
TCCCGCGGATCGGGAACCTGCGCAAACGCCTCCCAAAGCGAAATAACCTGTGACATGGCTTGGTCCTCCCTGACCAACGCCTTTATCGACCAACTCTAACCCAAAAATTGAAAGACCCTGGGTCATGAAGACCAGCCAACCAAAGCCCGCGATGGTGACACACGCGGATCGTTCGGTTAACATGGGCATGCGCGCCGGCAAAACGATTCTGGCCAACGGAACAATGATGCCAAATCCCGTAAAGAAAGTGCTTATCATCGGTCTGGATGGGGCGACGTTTGATGTGCTCAATCCCCTCATGGCCGAAGGCCGAATGCCGCGGCTCCAGAAGGCGATCGCCGAAGGGGCGTCCGGCCTGCTTCGGTCGACTGTACCCCCCATCACTCCCGCTGCTTGGACCACTTTCCTCACCGGGAAGAATCCGGGCACCCACGGGATCATCGACTTTGAACGCTATGACGCTCTAACCAATAAGCTCGGCTTCAATAGCACCCGTTGCCTTGACCATGTTCGCAACCTGTGGCAAATCCTCGGTGATCAAGGGCTAAGGATCGGCAGCGTCAACGTGCCGATGACCTATCCCCCGACGCCGGTCAATGGGTTCCTTGTGAGTGGTTTTGAGACACCGGGACCCGAATCGGATTTCGTGTTTCCGAGCGAATTGAAAAACCCCATCCTCGAACGCTGGCCCGATCCGACTCTGAAGGCCAAGTGGTGTCGGCGAGTTTTCGGCGGCGACGCTGTTTTTCGAGAAAACCTTGACTACATCGCCCGCAGTTTTCATCAGGGCGCGGAAATGTCCATGTGGCTTGGAGAGAATCACGGCTGGGACGTATTAATGGTCGTCTTCAAGCTCCTGGACAATTTGCAGCACAAGACGTGGAAGTATCTCGATCCTCGTTGGTCGAATCGTAACCCGCATCGACGCGATCAAGTGAAAGACTGCTTCGCGGAAGCCGACAAAGCGGTGGGTACCCTGATCGACTATGCATCGATCCATAACGCCGCGGTGTTGATCGTGTCAGACCACGGCCACGGTAGTCTTGAAGGCAAGGTACAGGTCAACTCTCTTCTCCATCAATGGGGATACCTGGCTTTGGAGGGCGGGGCGCGGCAAGGTGCGACCAGGGCCCAACATGTATGGGATCGTTTTCGCGGTCGGACGCGCCGCTTCGCCCGGACCGGCGACGTACTCCACGATTTACCCGTCGATTTCTCACAAACGCGGGCGTGCGTCATGCACGCCGGGATGGCCGGGTTTCTCTATGTAAACCTTCAAGGCCGACAACCGACGGGGATTGTGCCGCCCTCGCAGTATGAAGCGCTCCGCGATGAGCTGCGAACGAGGCTGCTTGGCGACGAATGTCGCGTACGCGACCCCCAGGGCCGCGAATGCCGGCTGTTCGAGGAGGTCCACAAGCCGGAGGAGCTTTACAATTGCTCGCGGGCAGATCAGCCCTGGCTGCCGGACTTGATCCTGACGCCGCATGAGTCTCTGGCGGTGATTCGGAAGATCCGCGGCCAAAAGAGGGTGCGATGGCTATCGTACCGTCGATTGGAGGGTACTCATCGGCCGGATGGCATTTTAATTGCCGCCGGACCGGGAATCTCTTGTGGAACGAGGGTCAACGCAAACATCGTTGACTGCGCGCCGACCATCCTGGCTATGCTAGGACTGGGTGTTCCAGAGGACATGCAAGGTCGAGTAATTCAAGAGATCTTTGATCGGCCGCAAGAGGTTCACTATGAAGCAGCTCGCGCTGCTCACGTGTTGCAGGACAAAACGGACGTGTATTCGGATCGCGATTTACAAATGGTTACGGACCGTCTTTCCGACCTGGGGTACCTGGAGTAGCGGAGGACGGCCGCAACTTCGTCGCTTCCGGGCGCGGAGTTTGTATTTTTTGCCAATACCCATCGGCTAGTTTGTCCCAGAATCCCAGTTCCGTCGCCGCAAGGGTATCCACGAGCTTGCCTTCGACGAAGACCGCCGGCGTCCCCTTGATTTCAGATTGTTTGGCTTGATCGATATCCTCGTTAAGGCGTGAAGCGACGGCTTGTGAGGCCTGGGCCTCGCGTAGCGCGCCTACGGTCAGGTTCAATTCGGCGGACAGCGCTTCGGGCGTCAGCTTACCCTGCACCAGAAGATCGCGCTGCTTGAAGAGGTAGTCATGGGCCTTCCAAAAGGCCGCATTTCCTCCGAGCAATCGAGCGCCCTCGGCCATGGAAGCGGCCGCGCAGGCGTGGGGATGAACAGTATTTCCGACACGCGCATTGCACGATCGGTCCAGCGGATAGTGCTTGAAAACCACCTTAAGGCCACCCTCGAAAAGCCGCTGAGCACTCTCATCGATGAACGTTGCAAAGCGTTCGCACGAGGGACATTCGAAATCGCTGAACACCACGACGTCCAATGTCGGCCGTTGGGGATCGAAGCCCCCGCCGGTACGTGCCGGGTCATCCGGACGAATCACGATATCACGCTTGGTAACGTTCACCCAGTTGCGCCACAAGGTGTCGGAATCGCCCTTGATGCGGTTAACAGCGGCAAGGCATGTGTTGTAGTTTTCCGTCGCCGAGGTAGCCTGCCGCCGCCACGTCTTGAGGCCCAGCATGTTCAGCTCTCCATAAGCGACCGCGGCAATAGCCAGAATGGTAATCATGACCGCCCTGGCTGATGGAAACGGAGTCGCCAGCGTGACAGCGCGACCCCCGAACGATGCAGAGTTCTGATCCGCACTAGCCGCCGCCAACTTCAGTTTTCTCGGCCAGAGCAGGACAAGACAGACGGCGATCAGCAGATTGAGTACATGCGTCACGACGCACCACGGACACCATTGGTCCAGAACGCGAAACATGATGGTCATGTAATAGGCAGACCCGGCCAGCCCCATCCCGACCAGCAGCAGAGGGATGACGTGCAACCAACGGCGGCGAGGCGACGGGCGGCCGATGCCGATCAACCACGTCATCAGGGTCGAGTAATAAACCAATCCCAGAAAGGCCACGGGTAAACGGCCTCTCCCGTCAGCCTCTTTGGTTTTTTTCGGTGGGAAGTAGCTGTACGGGCTTGCCAACACCGCGGCACAATTCGCCCCGCCCGCCGCGGGATTATCTGAACACCCCGCCTCGAACCACGCCGCGCCGGAGGTTCCGGTGACATGCTTCAACACCATGTTGTAGCAAATCAAGGCCGCCGCAAGACAAAGCACCACGCCGACGACTTGGACAACAACGCCAAACTTCATGGCCGCGAATCGTAATGCACGGCGGCGAAATGTGGAACCACAAATGTGTAACGGCTTGAGGATTCCGCAGCGAAGGGAAGCAATTTGCGATGCCCACGCTCGAAACCTATACTCGACCAGCCGCCCGACTGGAAAACGCGCGACAAAAGACACCGCATGAATGCCAAAAGTTTATTGGCCCAAATCGATGTTTTCAGAGGAATCCTCTCATTTTTTGAGCGGGTCGCTGACCGTCCGTGGGTGGCGCTGATCGAGCTTTTGCTCATCGGCAGCGTGGTGTATCTCGCTCTTCGCGCCTTGCAGGGAACCCGCGGCGCTCGTCTGGTACGCGCCGTTCTCACCATCCTTGCAGTCAGTTTCGCCGTTGTGTGGTTAATCGCGGAACGGTTCGGGTTTGATCGCATCAACGCTCTCTACCCATACTTTATCCTGGGTGTTTTCCTCGTTTCTCTTGTCGCGTTTCAGACCGAGTTGCGACGATTGTTGCTCCAGGTGGGTGAGGGCAAATGGCTGCGGCGATGGATGCAAACCGGCGACGAAATGGTAGAGCCGGTGGTAACCGCCGTCGACCGATTGGCTCGCAGAAAGATCGGCGCCTTGATCGCCATTGAGCGGACTGAAGAAGCTGGAGCGGTCGTGGAAACGGGAGTTCCATTGGACGCGGTGGTTTCCGCGGAATTACTTGAAACCATTTTCTGGCCGGGAAGCGCCTTACATGATCTCGGGGTGATGATCGGCCAGGGGCGAATTCGGGCCGCGGGATGCCAATTTCCGTTGGCGGAATCGGTCGACGTGGACCGGTCCCTGGGCAGTCGGCATCGCGCCGCAATCGGCATGAGCCAGGAGTCCGACGCCATTGTCATCGTGGTCAGTGAGGAGACTGGAACGATCTCGTTGGCAGTCAATGGAACGTTGCGACGTGGGTTTTCACCGGAGACCCTGCGGGAAATACTAGGCAAGGAACTTGGAGGCGCCTCGCACCCTTCTAAACCGCACATTGCGGATTCCAACTCTGAGGGTTCAAAACGCGAGGTGGCGTAAGATGGGCCGGCTTCGGCTTCTCGTCATGACCGCAATTTTGACGCTCCTGATCTGGATCAGCGCGGACAGCCTGGTCACCGAAACGGTGATCCTCAGCGTCTTGATGAAACCGGTTCCTGTGAACCGTGACTCCACCATGATTGTCCAACCCCATCCTGGTAATGACCGCGTTGACGTGCAGGTTTCCGGACCACGACGAACGGTACAGGCCGTCCAAGCGCGAGCACCCTATCACCTGCGACTTCCGATTGAAGAGCGGCCCTTCGGCGAAGCCGTCATTCCGCTGCCTCGCCCGACCGTTAAGCGTGAGCTGGCGGAACAATGGGCGGACTTCGGAAACCTCGCGGTCGTATCCGTTAATCCCGACCGATTCTCCGTCACTGTTGATCGCATCGTCTCTAGAGAGGTAGAAATCTCTGCTAAGCGACTGGCCCTCTCCTACGACATTGAGCCGCAGCTACAGCGAACCACGGCCGTCATTGAAGCTCGAGAAAGCTATCTTCAATCATTGCCCACCGGTCAGCCATTGCAGATTGAAATCGGACCGGACATCGAACGGCTCCTGAAGGATCAACCGATGGGTAAAGGCGTCACCGTCCGTGTCGCTTTGGACGGCCGCCGCTTTGGAACGGATGCGGAGATTAAACCGACCATAATCGAAGTCTCCGCCGCTGTGCGCGCCCAACTAAGCACGGAACAAATACCAACTGTGCCGGTGCTGGTGGCGATGAGTTTCGCGAATTTGGAAAAACGCGTGCGCCCGGTAACCCGCGATGGCGGCGCGCTCTCGCTGGTTACGCAGACCATCAAGGTGACCGGAACGACAGATGATGTCTTGCGGTTGGTACGCGGGGAAACACGAGCCTATGGAGTCATTCAACTTAAGGAAGACGACCTTCTTACATTGGGAGTGCTGAAACTGGCCGTCCCGGAATATCACCTGCCTAAAGGACTCGATTTAGCTGAACAGCCACAACCTATCGAGTTTCAGTTGATTCCTGTTACTAGTGCCGAAAACACCCCTTGATTTCGCGTCGTCCAGGGGGTTGACGGCCAAGCTTCGCCGGATAGGATGCTTCGTGCGGTGACGTTACGTGCGGGGAAACACCCGTTACCATTCCGAACACGGAAGTGAAGTCCGCACGGCCGATGGTAGTCGCAAGGCGAGAGTAGGTGATTGCCGCATTTGTTTTCCTTGAAAGTACCCGCTTTGGCGGGTATTTTCATGCGCAGCCGCTCGTGCGGACGATAATACCCTAGGCGCGCGGTCGATCGTCCCCAAGAAACGCGAACCAGCGAACTCAGCCTCGATTGTGAAAGGTGCATTATGCTAACTTCCCTGTTTGGATCTTTGTTTAGCAATCTCATTCCTCTGATTGTACAGATGATCCTCGAAATCATCTTCGGCGGCACACTGGCCAGCTAAAAACTTTCGCCCGCCCATAAACTTCGGGCCCATTGGTTGGATTCCGCGCGCGTCGTATGGAAATGTGGTGAAGCCGTCAACCGGCGAGTTCACGGATGATTTCACATCCCCGTCGAATCTTGTGATCCGCGGCGGCGTAACTGATTCGAAAATGCGTGTCCTTTTCACTAAAGACTATTCCCGGAATAATCAGCAGGTTTTTCTCGATCGCCGCGTTCACGAACTCCGAAGCGGACTTGAATCGCGAAGGGGCCTTCGGAAACACATAAAACCCTCCGGACGGCCGAACGAAATCGACGACGCCTTTCAGCAGATTACAGATCAAATCCCGTTTGCCTCGATACTCAGCGACCCTCCCTGAAGTCTCTGTGTCCATGGCTTCCAATGCCGCATGTTGGGTTGGTTGAGGCGCGCAAACATAGGTGTACTGCTGGAGCTTGGCCATTTCCGCAATAATCTCCGTCGGGCCAGCAGCATAACCAATTCTCAAACCGGTCATCGCATGAGATTTGCCAAAACCTCGCAGAAGAATCGTCCGCTGTGGAGCACACGCAAAGGCGCTGGGCACGGCCCCGTCGTAGCTCAACTGATTATAGATCTCGTCGCATAGGATGAGCAGGTCGTGTTTTTCAGCCAGCTCGGCAAGGGCTTTGATTTCTTCACGACCAAAGACCACGCCCGTGGGATTGCCCGGGGAACCGACGATGATGAGCTTGGTTTTGGGCGTTAGGGCGGCTGCGAAACGCTCGGGATGCAATTGAAAATCATCGTAGAGATTCACGGTCACCGGCACACCCCCGGCTAGGCGCACGAGGTGTTTGTACGAGACGAAATAGGGATCGCCGATGAGCACCTCATCTCCGGAATCGATGCATGCCAGCATGGCCAGAAAAAGCCCGCCGGAAACACCGGAGGTTACCAGCAAATCCGGTTCCAGGTTGAACTCGCCCTTGAGTTGACGGGCAATTCTCTGTCGAAGCTCGGGAATGCCACGGGTCACGGTGTAGCCGTTTCGGTCGGATTCGATGGCTCGAATCATGGCCCGCTTGACAGTGTCCGGAACCGGGAAGTCGGGCTGCCCAATGGAAAGGTCGATGGGGTCCTTCAGCTTCAGCCCCAGGTCAAAAACGCGGCGGATCCCCGATTCGCCGATACTTGCTACTCTTTCCGCGATGAAACGCCTTTTGCCCATGCTGATTGGAGTCCTTTTTTCGCTCGAATACACGCGCGGGTACGAGGGTTACTCGGCGCGCCAGATAGTACCGTCCGGGCGATCTTCGAGCGAAATCTTCTGCTCATCAAGTAGATTGCGTATCAGGTCGGCGGTCTCGAAATCCTTCTTCTTGCGAAGGTGCTGGCGAATCTGGATGAGCACTGCCATGGCTTTCTCGGCGACGCCGTCCTTGGAGCCGGAGGACTTTGCCGGCGGATCAAGGAACAACCCGATGATTCGTCCAAGGGCGATCAATTCTCTTGCGGCTTGGAGCGCATTTGAGCCAGAAGCTTTCCCGTCCTCACTGCGAACGGTCTCAAGTTTCTCCACTTCGACAAAACGGTTGATAGCGGTGGCGAATTCAAATAGTGCCGCGATGGCGCCGGCCGTGTTGAAGTCGTCATCCATAGCCTGGGTAAATGCGCCTGCGAATTGCTCTTTGGCTGATATGAGGATTCGAGATTGAATATCCGACCCAACGGCGCCCCGCCCTCCAGAAGCACTCATGTACGGCGACTCGCCGGTGAGGCGCTCAATGCGTTCGAAAAGACGGTAAAACGTGTCGAGCCCCTTGCGCTTGCTCTCCACCTCGGCCTCCGAGTACTCGATGGGCCGACGATAGTGCGTGCTGAGTATGAAAAACCGGATCAGTTCACCGGGATAGGCAGCCAATAAATTGCTCAGGGTCATCTTGACCAGCGCGGCCTGCATTTCAGGATCGGCGTCGGATTTGGCGACTTTCTTCGTGTTAAATCGTGTCAATCCGTTGTGTAGCCAATACTTGGCGAACGGCTTGTCGGTCGCGGACTCCGATTGGGCGACCTCATTCTCGTGGTGAGGAAAAACGAGGTCCAGACCTCCGCCGTGAATGTCGAAAGTCTCACCCAAGTAGCGCATGGCCATGGCGGAGCACTCGATGTGCCATCCCGGCCTGCCCTTCCCCCACGGCGAATCGAACTTGACTTCCTCGGGTTCCTCGTGTTTGGCCGTCTTCCAGAGCGCGAAGTCGCCTGGGTTGCGCTTTTCGCCGCTCTGCAAGTCCCGCTGCCCTTCCTGTTCGTCGAGGCGACGGTTGGACAACTTTCCGTAGTCGGCGTCCTTCGTGACATCGAAATAGACATCGCCACTTGCCGGATAAGCGATGCCGCGCTTAATAAGCCGCTCGATGATGGAAATGATGTCGCCGATGTGCTCGGAAGCCTTGGGCATGATGTCGATGCCGTCCACGTGCAGCGTCGCCATCGCGGCCAGGTAATCACCCGTTACTTTCTCCGCCAACCGCGCGGTGGTCGTATTCTGCCGGGCCGCCTCTACAATGAGCTTGTCGTCCACGTCGGTGATATTGACCACCCAGGTTACTTTGTATCCGCAGTGGACGAGATACCGTTTGATGGCATCGAAAATAATGGGTCCGACAGCGTGGCCTATGTGGCTGGGCTTGTAGACCGTCGGACCGCAAAGATAGATGCCCACGCGACCGGGTGTGACCGGCTCAAAGGGCTCTTTTTTACGTGTCAGCGTGTTGTAAACGACGAGAGCCATATTCTACCGCCTGCCCCTCAACCAAGCCCTACCCTATGCCTCGAATAACAGCGGCGACCGCTGTACACGCGATGGCGTCCGCTTGACCCACCGGACCTAATCCCTCGTTGGTCTTCGCCTTCACGCTCACACGATCAGCGGGAACACCCATCACGGCGGCAACGGATTCACTCATTCGGCGCTTGTAGGGCGACAGCTTCGGCGCTTCAGCGTGAACGATGATATCCACATTGTTAACCGCAAAGCCCTTGGTTCGCACTCGATCCATTGCCTTAGCAAGTAACATCCGGCTGTCGGCGTCTTTGTAGGCCGGGTCGGTATCCGGGAACAAGTCGCCGATATCCGGCAATCCCGCCGCCCCCAGCACGGCATCAGTCACGGCGTGAAGGAGAACGTCGGCGTCGCTGTGGCCGAGCAGGCCCTTTTCATGCGGAATCTCAACGCCTCCCAGCATCAAACGGCGACCCTCGACGAGGCGATGGATATCGTAACCCACTCCGACGCGAACTGTATCCATGACCGACAAGGAAAACTTCCCCGTTTATTCCGTGGATTATCCCTGACCCACCTAGGCTATGGGTTTCACAAGGTGCTTTCAAGGCTGACACACACGGACAGGGCGATTCATTGCCTGTCGGGGCTTCGGGCGGGGATGGGAAAGTCTTTTTTCAGGACGCCATAGGGCGCTTGACCCACGGTAACGTATCCGTCGTTTTCGATTTTCCCCAAAATCCGTTGTAGCGTGGCCATCGCTTCCCCAAAGCGTTGGACCGAAAGAACCGCCGCTTCATACAGGCGCTCGTCCTGGGCCAATCGACCGAGCGTTCCGCGGCCTTCGCCGACCATTCGAAGGCTCGACGAGAGGCTCTTGGCGCCATCATCCAGGTTTTCCAAAACTTCATTGAGATTGGCAAAGGAGCGATCAAGATTCTCTTCCGTTTTGTCGATTCCGGCGCTCAAATTGTCGGCGATCCGTTGACTCGACGTCCTCCATAGTTCCATCGTGTTTCGCAGCTCGACAGAGGCAGCCTTAAGATCGTGAACGACGGCCTTCACATCTTCCTGAACATCGGCGTCACCCAGAACGGCGTTCAAGTTCGCCACGAGGGCATCGATCCGTTCGACCACCGTGGCCACGTTGGGGGCGATCTCGGTGGCTGGATCGGTAACGTCCTTCACGCTGCGCGGTTCAAGCAGGCCCGCCAGGTTCGCGGCGACGGGTGTGGCCGCGTCGGCGAAGTTTCCGAAGTTCGTAATGGTGCGCTGCACCGAGTCAACCATGTCCTTGGTGATGATCTCCTGGACGACGCTGCGCATTTCTCCCCTGATCTGCGCCCCCTTTTTCGGCAACGGGGGGTTGTCGCCGATACCGGGCTCGACCAGGATATCGATGTGTCCGGTGCCAATGCCCAAGGTTGCACCATACACTCGAGCGAAGGCCCCGGTGGGAACGGAGTATTGTTCCTTGATTCGCGTGACGATGGTCACGCCCTGGTCGGGCCGTTCCGCAAATACGAACTCCATCGCCTTGACACGTCCGATCTCCACGCCATTGAGGTGAACAGGGCTGCCCGACTGGAGTCCGCGAAGTTCACGGACGTTGACGACCTCCAAAGTCCACTCATTGCCACCGAGCCAGTTGGGCGTCTCACCGAACCACGCCATCAACGTGGCCAGGACGGCCAGAGAAATGACCACGAAGCTTCCTACCCAAAAGTTACGTGCCGAATCGGTCATGTTTTTCCCTTTTTGTGCAGAGTCTGAAGGACATCGGGCGCGCAGCGACCTTCGATAAAGCAGTGGATGCGCTCGTCGCCGCTTCGTTCGATGGATTGCGGCGTGCCGTCAAAGATGAACTCGCCGTGGTGCAACATCACCACGCGATCCGCGACTTTTCTAACCGTCGCCATGTCGTGCGTCACCACCACGCCCGTCACGCCCAGCTCGTGTTTGAGCTTGAGGATCAGTTCATTGATCTCATCGGTTCTCGGAGGATCAAGGCCGGTCGTCGGCTCGTCGTAGAGCACGACTTCGGGATCGAGGGCGATCGCCCGAGCGAGGGCGACGCGCTTCTTCTGGCCGCCGGAGAGTTGCGCGGGCCACTTGTCCTGAATCCCGTCGAGGCCGACCATACCGAGCTTGTGGCTTACGATTTCGTCCACCTCTTCTCGGCTTTTCTTCGTGTGTTCGACGATCGGGAAGCCGACGTTTTGCCCCACACTCAACGAATCAAAAAGCGCGCTGAGCTGAAACAAGAACCCGAATCGTGGCCGCAAAACGGTCAGCTCTCGCTCGGGCAGGTTGTCGATGCGTTGATCGTGAAAATACACCTCACCGCTGTCCGGCTTCAACAATCCTACGATGTGGTTGAGCAGAACACTCTTGCCCGATCCGGACTCGCCGATGATGACCGTCGTCTCCCCTTGGTGCAGTTCCAAATTCACGCCGTTGAGCACGACGAGGTCGCCGAACCGTTTGTGCACTTTAGCCAGTCGCACGACCGGGTGATGATTCGTGGCCGTTTGGGCGGCGTTGATTGCGGGTTGCTCGACCATCAGACAAGCGACTTAATGCCGTACATGCCGCGATACAGACCCGACAGGAAGAACCCTATGAAAAAGTCTGTAATCAGGATGACGATGAAGCTCACGACAAAGGATTCCGTACAGGCCCGGCCCACGCCCTCCGCCCCTGTACGACAGAAAAAGCCCTTGTAACACGCAATCAGGCCGATCGCTCCGCCAAAGACGATGCTTTTCACAAAGCCGACCATGACGTCCCATTTTTCGATCGCATCCGCGATGAAATACCAATAGGGCGCATTGGGAATGCCTTTAAGCTGCACCGCTATAAACCAACCCGCCACTGATCCGCACAGATCGCAGAAGAACGTCAAAAGAGGCGTCAGCAGCAGACACGCCAGGAACCTGGGGACCACAAGATGACGAATCGGATCGGCGCCAATGACCCGCAGGGCGCTGATTTGATCGGTGACCCGCATCGTTCCCAATTCAGCGGTAAGCGCTCCGCCGACCCGCCCGGCCACCATCACCCCCGCCAATACCGGTCCAAGCTCTTGCACCAGCGTGATGGTGACCAGAACGCCCATCCGTTGCTCGAACCCTGCGGCCTTCAATTGATCGAAGCTTTGAACGGCCAGCACCAACCCCACGAAAGTTCCGGTAACCACAATAACGGGGAGGGTGCGATTACCCACTTCGTAGAAGAGGGGCATGGCCCGCAGCCACGTGCGCGGCTTCAGCACCCCCGGCACCAGCCAACGAAGCATCTGCCAGGCGAATACGCCGAACTGTCCAAACGCCGAGACCGACGCGAAGGTCCCCGCCCCAATCGCTGAAATCACAAGCTCACCCACCTTTGACGCGGCCTTCTCCGACCATTTGAAGGCTCGACGAAAGGCTCTTCGTAGGATTGTCGATTTGCGATTTTCGATTGTCGATTGGATTTGTGGACGAGCACCGCGACCCCACAACCGACATTCGACAATCGACAATATTGACCATTCTCGGTTTTGTACCCCCAAAGAGGAGCTTGGTGGCACCCGGTGAGCAACGAAACGAGGCAATTAGGCAACAAGACAGCAAGGCAACGAGGCAAGGGTGAGGGTTTGGCGGAAACCGTGAAGCGGGGAAGCGTGATCGCTGGTGTGAGTGAGGTTTGCATAGCCCCGCTTCCTCTTTTCGTACAAACCCTCCTCCCTCGAATGAAAGGTAACGAGGCAATCCCGGTAGCTTTGCCTTCTTGCCTTGTTGCCTCGCTGCCTTCGTTGCCTTTCATTCCAGCAACGCCGTGCGTATGTAGCTGGGCATGATCGGCCTGTCAATTGAGTTTACGGTTCATTCTCGGACGGTATCATCCACCAATGGCATCGCCGCAGCTCTCAGCTTCGATCATCGTGCCCACCTACCGCGAGGCCCCCAACATCGAGCCGCTGGTTACGCGAGTCTTTGCTGCAACCGCTCAAGCAGGACTCGACGCGGAGCTGATCATCGTCGATGACAACTCCCAGGACGGCACCGAAGAGATTGTCGAAAGGCTTGCGAAGCAATATCCAGTCAGGCTTGTGGTGCGGCGAGGCGAACGCGGACTCTCCGGCGCGGTGCTGGCCGGGTTTCGAGAGGCTCGGTTCGACAAGTTCGTCGTCCTGGATGCGGACTTGCAACACCCGCCGGAAATGGTGCCGAAGGTCCTCGCCCGATTGGATCAAGGCGACTGCGACTTTGTCATTGGTACAAGGTATGGTCAGTCGGGCTCCGTCGCCGCCGATTGGCCGCTGATGCGCAGGTTGGGCAGCGGCATGGCCACGCTGCTGGCACGTCCGCTCGCACGCTTGAGCGACCCCATGTCCGGTTTTTTCGCCCTTCACCGCCGCACGTGGGACCAGGCCGCTAATCTGGACCCCATCGGATACAAGATCGCACTCGAATTATTCGTGAAAGGTCGCTGTCGAAGACCGGCGGAGGTGCCGATCACCTTCGCCACCCGCACGGCCGGGGCAAGCAAGGCGAGTTTCGCGGAGGGACGTCGCTATTTGCGGCACCTGGCGCGGCTGTATCGCTTTCGGTTATTAGGCCCAAGGCAACGAGGCAACAAGGCAGCTAGTCAATAAGGCAGTTGCCTGGTTGCCTCGTTGCCTTTTTGCCTCGTTGCCTTTTTGCCTTAGTGCCTTGTTGCCTTGTTGCCTTCTTGGGATGATTCCCCCATGAGTCATAAACCCAAGCCCCCCAACACTGAGCCTTCGATCCGCGTGGTGATGATGCCTCGGGACACCAACGCCGAGGGGACGATCTTCGGCGGGGTGATCCTGTCGCTCATCGACCAGGCCGCCTACGTGGAGGCCGTCCGCCAGTCCCATCGCCGCTACGTCACCGTGGCCATGCGCGAGGTCGTGTTCCATCAGCCGGTTTTCGTGGGCGACGTGCTGAGCCTCCACGCCGACACCATCCGCATCGGTCGAACGTCGATGACCATCCGCGTGCGCGTCTGCGCCCGACGGCGGACCGACCCCGATCAGGACGTCAAAGTGACGGAGGCGGAAGTGGTGTTTGTGGCCATCGACGATTCGGGTAAACCGGTGCCGGTTCTCGGAGACTGAACCGAATACTGCGGCATCGGCTCCCCACGGTTGAACAATTCTAAAACTGGTGCGCCGGGGGGTCCATGTTGTCGTCGATGTGCTGCTGCGTGGACTGCTCGCCGTCAAAGCTGAACAGAATGGGCTCGTCGTCGATGCGGGCGTTCAGGTGGATGGGCCGCTTCCAGACCTTGTGCAAGCGCTTGAGCGTCTCCACTGCGTATTTGATCTCGATATCCGCTCCGGTATGACGGTGGGTCAAATACAGCTCGCCGCGATTGCGATAGTTGGCGTCCATCACGTAGATGTAGGGCTGGGCGTGATTGGTCAGCATGAAAAGAAGCTGTTGCTTGATCTTGTCGAAATCGCGGTTGACCACCACCATTTTTCCCGTGGCCGGGTCCAGACGGTAATGGTACAGCTTCTGATCGTCCACGAATTCGGGCGTCAGGAATTCATCCAGAAAGGTCACATCGTTGTACAGGGCGCGGACCTCATAGATCTTCTCGCGCCCCGGAGACCCTCGGCCCACGACGCGACCCTTGGGGGCCTTGTCCTTCCCCCACTCCCTGCGCACGGCCATGTCGTCGCAGGCGTCGTACCTGGGACCGTAGCGACCCGTGTTCCAACGCCGCTCGATGTCGCGGAGCAGCTCTATGCCAAGCTTGTACGGGTTCAAGTGCCCCGGTGAGGTGGCCAGCGTCCCGGCGTGATGTTCGCAATAATCGATCAGTTCGTCATCGCGAAGAACGTAGTTGGTCATGATCGTGGAGTGCCAATAGCTGGCCCAGCCTTCGTTCATGATTTTGGTCTGGCCCTGTGGGGCAAAATAATAGGCCTCCTCGCGAATGAGCGAGAGAAGGTCGGCCTCCCAATCCTCCAAGGGAGCGTTTTGCAACAGGAACAGCAGGATGTCGCGCACCGGCTTTTCCGGGAAGCGGTGCTTTTCCTTGGCCACCTCCGCATGCGCCGCCGCACGATCGCTGGCGATACGTTTCGGGGGGTTGATGTAGCGATCCATGTAACTCTTGGCCGGATACCGCGTGACTTCGTCTTCGGCCCGTCGCTTCTTCTCTTCCGTGGGGACGACGGCCCCCTCGCGGCGCATGAAAGCGGAATGCGGGTCGATCAGGTTCTCCAGGGAAAGATAGGTATCAATTCGATCTTCGACCTCGTCCATGCCATATCGTTCCGTGTAGCGGCGGATGCGCGTGGCGTGGTTGGCCATCTCGTCGATCATTTTGCGGTTGGTGCGGCTGAACCAGATGTTGTTCTTGAAGAAGTCGCAGTGGGCGTATACATGGGCGATCACCGTCTTGTGATCGACGGGCATATTATCACTGAGGAGATAGGCATAACACGGATTGGTGTTGATCACCATTTCATAAATGCGACCCAATCCGTACTGATGCTGCTTGCGAAGGCGCTCGTATTCCATCCCGAAGCGCCAGTGCGGATAACGCTGGGGAAAGCCGCCGTAAGCGGCGACCTGCGACATCTGCTCCGAGTTCAACAGCTCAAAGACCGTCGGGTAAAAATCAAGCCCTTCCCGCCGCGCAAAGTCGGCGATGCTCTCCGCTTGTTTGGCAATGTCTCTAGGAAGAGTCAGGTTCAATGGTTACCTGCCCGCGGAAAAGAAGGTCTTGATGCTGTCGTAGATATCGTCCTTGGTATTGACGCGACTGGTGAGCACGGCGTCGATTCCGGATAGATGCTCATGGACGACGTTAATGAAGTTGCCGCTCCCATAAGCGCTCGCCACCTGGCAATACCCGAAGAGATTCAACACCGGCAAAAGGTGCTCGCGCATGATGGAGCAGCATTCGCGGCTGTCGGATTCACTGCTGTTGTCTCCGTCGGAGAAATGGAACAGATAGACGTTCCATTCCGACGGGGCGTAGTGATTCTCAATCAATTCACGAGCCAGTCGAAACGCGCTGCTGATGCGCGTGCCGCCGTCTTCACGAATCCGGAAAAACGTCTCGCGATCGACTTCTCCGGCACGGACATCGTGTACGATGTACCTGCTCTCGATGCCGTGGTAGTTCTTCCGCAGCCAGGCATCAATCCAGAACGCCTCCAGCCGGACAAGCTCTTTCTGTTCGTCCCCCATGGAACCGGACACGTCCATCATGTAGATAATGACCGCGTTGGACTGCGGATTGAGGATCGTTTTCCAACTGCGATACATCTTGTCGCGGCGCTCGAAAATGATGCGCGGAGAATCCGGGTTATACATCCCGGACATGATTTGCCGGCGCAATGCCCTGCGAAACGTCCGCTTGAAATGGCGAAGGGACTCCGGGCCGGACTGCCGGACGCCGCTATATCGATCTCGGTCCGCCGTGATACGGTGTTTACCCTTGGGCAGGATGCGCGGCAGCTTGAGCTCCTCGCCGAGGATTTCCGCCAACTCGTCGAGACTGACCTCGACCTCGAGGATATGCTGCCCTTCCTGCTCTCCGCCGGGACCGGAGCCGTTCTCACCGCTGACGGAGTCGCCCGGTTTGCCGTCGCCGCGCCCAACGCCCGAATCGTTGTTGTCACCGTATCGAAAATGGGGAATATCAATGCCGCGGATCGGAATGCTGATGTACTTCCGCCCCTCGCGCCCCAGCAGCTCGCTGCGTGTCAGAAACTTGCGCAAGTCCTCGCGGATCTTCCCCTTGACGATCCGGCGAAAACGCTGATGATCCTTGGCGATTTGTAGAACCATAGGTCAAGAAGGCAACAAGGCACTACTTCTTCTTCTCCTCTTTGGTGTCGCCCCTGGCAAAGATGCTGGCGACGTAGTTCAGCACGTCGGTCGCGCTGGTCTCGTTGTATCCGAAGTACTTGATGAGACGCTGCTTCACCACGTCGATCTTCGCCTGGGTCTCGTCGTCGACCACGCCCGACACTACGTTTTTGAGCTTGATCGTGTCGCGCTGGTCTTCGAACAGTTTCAGTTCCAACGCCTTGTGCAATCGGGCATTCGTGTGGTATTCAAACTTCTTCCCATCCAGTGACAGTGCCCCGATGTAGTTCATGATCTCCTGCCGGAAGTCGTCCTTTCGGCTCTCGGGGATGTCTATCTTCTCCTCGATGGAGCGCATCAACCGCTCATCCGGATTCTCATCTTTTCCAGTATAGCGATTGCGCACCCGTTCGTGTTGGGTATAAGCACGAACGTTTTCAATATAGTTGGAGCACAGCCGCGTGATGGCGTCTTCGTCGGCGCTGATCGCCCGCTGGACTTCGGATTTCAGAATGTCCTCGTATTCTTCTCGGACCAGGGCCAGCAGCTCTCTGTACCGCCCCTTCAACTCCTCGTCGGTTATGAGACTATGGTGGGCCATCCCCGTCTCCAGCTCGTTCATGACCATGAACGGATTGATGCACTTTTCCTGAATGGCCTGGTCGCTGACGAGGGCGTTGGAGAGTTTGTCCTGAATGTATCGCGGGCTGATTCCCTGCATTCCCTCGCGCGGGGCTTCGTCGCGCAGTTCGCGCACCGAATCTTCGGTGAAGTTCGGTATGCTCTTCCCGTTGTACAGCTTGAGCTTTTGAAGGAGCGTCAGTCCCGCTTTCTTGGGTTCTTCGAGTCGCGTCAGCACGGCCCACATTGCGGCCATTTCGATCGTATGAGGGGCGATGTGGATCCCGCGAATGCGCTCCTTGTTGAAATCCTTATTGTAAATGGCGATTTCGTCGTCCAGACGGATATTGTAAGGGACATCGATCTTGATCGTCCGGTCGCGAAAGGCCTCCATCAGTTCATTGGATTGCAGTTTCTTGTATTCGGGTTCGTTCGTGTGCCCGACGATCACCTCGTCGATGTGCGTCTGTGCGAACTTCTTCGGCTTGATCACGTGCTCCTGCGATGCTCCGAGCAGGTCGTAAAGAAACGCGACATCCAGCTTCAGCACTTCGATGAACTCGATCATCCCACGGTTGGCGATGTTCAGCTCGCCGTCAAAATTGAACGCTCGCGGGTCGCTGTCGCTGCCGTACTCGGCGATCTTGCGATAGTTGATATCGCCGGTCAGTTCCGTGGAATCCTGGTTCTTTTCATCCTTGGGTTGGAACGTCCCGATCCCGATCCGATCCCTTTCACTGAGGATCAATCGCCGGACGCGAATATGGTCCATGACCTTGCGCCAGTCCCCGTCATAACGGACAAGGAGGTCTTCAAACATCCTCCGACAGAACGGGTCCAGCGAGCCGTCGATGCGCAATTGCGACCCCTCATCGAGTTCCTGGTTGATTTTCGCCAGGACGGCCTTGCGGGCTTCGGGAGGGATCAGTTTGAGCGGTTCCTCGTGCATCGGGCACGTATGAACGGATATCTTGCCGTGCTCATCCGGTATGTGCCAGGAAAAGGTGTATAACGCTCCTTGGTCCAGTTTGGAATAATACTCCAGACCTTTCTTGAGCAGCCGGGCGATCGTGCTTTTCGATGATCCCACGGGGCCGTGCAACAGTAGAATTCGTCGCTCCGTACCATACTGATGGGAGGCCGACTTGAAAAAATCGACCAAGCTCATCAGCGGCCGATCCAGGCCGTAGATCGCATCAGCCCCGTTGTCGATGGGATCGGAGAAGAAGTTGTAGCGAATCAGCTCCTGGCGCAGCGAGGTGTACCGCTTGCTCCCGAAGTGCATGATCATGTCGTAAATGCGCTGGAACGCGTTGCGGGCGATGCGGGGATTGGCCGCCACCAACTCCAAATAGTCGGAGAAGGCGCCCTCCCAGTGCTGCTCCCGGAACCGGTTCGGATTCAGATGTTGTTCAACGACGGAAACTAAGTCAGCCGCGTTTCCCATGGCCGCAGTTCTCCATGCGGTTGTCGGACCCCATTTTCACTTGCGATCGGTCGATTGCGGCGTGTCGTTAGGACGTGCGTGCGATGTTTCGGCGCGCCTGTCCGATCTGTCACGCGAACCCGCCAGCGTCGACCGGCACCGTTAAAGTCGCTTCCGATAAGTCAATTCATATTAGGACCGCCCCAATAGTCGAGTCAACGCCGATCCCGATCCCATGTAGCGGCGCAACTGCGCAAAACTCCGGCGCAGACGCATCCTACGAATATCGACAACGGGCCCGGCACCCTGTTGCAATTGTTACGGGCGATCCGAAGGCTACGTCCGCTTTTCTTGGATGGGTATGTGCTGGGCCTTTTCCATGGCTTGATCCACCAGCTCTCGCATACGGCGAGCCGCACTGGCCACGTCCGACTGAGCGATGACCGAATGGCAGACGCACAGGCAGCACGGCGCGGCCGCGAGGACCGTTGCCGCGTTCTTCTCCGTAATGCCCCCAATGGCCACCAGCGGCAGGGAAGTGTCCCGGCGCGCCGCCGCCAGCGTGGCAGGGCCGGCAATGTGACGTTGAGGTTTCGTGGGAGAGTCGAACATCGGCCCGACGGCGATGTAGTCGGGCGCTTGCTCCGCCGCCGCCCGAACCTGATCTATGGTGTGCGTGCTCACGCCGATCACGCACGTCGAAGGGATAATTCGGCGGACGGCGGACAGGGGAAGGTCTTCAGGCCCCAAGTGTACTCCGTGAGCGCCGCTGGCCGCGGCCACGTCCGGCCGATCGTTCACGATGAGCATCGCCCCATGTTCTCGACATAAGGTAGCCAACCGTTTGGCCCGCTCGAAGAACTCACCGTCGGTCAATTTTTTTTCACGAAGCTGTAAACAATCCGCTCCACTGCGTACCGCCGCCTCAGCCGTCTCGAACCAGTCGCCCTTGCAGTGCTCCTCGGTGAGCAAGACATAGAGCCTCACGTCCCCGAAGCGGTTCCGGGCCAGGATGGTCAAAGCCAGTCGCCGCTCCAGTTCGTAACCTTGGTAGCGGATGGCCTCGATGGCGCGGCCGAACGAGGGATCGACGATCTTTCCATACTCCTCGATCGCTCGTAGAGCCTCACTGAGCCGCTTCCCTGCCGCTGCTACTACGTCCTCCGCCGATGCCCGACTAGTCTCGGATGGAGTGGTGATCTCTCTGCCCACGTCGCAGACAATGTCGCGGGAGGCGATAACCGAGCCGCAGCCCTTAGCCTGCGCGGCCATAGTGTTCAATTCGCTGGTTACAGCGTGCCGCGTTTCCTTAATGGCCGCCGTCAAATTGCCGTCGTCCAGCACGAAACGGGCATACTCCTCCATCACCCGCAGCGCCTCCCGCGCCCGGTTGAAATTAGCGTCGATGATCCGAAACTCGATCATGCCCGAATTGTCGATGGTCGATTGTCGATTGTCGATTGCGGCTGAGTTGGTCTGCCGCACTCCGGGCAAACGCCACTGACGTTGCCGGTCAAATCGTACCCGCATTTGAAGCACAACCCAGGCGTGAGATAAACGTTAGGAAGCCGAGACGAGGTGATCAAAGCCGCGAAAAAGAGAACCAATGGTCCCGGAAGCATCAATGCCGTCATCATTGTCGGCCAAAGAACTATGCCCGGTGCCGCCAGGATTGCCGCGACTGTGAGCCAGTACTTCGCAGATTGTCGCATTTCTTTTCGTCGAAGGAAGAACCAAGCCAGAGGAAAAACGACTATCGCTTGTACGGCAGATAAGAAGGCTCCCAGAACCAAACCAACCACCATATCTTTGTTGAATGTCCATCCGTAGGATGGATTAACGATACCAGAGAATAAGCACAGGGCGTTGAATAGAAAAAGCGCCGCGAAACAAAGGAAAAGAGCCGGAGCGCCTTTCATTGCAATGATCTCGTGAACGAGCATCCGCATTCCGGGCAGCGCGGTTCAATCAATCCTGTCAAATTGTATCCGCAATCCAGACATTCGTTGCGTTTCTTGCGCCGCAAGCGACGCCGCTCGTAAATGGAGTTTTGAATCGGCGGAACCACCAGCAGGATTGCCAGCGGCCAGACCGGCAGGCGAAGGAAACTCGACTCCACGACCCACATAGTCCCCGAAAAACCCCAGGGCGGACTCGGACGAGGACCGATCCCCACCCGCCACGCACCCCCCACGGGCGGCACGGAAAGGCGATCGCCGATGCGGATGGGAACCCGAAACCACGGGGGCGGCGGCGGACCCGTGCGGTCGTCGTCCCACCGCCCCAAGTCCTCGGTCTGCGAGTGCAAGTAGATAATGCCGTGGTATTCAGCTGCCTCCACGCGGATCGGCTCTATCGGAGAGTGCAGCCAGAACACCCGCACGCGCCCGTCAAAGAAGTGCAGAACGAATACGTCTCGGTCGCGCCAACTCCCCGTAAACGAGGGGATCATCATGTAGCTGAACGCACCGCAAACTGCCAATGCGACCGCTGCGAGCGCGCACGCCGCGGCAATCATTTTCCCCCGCTTCATGATCCTATTATACCGTGTGACACCGGCTATGCGGCGGCTGCTGAGGTTCCTATTTCGCCGTCAGGCTCTTGGGCCCGCGCAGGTCCGTTGCGGGAGGCAGTTTCGGCGACGGGCGATTCTTGAACTTCTCGTAGCTTTCCGTCTGCATGCTGCTCAAATTGATCGGCCGTCCGTCGATGAACATGTGCGTTACATGGGCCACCGTTTGCAAGGGGGTATCGGTGGTCACAATCAAGTCCGCCCGCTTGCCCGGCTCAATGGATCCCAGACGGTCAGCGACTCCGAGAATCTCCGCCGCGCCAAGCGTCAAGCCGAATTCGGCCCGCTCTCGCGGCAGGCCGTGGGCAACGGCCATCCCTGCAATGGTCCCCAGATCGAACGCACTGGACGCACTATCGCTTCCGAAGCAAAACTTCACACCCACGCGGTCCAGCTCGGCCGCGCATCGGTACACCGAATCCCAGGTTTCATATTCACCCCGCGGATAGCTCAACACCGTGGCGAGGATGACCGGGATGTTCTTTTCCTTGAGCATGTCGGCGACCTTCCAGGCCTCCTGCCCGCCCAGGAGCACGCACTTGAATTTGTGCTTGTCGGCAAATTCCAGCGCGTCAAGAATGGCCTTGTACGTGCCCGCCTCCAGCACCACGGGCTTCTCGCCACGCACGTAGGGGATCATCGCCTCCAGGGACAAGTCCACGTCGTAATGAATCCTGGCGTCCGACTCCGCGAGCTTCTTCACTTCGGCGTAGTGCTTGGCCTTGGTGACGAAATCTTCGAGCTGCTTGAGAGCCTTCTTGTGTTCATCGGTTCGCTTTTTCTTTTCTTCTTTGTCCTCCGGAAGCTGAACGGGCAGGCTTGGAACGCTCATGTGCAGGCCGAAGGCGTCCACCACGAGCATCTCCGGGGCCGTCCAGCCGTCCAGATGGATGACAGAGCTTTGCCCGAAGATTCTTCCGCCGGAGGGCTTGGCAACGGCCGTGGTGATCCCCGCCGTTCTGGCAATTCGCACATGTTCGCTGTGCGGATGGACCGCGCTGGCGGTCTTGATGTGCGGGTTGAACGTCCCGATCTCGTTGAAATCGCGGGTCGAGCGCAGCGAATCGACCTCCGTAAGGCCGATGATGCTGCTTGCGTCGATCAACCCGGGATAGACGTGCAGCCCCGCCCCTTCGATCACGCCTGCTCCGGGCGGTGCCTGCACGTTTTCGCCCACTTCGAGAACCTTGTCCTCTACAATAACCACCGTACCCTTCTCGATCACCGGGCCGCTGATGGGGTGAATGGTCGCACCGACGATCGCATATGCGCGATGGGCCGTTTTGGGGATGGCCCGGTCAATCGTTGAAGGGCCGGCTTTCCAGTCGGTCCGTTCAACGGAGTCGGGCCGTGAATCCTCGAAGAAGACCTCCCCATCGATCAGCGTCATGACGCATTTGCTGAACGTACTGAGCGGGTGACCATTGTAGATGGCCAGGTCGCCATCCTTGCCCACTTCCAGGCTGCCCACGCGATCGGCGACCTGCAACTGCATCGCCGGGTTCAGCGTCACCAGTCGCAAGGCCTGGTTTTCGTCCAGCCCGCCCCACTTGATGCACTTGGCCGCTTCCTGATTCAAATAGCGTATCGTGTTGGCCGAGTCGGAATTAACCGACGAGTTTACGCCGTAGCGCGTCATCAGGGCGGCGTTGTGAGGAATGGCCCCGTAGGCTTCGACCTTGTAGGCCCAGTCGTTCGCAAAGGAAGAGGCGCCACAACCGTGGCGAGCGAGTTCGGGCGCGATGCGATATCCCTCCAGCACGTGGTGAAGCGTCCCGATGCGGATGCCGTATTCTTCGGCGGTGGCAAGCAGTCGCAGGATTTCTTCGGATCGGTAGCAGTGGCTATGGACGGTCAACTTCCCGGATAAGACGTCGGCCAACGCTTCCAGGCGCAAGTCCTTCCGCGGCGGCGGCAGGTCCTGCCCACCCTGTGACTGGCGGTTGTAATCATCCCATTCGCCTTGGTAGTCCTTGGCCGCCTCAAAGGCCGTCCGAATAACCGCCTCCACTCCCATACGCGTGATGGGATACCGCTTGCCGAAATTCTCGAAGAAGTTCGCCTGAGTGACGTTCTCGCCCAGGGCGAACTTGATGGTGCGCGGGGCGTCGGCGATGACCATTTCCGAGACGGGTCGCTCATACTTCAGTTTGAAGATGACGTTTTGCCCGCCGATGGGATTGGCCGACCCGTGCATGGCATGGTGCGTGGTCGCGCCGCCCGCAGCCGCCCGATAGATGGACACGTCGTGCGGGTCGATCGTATCCGCGATGCGCACTTCCGCGCTGATCGCCAGCGATCCCTCGTTGACTCCGTCAATCCCCAGGTGCGAGTGGCAGTCCACGATGCCGGGCATGACGTATCGACCCGTCGCATCAATAACCGTCACGCCGGGTGGAGCTGTTACATCTGACCCCAAAGCCGCAATCTTGCCGTTTCGAATCAGAATCGAGCCGTTCGGGATCGTCGGCCCCGAAACGGGGAGAATAGTCGCGTTTTGCACCAGAACGCTGCCGCCGGTTTTGGTTTTGGGGACTCGATCGGCCTTGATTTCCACCGGCCAGGTAGGTCCCTTGTCTTTCGCGTCGTCAGGCGAAACTTCGGCAACCCCCGCTTCCGCAGGCTTCTCGCCGTCGGGTCGATCGCCTTTTTTCTCCTTTTCGCCTTTCTCCTTGTCCTTTTCATCCTCGGCGTCGATATCGATCTTCTTGCCGTCGATGAAAACGAACTTCGTCTTGGCTCCCTTGTCCGACAGGGGCTTGGTCAGCACTGTCACGTTGGCCACGTAACCCGGCGCAAGGGCCCCGAGCTGCGCCTTCATCCCCAGAATCTCCGCGGGGTTCGCGGTCAGCGCTTTCAACGCCGCTTCTTCGGGCAGTCCCTTTTCAACGACGATTCGAAGGCTATCCATGAACTCGGAGGCCTTTTTGAAGGGTCGGGTGGTAAACGCAAACGGCACGCCGGCCTCGTGCAGGCGGATCACGTTGGCGACCTGTTCCTCCCACAGCCGCCGGCGCTCCTTGCGAAGCTTCAACGGTTCGTAGATTGTTTCTTCCTTCTCGTCTTTTTTCGGTTCCTTGGCCTCGCTGCGCTCCTTGACCTCAGGCGGCACGTCGGCTGTCTCAGGGGCCTTTGCGTCCAGCTTGGTTGGATCCGGCTTTGAAGGGTCCGGCTTGGGGGCATCGGGTTTGGGAGCCTCGGGTTGAGGCGCCGGGGGCAGAGGTTCCCCGGGTTTCAGAGCTTCGGGCTTGGGCTTTTTCTCCTCGCCCTTGGGTTTCTTTTTGCCATAGTCAGGCTCTTCTTCGAACTTGAGGCTGACGATGAGCGGCACGCGCTCAGCCTTGAGTCGATCCACCGCTTCCCAGGCCTCCTTCGCCCCAGTGATGGCGACGTCGAGCTTGAATTCAGCCGCCAGATCGAGCGCCCGCCGGATTTCGTTGTCGGTATTGGCTTCAAAGAAAATGCGTTGTGATCGCCCCAGCATCGGTTGGAGGGCGTCCAAGGCCGCGTCTGTCGGCGGGCGAACCGCGTTTGTGGGATGCCGTTCATAATACTTCTGCAGCTTGGAGTGCCGACGGGCGTCGAGCAGCACCTGCCGAAATTGGGCGAACACGCCGAGGATCGTTCGCGGATATTCACCCGGCTCGCCGACCGTGAATGATCCATGCTGGGCGACGTTGGAGGTCATGACGGATCGTCTGATCGGATCGTTCGACAAGCCGACCAGGTCGCTGCTCCCCCCGAATAGTCCGTCACGCGGGGCGATGAGTGCCGTCGTGAACCCAACGGCCCGGTGAGACTCACGCACTTTTTCGTCCGCGGCGTATTGTTCGATGGCGTGAATGTGCGGACGAATGCCGCGTCGCTCGGCGAATCGTGTCGCAGGCAACGGACCTTCGCGCGGATCGGGGTTGAAATCCTCGGTGCGGATCCGTTCCTCAACGGTACGTTCTTTTTCGGGAATGCCCAGGTTCGTGTGGGCGTCGATGAATCCCGGATAGGCGATCAGACCCGATCCGTCGATCCGCTCCGCGTGAGGCGGGATGCTCGCATCGGTCCCCACCGCGACGATGCGCCCTTCAAGCATGACAATGGTCCCATTGTCGATCGTCGTGCCCGTTCCGGTAACGATCTTGACATTGGTAAGCGCCGTTGGGGTCTCAAACTCCCCATGGGATGAGTGAGCGGCTATCGCCGAAACCACCAGGGCCAGAGCACAATTCATCCGCCATTTGAATTGGTTATTCACGATCTTCATCCTCTAACGAACGGGCGTCGTACTGGAAATAAGGGCACACTGCGGGTAAGGCGTGCGGCAACGGCCGCATTCTTCGCTGGAAAGTCTAAGGGTTTGTCGGCGCGCTGTCGACCTCCGACCCCGTCCACGGCTTTGTAAGGTCGGGACAAGTCGCATGCATCGTGATAGTATCCGTTGGAAACCCCTCCGATAACGGTTGGGGCGCGAGGAGCGCAAAGGTGGCAACGATTCTTGTAACCGGCGGGGCGGGGTTCATCGGGTCGCACCTGGCCACACGATTTGTTGAGCAGGGTCACCGCGTCCGTGTTTTTGACAATCTTTCGACGGGATTTCGCTCCAACCTTAAGCATCTCGACGGGCGCGTTGACTTGATCGAGGCAGATTTACGAGACGCAGAGGCGTGTCGCAAGGCCTGTGAACGAGTCGAATTCGTCTTCCATCAGGCCGCCCTCGGATCGGTTCCCAAATCCGTCGATGATCCACAGACCAGCCACGACGTAAACATCGGCGGGACTTTTAACATCCTCCGGGCAGCCGTCGAACAGAAAGTGCGTCGCTTCATCAATGCAGGCAGCAGCTCGGTATACGGCGACGCCGAAGAATCTCCCAAGCACGAGGGAATGATCCCTCGACCGTTAAGCCCTTATGCCGTCCAGAAACTTGCCGGGGAAGAGTATGCCGCTGCGTTCTATGTCTGCTACGGATTGGAGTCGATCACGTTACGCTATTTCAACGTCTTCGGCCCTCGGCAGGATCCCAAGAGCCAATACGCCGCCGCGATCCCTGCGTTTGTCAGCGCCATCCTCAACGGTGAAGCGCCGACCGTCTACGGTGATGGACAGCAATCGAGAGATTTTACTTACATCGACAATGTCGTGGACGCCAATATCCTGGCTATGTCCGCGAAAAAGACAACCGGCCAGGCCGTCAATATCGCCTGCGGCGGGCAGATTACGATCAATCAGGTGATTTCGGCGATCAACAAGGTTCTGGGAACGAAAGCTCAACCACGTTCCGTCAATGCTCGTCCCGGCGACGTCCGGCATTCCTGCGCGGATATTCGGCTGGCGACCTCGTTGCTCGGATTTCGCCCCAAGGTGTCGTTTGAGGATGGTTTGCGGCGCGCGATTGACTACTACCGTTCCATCGCGGGATGATGGTCACCTTTGATGATTGCGACGATGAAACGCCCTGACACCAACCTGCGTCAATACGCCCAACATCCGCGCGATTGGCGGGAAAACGCCTACATCTATCCGGTCATCTCCCGCCGCAGCGGCGGGCTAAGCATCGGCATCAATCTGAACCCTGACACGGCCTGTAACTTTGATTGCATTTATTGCCAGGTGGACCGAACGGGTACTCCGCGCGTCCGCGATGTTGATATCGATAGAGTGGAAAGCGAACTCTCACAAATGATCGCAGACGCCACAAGCGGCGCCCTGTTCGACGATCCTGCCTTTCAAGACGTTCCACCGCCGCTGCGGCGGATTCGTGACTTCGCTTTTTCTGGTGATGGCGAGCCTACGACCTGCAAGTTCTTTCGCCAGTGCGTTGACATCGTGGCAAGGCTCAGGCGGGAAGCCGGACTGAAGGAGACCAAGATCGTCCTCATCACCGACGCCTGCTATCTCACCAGAGCAGACGTAACCGCAGGGTTGGCGAAGATGGATGAAAACAACGGAGAAATCTGGGCGAAGCTTGATGCCGGTACCGAAGAATACTACCAGCGGGTCAATCGGCCCAACTTTCCGCTGCGGCACGTCATGGACAACATTATTGCCGCCGCGCGGGTCAGGCCGGCCGTGATTCAGTCGATATTCATGCGATTGGATGGCGTCGGACCTGGCGAAAACGAATTGTCGGCGTACTGTGACCGCCTGAATGAAATCACGGCAGCCGGCGGACGAATCGCCTATGTTCAGGTGTACACCGTGGCTCGGCGGCCCGCTGAAAGTTACGTGACCGCCCTGGAAGACGCCGAAGTCGATCGTATTCGAGACCTGGTACGCGCTCGGACAAACTTACGAGCCGAATCGTATTACGGCGCGAGCTAGTCTGTGCTTACACTTACCTTTCTTGGTGTCGGCTCCGCTTTCGCGAAGCGAAACTTTCAGTCCAACGCCCTGGTCGAAGCCTGGTCCTTCGGACCGCAGGCCCAGACGCAACCCGACGACACGCTGCTGATCGATTTTGGAGGAACCGGCCCACTTGCCCTCTTTTCACTAAAGGGACACCCGGGTTTCGGTTACATGGATCACCACGGCCTGATCAACTATCCCGCAATCCGCCGCGTATTCATCACGCATCTGCACAGCGATCACATCGGTGGTCTGGAGGAGCTGGCCACTATCAATCGTTATCAGTACATCGACCCGCCCACCGGCCGCGGCTTTAGATCGCAATTGATCGGCGCGAGCGAGGTCATCGATAGCTTGTGGAATCACTCCCTGCGCGGCGGCCTCGGCGCCCATGCCGGCGGCTATGCGGAACTAAGCGACTACTTCGACATGCTCCCCTTGCCTGCTGTTCGTCCTGACGCATGGAAAGCATTCACCATGCTCGATCGATACGAATTCAACCTCTTGCCCACCGACCACATCCAGATCCATCGCAAGTACGATTGGCCGAGCTTTGGCCTGTCGATTCGCGATGTTCAGACCGGCCAGAAAGTGGTCTATACCGGCGACACGCGATTTGACCCCGACGGCCTCGGCCCCGCGCTCACGAATGCCAAGCTCGTTTTCCACGATGTGCAATTGGAAGACCAGCCACAACCCGTTCACGCCTTGCTCAGTCAACTGCGAACTCTTCCTCGTGACATTCGCAAAAAGACCATCCTTTACCATTACGCCGACCGCTGGGACGACGGCTCTTTCGCATTTGTCGCAACGGAATTCTCGGGTTTCGCCAAGCCTCATTATCGGTACGTTCTATTTCCATGACCTCTACCTGGTCTGGATGCAGCATTCGAAGCATCACTCTGGAGCCCTTTTAGGTCCCACGCTTCAGCGCTGCTGCCAACGTACCGAAGTTTATTGATGGCTGATTGATTCGTATACGATCGCATAGCCGAATAGGGACCATCGCCTTGCGTATGAGACGCCAAGCCATCGCGAAAACGCTTCTTGCCGTGCTTGCAGTTGTGCGTGCTTCGGCCGCAGCCGCTGACAAGCCGCCACTCTTAGGTCCTGCTAATCCGGACGAAATGGCCGCCCTTGTTCATGCCCTTGGCGATCCCGGCTACGAAGCCAGAATGTTCGCCACTCGCCGGCTTTGTGCCATCGGAATGGAAGCCTGGGACCTGCTGCAGGCAACCGCTCAGAGCTCCGACGCGGAAGCCGCCCTTCGGGCGAAGCAACTCTTGGCGATGTTCGATCGTCTCTGGTTTTCAGGCATCGACGTGTCTCTCTCCTTTTCGAAATCCGTCATCAGCTGGCTTGAACCCGTCGACTTGAATATCACGATGACCAATCGCCTGCGTTACCAGGCCAGAGTGCCCTTTGACGTCGACCCTGCGGCTCGCGGCGACATGGACGACGCGCGCCAGGTTGCCGACATGCTCGACCTCGCCGATTGGCTGAAGGTTCGCGGTCCCGACGGTAAGGAAATCGAACTGCGCGTGGACGACATTGCAGGAGAACCGGCGGTATTCGCTGTCGTTCAATCGCGCCTGGCCGGCGGTCCGGGTGGTGCGATTCCTCCGGGAGTGCAGGTCACGGTGACCGCGCGGGCGTTCAACCGTGGTTGGGCGAGATACCCCCTGCTGGAAGGCGGCGAATACACCATCGTGTTGGACTATGTTCCGGATTGGTCCGACGAAGTCCTCGCCACCGCTCGCGCGGGCCGAGTCGTCAGTCCCCCCACTACGCTCACCGTTCGAGATCCGGCGCCGCCCGCCGTTTCGCGAGCCGGCGTTCAGGCGGAGTTGACGGTGGAGCGCGAAGCGAACCATGTCACCGCGCGTCTTGTCAACCGCACCGACCAACCCCTTCTTATCAACACGAACTTTGGAAGTGCCCCGCCTTTCGCGGAAGGCCGCTGGGTTTACGAAAAGGGCCAGTCCCCGCGCGACCTTCCCGATCAGGCCAAACCGGGAGTATCCTGGCACGACTTCAGACCGGAATTGCTTGTGGAGGTGGGCCCGGGAGAGTCCGTGGAACTCGCGCGTCTGGCGGTCGCTGATCTCAGAAAAATGCTCGCCGACGCGGGTGCTGATCCGGGCAGCGACCGCTGGAACATCCATTTCGCTTATGCCAATCTTGGCGATCGCCAATGGCAAACGCGTCAAGGGGCCGCCCTTCTGGGCAACGAAACCGCACCGCCATTCTTCCGACAACTGCTTCCCAAGCGGATTCTCTCGGCCCGTCATACTAGCAATCGCCTTTTCGCGGCATCTTTCGAATAGTGGTGTGTCGCGTTCTCACCGTAACGGGGATTTAACAACTTGGTTTCCACCATTTTCCGTAACCGCGTCTTAGGGTAGACTCGCCGACAATGATCAATGGAATGATGTGTTACGCCAACGCCATCCACTTTCCCGTATTCAACATTTTCACGTTGGTCCTTGTTTCAGCTTCTTGGGCTGCCGCTCAGCAAGAAGCGGGACAGGAGTCCATCAAAAAATCTCCCAACGGCGAAAGAAACACTTCCGAAATCCATCTCGCTCCGCATCCGGGGTTCTCTGACGACGCATCGGTCCTCGCTTCGGTTGCCGCCCGCGTAACCGACCTGAAACAGCAGAGTAAGGAAGCGACCGACCCCCAGCGCTCCGCGGAATTGCTGTTGGCCGCCGCTAACCTGGTTTTGGCGGAAGAGATGGAACCAGCGTGCTCACGGAAGTTTTTCCAATTGGATGATCCAACGCCCAAGGAGAAGGAGATTCGTATTGCCGCCGCTCTTGCCGGCGTTGATGAAATGATCCTCGCGGCGGTGAGACTGGTTCAGCCGACTAAACCGGATGCAACTGCCGAAATCGAAAAGCCGTCTACTGATGAACAGGCCAAAAATCTGAATCGCGACGCTGTTACCCTGAAGGCATTTGCACAAGCCCTTCGTGCGTACCTCCTGAGGGAAGGGACCGAGGCCGATCCTTCGCGATCCTCGCGACGCGCCGCCTCAGGACTTTCAGTCCTCGTCGAAGACGACAATCCTCAAATCGCGGCAGCCGCCGGGTTTTGGCAAGCCGCTTTGCGGGCCATGGAATCGGACCCCACACCGGCCTTGGATATCCTTGAACCCGTAACGAATGACATCCACCAGGAAGCCCCGCGATTCGGCTTCTTTTCACGGCTTCTCCGCTGTCGTCTCGTGGCGGCGAGGGGAGGGGCCGCTGCCGCCTTGGCGCTGGTCTTGCAGGTTGAAGAGCGCACGAGCGACTGGTTCAAAGCTGATGCGGATCAAGCCGAGGCCATGCGCGCCTGTGCGTGGCTGCGTCTTCAAATCCTAAAGGACTGGTACGAAAAACTGGATTCCACGGCTCAAACGGAAGAGCGCGAGTGGTGCCGATCACAGATTGACCGCCTGCGCGCGAACCAATTCTCGGACAGCTCCGCGTCCACCGTTCTCAGGCTGAAGCAGGCCATCCCGATGATTGTCCGAGTACCCGAGCCTAAAGACATGCCTCCCACGGGTAAGCAATCTCCCGATTAACCATTCCGTCACTCCAGAGAAGCTCAGGTGGCAAACGCCTTTTGGCGTGCCTAGGATTGAGGGGGGTCTGGGACTATTGGGGTGATGGCATTGTTTGCGGTTAATCGCCGGGGAGCTGCGGGTAAATGGGCCTTTCGGTCACTTTCGTCAGCGGCCCCCGCCGCTCCGGGAAAAGTGCCCTCATTCAGCGGATGGTCCATCGTCTTTGGAAGACTCCGCCGCATTATCTTCGCCTCGTAGAATCCGGCTCCGATAAAGTCCCTCCCAAGGCCGGTTCCGATAAGCCAACCGAGAACTGCGGAGTGGCCTCAGCCCGGTGGCTTGCCTACGAACCTGAGCATGTTTTTTCCACCCTTCCCGAGGCTCTGGCCGCCATCCACCGACGCGATCGATTTGGTTCAGTCGTAATCGAAGCGGACGCCGACCCCAACCTGCGCTGCGCCTATCCTTACGACCACCGCGTCTTCGTGATGCCTCTTCCTCAGTCTATTTGTGAAATCTTCCGCGATACGAGCCGGGCTGCGCACGAGTTACGCCGCGTTCTGGATGACACTGCGGCTTTCGCCTCGGAAATCTTCGGCCTGTTCCGCCGCGACGGCGAGGAAACGCCGGAACCTTCCGAAGACCGCCCGGACATGACCGCCACGCAGATGCGGGGGTTTCTCTATTCACCGCTCGGCGACGAGCTGGCAACCCGCATCCAGCTTCAACAAACCTACCACGGCCTGGTGGAAAGCGATGTAATCATCGTCAACACGCGGGTGGGGAATCACGGGCCGGAAACCGACGAATGTCTCCGTCGCGTCGACCGGCTCCTGACGCGCATTCGCGGCGTTTCCGGCCGCCACGGCGAGCTTTTCATGTGCGAACTTTGCGACCATGACGGCCCGATAGAGCGCCCGCTTCTTAAGGCCCTAAAGCCCATGTGTGCCGGCGGCAAATAGCCTGACATCGCCTTGCAGTCCCCACTGTTATTGACTCGGTTTTCTTCGTGAGTACATTACTTTGCAGTGGAGGCGCTGTCGGACGAAACCGATGGCTAAGTTGATGACCGATCCCCGATAGCTCAATGGTAGAGCGAGCGGCTGTTAACCGCTAGGTTCTAGGTTCGAGTCCTAGTCGGGGAGGTTTCCTCGAGAAAGTCGGCTAATACAGGATGTCCCCTCGTTCGCCGGAGATGGGCGGGGACTGTTCCCAGCCCCGTCGGACAAGGCCAAGCCCGTACAGGCAAAACTCGAAATCCTCGCTGAGGTGTCGGAAAAGCGACGACGGCGGCGCGTCATTCTCGCCGGCCAGTTGCGAGACGATCGCATAGGAACGCTTGCCCTGCGAAACATAGTCCAGCAGCACATCCGACGGATCGCGGCTCACACGCTTAAGCTGCTCGGGATAGACGCCTGCCCAGAACAACGTGTAATCACCGATGTGCCGGTACATGACACGGTCCCGTTCCAGCGGCGTCGCGGGGCGGTCTTCGGAATTGACGGCTAGAATGGCCGCTATTTGCTCCAGCCGCTTTCCGCTGGCGTTGCGAACAGAGTTGAGGCGGTCAATATGCGTAAAGCTGACCAGAAGATCGGTCACGTACTCGGTCAAGATCGGATCACACATTCCCACCTCTGAACAGAAGGCATTCTCGACGAGCCCGGTGAAGAGCTTCCGAAGAGGATGATGGGAACTAATGGATTCCATGCTACTACGTCCAACAGCCTGTTTTCAGCAGTAAGGCAACCGGAAGAGCCATCGCCAGTCCCGTTTCGTGCCGGCGTGGCGTCTTCCTGAACAGTAAATCCTAGGATTCAGTTTTGGCGCAGGCAACCAATTCCGGACGCACGCTAAGAACGAGAAAAGTCCGATAGGAAGTTAATTTACGAAACCTAGGGGATCAGCGGTGCTCATTGACCGGTCTTACCGGGCGATTCCGGCTTGGCCGGTTGAGGCTCAGAAGGCGGCGGAGCCTGCGGCTGTGTGATCGGCTTGGCCGGAGCCGTAGTCGCGGACTTGGTCCTCTTGGCGTTTTTCTGTGCTTCGTGTCGCTCGACTTGCGTCGTCGTCAGCAGGCCCTTGAGTCGTCCCTGCATTTCACCAAAGAGGGCATGCACCGGCTCAAGCACTTTTTTACGCGCGGCCTCAACGCCCGCCATCTTATCTCGGTCACGGGCTACCATGGCCGCCACTTGTTCGGCTCTAATCTTCGAGAGCTCCTCCTGCTTGGCGGCATTGAAGTCATTGGCCTTAACTTTGAATTCTTTAAGGATGGATCGAGCGGAGTCGATCTGCCCTTCGTCCAATTGATAATCCTTGATGAACTGTTCGACGTAGGTATCAAAAATGTCAACCCGAAAAGTCTCCACTTCGGGCTTTGGTAAACCGGCGGCGGGTTTTTTCGGGCGCGGCGGACTCAGGTCGCTGGGCGGCGGCGGGGGAAACAGCCCCGCTTCGGTTGGTTTCCCCGAAGACCAGTCACTGAAATTCTTATCGATTTGCGCGAAGGTCTTTTCAATCTCCGCAACATCATAATCGTGGGTTATCTTCTGATCGGGTGTAAGGTACATACGCCATTCCTCGTTGGCCTTGAGGATGGCGTCCTTGGCTAGCGCCGCGAGCGGGCGAGCCGACTTCCCGATGCGTTTGACCTCCTCGCCGTTCTCGGGAGGCTTCCCCCCTAGCTGCGCGGCAAGAAGGTCGCGAATCAGCGGCCACACTTCGGCCTCATGCTCCTTCAGAAAGCGGTTGACCTCCCGCTTCATCAGCTTTTGCGTTTCCGACGTCTGTTCGTCGTTGAGGTTGTATCGGCGCGAAATGTTCCTGACCGCGTCCTCCATGATCTTCTCGACGGTCGCGGAGGTCGGCGTAGTCGGCGATTCGAGAATGGCTGCCGCGTCCGCCGGAGGCGATGCGGGCTTGGGCTCGGCCTGCTTTGGCTGGCCGCTCGCAGCCAATGATGTAAAAAGCGGAAAGAACAGACATGCCAAACGCAAGGGCAACCCCGTCAAAGCGATCATGCTAATACTTCTCGTCGTGTTCACCATCGTCATCCTACCGTGGAAACTGGTACAATCCAGTGCCGGACTTGGTTGCAACAGGGACACTTAAATCGGGGAGAAATTCGCCGCTAGTCGGGCGCGCCAACCCGTCCCCGCAGTCGGTCAAGATAATAGCGGAGCTGATAGCGCCACATTCGTTTCTGCACCTGCCGGACCGGTCCCTTATCCTCCAGGGCCAGTTCGGCCCTACCCAGCATTTGCCGGGCCTTGCGCCACTGTCCCAATCGAAGGTGGGCGATCGCCGCACTGAACATCGCCCCCCCGAATCCCGGACATTCGCCGATTGCACTGAGGCAATGGTCAAGGGCCGCACTCGCACTCCCTGTCTTAAGCAGGCAGATACCCAACTTATGATGGGCAATGGGATTATGCGCGTCGATCGACAACAAATTCCGGAATCGATCCCCGGCCTCCGTTGCCTTGTTGAGGGCCAGCAGGGTATCCCCCAACAACATGAGGGTTCGGACATCCGTGATGCCTGCTGCCACAGCGGATTCGAGGCGCGTTCTGGCTTCCCCAAACCGCCCAAGTTGAAACATCGCTTCACCGGCGAGGGCGTTACATTCACCTTGATTGTTTTCTGACTCTCCGTCGGTGATCGCTTCCAATCCTTCGATACTCGCCAGGGCCTTGCCTGGTTGGCCGCAGCGAAGCCAGATGCGCGCCAAGGCCAACCGCGCCGGTGCATGCTGCGGATCAAGTTCGAGGATGTGCTCAAGCTTTGCGCTTGCCGCGGCGACCTGCCCCGATTCAACCGCCAGATCAGCCAGCTCGAAGAGCAGGTCCACATTCCCGGCGTCCTCGCGAAGCTCGCGGAGCAAGTATTCGCGGGCGTTGGCCCGGTCACCCTTGGCACGATAGGCCCGCGCGATCCTGCTGTTCACTCCGATATACGACGGTTCAAAGTCCAACACGCGCTCCCAACAATAGATCGCTCGATCGTGCTGCCCGCGAGCCGCGAGCGAACCGCCGAGGTAGAAGAAACAATCGGGGCACTCGTCGTCGATCTGCTGCGCGAGATAGAACATCTCTTCAGCCTGATCGTGACGACCCAACTCAGCGTAAATGTAAACCCGATGACAGTAGGCGGGTTCGAAGTCGGGCTGCTTCTGCGCAATAGTCTCAAAAACCTGCAGTGCCGCCCCCATTCTTCCGAGACGGGCCAGGGTGGCTCCTAAAGCGAGCGCCACTTCACGGTCGTCTCCGTCCAATTCATGCGACCGCCGATAAGCTTCAGCGGCATCGGCGGTTCGGTCTAGCTCTTCGAGTATGTAACCTCGCTGGGCGTGCCAGAGTGCGTTGGCGGGTTGAACGAGCAGAGCGGCATCCAGCTCCGCAAGGGCTTCCTCCCAACGGTGCGATTCAGAGAGTTGCTGGGCGCGTTCGACGCGTTGCTCTGCCTCAAGCCAGTCGTTCATAGGCCTAAACCCCCATGCCTGGGAACCTGGACCCATACTATTCTATTCGTCTTATCGGACAAGGGCAAGACTTTTTGCAGGGGCTTGCGCGAGATTTACGTCTAATAGGCCGCCAAAATGAAAGCGAAGAGGGTGGACCTTCAAGGTCCACCCTCTTCGCTCTGGTTTAGGACAAGATTGCGGCTCTAAGGAAGCAGGCGTGGCCGCCCTATTCTAGGAGCTGCACAGAGCGCTTGCTGCTCAGGATGTTCAAGATGTGCTCCAACTGAAGGCTATACTGCTCGATGCTGCCCTCGGCGTGGAAGTGCTCGCCGCTGCCGAGCTCCGCGATCCGATCCATGAACTCCAGGTCGGGTTCTGAACCGACGCTGACGGCGTAGATGCGGAAACCCAACGAAGCGGCCTCAACAGCCATGTCCCAGGCGTACTGCTTGGCGGCGGGAGGGTTATACTGACCGTTCTCGTTGATGTTGGCAATTCCATCGGTGTAGAGCACGATCACTTTCTTAGACCCGTTTCGAGCACGCGGGCTGCTCAGCTCCTCAATGGCCCGTTCGAGACCGGCCCCGATATTGGTGTAGTGTCCGTAGTGCGCCGCCTGCATCTCGTTCAGTCTCTCCGAGATACTGACAAAGTCATCGGTCAGATCGATTTCGTGACGCCCCACCGTGCTGTACACCTCGAGAGAGACCAGGTCCTCAGCCTCAATTTCGAGAAGATGGTGCATCATGTGACCGATGCCATCCTTCACGGCCTGCATGGGCTGCGTCGGAGCTTTCGCCAGTTCAAGCGTCTGATTAGGCTCGGTCTGCTCCTCCAGCAGGTAATTCATAAAGGTCTTCACACCGAATCGATATCGAAAGTCCGGATTGGCATTGACCATCGTGTTGTTCGTGTCCGTCATGTAATTGCCGATGTAGTCACGCCACAGAGAAGCCGACTGGGTCGGCGTGCGGCCCATGATGTTCTCTCTCCAAACGATCTCGTTGCTTCCGATGCCGGAGTTCCCGTTTCCTGCGGGTCGTGCCACCCTCGTCCAGCGTCCGCCGGGCATGCCGCTGTCCCAGGTGGCCAATCCCAAGGCCACGGCCACACGGAGGGGATAGCTCGAGGTCGTGTCGCTGCCGCCGGTTTGGAGGATCGCTGAGATTTCACCGGCTGAGTACTGTTGCGCGGTCAGATAGGACGAAAGGTTGGCGTTGCTCCAATTCTGCCGATAGGGAAGTCGAACCAGGCCCGGGTCTGTCACCGGGTTGTAGGTGGGATCCACTTCCGTTTCGCCGAAGCCGAGCCGCTTCATAAAGCCCCAGGCCGGACCGGCGGCCTGCGTAAGGTCGCCCCCGTACGGAATCTCATTGGTCATCCAAACAGAGTTGGCGTCATCAATTCCGCCGGGCAGTGCAGCCCAAACGTCGTACATGTTGATCGCCGTGAACCGGTACTTGCGCAATTCGCTGTCGTCGGTATGAGAGGCGGAAAGGTCCGCTACGAGGGCGATATCTCGCGGAATCATTCCGGCAGTGGCCGACGCGCTGACGGTAGTGTTAAGCCGTCCGAAGACTCCCGCGAAAAAGAGCCCTAAGGGACCGTTCGGAGACCGCTCGGAAAGCTCCACGTGGACCCGAACGGCGTCCGGAAGCACGTTGATCGGCCGGAAGGAATACTGATTGCGGTCGGCGTCATAGCTGGTGCGCAAGAAGGTCACGTCCGAGGTGGAGACCCGGACTTTCCTCCCAAGTACGTGATTCTTTTCCACGAATTCTTCTGCGGTCAGGCGGGCCCTCGTTACGGGGTCCCCCCCCAATTCGTACTCGCTGAGCAGTTGTGCGGCGGCCAGCGCCGCGGCGTCCGCGGAATGCTGCAGGTCGGCACGGGCGTTGTACATGACCCCTACGTCAATGGTCAGCGCCGCGAACCCGAGCAGGACGATCATGAATGCGAGCGTAAGAAAGGCGACAGCGCCGCGTCGTCGGTTGCTTCCAGAAACAACTTGTCGATTCATGTTTCCCCTTCCGTTTTCCCCTGCGCTGCCGCCGATGGCAACGCCTCGAAGGACGGTCGAATCACCGAAAGTGTGAATCGCCGGGCTTCGAAGTAAACTCAGTTCGAGTTCAATGGAGAACGATCTCTCCCCCGCGTGACCGAGCGAAGATGTGCCGCTCGCCGTCACGCCCTACTATAGCGCGGCGAATTATGCAAGGCTAATCTGCACAATTTTTCGGGAGGTCCGCTAAGCTCTGGACCGGTAAACACTTTGCCCTGGTGACCCCAAGTGGCACCTGCTTCCGTCGGGTGGTTCCACCCCGAGCGTACTGAGACCCTTGAATGACAAAACCAATCGCCGCTGATTGCGCGCCGTCGCTTATCCCTCACGACTAGGGCCGAAGTGAAACTGCCCATCATTTCAATGCTGGAAAATAGAACCGTCCTACATCTAGAGTCCCGGAGGGACGACCGAAGCCATCAACCGTTCGTGCCCGCTCCCGGCCTCCGGGGGGGGTGGAAACTCCTTTGCGGGACCCACGCCTCGTCTAGGCGATATACACACGGGAAACCACAAGTTTTGACTGCAATATCCTGCTGCGTTGAGCCGTTAGGTTTGGTAGACTATTGCTCGCGTTTTCAGGCTTCGCAGCCGGCGCGGGATGATATAGACCATGCGGCGAGCATTCACTCTTATCGAACTGCTGGTGACGATCTCCGTGATCGGCCTGTTGGTGGGCATCCTTGTGCCCGCGCTGGGCAGCGCCCGGGCGTCCGCGAAGCGCACCGCCTGCGCCAGCAATCTCCGCCAAATCGGGACCGGACTCGCCGCCTATATGTCCGCCAACAGAGACCGCTTCCCCCATGCTTCTTTTATGCCCTCGATGGATACGTCAGCATTGTTCGATGCAAAGACGGTTCGCATCGCGGATGTCCTTCGTGTCGAGATGGGGGAACCCGAAGCCTTTCATTGCCCCAACGACATACCGGACGACGGTCGCCTGCCACCCAACCGCGGGCTGAGCTACTTCCAGTCGGAGGGATCGAGTTACGAATACCGCACCCGACCCCCTCTGGGCGGGAGAACGGCTCCGGAGGTTACCGCGATGTTCGATCGATTCGACATCAAGGTGGCTGACAATGCCTTCTGGGTTCTTCGTGATTACAACAACTTTCACGGTCCGGGCGGCAAGCCGGGCGCTCGACGTTACCTCTACAGTGACGGACACGTAACGGATTTCGAAAACTAGGAGTCAATCGCCATGACCATGCCCGACTTCAAAACGCCCCAGACCTGGATCATCGCCGGACTGACTGCCGTAGTGCTCGGCGGATCGGCGTGGGCCGTCTTCCGCGGTCCCAGCGCCAAAGCCGGCGGCGTAGAGATTCCCAAAGAACTGACCGTCGCATCGTTGAAAGCAAACGTGGATCAGCCCGAAAAAATCCGGGAGACCATGCGCGATACGATGAGCCGCGAGGACCTCACCGATGAGCAGCGCCGCCAGATCGCCGAGAACATGCGCACGGTCTGGGAGGAAGAGATAAACAAGCGGGTCGATGAGTACTTTGCCGCCTCCGACGAAGAGAAAAACGCCGTGCTGGACCGCCAGATCGACGAGTTTCAGGAACGCATGAAGGAGTGGGAGCAGAGGCGAAAAGAAGAGGAAAAGAAAGAAGGAGAAAAGGAGCGTGCCGATCAAGGCCAGCGCTTCGCCGGCATGTTCGGGCAGCAGTCGCGTGAGCAGCGCAAGGAGCGTTCGGAAACCCGCGACCCGGATCGCGCCGCCCGGCAGATGGCCTACTTCGCCGCCGTGCGAAGTCGCGCCACCGAGCGCGGAATTAAAATGCCCATGGGCGGCGGCGGCTTCCGCGGCGGACCCGGCGGTGGTCCAGGCGCTGGCCCCGGCGCTCGCGGCTCGCGCCCCGATCGCGGACCATAACAACAGCGGTTGCCACTTCCCAACGAAAAACTAAGCACAAAGCCGATTGAACGGGCTTCCCGTTTCGCGTATACTGTAGCGATTCCGTATAGGACTCGTTGCGGAGGGGACTCTATGAGGCTGATCCGGACAATTGGGTTGATATACCTCCTCGGGCTCGTCCCCGCCGAGTCCTTCGCCCAGTCCATCGTCTGGACTGACTCAAACGGGCGCCGGATTCAGCGAAAGGATGCCAATGGGGGCGAAATCACGACTATTGTGCAATTTCCGTCATCACCTTCCACGATCCACTATGACCCCACGAGCACAAAACTTTATTACCGGCTTCATGGAATCGCGCCGGTTTTCTTTCAGCGGGTTCATCTCGACGGATCTAATATTGAGAACCTGCCGACTCCCAGCGGCGGCAACTTTACGCTGAACATCGACTCGCGGAAGTTTTACTGGGTAAGTCCAGGGAATGGGGTTAACCGCTCGGAATTGGACGGCTCGGGGGTTGTGTCGCACGCGTATGCGGCTTGTTGTGTATTGACCATCGAAGCTTTCGGGAACGACCTGTTCTTCGGCGCCGGGCTTACTCTCGAAAAAGGGATTTGGCGGACCGAAGCGGACGGCTCCAACGAGCAGTTCCTCCGCGAAACTGGCCAGCCTACCGACTTGGCCCACGATCCCGTCGAGAACAAGCTCTACGTGGCCGCGATAAACGGAATTTTTCGAATGAACCCCGATGCGAGCGCCTTTGAGATGGTCATCGAGCGTCCTTTCGGAGTTCTCGGTGTTCCTACGCAAGTCGCCGTCGACTCCGATGGGCGGAAGCTATATTGGGCGGCGGGTGACATCGAAATCATAAGACGATCCAACCTCGACGGATCGGACGTGGAGGACTTCGTCACCGCCGCCGACACGGGCAACCCCAATTTCAATATCGGCGGGCTGACCATTGCATATGGCGATGCCGTGACCGGCGCGTGCTGCCAGGGCGACCCCTTCGCCCCTTGCACCGACAATAAAACCCTGTCCGATTGTCAATGCCCTACCTGCGCTTGGCATAAGCTTCGGGGCTGCGATGAGGTGGCCTGCCCGCGAACCAACGCCATTCCCACGGTCTCGAGCTGGGGGTTCGCCCTACTCACCTTGTTGCTGCTGATAGCTGCCAAGATCGTCTTTGCTCGCCACCCCCATGTTGTAGCCCGGCCGCCCCCGGCTGGGATACCCTAAGGACCATCGCGGCGGTATCGTTCGTCGAAATAGGAATTTCCGTTTGCGGTTTGTGTACCCGTCCTGCTTGCGGTAGCATGCTGCAAAGCGCGGTCCATAAACTCCTAATGTTCCCGTCAAGGGAAACCAAAGTATGCTCAAGCATCCACTCACCGTAGGACGCGGTTTTCGATGTTCGTGCCTGACCCCACTTGGATTGATTGCGAGCTTTCTTACAGTGGGCGCGCCTGTGCGAAGCACGCTGGCACAATCGGATCCCCCCGACGCGGTGGCCGTCAGCGAAGGCGGCCAAGAAGCAGTTTGGGGTTGTGTGAACGGAACCCACGCTTACTCCTTAAGCGGCGGGGTGGGCAACATCGGCCTCGGACCGCTGCCGGGACACATCGGCCCTAACCATGCGGTCCTTGCCCAGAATCTCTACCGTTTGTCGAACGTCAGATTTCAGCAGATCGGGATGAGCTGGGTGAAACACACTGGGTGGGTCACCGAAATTAACCACTACTCAACGTATTGTGGGGGCAGCCCCAGTTGTATGTTCGAGGATGTGACCAATGAACTAGGACCGGGGTGCGTAGATATCTATCTCGGATGCGCGAATGGCGAACAGCACCTAATGCTGGGCCCCAGGTCACAAATCAACCCCGCCACCACGGGTACGTGGTGGCCCGTGCCAGCGGGCGTCGCCCCGAGGTATTGCGATCCCGCCGACGGCGCCATTGCCTGCCGCCTGCAGGTCAAAAAGGCGGACCTCGATCCATTAGGAACGTACTTCCTTGAGCAGCAGGTCGTGACCCCCGCCGAACCGTTTCCGTCACCGGAGACGCGGAATAATAACGTTTCCTACACAACAGCCGATGTCGACACCTGCCAGTCAAGCCTGTGCAATAACGTAGTTTGCCAAGGTTACCCTTTTGCGGCGGTCCGGAGTTGCATCGGCACCGAGTGCACCTGCCTAAATTCTTTAACGGTGGACACCGGCGGCTACTGCCAAAAACCCGCGATCCGGGCGTGGCGGGCGAGCGATCCGTGCGTGGTCGAAACGGACATCCAGGTTGACGGCGATGGTCACTTCATTCTTGCGGCCAAAGCCGTTCCCGTGGATTCGGAGTGGTGGAGCTACGAATATGCCCTCTACAACATGAACTCCGACCGTGCCGCGGATGGGTTTCGTGTGGCCTTGCCTGCCGATTTGCCCGTCAGCACCGACGTGCGCAACCTCGCCTTTCACGACGTCGATTATCACAGCGGCGATGGAACCAGCGTGTGCGTTGGAGGCGTCAATGACGGAGACGCATGCGGGGTGCCTCCGAACTGCCCAGACGGGACGTGCAGTTACATCAATTATGATCCAACGGATTGGTCATCAATTGTTGACGATGAGGAGGACGAGGTTCGCTGGGCTGCAGTGGCGGCCGCGCCTCCCGAAAATGCCAATGCCCTGCGCTGGGGAACCTTGTACAACTTCCGCTTCGAGGCCAAGCGAGCGCCGTACTACGCTTCAACCGTTACTATCGACCTCTTCAAGACCGGCACGCCCGCGAGCATCACGGCCAATAGCGTCGCGCCTGCCCCTTTGGCACCGCCGGAGTGGGAGTGCCTTGTCGTTGACCCCCCTGAGGCGTTCGCCGCCACGAACAAGAACCGCTTCCTCTCCATCGTCCCCGGCTGCGGGGTCCAAACGGCCATCCGTGTGACGATGGTGGATTTGCAGCATCCACGTCCGGCCAACGTTGTGGCCAGCGTGCCGAGGAACTTCACAAGCTTTGATACGAGGAGCAACGGGGTTTGCTCCGCCGGAAGCAGCCGCCCCGCACACCATTGTGACGCAGATGCCGACTGCAGGGTTTGCGACAGCGGCAGCGGAATCGGATTACCCTGCACCGTTAACGCCGATTGCCGCAGGTGCGTCAACGACAGGGACTTACTATGCACTCTCAACTCCGATTGCGACTCGGTAGGTGGTAATTGTGGCATCGCGGGCACGTGTTCCGCGTTGAGTGGCACTTGTTCCCCTCTGACAACCTGTACGGCTGAAGCCTTCCCTGCTGGCGCCACCGGCGTAGGCGGCTGTGCCCGTTGGGTTGGTAAGCCCGCAACATTTCTTGAAGCCCAGGATACTCCTGCGATCGGTAGCTTCCGCGCCTCACGCCTACAATGTACGCCGTACTATCAGGACTGGTCGCTCGAACCGGTCATCCACATTACCGGTGCGGAAATCCTCCCCAGCTCGGAATATTCCATCGAACTCATTGCCCTCGGGTGTTCCGTTGCCGACGAAGATAGTTATTCGCCAGAAGTGACGATGAAGACCTCCCGACACGGCGACGTATTCTCACCCTTCAATCCGCCGAGCGCTACGACGCAGCCTGACGTTACCGACCTGTCTCAGGTGGTCAACAAATTCAAAAACGGGCCCGGCGCTTCCATAAAGCCGGTCGCCTTGATCCAGCCGAACCTGCCGGACCTCAACACCGACGTAAGCGTCTCGGACATCGTGGCCGTGGTAGACGCGGCCAAACAATTTGCCTATCCCTATGGCGGGCCGTGCCCGTGTCCGTCCGCGAAGGTATGCGGGACGGCGTGTTCCGCTGGATGTGGCGGCGGTGAAAACACCTGCCTCAAGCGGTGCCGCGGCGGGACCAACGTCGGCGAATTCTGCAACAACCACAAGCACTGCGAGGGCGGGGGTATCTGCGACAAGGAGTGCGTGGGGGGCACCAACAACGGACAAGGGTGCACCGGGCCTACGGATTGCGGCAAGGTGTGTGTGGGCGGTTCGACTCCCGGCGCGCCCTGCGAGGATGCCGGGCAATGTGGAGCCGGAACTTGTCCACCTATCAATTGTACGCTGCTGACCAACAACTCCTTCTGCTACGACCAGTGCGGGAGGTGTACGCCGTGACGAACAATGCGAAATTGAATGAGGGAATGACCATGAGGCATCACCTTTACATTGCGGCTGTCGCAACCGGGTTTTTCATCTACCCTGCGTGTGCGAATGCCTGGACCGTGCACTTTGTAAAGCCGACGGCCACGGGTTCAGGCAACTGTACCAGTTGGGCAAACGCCTGCACTCTTCCTACTGCCTTGAGCAGCGCGCAGAGCGGCGACGAGATTTGGGTCATGAAGACCGACCCGCAGCAGCCACCGTTCTATGCGCCCTTTACCCTCAAGACCGGCGTCAAAGTTTATGGCGGCTTCTTCGGTACGGAGGTCGCCGCTTCCCAAAGCGATCCGGCTGCCCATCTCACGATTATTGCCGCTGCCGGCGGGATGATCAGCACCGGCAACACCTCCGCAACCGTGCTTCGCGGCTTCACCATCCGAAACGGAATAGCAGAAGAGGGAGCGGGCATCAGGTTTAACAACAGCAATGCCCTGATCGTGCAGTGCGTGTTTAAGGAGAATTACGCCACTATGTTTGGCGGTGCGGTCTCCATTCGCAATGGCGGCTCGCCGCAGTTCATCAACTGCATCTTTAGCAAGAACGGCTTCGAGACGCCTGAAAACCCCCAAGACCCTCCGCGCACCATGGGCGGAGGGGCCGTGTTCGTCCACAACGGCACGCCCACCTTCGTCAACTGCCTCTTCGACGGCAACAAGGCCTGGGAAGGCGGCGTAGTTCATCCCGTTTTCGGCAATCCGACGTTCATCAATTGCACCCTCGTCAACAATGCCGCCACCATCGGCTACGGCGGCGTCTTCTATGACCCGGAGGGAAAGGCCACGTTTCGCAACTGCATTCTCCGAAGCAACACGACTTTCAAAGGCGTGGGGATCGCCGAGCAAGGCTTTAGCGGGTCCACAGGGACAACTGTGGTTACCTATGGAAATGTACCGGAGGGCTGGACGGGGACGGGCAACATTGATGCCGATCCGTTCTTTATCAACCCCGACCCCGCAAATGGCGACTACCGATTACAGGAAAGCGACGAAGTGGACTCGCCGTGCAAGAACACCGGCCAGACCTCCGCCCTTCCGCTCGACGTGGGCGATCTCGATTGGGACGGCAACACCAGCGAGCCGATCCCGCGCGACTTGAGCGGGTTCACCCGCCTCCGTTTAGGCACGGTGGACATGGGGGCCTACGAAGTTCAATTCGACATCGAATAAGCGCTGTTCGTTGATCGGTCTTTTGACCGTGCACCACCGCTCGCCCGTGTAGCTATTAAAGTGTAGCGAGAGAAGTTTATTCAGAGCCGCGGTGCCCATTGGTGAGCCGCTCATACCGCAGCTACCCTCGCCACGGGGTCGTCCACGGTGTGCTCACGCCGCCGCTCATGGGTCGGCGACGAGGCGCTGGAACACCCGCTGCGCATGATGGTTACCGGGTTGGTTTGACCGCTTTGGGCTCGCCGAACTTGTGGTCGAATTGCTCGGGGTGCCCGCGGAAGCCGGTAATCTGCGGAACGTCCTCCGGCTTTTCGCTGGGGTGAACGGCGAAAACCTCAACCCGAACGATCTCCTCGAAGGGCAGAGACACAACGAACGCTCCCACCTTGTACTGGTCATCCACGGGCATGCATTCGAAGACCAGGTGAGCCTTGCTGCCCACGTCCGCGATCTGCTTGACCTCGTAGCTGAATCCGTCGCGCAGGTAGATCAGCGTCCGCGTTTCCAGCTCTTCGAAGAGCTTCTGCATGCCCTCGTGCTCCGCTCGATCCTCCGGAGCAACGTCAGGATAATGGTTGACGGCGCAACGCCATTTGGCTTCTTCCTGCTGCTCCTGAAAGGCGGGGCCGTTGAACCAGTCATAGTTGAACATCGCACAGCCCCCTTCTTGATTCATCCTCTTGGCCCGGATGATGGACGAGCAGACTTTTCGCGCAGTCAGAACGTCTGTTCATGGGATTGTATCGGTTATGCGTCCCCGTAGCATGTGGGCATGGACCGCCACGCTAAGTCTCGTTTCGTACATGAAATAGCCACGTCACTGGGTTTTGAACGGTGCGGCATCGCCATGGCCGCCCCTATCGGACGAAGCGCTTACCTGTCAGAGTGGCTTGAGGGTGGACGGGCCGGTTCGATGGATTATCTCCACCGGCACTTTAAGATTCGGGCTGACCCCTCGCTGATCCTCGAGAATGCAAAGAGCGTCGTCGTCGTTGGGCTAAGCTACCACCAGGCGCACCCTGCGCAGCGCATCGATAACACAGCAGCGCACGGTCGCGTCGCAATGTACGCGTGGGGCGACGATTATCACGACGTCATCCGCGCCAAACTTCGAACGATGGTCGAACGGCTGAAGCCCGAATTTGCAGAGCCGTTCGAAGCCCGCATTTGCGTCGACACAGCCCCCATTCTCGAACGCGAGCTCGCCTCCGCGGCCGGGATCGGATGGATCGGCAAGAACACCCTGGTCCTGCATCAGGAGATCGGCAGCTACTTTTTCCTAGGAGCCATTGTCACCACCCTGGATATCGCTCCCGACGAACCCGTGCCCGACCATTGCGGCACGTGCACGGCCTGCCTCGATGCCTGCCCGACGAAAGCGTTTCCCAAGCCATACGAAATGGATGCTTCGCGGTGCATCAGCTATCTCACCATCGAGCACCGCGGCGACATATCCAGGCCGTTTCAAGAGATGATGGGCGATTGGATTTTCGGCTGCGATGTCTGTCAGGAGGTTTGCCCTTACAACAGGGACGCTCCAGAGACCCGCGAACCGCGCTTTGCCGTTCGCCCTCCCGGCCCGCGACCGGCACTGGACGAACTGCTCGGCTGGTCGATCGATGATTATCAAGAAACATTACACGGATCGGCCATAACCCGCGCGAAACTCGATATACTTCAGCGAAACGCCCGAATCGCCCGGGACAATGCGAATGCTTCTTGAGCGCTTGGTACTACAGCGGGCAAAGGTTGCAATTTGAGACCTGGTACCCGCCCATTGGGCCGCAGCAGACCGAGGGCGTCAGTTTGCAGGACTCATCAGGGATGCAGCAGGATATCCGCGGTCCGCATTCATCGGGTATGCCGTTGGGTTCGCAATCCTCGCTGAGGCCGCCTGCAATGTCGCACGCGTCGTCGATGTAATTGGTGTTGCAATCGGGCCAGGTGAAACACGAGCCGACGTAATCGCCCGCGTAAGTGCCTCCTTGGGCCAGGCAGTCCGCCCGATCGGTCATGACGCATCCCCCGCCGGTGAGGTTGCAGGCTCCGGCGGGCAGCGCCCCGCTGACCACCAATGCGAAGTCGGCGTCATAAGGCTCGCCCGTGGTTTCCACGTGTCCATCCTCGGTGATGTCATCGGCGCGGACGTGGATTCGCCATAGCCCGGCCGCGGGGTTCTGCACGAACACGTTCTCCACGTTATTGAGATTGTCCCTTTCGGTTGTCTTGGGATTGGCGTCCTCCACCGACCACAGTCCAGCGGTCTGACCGTGATCGTTGGTGAGACCGTAATTGCCCCAGTAGAACAAGCAGCTCGGCGAAACCACTTGCATGGTCAGGTTGTTGATCAGATGAACGGTCGATGACGTCCCCGGCGGATCGGAATAGACCAGGGTCGCGTTCAGCTTTGGCTGGCTCGCGGGGGCCTTCACGGTGAACCACTTAAAACCGAGTTCGGTAAGAAGGTGGGTCTCATTAACGATGGCCATCTTTTGCCGCAGGTCGTACACGGCGGCAATGTCCGGCATTCCCCAACCTTGTTTGTTGCGGTCGAGGCTTGTAGCATAGGGGGGAATAGCCCATTCGTATTGCCTCGCCGTATTGATGAGCAAGGCCTTGGCCGTGGCGGCGTGCGGACGGCGCTTGAACACGCAATTCTCCGTGGCGGGGTTACAGGATGGAACGGCTACACCGAAGATGTTCTTGCCGTCGGCGTCGCTGTCGTCGGCCCACATCTCCATCAACAAACCGACGTGGCCGCAAACGATAGGCGTGGCGGCACTGGTACCGTGGAAATAGTGTTGATAACCATTTACCGGGTTTGGAAAGACGCCATTGGTTGTGAGTATGTTGTCAAAGGCGTGGCAAAGATCGGGTTTGATGCGCCCATCGGCGGCGGGTCCAATACTGGACGCCCAGTAATAATCGGGCTGGTAATCGGGCGGCCCCCAAGGACCGGGTTCGGGGCCCCACCAGTTGTGATCAGTGAGATTGGTACGATTGAAGTGGTGAGCGCCCCCGACGGAGATGGTGTTTTTCGCCCAGGCCTCCGGTGCGGAATACCTCGACCCCTCCGGATCGCTTGCGACCCCTCGGTTTCCTTGCGCCTGACAGTGAACGACATCGAAGTCAAATATTATATCGTCCAGGCCCGCGGAGCTCGTATTGTAAACGAGCGAATCCTCTTTTCCTACACTGGCGGATTGAAAGACGGCCTGATAGGGGCATTGCGGATCGGCGGTGCAAGTGGGATCGGGGGGATCGGTGGGACAACAGGCGCACTGCACCAGCTCGCAGGTATGCCAGTAACGGCTTGGATTGGTATACCCGACATCGGGAACATAGGCGATGATCGTCTGCCCGCAGGGCAAAAGCCCGCGGGCGCTGGAGTTCCCAAAGCCGTTGCCGAAAATGATGCCGGAAGTGGCCGCCCCGTGCGAATTGCTTCCGACGCCACCCCCGCCGTGTTCGATGGGCCCCCCACGTTGCGGTAGGGGGCACGCCGCAAGATGGTCCGGCGGCGGCGAGTAGAAATCCTGATGGCTGGTGTTGAAGCCGACGTCGAAGACCTCTCCGCGCACTCCGTAGCCGCGGTAACCGCTAACTGTCTGGACATAGTTGGCCCCGCCGTCACTGCCACAGGGTCTTTCAATTTTTGGGTTAGAGTTGGTCGATAAAGGCGTTGGTCAGGGAGGACCAAGCCATGTCACAGGTTATTTCGCTTTGGGAGGCGTTTGCGCAGGTTCCCGATCCGCGGGAT
>Ga0187893_10001862_pt1 | contig 48326 bp, 48 predicted proteins | sample MA1701074metaG_FD_139574 | JGI IMG/M metagenome (GOLD analysis project Ga0187893, IMG submission 139574) | White microbial mat communities from a basaltic lava cave in the Kipuka Kanohina Cave System on the Island of Hawaii, USA - MA170107-4 metaG ... | reverse complement strand
GCGCCGGCATCCCGGGGGCGACGCGTTCTCAGGCGCGGCGGGGGCCGATACCCGATCCGCTTCGGTCCCGAAATACGCATCCGGGAGGCAAAAGCCCGATGACCGACAATCCGCGCCTCGACAACGAGCGCACGATCCGCAGCCCGCGCGGCACCGAACTCAGCTGCAAGAGCTGGCTGACCGAAGCGCCGATGCGCATGCTGATGAACAATCTCGATCCCGACGTCGCCGAGAAACCGCAGGAGCTCGTGGTCTATGGCGGCATCGGTCGCGCTGCGCGCGACTGGCAGTGCTACGACAGGATCGTCGAGACGCTGAAAGGCCTGGGCGAGGACGAGACGCTGCTGGTGCAGTCGGGCAAGCCGGTCGGCGTGTTCCGCACCCACAAGGACGCGCCGCGCGTGCTGATCGCGAACTCGAATCTCGTGCCGCACTGGGCGACCTGGGACAAATTCCACGATCTCGATAAGAAGGGCCTGATGATGTACGGCCAGATGACGGCCGGCTCGTGGATCTATATCGGCAGCCAGGGCATCGTCCAAGGCACGTATGAAACTTTCGTCGAGATGGGACGCCAGCACTATGGCGGCGATCTCAAGGGCCGCTGGATCCTGACCGCGGGCCTCGGCGGCATGGGCGGCGCGCAGCCGCTGGCGGCGACGATGGCCGGCGCCTCGCTGCTCGCGATCGAGTGCCAGCCGAGCCGCATCGAGCGCCGGCTCGAGACGCGGTATCTCGACCGCAAGGCCAACGATCTCGGCGAGGCAATGGCGATCATCCGTGCCGCGGCGGACAACCAACGCGCGGTCTCGGTCGGGCTGCTGGGCAACGCCGCCGAGCTCGTGCCCGAGATCCTGCGCCATGCCGAGAAGGATCCGTTCTGGCGGCCCGATGCGGTGACCGACCAGACCAGCGCGCACGATCCGCTCAACGGTTATCTGCCGCGCGGCTGGACGCTCGAGAAATGGGCCGAAAAGCGCGCCAGCGATCCCAAGGGTACGATCAAGGCCGCGATGGAATCGATGGCGGCGCATGTCCGCGCGATGGTCGGCTTCCAGCACATCGGCGTGCCGACCTTCGACTACGGCAACAATATCCGGCAGATGGCGCAGGAATTCGGCGAGCGCGACGCGTTCGCGTTTCCCGGTTTCGTTCCGGCCTACATAAGGCCGCTCTTCTGCCGCGGCGTCGGGCCGTTCCGCTGGGCGGCCCTCTCGGGCGATCCGGAGGACATCTACAAAACCGACGCCAAGGTGAAAGAGCTGATCCCCGACGACAAGCATCTGCACAACTGGCTTGACATGGCGAAGCAGCGCATCGCCTTCCAGGGTCTGCCGGCGCGCATCTGCTGGGTCGGGCTGGGGCAGCGCGCGCGGCTCGGCCTCGCCTTCAACGAGATGGTGGCCAAGGGCGCGCTCAAGGCGCCGATCGTGATCGGCCGCGACCATCTCGATTCAGGTTCGGTCGCGAGCCCGAACCGCGAAACAGAAGCGATGAAGGACGGATCGGACGCGGTGTCGGACTGGCCGCTGCTGAATGCGCTATTGAACACGGCCTCCGGCGCGACCTGGGTGTCGCTGCATCACGGCGGCGGCGTCGGCATCGGCTATTCGCAGCACAGCGGCATGGTGATCGTCTGCGACGGCAGCGCCGAGGCGGCGCGGCGGCTCGAGCGCGTGCTGACCAACGATCCCGGCACCGGCGTCATGCGCCATGCCGATGCAGGTTACGAGACCGCGATCGCGTGCGCCAAGGAACAGGGCCTCAAGCTGCCGATGATCGGGTAGCAGCGCGCGTGCGAAACCCTGCCGATTGGCTCAAGAAAGCGGTCGCCAGTACCTGACGGGTGCCCGCGGCTCGAAAATCGGGCGGAACCTGTCGCCCGCCATTCGGTTGTACAAGCGCACCGTGCGCTCGCCATCTTGCAAAGGGCGGGGACGCATCGGCCCGAGCATTTCGGGTCCGCAATCGCATTTGGAGACCGAGATGTCGAGTTACGTGCGCCTGGGCTTGACGGTCGCAAGCTCGGTTCTGCTGATGTATGGGATAACGTATCTCACCAGCTTCGATATCATCGACCACGCGTACTTCAGCGAAACCCGCGCTTTCGTTTCGCTGCTGATGGGCTGCACGATGATCGTGGTCATGATGGCGTATATGCCGAGCATGTACCCCGATCGGAGGGCGAACATCTGCATCGTCGCCGGTGCTTTCCTGGTTTTTACCGGGATTTTGTATCTGCTTCGCAGCCAGGTCACTGTCGACGATGTCGATTACATGGAGGCGATGATTCCTCACCATTCCATCGCCATACTGACCAGCGAGCGCGCGCAGATCGACGATCCGCGGGTCCGCAATTTGGCCGACCAGATCATTCGAGCGCAGCGACTTGAAATTTCGGAGATGAAGGCACTCATCGACGATCTTCGCGGCGGGCCGGCAGCCACGCCCGAAATCGATGGGCGCTGATGAGAACGCGGTGCGCGCCGAAACGACGCGCTTTCGACCGACACGAATCGAAAACGGCGCCCCGGGGGCGCCGTTTCCCTGAACGATGTCGGCGTCAGTCAGCCGTTGCCGCCCGATTTCAACACGACCTTCACCTTGCTGTTCTGCGCGGCGACGACCTGGAACGCCGTCTGGCCTTCCATGCCGGCGCCTTTCGCAATCAGCAGATAGCTGCCTTCGCGCAGCATGATGTTGGCTGCGCCGCCATTGTAGGTCGCGACCAGCGGGCGCTGGCCGTTCTCGTCGAGCGCGGCCTTGTAGATTTCGTAGACCACGCCGTCGAGGCTGCCGCCGTTCTCGGCGGCCGCATCGATGCCGATCGTGCCGGCATAGAGATTGATCGTGTAATTGTAGGTGCGGCCCGGATCGAGCGGCACGACGAGGTCGGCGGTCGTCCCGTTGTAGGTCGCCCGGACGACATAGGCGCCGGCAGGCAGCGTGAAGGCCTGGGCGGCGGCCGACGCGGAAGTAATGAGCGCATCGGGCGTCACACCGCCCTTCCGGTACTCATAGACCTCCCAGAGGATCGGCGTCGCGATCGGCGAAGCGCCGGTGTGCGGGATCATGCTCATGGTCAGGAAGCCCGCATTGAAGTTGATCGTCTGCTTCGAATTGCCCTGCGGCACGATCACGTCCTGGCGCACGGTCATCGAGGCGTGCGTCGCCTGGACGATGTAGTTGCCGGGCGCCATGTCGAACTGCGGTGACACCGACGTTTCGGTCAGCAGGATCTGCTCCGGACCGGCGTTCGAGGCGGGCCGGATGATCGTCCATTTCAACGGCTCGGCGATCGGTGCGGCGCCATAGGCGACGACCGCCTCGAGCTTGAGCCGCGCGGTCGCCGCCTGGCTGGACGCAAGGGGAAGTGCGGCGCTCTCCTCGGCCTGCGCGGCGAATCCAAGGGACGATGCGACCAGCAAGCTGGCCGCGAAAGCGATGAGCGAGCGCACGGAGGGCCCCCCTGTCGAGCGTGTGGCTGATCCGCGGCGTAGATACACCCAAAGCGGGCGCGCAGACAAGCGCGCGATGCCGGATTCGGCGGAAAAACGCATTGCTTTCAGTGCAAAGCGTCAGATTGCGTGCCCGCTACGGCCTCAGCGCGGCGCGCCGGCGACGCGCATCCGCGGCGACGCGTCGAGACCCGTCCGGGCCGCCGCCTCTCGCGCCGACGCCAGCCAGCGATCGAGGAAGCCCGCAACCCATTCATGCATGCCGGGGTCGTATTTCTCGATCCCCGCAGCGTGGTCCGCGACGCTTTGCGCGTTGGGACGATGCGCGTGGTCCGGCACCTCTTCCATCCAGAGCCTTGCATCCTCGCCCGTCACCTCGGGATGGAACTGCAGCCCGTATGCGACCGAACCGTAACGATAGGCCTGGTTCGGAAACGCATCGCCGCGCGCCAGCAGCTCGGCGCCGCGCGGCACCTCGAATCCTTCCTTGTGCCACTGATAGACGTGCAGCCGCTCGGGAAAACACTCGCGGCCGCGATCGGTCGCCACGATCGGATAGTAACCGATCTCGACCTTGCCATCGGGATGCGGCGCGACGCGCGCACCAAGCGCACGCGCGAGCAGCTGACCGCCGAGACAGATGCCGAGATAGGGCCTGCCGGCATCGACGAAGCGGCCGATCCAGTCGATCTCCTGTCGGATGAACTCGACCTCGTCGTTCGCGCTGTTGACGCCGCCGAACACGACGGCGCCGGCGAAGCGGCCGATGTCGGCGGGAAGCTGCGAACCCTTGGCCGGACAGCTCCACGCCACCTCGAAGCCGCGGGCGCGAATCAGCGGCACGAGCCGACGCTCCCGCCATTCGCTGTGCGCCACCATCAGGATTGTGCCGTCCTGCACGCCCTGCTCCTCAATGCCGCGCCGACGTCGATTCTCCCTGCCGGCGGCCGCGCCCTTGGCCGTTATTTCTGAGCAGGCCCGGCCGAAAGGTCAATCCGCGCCCCGTCCGGCCGCCCGCCCGGCGCGCCGGAAAGCCGCCTGGTGAAAGCGGATCTGCGCCGCCGGATAGGCGTGCTCGCGCCCGACCGGACAGGCGTTGCGCGCGAGGCAACCGTCGTCGCGGCAGGTCGCGCCCTCGGGTCGTTCGAGATGCGCGCGGCAGGCGACGACATCGAATCGGTCGCCCGTGAAGGCGCCGACCGGACAGGCCGAGAGGCAGGGTTTCGCGGCGCAGGTCAGGCACGGGCTGTCGCGCCGCGCCGCCGCCGGCCCGTCGATCGCCTCGGCGAAGGCCAACGCCCCGCGATAGCCGTGCCACAGACCGTAGTCGGGATGGATCAGCATGCCCAGCGGCGACGGCGCGACAGTGTCGGCGCGCAGCGCCCAGCGCTGGAACGGGTGATGGGGCGGACCGCCGAACGGATAGAGCGCGAGCGCGTCGAAGCGCGTCGCCAGACCGTCGACAATGCGGCGGCTCCAGCGGTCCAGCGGATCGGCGCGACCGTCCGCCATCTCGGGCGAGGCGGCGAAATGCGGCCAGAGCGAGCCGCCAATCGGACCGAGCAGCACGAGGCTCGAAGCCGCGCGCCCGTCGGGCAGCGCCGGTATGCCGTCGCCATCGGCAGCCCGGAACCCGCCGCGCAGGCGGAGCCCGTGCGAAGCGGCCGCATTGGCCAGCCCGGCCAGGATCGTGCTAGTTTCCCGCGTCATTCGGCACGGCTCGGCGAGGCGCTACATGGACGGCACGGTCACCTTCACCCGCATGATCGACGGGACCTGGGACGACTACCAGCTGCTCAGCAGGCACTGGGCGCGCCATTATTCCGCCCTGCCCGGCGAAGTGATCGACATGCTGAAGCGCCTCGGCGGCGACCGGCTCGGCTACCGGATCGACCGGTACCAGCATTCGCTGCAGACGGCGACGCGCGCCAAGCGCGACGGCGCCGACGACGAACTCGTCTGTTGCGCGCTCCTGCACGATATCGGCGACATCCTGGCGCCGAGCAACCACGCGCAGATGGCGGCAGCGGTGCTGCGCCCGTTCATTTCCGAAGACAATTACTGGCTTGTGAAGCACCACGCGATCTTCCAGGGATATTTCTTCTGGCACCACTACGGTCAGGACCGGGACGCCCGCGAACGCTATCGCGGCCATCCGATGTTCGAGCGCACGGCGAGTTTCTGCGAGAAGTGGGATCAGACGTCGTTCGATCCCGATTACGACACCATGCCGCTCGAAGCCTTCGAGCCGACGGTGCGGCGGCTCTTCGAGCGTCCGCGCGAGGGATTCGCCGAGTGAAAACCGAGCGTCGCGGGCTGCGCCGCGGCCACCTCGAAATCGTCGTCCGCCTCCGCCGCCAATAGGCCGGCACGCTCGCGCCGCGGCGTCTTGCCGAAGAAGTCGCGATAGCATTTCGAGAAGTGCGACGCCGATACGAAACCGCAGGCGAGCGCGACATCGATGATCGGTATGTTGGTCTGCTGCAGCAGCCGCCGCGCCCGCTCCAGCCTGAGTTCGACGTAGTAGCGCGCCGGCGAACGGTGCAGGTACTTGCGGAACAGCCGTTCGAGCTGCCGCGTCGAAAGCCCGACCGAGCGCGCGAGATCGGTGCGCTCCAGCGGCTCCTCGAGGTTCTGCTCCATCAGGTTGGCGACCTCGAGCAGCTTGGGATGGCGCAGGCCGAGCCGCGCCGGCAGGCCCATGCGCTGATGGTCGTGCCGGTCGCGGATGCGCTCGTGGATGAACTGCTCCGAGACCTGGGCCGCGAGCTCGGCGCCGTGCTGTCCGCCGATCAGATTCAGCATCAGGTCGAGCGCGGCGGTGCCGCCGGCGCAGGTGAAGCGGTTGCGGTCGATCTCGAACAGTTCGGTCGTGACGTCGATCTCCGGGAACTGTTCGGCGAAACCTGCGAGGTTCTCCCAGTGGATCGTGCAACGATAGCCGTCGAGCAGCCCGGCCTGCGCGAGGATGTGGCTCGCGGTGCAGAGCGCGCCGAGATCGGCGCCCTTGCGGTCGAGCCGGCGCAGCGTCGTCAGCGTCGGGCGATCCTGGAACTTGTGTGCATCGATGCCGCTGCACACGACGACGGTGCCGAACTGCGCGATGCCGTCGAGGCCGCCTTCCGGTGCGATTTCGAGCCCGTTGCTCGCCGCGACCGGCCTTCCGGTATGCGAGAAGACGCGCCAGCGATAGAGCTGGCGTCCGCTGGCGCGGTTCGCGAGGCGCAGCGGCTCGATCGCGGACACGAATGCGATCATCGAAAAGTTCGGAACCAGCAGGAAGGCGATGTCCTGCGGCAGTTCCTTGGGTCTGGTACCGAACATGGGCGATCGGGCCGGTGGGCAGGGGAAGCCGGCGCACAGGCTAGCAGATGTCGCTATTCCCAAAAAAGATGTTCCTCAAGCGGCAACTTGCCAGCCCGGCGGGCCGCTGCCAGATTGCCGCCTTGCCCCGCAGCGAGGGACTGGACGGCCGCCAAGTGCCTATGAAATCTCGATATTCGATCGTCGGCCTGGTCCGTAACGCGCTTTCCTACCACCAGGACTGGCCGGCGGCTTGGCGCAGCCCCGATCCCCAGCCGGAATACGACGTCGTCATCGTCGGCGGCGGCGGTCACGGGCTCGCGACCGCCTATTACCTCGCGAAGAACCACGGCATCGGCCGCGTCGCGGTGATCGAGAAAGGCTGGCTCGGCGGCGGCAATACCGGACGCAACACCACGGTCGTGCGTTCGAACTATCTCTGGGACGAGAGTGCGAATTTCTACGAGCACTCGCTCAAGCTCTGGGAAGGGCTGACGCGCGATCTCAACTTCAACGTCATGTTCAGCCCGCGCGGCGTGCTCAACCTCGTGCATTCGCATCACGAGCTGATGGAGATGCACCGGCGCGTGAACGCAATCCGGCTCAACGGCATCGATTCCGAGATTCTCGACCGGCGGCAGGTCGCCGCCTTCTGCCCGTTGCTCAACATGGATCCGAAAGCGCGCTATCCGATCGTCGGCGCGGCGCTGCAGCGACGCGGCGGCATCGCGCGCCACGACGCAGTCGCCTGGGGCTTCGCGCGCGCCGCCGATGCGCACGGCGTCGACGTCGTCCAGAACTGCGAAGTAACCGGCTTCGACATTTCGGGCAGCCACATCGAAGGCGTGCGGACGGCGCGCGGCGCGATCCGCGCGCGCAAGGTTGGCATCGCGGTCGCCGGCCATACCAGCGTGCTGGCTTCGATGGCGGGATTGCGGCTGCCGATCCTCAGCAAGCCGCTGCAGGCGCTGGTTTCGGAACCGCTGAAGCCGATCCTGCACACGACCGTCACGTCGGGCGCCGTGCACGTCTATGTCAGCCAGTCCGACAAGGGCGAGTTGGTGATGGGCGCGGCGATGGATGGCTACCAGTCCTATGCGCAGAAGGGCAGCCCGCCGGTCGTCGAGGATTTCCTGTCGGCGCTGATCGAACTGATGCCGATTTTCGCGCGGGTCAAAGTGCTGCGACAGTGGGCCGGCGTCGTCGACGTCTGCCCCGACGCCTCGCCGATCATCGACCGCACGCCGGTCGACGGTCTCTACATCAACGGCGGCTGGGGCACCGGCGGCTTCAAGGCGACGCCCGGTTCCGGCTGGGTCTATGCCGACACGATCGCCAACGACCGGCTGCATCCGCTCGCCGCGCCCTTCGCGCTCTCGCGGTTCAGCACCGGCTATCTCATCAACGAGCACGGCGCCGCCGGCATCGCGCACTAGGAAGCAAGAGATGCTGCTGATCCCCTGCCCCTGGTGCGGCGAACGCGACGAAGCCGAGTTCCATTGCGGCGGGCAGAGCCATATCGCCCGGCCGACCGAGCCCGAGCGGCTGAGCGACGCCGCGTGGGCCGACTATCTCTACATGCGCGACAACACCAAGGGCCTGTTCTTCGAGCGCTGGGTGCATTCGAGCGGCTGCCGGCGCTGGTTCAACGTCGCCCGCGACACCGTCACCCATGAGATCCGCACCGTCTATCGCATGACCGATCCGAAGCCGGATATTGGCAACGGTTGACCGTGCGCATTCTGATCGCCATTCCGCATTTCTACGCGCCGCACGATACCGAACCGGTCGAAAAGCCGCGCTATGGCGCCGACAAGACGCCGTTGGAGATGCGTCAGGCGATCGTGCAGCACTGCCTCGATACGCTCTACGCGAACTTCATCGCCGGCCGCTACGAGCTCGACGTGTCGACACGGCTGCTCGGCAAGGAAATCCACCGGACCCCGACCCGCCACCATCTCGACATCGTCATGGTGGTACGGCAGCCGGCGCACCTGCTCGATTCGCTCCACCTGCCGCCGCGCACGCGCGTCGGCACGACGCGCAACAAACCGCGCGAGATCGGATTCCACTGCCACAAGATCCTCGCGCACCAGGTCGACCAGTACGACCTGCTCGGCTATCTCGAGGACGATCTCGCGATCGAAGATCCGTTCTTCTTCGACAAGATTGCCTGGTTCAGCGAGACCTTCGGCGACGATTACGTGCTGCAGCCGAACCGCTTCGAGGCGGTGGCCGAGCGCGGCCGCACCAAGGTCTATGTCGACGGCCCGATCCCGGACGACGGAATCGAGATCACCCCGCGCCAGTTCACCGGCGAGAAAAAGACCGCGCGGCTGCTGGGCCAGGATGTCGAGTTCGAGGCGCGGCGCAACCCGATGGCGGGCTGCTTTTTCCTGACGCGCACGCAATTGCGGCGCTGGATGGAGCGGCCCGGTTTCGGCGAACCGCATGTCGAGTATTTCGGCACGATGGAATGTGCGCAGATACTCGGCCCGGTGCTGACCTTCACCGTGATGAAACCTTCCGGTGCGACCAGCGACTTCCTCGAGATTCGCCATCTCGATCCGCGGCTGACGCGCCTGCGGCTGCCGATGACGACGCTTGCCCAAACCGTGCCGGCCGACGAGAACCGGATGCCGCCCGCCGCCCGCACCGGGCGGAAGGATCCGGCGTCATGACCGGCACCTTTCGCACCGACAGCGGCGGCCGGATCGATCGCGGCCGGAAACTGTCGTTCCGTTTCAACGGCCGTCGCTATGACGGTGTTGCGGGCGACACACTCGCCTCCGCGCTGCTCGCCAATGGCGTCCATCTGGTCGGGCGCAGCTTCAAGTATCACCGGCCGCGCGGCATCGTGACGGCGGGGCCCGAAGAGCCGAACGCGCTCGTTCAGCTCGGCAGCGGCCCGACCGACGAGCCCAACGTGCGCGCGACGATGCAGCCGCTGTTCGACGGGCTGCAAGCGCGCAGCATCAACTGCTGGCCGAGCGTCGAATGGGATGCCGGCGCCATCAACGACCGGATCGGACGCCTGATCCCGGCCGGCTTCTATTACAAGACCTTCCTCGGCTCGCCGAAGCTCTGGATGCTTTACGAGAAGGCGATCCGCCGCGCCGCGGGCCTCGGCACCGCGCCGGCCGAGCCCGATCGCGACCGCTATGCCAAGCGCCACGCGCATGCCGACGTGCTGATCGTCGGCGCCGGGCCGGCTGGCGTCGCCGCTGCGCTCGCGGCCGGCCGCAGCGGCGCGCGCGCGATCCTCGCCGACGAACAGTCCGAACTCGGCGGCCGGCTGCTGACCGAGACGGCGCCGATCGACGAACGGCCGGCGCCGGACTGGCTCGCGGGCGCGCTCGATCGGCTCGCCGCCATGCCGAACGTCCGACTGTTGCCGCGCACGACGGTCTTCGGCTACTACGATCACAATCTGCTGCTCGCGCTCGAGCGCGTCGCCGAAGGGCCGCCGGCCGAGAATGTCGAGCTGCCGCACCAGCGGCTCTGGAAGATCCGCGCGAAAGAGGTCGTGGTTGCAACCGGCGCGCTGGAACGCCCGCTGGTCTTCGCCGACAACGACCGGCCCGGCATCATGCTGGCGCATGCGGCGCGCGACTATGCGCTGCGCTACGGCGCACTCGCCGGACGGCGCGCGGTGCTGTTCGCCAACAACGACAGCGCCTACCGCGCCGCGATCGACCTGCTCGACAGCGGCATCGCGGTCGCGGCGGCCATCGACGCGCGCCCGATTGTCGCGGGCCCGTGGCCGCGGCGTTTGCGCGAGCGCGGCGTCGAGATCCTGACCGGCCACGGCATCATCGCCACCGAAGGACGCCGGCGCGTGAGCGGCATCGTCGCATCGGCGCTGGAAACCGACGGCGGCGCGCGGGCCGGCGACGGACGCGCGATCGAGTGCGATCTGCTGCTGATGTCGGGCGGCTGGAGCCCGGCGGTGCATCTCTATTCGCAGAGCCGCAGCAGGCTGCGGTTCGACGAGACGATCGCCGCCTTCGTGCCGGCCGAAGCCGCGCAGAAGGTCCGCGCCGCCGGCGCCGCCAACGGCACCTTCGACCTGGCGCCCTGCCTTGCCGAGGGTTTCCGCAGCGGGTTCGACGCGGCGGCGGCGGCGGGCGCGACAGGCGATGCCGGCCGGCCGCCGCGCGCCGAAACGGCCGCCGCGGATGCGCCGATGCTGCCGGTCTGGCAGGTGCCGACGCGGCGCGCGCCGGATGCGCCCGGCAAGCGCTTCGTCGATTTCCAGAACGACGTGACCGCCGAGGATATCGCGCTCGCCGATCGCGAAGGCTATCGCTCGGTCGAGCATGTCAAACGCTACACGACCGCCGGCATGGGCACGGACCAGGGCAAGCTCGGCAACGTCAACGCGCTGGCGATCCTCGCCGAGGCGCAGGGCAAGCCGATCCCCGAAATCGGCACGACGACGTTCCGCCCGCCCTACACGCCCGTCACCATCGCGGCCTTCGCCGGCTACGAGCGCGATGCGCTGTTCGATCCGGTGCGCCGCACGCCGATCCATGCCTGGCACGAGGCGCATGGCGCTGTGTTCGAGAATGTCGGCCAGTGGCGCCGCGCCTGGTACTACCCGCGCGCGGGAGAAACGATGCAGGACGCCGTTAACCGCGAGGTGCTGGCCGCGCGCACCAGCGTCGGCATTTTCGATGCCTCGACGCTCGGCAAGATCGAGATCGTCGGGCCGGATGCGGCCGAGTTCCTCGACCGCGTCTATACCGGCAAATTCTCGACGCTCAAGGTCGGGCGCCTGCGCTACGGCATCATGCTCGGCGAGAACGGCATGGTGATCGACGACGGCGTCTCGGCGCGGCTCGCCCCCGACCGGTTCCTGATGAGCACGACCAGCGGGCATGCCGCCTCGGTGCTGGCCTGGCTCGAGGAATGGCTGCAATGCGAATGGGTCGACCTGCGCGTGCGTTGCACGGTGGTCACCGAGCAGTGGGCGACGGTCGCCCTCACCGGACCCGACAGCCGGCGCCTGCTCGCCGGGCTGACCGACGATATATCGCTCGATGCGGCCGCCTTCCCGTTCATGAGCTGGAAGAGCGGGCGCGTCGCCGGCATTCCCGCGCGCGTGATGCGCGTCTCGTTCACCGGCGATGCGAGCTTCGAGATCAGCGTGCCGGCGAGTTGGGGCCAGGCGCTCTGGCAGGCCTGTATGGCCGTCGGCGAGAAATACGGCATCGTACCGTACGGCACCGAGGCGATCCACGTGCTGCGCGCCGAGAAGGGCTATTTCATCGTCGGACGCGAGACCGACGGTACCATTACGGCAAGCGACCTCGGCGCCGGGAAGATCGTCGACATGGCGAAGCCGGACTTCATCGGCAAGCGATCGCTGATGCGCAGCGACACGGCGCGCGACGACCGTCGCCAGCTCGTCGGGCTCGAGACCGAAAATCCGAGCGAGGTGATTCCCGAGGGCGCGCAGATCGTGAGCGAGCTGCGCGACAAGCCACCCATGCCGATGGTCGGCTATGTAACCTCGAGTTACTGGAGCCCCAATCTCGGCCGCTCGATCGCGCTCGCGATGCTGAAGGACGGACGGCGCCGCATGGGCGACACGGTTTCGCTGCCGCTCGAACAGCGCACCATCAAGGCGAAGGTGGTGTCGCCGGTCTTCTTCGATCCGGAAGGAACGCGGCTCCGTGGCTGAGAACTATCTGCGCCGCTCGGCGCTCGTCCATCTCGGGCTTGCCGGCCGCGCCGACCGCACGCCGGTCGGCGATCTCGCACGTGCCGGCGTGCGGCTCTCGGAGCGGCCGCATCGCTGCCAGATCCTGTTGCGCGGCGAGCCCGGCGACGACCGGTTCCGCGACGCGCTGCGCGGCACGACCGGGCTCGAGCTGCCCTCGAACAACCGCGTCTCGTCGAAAGAGAATTTGCGCCTGCTCTGGCTTGCGCCGGACGAATTCCTGCTGGTCGGCCAGCCCGGGCGCGAAGCGATCTTCCTGCCATCGCTCGAGGCGGCGCTCTCGGGTCAGCGCGCCATGGCGCTCGATGTCAGCGACATGCGCACGACGATCTCGCTGGCCGGGCCAAGCGTGCGCGACCTGATCAATTGCGGCTGCGGGCTCGACCTGCACCCGTCGCGCTTCGCAACCGGCCAGTGCGCGCAGACCAGGCTCGCCAAGTGCACCGTGATCCTCGACCGGGTCGCCGACGAGCCGCGCTTCGAGATTCTCGTCACGATCAGCTATGCGGACTATCTCTGGCGCTGGCTCGAACGGGCCGGCGCCGAGTTCGGCGTCGCCGTCGAAGCGGCGTCCTGACCGCGCGAGAGGGCCGCATCGCGGCGACGGCCGTCAACGATGGGGCGGTCCTCTGCGACCACGCGGCGATGCTGTGCGGGCCGCGCCGTTTCGTGGCGGACCTGGCGCGGCAGTTCCGCGCGCTCGGCCTGCCGTCGAGCCGGATCGTCACCGAGGAGCTGCAATTCCGCTGAGCCGGCGGGCCCGCGAGGGCGGTCTGCCGCAACGGCCCGCTGCGCGTTAAGATTGCCCCGCCCGACCCGCCAGGACCGGGCACCCGGCCGCGGGGAAACGGCCGTTTTGCAGGGGAACTCAAATGAACGACACGGCCCAACCGGCGCCGCCGCACCCGACCGGCGAGCAGGCCTATGCCGAGGCGCTCGCCCGCCTGATCGCCGACCCGCACGCCACCGAGGTCTACATCTCCTATCTCAACCAGCGCATGGAAGCGGCGCGGCGGCAGAAGACGATCCAGAATCTGACGCTGCTGCTACCCGCCGTCATCGGCATTCTCGGCCTGATCGGCGTGTTCGTGAGCGACTACGTCATCGACAAGGCGTCCGAGCGCGTGCGCGAATCCGTGCAGAACGAACAGGTCGAGGGCGCGCTCGCCGAGCTTAACAACGAGCTGCTGGTGCAGCGCCTCGCGGTCAACGCCACGACGCTCGATCTCAAGACCAAGATCGACGATCTCTCGCTCGCCGACGAATCGCTTGACCAGCTTCGCCTGATCGCCGCGGTGCCGGCGCTGCGCGACCGCAGCGACTTCCGCTATATCCTCGAGCGCGTGACGATCGCCTATATCGAATTCGGCCTTACCGACCATGTCTACGAGGTGGCCGCGCTCTTTCCCGACGAGCTCGCCGCCAACGACGAAACGGCGGGGCGGGTTTCGACCTATCTCGCCGAGGACATGCTGAGCGATGCGATGCCGTTCGAACATTGGCCGCAGGCGGGCGTCGATGCGACGCTCAGGCTGTTCGAGGCGAGCCATCGACTCGAAATCGCGAACGAGGTGCTGGCGTTCGAATCGCTGGTGGAATTCGCGCGCAGCGGGGCAACGGATGTGACCGCCTCCATGATCCAGCAGGTCGAGGATCTCGATGCCGCCGGACAGGCCTATGTGCTTGAGGATTTCATCTCGCTTGCGGAAGCAGGGCTGCGCCACGACCGGGTCGATGCGGGCATCGAGCGGCTGGCCGAGCTGGACCGGCAGTTCATCGCCGGGCATCGCGACCAGCTCAATGCGCTGCTCGACGGCGCCGCCGTGCAGGAAGAGCTGCTGTGGATCGCCGACAATTTCTCGGATACGAACCCCGCCCGCAGTCGCGCGATCCGCGACACGGTCAAGAAAGGGTTTTAGGGCCGGACTTCAAGATACACAGCTAAGCGTCACTCATGTGCATCGGGATGTGTCGCGTCACGAATAAGTTCCGCCCATTCAGCATCATCAAAGATTGACGCACGAGTCGAAGCTACGTCTTGAAGTGCTTTTGCTTCTTCATTCAGATTCTTTGAGTAGTAATACATTACTGAATGAGAGGCCGACGCACGATTTATCTCATCGATCCCAAGCGTTAGTGCTTCAGAGGCTGCGCTCGCAACGAGAACCGTTCGTGAGTCAATCGGCAGATACACGTTTCTCCAGCTCTTACCACACTTTAACAGCGAACACGTTTCTAGCGCATCCGAAACTGCAATTGTGCAAAGGTCACCCAGCACAACTTGGTCCGTTGCCGATTTCAAAATCTGCCAATCGACAGGCAAGAAATGTGTTGGCGGCTCCGTAGCATGAATTAGCTGCTTGATTCCCTTCAAGTGACCAGAAATTGCTGCCTTCTTTACTACTCCTTCGCTTGTAATTTTTTTCTGAAGGAGTTCCATCATTCCTTTTACTGAGTCGGTTGCCGTGCTCTTAAGTATCCGATGTTGAAGCGCGTGTTGGATAAAAGGGTTTTTCAGCAGCTGACGTGCGGCCTTTTGCTTGCTCTTTGGAAGCTTCTCTATCTCGCGCTCAATCATAGAAGGCGCTTGGCTTCTCAAGTATTTTGAAATGTCGTCGATACTCTCGTCGGAAGAGAGTTTAGCAATCATAGTGCCGGCAAGATCTTCATATTGATGTCGAATTGCGCGCGTCCGAATTGCTTGCATCCAAACAAAGCGGCGCAAAATTTCGGAGAGGCTTTTTGGTGAAACACCGTTATCCAGTTCGCTTAATGCGTCCTTGAACTCGGATTCAATTTTTGAGAACGCCAACTCAATGCCGGTTTCGGCGCCCCCATAGAAGTGAGTTTCGACTGCAACATTCTTGGTATTTACAAGTCGCGGATCGACACCACGCCCCATTTCCCAAATTTTGCAGTAACGCCCCTTTTTGTCTTTTTGTGTAGCAAAGCGGTTGAGAAAGAACTTTGGTATAAAATGATTTCGCTTTCCGTCCGACATCTCGATCCCTTAGCAGGCGAAGAAAATCTCCCTACGTGCAAGCCCATGCTAATTAGACGTTCGAATCCGGTTCGGCCGATTTGCGCTTCTGAAGGAACGCCTGCAGCGCCTCGTCGATAGCGGGATCGAGCGGCGGCGCCTCGTACTCTCTCAGCATGCGCTTGTAGAGCGTATTGGCGCGTTTGTAGGCATCCTGCTCGCCTTCCGCCAGCCACTGCTCGTAGCTGTTATTGTCGGCGATGGACGAGCGATAGAAGGCGGTCTCGAAATTCGCCTGGGTGTGCGCGCAGCCGAGATAGTGGCTGCCGGGCCCGACCTCGCGGATCGCATCCATCGCCTGGCCGTTCTCCGACAGGTCGACGCCCTTCGCGAGCGTCTGCATCATGCCGAGCTGGTCGGCGTCCATGACGAACTTCTCGTAGCCGGAGGCGAGACCGCCTTCGAGCCAGCCGGCCGCATGCAGGACGAAATTGGTGCCCGCCAGCAGCGCCGGCAGAATCGTCTGGGCGCTTTCGTAGGCCGCCTGCGCATCCGGGATCTTCGAGGCGCACAGGCAGCCGCCGGTGCGGAACGGCAGGCCGAGACGGCGTGCAAGCTGGCCGGCCGCAAGGCTGACCAGGGTCGGTTCCGGCGTGCCGAAGGTCGGCGCGCCGGACTGCATCGAGACCGAGCTCGCGAACACGCCGAAAATGACCGGCGCGCCGGCGCGCACGAGCTGCGCGGTCGCGGCGCCGGCCAGCACTTCGGCCAGCACCTGCGCCAAGGTACCGGCAACGGTCACCGGGCTCATCGCACCCGCCAGGATGAACGGCGAGACGATGCAGGCCTGGTTGTTGCGCGCATAGACCTTGAGCGCGCCCAGCATGGTGCCGTCCCAGACCATCGGCGAGTTGGCGTTGATCAGGCTGGTAATGACGGTGTTCTTCCGGATGAAATCGTCGCCGAACAGGATCTTCGCCATCTCGACCGTGTCCTGCGCGCGGCTCGGATGCGTGACGGAGCCCATGAACGGCTTGTCCGAGTACTTGATGTGCGAATAGACCATGTCGAGGTGGCGTTTGTTCACCGGCAGGTCGACCGGCTCGCAGACCGTGCCGCCCGAGTGATGCAGCGCCGGCGTCAGGTAGGTCAATTTCACGAAATTGCGGAAATCCTCGATCGTCGCGTAGCGGCGGCCCTCTTCCAGCGTGCGGATGAAGGGCGGGCCGTAAACCGGCGCGAACACGGTCGCATCGCCGCCGATTTTCACGTTGCGCTCGGGATTGCGCGCGTGCTGGATATACTCCTTCGGCGCCGACTTCTGGATGATCGAGCGCGGCAGGCCTTTCGGGAAGCGCACGCGCGTGCCCTTCACGTCCGCGCCGGCATCGCGCCAGAGCCGCAGCGCCTCTTCGTCGTCGCGGAACTCGATGCCGATTTCCTGCAGGATCGTGTCGGCATTGCGCTCGATCAGGGCGAGACCTTCCTCGTCGAGCACGGTCATCAGCGGAATCTTGCGCGTGATGTAAGGGAACTGGACGATCTTGAACGCGGTGCGGGCCGCGCGCCGCGCCTCGGCTCCGCCGCGGCTGCGCCGGCCGCCCCGCTCCTCGCCGCCCGACACTGAAGCGTGATTCGCGTCGACCATGGTCCCGCCGCTCCCTCGAAATGCGCCGCCGGAGCCCCCGCACGGCCCCGCAGCCGATCTCGGGCCATAACGCGTTGCCGGGCAGTGCCGATCTTGCCAAGTCGCGACGGGGGCTGGCGTTTTCGCGCCCGGTTTCGCCGCAGAAACCGCTTGGCGGCGCGATCACAATTGCGCGCCACATGATTGTTCCGTTGACCCCCCGTCGGGCGGGTGCGATTCTTCCGGCAAGGAACCCGCGTGCCGGGGGAGGTTTCGGCCGCCGCGGGGCACCTCGGGACGTCCGTTCGCGCATCCAGGCGCCCTCACGGTCTCCGAATCCGATCGCCGGCGCGCCAGGCGAAGGAGAGAGACTGATGCCCGGAGCCAGGTTTATCGCCGCTTCGCTGTTCGCCGGCCTGGTCGCCGCCGTCGCGATTCCGTTCGCGACGCCGGCGGAGGCCTCGCCGCAGGTGCTGGGCCTGATGGCCAGCAACAGCCTGCCGGTGCCGCTCAACTGCCAGGGCGGCGAATGCTCGGCGCATCTCTCGAGCTTCTGCCTGCAGGAGGCGCGCGATGCGCCCAGCTACGGCCAGAGCTACAAGCTCACCGACGACAGCCGCGTGACGCTGATCGTCGAACGGCGCGATGGCAGCTATGTGCGCGTCGACGGCGCGGGGCTCGCGCGAATCGAGGCGCTGGTCGGGTTCACCTCGGTGCGGTTCGCGATCCCGGCGGAAACGATCGCGGCGCTCGACGGCGCGCGCGCTTGGGTCGAAGTGGCATCGAACTCGTCGCTGCTGCCGATCGAGGCCGACGGCGACAAATATCCGCAGACCGCGGAAGAGATCGCGCTCGCGACCGGACCCTATCGCGACGCGGCGGCGCTGCGCTTCGATGCGCCGGGCCGGACCGGCGATGCGGCGCGGCTGACGAATGTGCTGATCAACGCGCTGCCGCCCGGCGAGCGCGAGGACGACGCCACGCGCGAGACGCTCTGGCAGCAATACATTACCACCGCGATGGCGGCGGAGGTTACGCCCGAGGGTCTCGCGAAAGCCAAGGAACTTTACAATTACTGCCGGATGTCCTCGGAGGCCGGCACGGCGCTCACCATGCGCGACTGCCTGACGCTGCGCCATGCCGACCTGATGGGCGAGGAGAACCGGGAACTCTGGAAGGAGGTCGGCGGATCATGATGAAACATCTCGCATCCCTGCTGCTCGGCGCGACGGCGCTCGTTGCAGCGGCGACGATGCCCGAACCGGCTTCGGCCGCGCCGCAGGTGCTGGGCCTGGTCGCGATGAACGAGCCGCTGGTGATGAAATGCGACGAGGCCGGCTGCCGGGCGGAGCTGAGTTCCTTCTGCCTGCAGCAACCGCGCGACAATCCCGATCCGCATACGGCTTACCTCCCGAGCGAGGGCGCCGACATTGCGCTGATCGGCACGCGCGCCGACGGCAGTACGGTCCGCCTGCCGGCATCCGACTACATGCAGTTCGAGGCAAGCCGCGGCTTCACCTCGGTGCGGGCCTCCCTCGATCCGGCGCAGATGCAATCGCTCGGCCTGGTCGCGGTCTCGATCGAGGTCGGGACCGAGGTTTCTCTGCTGCCGGTCGAGGCGGCGGACGACCCGACGCCGCAGGCGCCCGACGAGATCGCGCTGGCGATCGGCGCCTATCGCGAGAAAGCGGCCGAGTTCTTCGATGCGTCCGGCGAACAGGCCGATGCGATCCGCATCACCAACACGATGATCAACGTGCTGCCCGAACAGGGCCGCCGGCCAACCGACAGCGATGGCAGCGTCCTGGCCGCCGCGCTCGACGACGGCGTCGTCGAGATGGTCGACCCGGCTGCGCTCGACCGGGCGAATGCCATCTTCGCGACCTGCCGCGAGAAGGTCGACGTCACGCATCATATCGACACGATGCGCGACTGCCTGATCGGCTCGCACGATCGCATGGTCGTCAACAGCAACATCCGGTTCTGGGAATCGCTTGGCGGAAGCTGAACGACCGGGGAACTGGGAGACGAAGCACGGGCGCCGCAACGGCGCCCGTGTCGTTTCGGGAGTTTCTTGTGCACGTCCGATCCCGGCGCGATCATCGACCTGAACAAGCATCGAGGTATGCGGCGATGCACGAAAAAGCGCAGACGGCGACACTTACCGGCGGCTGCATGTGCGGTGCGGTGCGCTACGGGGCCGGCTGGCCGCCCAACTGGTCGGTGCATTGCCATTGCCGCGACTGCCAGCGCGCGACCGGTGCCGCCTTCGCGACCTATGCCGGCATCCGCAAGAGCGGATTCCGCTGGTCGAAGGGCGAGCCGAAAATCTTCCGCAGCTCGCCGGGCGTCGAACGGTATTTCTGCGGCGATTGCAGCACGTCGCTCGCCTATTGGGGCGAACGCTGGTCCGAGGAAGTCCACATATTCGCGGCGACGCTCGACGAGCCGGCGCGCGCCGAGCCGCAGATCCACATCCATACATCCGAGCAGCTGCCCTGGATCCATCTCGGCGACGGGCTGCCGCGCAAGGACAAGCCGGGCGCCTGATCCGCCGGACCGACTATTGCGGCGTGCCGAACAGGATCGGGCTGTACAGGAACCACGGACTCAGCACGAAGCCGATGCCGAAGATGACGAGCATCGCAAGCTTCAGCAGGCTTGCTGCCGGCAGCATGCCAAACTCGAGGACCGTGCCGCCTTGCTCCTACGGTTCGGCTTCGCGCCGTATGAAACCCGCCATCCCCAACCGGCCCGGAGCAAGACGAACGGCGCCGTCAGAGCTGCACCGATCAGGAACGGCAGCAGCATCGCGACCTCGCGATGGACGAGCGCCGTAGTCAGGATCGGCGGAACTGTCAGGGCCAGGGCCGCCAACCCGAAACGCCGAAGCGCCGCCGCAAGACCCGGGCGGCCAGTACCGGCCGTGTCGTCGCGCGTGTCTGTCATCTGTCGGAGCCCCCTTCGCGCGTCGACCGGCCGACGGCGAATCCCCCACGGGTGTCGCAACTAATACGGTATATGGGCGCGGGTCGGCGGAAGGGAAGCCCACCGCCCTGCCGCGAATCCGATAGCTGTTGTCGCCGCCGGGATGGTGCCGCTAGGCTCGCGGTTTAGTTAGAAATCCCGGAATTTCCGCGGCAAAGCGGCCCTGGTCTTCCGCCCCCGACTGCGCGCCTTCCGGCCGCCGGCCGGCCGGGCGAACGGCCGGAAAGCGGCCGGTCCGCACGGTTTCAGCCAGGGGGACCTAGATCCTATGAAATCCCATGCCCGCGTGGTCATCGTCGGCGGCGGCATCGTCGGCGTCAGCACGCTCTACCACCTCGTCAAGAAAGGCTGGTCGGACGTCGTGCTGGTCGAAAAGATGGACCTGACGCACGGCTCGACCTGGCATGCCGCCGGCCTGCTGCCGCTCTTCAACATGAGCTACAGCGTCGGGCAGATCCACAAATACTCGGTCGATCTCTACAAGAGGCTCGAGGGCGAAACCGGGCAGAACGTCTCGTTCCACCAGACCGGCAATCTGCGGCTCGCGACCAATCGTGACCGCATGGACGAGTACTACAAATATTGCGGCACCGCGAACACGATCGGCGTGCCGTTCGAGTTGATCACGCCCAAACAGGTCAAGGAACTCTGGCCGCATTGCGAAACCGACGGGCTGGTCGGTGCGCTCTACCATCCGCAGGACGGGCACGTAGCACCAGCCGATGTCACGATGGCGCTGGCGAAGGGCGCGCGCAGCGGCGGCGCCGAGATCTATCGCCATACGAAAGTGACCGGCATCGAGCAGACGCCGTCCGGCGAATGGAAGGTGAAGACCGACAAGGGCGACATCGCCTGCGAGCATGTCGTCACGGCCGCCGGGTCCTGGGCGCGCCAGATTGGCAAGATGGTCGGGCTCGACCTGCCGGTGATCGCGGTCGAGCACCAGTATCTCGTCACCGAGGAAATCCCGGAACTCGTCGAGCGCAAGCGCCAGAACCTGCCCGAGATGGCGGTGCTGCGCGAGAGCGATGCGTCTTACTACATGCGCGAAGAACGCCAGGGCCTGATCCTCGGCCCGTACGAAAAGGGCGCACCGGCCTGGGCGGTCGACGGCGTGCCGGAGAATTTCGGCCAGGAGCTGCTGGCGCCGGACATCGAGCGGCTCGAGCCGCATATCGAAGCGGCGATCAAGCGCGTGCCGATTTTCGGCAAGGCCGGCATCAAGGATTGCATCAACGGCCCGATCCCCTACACGCCCGACGGCAGCCCGCTGATCGGTCCGGCCTGGGGTCTGAAGAATTTCTGGCTCAACGAGGGCCACAGTTTTGGCATCACCGCCGCCGGCGGCTCAGGCTGGCAGCTCGCCGAATGGATCGTCGAGGGCGAACCCGGCATCGACATGTGGGACGTCGATTCGCGGCGCTTCGGCGACTACGCCACCAAGAACTACGTCAGGATCAAGAACGAGGAGACCTACGAGCACGTCTTCATCATCCACTACCCGCTCGAGGAGCGGCCGGCCGCGCGTCCGGCGAAGGCCGCGCCCTGTTACGACCGCCAGAAGGCGCTCGGCGCCGTGTTCGGCCAGCGTTTCGGCTGGGAACGCGCCAACTGGTTCGCGCCGAAGGGCACGCCGGCAAAGGACAAGTATTCGTTCCGCCGCACCAATTTCCACGAGCCGGTCGGCGAAGAGGTAAAGGCCGTGCGCGAGCGCGTCGGCCTGCTCGATCTCACCGGCTTCTCGAAATTCGAAGTGTCGGGCCCGGGCGCCGAAGCGTTCCTCGACAGGCTCGTCGCGAACCGGCTGCCGAAGAAAGTCGGCCGCACCATGCTGGCGCATGTACTGACGCACAAGGGCGGCGTCGCCAGCGAGTTCACCATCACGCGGCTTGCCGAGGACCGATTCTATATCGTCAGCGCGGCCAACGCGAACCGGCACGACTGGGACCTGCTGCAGCGTAACACGCCGCGCGACGGCAGCGTGCGGCTCGACAATGTCACGCTACAGAACGGCGTGCTGGTCGTCGCCGGACCGAAGTCGCGCGAGCTGATGCAGAAGGTCACCGACACCGACATGTCGGGCAAGGAATTCCCGTGGCTCTCCGGCCAGCAGATCGATATCGGCTGGTCGCCGTGCCTGGCGCTGCGCGTCAATTTCGTCGGCGAACTCGGCTGGGAGCTGCACCACCCGCTGGTCTACCAGAACGCGATCTGGGATGCGCTCTGGGAGGCGGGCAAGGAATTCGACATGCGCCCGTTCGGCATCCGAGCGATGGACAGTCTGCGCATCGAAAAGAGCTACAAATACTGGCGCGCCGATCTCACCACCGAATACAACGCCTGGGAGGCCGGGCTCGAGCGTTTCGTGCATCTCAACAAGGGTGAGTTCATCGGCCGCGACGCCCTGGTGCGCCAGCAGCAGGAAGGCGTGAAGCGCAGGCTGATCACGCTCGAATGTCAGGTGAAGGACGCCGATCCGTGGGGCAACGAACCGGTCTATGCCGGCGACAGGATGGTCGGCCGCGCAACGACCGGCGCCTACGGGCACATGATGAAGAAGAGCTATGCGCTGGCCTATCTCGATGCCGCCCATGCGGCGCCGGGCACCAAGCTCGAGATCGTGATCCTGGACCAGCGCCTGCCCTGCGTCGTGGTGCCGGATTCGCCGTGGGATCCGGAGAACGAGCGGTTGAGGGCTTAGGTCGTGCGACCCTCATCTTTCGACGGACTCAGGATGAAGGCTTAAATCTCGCTGGAAAACATCGCCTCACCCTGAGCTTGTCGAACGGTGAGGCGTATCCCGCCCGCTTGCCGCCCTGCCGCAAACCCCCTAGGTTCGCGGCCATGTCGACCCTGTTGCAGGATCTGCTGGCCGAAAAGCCCTGGCTGATGGCGGATGGCGCCACCGGCACGAATCTCTTTGCGGCCGGTCTGCAAACCGGCGATGCGCCGGAGCTGTGGAACGAACAGCATCCGGACAAGATCGTCGCCTTCCACGCCTCGATGGTGGAGGCCGGCGCCGACATCGTGCTGACCAACTCCTTCGGCGGCTCGCGCTGCCGCCTCAAGCTGCACAAGGCGCAGGATCGCGTCGGCTCGCTCAACGCAACCGCGGCGCGGCTGGTGCGCGAAGCGGCGTCGAAAGCCGGGCGGCCGATCGTCGTTGCCGGCTCGATCGGCCCGACCGGCGAAATCCTCCAGCCGCTGGGCGCACTTTCCTACGATAACGCCGTCGCGGCCTTCGCCGAGCAGGCGGCGGCGCTCGCCGACGGCGGCGTCGACGTGTTGTGGATCGAGACCATGTCGTCGCTCGATGAGGTGCGCGCCGCGGTCGACGGCGCGCGCACGACCGGCCTGCCCTTCTGCACGACGCTGAGCTTCGACACCAACGGCCGCACCATGATGGGCGTGCTGCCGACGGACTGGGCGAAACTGTGCCACGAGTTCAGCCCGCGGCCGGTCGGCTACGGCGCCAATTGTGGCGTCGGCGCGGCCGAGACCATTGCGGCGATCGTGAATATGCGCGACGCGAGCACGCCGGACACGGTCGTGATCGCCAAGGGCAATTGCGGCATCCCCTATTTCGTCGAAGGCGCCATCAGGTACGACGGCACACCCGAGTTGATGGCGGAATATGCCCGGCTCGCGCGCGATGCCGGTGCGCGCATCATCGGCGGCTGCTGCGGCACGACACCGACGCACCTGCGATCGATCCGCGTGGCGCTCGATGCGCACGAGCCCGGCCCGGCGCCGACGCTCGACGAGGTCGTGGCACGGCTCGGCCAGATTTCGAACGGCGCCCGCGAGCAGGGCGGCATCCTGCCGCCGGCGGCCGATGCGGGCCGACGACGTAAACGCCGGCGCGGTGCGGCCGCGGAGGCGGACGACGCCGCGTTCTGAGTTCGCGCGGATCCACCCCGTCGCCCGAAAATCATGCAATCGCTGACTGCTCATCTGTCCGGAATCCTGGCCGACGCCTTCGCCGGCGCCGGGCTGCCGGCCGAGCACGGCCGCGTCACCATCTCCGACCGACCCGACCTGGCGCAGTTCCAATGCAACGGCGCGCTCGCCGCCGCCAAGGTTGCGAAGCAGAACCCGCGCGCGATCGCCACGAAGATCGCCGAAGCGATTGCCGGCAACCCGATTCTCCGCGATGTCGGCATCGCCGGGCCTGGCTTCATCAATCTCAACCTGACCGACGCGTTCCTCGCCGAATGGATCGGCCGCATCGCTGCCGATCCGCGCCTCGGCGTGCCGGCCAAGACGCCCGCCATGGTCATTCTCGACTATGGCGGACCGAACATCGCCAAGCCGATGCATGTCGGCCATCTGCGCGCCTCGATCATCGGCGACGCGCTGCGCCGCCTCTTCGCCTTTGCCGGCGACAAGACCGTCGGCGACGTCCACATGGGCGATTGGGGACTGCCGATGGGCATGTTGATCAGCGAGATCGAGATTCGCCGGCCCGATCTGCCCTATTTCAAGGCCGGTTTCTCCGGTCCCTATCCCAATGCCTCGCCGGTAACGCTCGAAGAACTCGAGGCGCTCTATCCGAAAGCGGCCGCCGACTGCAAGGCCGATCCGGCGCGGCTCGAAAAAGCCCGCCAGGCGACCGCCGAGCTGCAGGCCGGCCGGCCCGGCTATCGCGCTCTCTGGCAGCATTTCTTCGATGTCTCCGTCGAGGCGATGAAGCGCGATTTCGATGCGCTCGGCGTGCATTTCGACCTCTGGAACGGCGAAGCGATCGTCGACCCGCTGATCGAACCGATGATCGCAAACATGGAAAAGGCCGGAGCGGTCGAGCGCAGCGAGGGTGCGCTGGTCGTGCGCGTCGCGCGGCCCGACGACAAGCATGAGATCCCGCCGCTCATCCTGCGCAAGTCGGACGGTGCCGTGATGTATGCGACAACCGATCTTGCGACAATCGTCGATCGCGTCCGGCGCTACGACCCGGACCTGGTCCTCTATATCGTGGACCAGCGTCAGCATCTGCATTTCGAACAGGTGTTTCGCGCCGCCGTTGCAGCGAAGCTCAACGGCCACGCGCGGCTCGAGCATCTCGGCTTCGGCACCATGAACGGACCCGACGGCAAGCCGTTCAAGACCCGCGCCGGCGGCGTGATGAAGCTCTCGGATTTGATCCGCATGACGACCGACGCGGCGGCCGGGCGCCTCGACGAGGCCGGCATCGGCAAGGAGTATCCGGCGGACGAGCGCGGCCGGATCGCGCGCATGGTCGGGCTCGCGGCGCTCAAGTTCGCCGATCTCTCGAACCACCGGATCCAGAACTACGTATTCGATCTCGACCGGTTTACGCGCTTCGAGGGCAAGACCGGCCCTTACCTGCTCTATGCCGCCGTGCGGGTGAAATCGATGCTGCGCAAGGCGGCGGACCAGGGCGAACGGCCGGGAACGATTGCGGCGCCTGCCGAAGGCGAGCGCAACCTCGTGCTGACGCTGGCGCGGTTTCCCGACGCCGTGCAGGCGGCCTATGACGGGCGCGCGCCGAACGAGCTCGCCGCCTATGCCTACGAGCTCGCTCAAAGCTTCAGCGGCTGGTACGCGAATTTCCATGTGCTGAGCGAAAGCGACCCGGCGCTGCGGCGCGGGCGGCTGGCGCTTGCCGACCTCACGCTGCGGCAGCTCGTACAGGTGCTCGACCTGCTCGGCATCGAAGTGCCGGAGCGCATGTAGTCGAGCGGAACCGTCAGCGGCCGATCTTCGCCAACAGTTCCGTCACGTCGGAATCGAAGAACACGCTGCCGTCGAGGTTGCAAAAGATCCCGTAGATCACCTGCTTGACATCGGAGCCCATGGACTTCGCGCCGGTAGCGAGAAAGCCGACACAGCTGAAAGTCGTTCGCGAATCCTGGCGGACATCGAACCGCCGGACGTCGAACCGCTCGTCCGCAATCTCGTCGCCCCATTCGACATTGTCGGCATCGTCGCCCAGAAGGTCCGGCACCCAGCTCTCGAGCGTGGGCCGATAGAACACCGAGCGCACGCCCGCCCGCTCATGGGCGACGCCGACGTACATATCGTTCACGTACATTTCGATATACTCCCACCGGCCCTCCGCGTCGCCATCGTCAGACGAGCCGCCGGAACATTCCGGCGGCTCGGTCGGAACGATTGCGACCTGCAGATCGAGACTGGCGCACGGCACGGATTGCGCCGCAGCAGGCGCGGCGGCCGCGACAGCGAGCGCGCCGGTCGTGAGCGCAACCATACCGGCTGCGATGCTGCGACTTGCCGCGGCTTTCAGGGCGAGCATTCCGGTCAGTGTCCGATGCGCGAGAGCATGTCGGCGACCTCGCTCTCGGCGAAGGCCAGCCCGTTGATATTGCAGAAGTATCCGTAAACGACCGATTTGGCACCCGCGAACTGACCCGACGCATCGACGAAACCGACGCACGGCAACGTGCTCGTTCCGACATCCACCTCGAAACGCCGGACGTTGAAAACCTCGTGTTCGATATCGCCGCCCCACTCGGTGTCGTCGTCCTCGTCCAGCAGGCTCTCGACGGCATCCTCGAGCGTCGGCCGGTAGAAATAGGACCGCAAGCCGGCACGCTGCATCGCCACCAGGATGAAACGATCGTCGGCGGTCATCCGGATGAATTCCCATTCGCCCTTGAAGTCCATATCGTCGCTCGAACCGGCAAAACATTCGGGCGGCTGGCTCGGGTTGATGGCGACCCGGAGCTCGAGACTGTGGCACGACACGGTCTGGGCCGCCGCCGGTACCGCAACGCCGGCGAAGACGAAAGTTCCGGCCATCGCCGCAAGGAGTCCCGCCGCACCGTTGCGCCATGCCGTGCGATCGATCATCACCGACTGTCCATCAGTCGTCGATGCGCGACAGAATATCGCTGACCTCGGCATCCGAGAATGCGAGGCCGTTGACGTTGCAAACATAGCCATAGACGGCCGATTTTACTTCGGAGCCCATCGATGCGCCGCCGGTTGCCACGAACCCGGCACAAGGCAAGGCACTACCATCGTCGACAGCGACCTCGAAACGACGAACCGTGAATCGCTCGTCCGAGATGCCCGTTCCCCAACCTACACTTTCGGCGTCTTGACCCAAAAGCGTAGGCACAACGGACTCGAGCCGCGGCAGATAGAAGACCGACCGAATGCCCGCCCGCTCCTGCGCAACCGCGATAAAGCGGTCGCCGGCGATCATCTGGATGTATTCCCATTCGCCGCTAAAATCACCGTCGCTGGAACTTCCACTAAGGCACTCCGGCGGCTGTGTCGGGGTGATCGCAACCTCGAGCTCCAGGCTCGAGCACGGTGCCGATTGCGCTGCTGCCGGCATCGCCGTCCCGACGACGATCCGCGCCCCCATCAATGCAGCGAGTGCCAAGGACAATACGGGCGCCGTCAACGTCCGCCGCGGGCATGCCGGTCGCATGCGCCTCATTCGCGGATCCGGTTCATGATCTCGGCGGCTTCGCCTTCGGAAAAGGCCAGACCGTTGAGGTTGCAGACAAGCCCGTAGATCACGCGCTTGGAACCGCCGTACGGGCCCAGGCCGCTGTGCACGAAACCGAAGCAGGGAAACGTGTCGCCGTCATCGAGTTCGAGTTCGACCTGACGGGCGGTGTAGTCCGGGTGCGAGATGCCCATACCCCAGGTCGCGTCGACGACATCGTTCCAGAAGAGCAGCTTGACAATCTCTTCCAGCGCCGGCCGGTAGAACGACCCGCGGCGTATCACGCGCTGCAGCTCCACCGCGATGAGCCGATCGCCGGAAACCAGTTGGATCGACTCCCATTCGGTCCGGAAACTGCCTTCGCCGCCGTAACCCTTCCAGCACTGCGCGTCCTCGCTCGACGGCATGTCCAGACCGAGCCCGATCTCGTCGCAGGACACCTCGGAGGCCGCGGCCGGTATCGCAACCATGGTCGGAATCGACACGATGCCGATGGCAAGCAGTCGGGTGCCGAGGCGCCGAAGATCCGGGATGCAGCGTATCATGGTCCTGTCATTCATCGATGGCCGCGATGAATGTCGCGAGGTTGTCGTCCGCAATCTCGCCACGGCCGGCATGGCAGATGTAACCGTAGAGCCGGGTGCGCGGTCGCCCGTTCGGCGCCGGGTCGTTCCGGTTGAACGCAACGCAGTTGGTCTCGCGGCCGGAATTCTCGATCGTGGCGAAGCGCTTGACGGTATAGCCCTCCAGCCCGATGCCTTCGCGCCAGCTCACCTGGTCGCTTTCGTCGAGCAGTTCGATGACCAGCGATTCGAGCGACTGTCGCGGCAGGTAGGTTAGAGAGCCCGCCCGGGCAAAGACGACCATCGCGTAACTCGTCGTGCCCTCGACGAACATGGCTTCGAACCGGGCGCGCGCATCGCCATCGGTCGAATAGCTGTAATAGCACCAGGTCGGCAGGTACTCGTCGAGTCGGACCCGAAGCTGAAGCTCGTCGCAATCGGTCTCGCCGGCGCGCGCCGTCGCTGCGGACGCGAGCGAAAGAACCGTAACCAGTAGGGAAACAATCGGGAGTACGTATCGCATGACGGCCTGCACGGCGGCGGTGTGCGCCATCATGCCGTCAGGCGAGGCCGAGCGCCACCTCGAGATTGCCTATGCTGTCGAGAATGTGATCGGCCAGGGCCTCGAGTTCGAAGCGCGGCGAGGCGCCGGTCAGCACCCCGATCGCGAGCCCGGCGCCGGCGGATCGGGCCATTCCCATGTCGTGCGGCGTGTCCCCCACGACCGCCACATGGCGCGGCTCGATCGCAACCGCCGCGCAAAAAGCCTTCATCATGCCCGGGCCCGGCTTGTGCCCGTGCCCGCTGTCGTATCCGGCAATGAAATCGAGATGGTGGTGAAAGGCGAACTCGTTGGCCGACCGCACTGCCGCCGCATGGCTGTCCATGGTCGCCACGCCGAGGCGCAGGCCGCGTGTCTTGAGCCGGCCGAGCAGCGCCGCCAGGTCGGTCACCGGCACCGGCACCACCGCGCCCGGTGCACCGAACCAGGCATCGAGCCGTTCCGCGATGGTTTCCGCCTTGCCCAGATCGGTCACCGCCGACCAGAGGGCAGCGATCTCGGCGTTGCTGCCGGCGGCGAGCGCCGAGACCGGATCGAGTTTGCCGGTTACCGGATCGAGACCGGTGGCGGCGAGCATGCGCGAGGCCAGCGCCGTATCGCCGCGCGACAGCTCCGCCGCAATCGTCCGGTAACCGGGCATCCAGGTGCGATGGAAATCGAACAGCGTCCCGTCCTTGTCGAACAGGATCGCGCGAATATCGGGGATGCCCATCCCGCCCCCTCCGTCCCTGCGAGGTACGGTCAGGCGAGGCCGAGACGCTTGGCCTGCCGCGCGGACAGCGCCTGCAGGGTGCGGTCGGTCACCATGGCGAGCAGCGCGATCGAGCCGCCGGCGATCACGCCCATGCCGAAATCGGCCATCGTCATCGACCCGAATACCATCTGGCCGAGATCGCGGGTGCCGACCAGCGCGGTGATGACCAGCATTGCGAAGGCAAACATGATCGTCTGGTTGAGCCCCAGCATGACCTGCGGCAAGGCCAGCGGCAGCCGGACCTGCCAGAGAATTTGCCGCTCGGTGCAGCCGATCGCGCGGGCCGCCTCGATCACGTGCGCGGGCACCGTGCGCAGACCGTGCTCCATGTAGCGGATGGCCGGCACGATGGCATACGCGATGATCGCGATCATCGCCGAGAAATCGCCGATCTTGAAAAGCATGATGACGGGGATCAGGTAGACGAACTGCGGCAGCGTCTGCAGCGTATCGTTGATCGGCCGCATCACCGTCGACACGCGTTCGCTGTTCGCCGCCCAGATGCCGATCGCGCTGCCCATCACGAAACAGACGACGACCGAGGCGATCATCAGGTAGAGGCTCCACATCGCAGGTACCCAGGCATTGCCCAGCAGGATGAAGAGCAGCGACAGGGCGGCAAACAGACCGAGCCGCCAGCCGCCGGCCAGCGTGGTCAGCAGGATCGCCACCGCCATGAACGCCGGCCACGGCGTGCCGGTGGTGCCGAAATAATAGAGACCCCCGAGCAGCACGACCGGCACGATCCCTTTCCACATCCAGCGGCGCCAGCAGGCCCATGCGATCGCCAGCAGGATCGCCACGTAGACGGCGGTCACCGTCGGCGACATGTCGAAGCCCCAGTAATTGGCCCGGACCGAGTTCTCCAGCCCGACGCGCAGCGGCAGCAGATAGAAGAACAGGGTTGCGTTCTTGAATGCGTCGAGCGGCTCGAACCAGTTCTTCGAGATGTAGCTGACCGCCGCGTTCAGCGGCTGGGCCGGATAGAGCCGCCAGGCATCCGGGAAACTCTGGAGCGCCGGGAAGACCTGGCTCAGCGCCCAGAATGCGATCACGGCCGCGATCGCCGCGGTCGTCGCCGGATAGCGCCGCCAGAGCGGGCCGGTTCCGGGCAGGCGCGTTTCGCCGGCGCGCGCCGAGAAGCCGCGGCCGATGCGGTCGATCAGCATGGCCAGCAGCGCGATCACGATGCCCGACAGCAGGCTGGGACCGAACTCGGCGCGCCGCAGTGTCGACAGCACCTCCCAGCCGATATCGTCGAACCCGCCGATGATGGCGGCGATGATGACCATGCTGAGGGCCGCCATGACGCACTGGTTGAGGCCCATCATGATCGACGGCATCGCCGCCGGCACCTCGACCCACCAGGTGAGCTGCAGGCGCGTCGTGCCGGACATCTGCCCCGCCTCCACCGTATTCGGCGCGACATTGGCGATGCCGAGCATGACGTTCCGGACCATCGGCGGGATCGCGAAGATCACCGCCGCGATCAGGCCGACCTGCGGCCCGTAGCCGAGCAGCAGGATCAGCGGCGTCAGATAGGCGAAGGTCGGAACCGTCTGCATCACGTCGAGCAGCGGTTCGATGACGCGACGCGCGACCTTGCTGTGCGCCGCCCAGATGCCGAGCAGCAGGCCGACGATCGCCGAGACCGGCACCGCGATGCCGACCAGCGAGAGCGTCACCATGCTCTCGTCCCAGTAACCGGTAACGACCATGTAGCCGAGCGTAATGCCCGCGAAGATGGCAAGATTGCGGCCGTGCGCGCGCCAGGCCAGCAGGATCACGATGATCGCGGTCGCGGGCCAGGGCATCCAGAGCAGGAAGTTCCTGAGCCAATGCAGCGGCGCGTTGACCGCTTCGCCGAACGCGCGGAACGGCTCGCGCGTCCATTCCACGAAGGCACGCATTGCGACGTTGAGCCAGTCGTTGATCGGCACATTGTCGAGCAACCAGTCGCCCGGCGGCGCGACGATCCACACATTGGCGCCGAACAGCGCCGACTTGCGCAGGGCAAAGCACAGGATGGCGAACGCCAGCACGGCGAGCCACAGCCAGGCGGCGCGATCGATCCAGGCGGCGGCGCCGAGCGCACGCGAGGGCGGCGTCTGGACGACGACGCTCACGAGGCGCGCTCCTCCGCGGTAGCGAGCGCGGTCAGGATGCCGGCCGGCGTGACATGGCCGCGCACCGTGCCGTTTTCGTCGACGCAGGCCAGCGCGCCGATACCCTTGGCGAATTGCGGCAGCACCTGTTCGAGGGTCAGGCTGGTCGGTATCTGCCCGCCGATGGCGCTCGGCGGCGGCCCCGCCGTCATGCATTCGCCAACCGTGACGACCTTCACGCGCGGCACGTCCTGGGTGAACTCGGCCACGTAGTCGTTGGCGGGCCGCATCACGACTTCGGACGGCGTACCGATCTGGACCACCTCGCCGTCCTTCATGATCGCAATGCGGTCGCCGAGGCGCAGCGCCTCCAGGAAGTCGTGGGTGATGAACACGATCGTCTTCTGCAGCAGCTTCTGCAGGCGCAGGAACTCGTCCTGCATCTGGCGGCGAATCAGCGGGTCGAGCGCGCTGAACGGTTCATCGAGGAACCAGAGCTCGGGTTCGACCGCAAGCGAGCGCGCGATGCCGACGCGCTGCTGCTGGCCGCCCGAGAGCTCGCTCGGGAAATTCTTCTCGCGGCCGCTGAGGCCGACAAGCTCGAGCATCTGGGACGCGCGCTTGAGCCGTTCGGCGGCCCCCAGACCCTGCACCTTGAGCGGGAACGCGACATTGTCGATCGCGGTCAGGTGCGGCATGAGCCCGAAATTCTGGAACACCATGCCCATCTTGTGGCGACGGATGTCGGTGAGCTCGTCGCGGTTCGCCTTGAGGAGATCGCTGCCGTTGAAGAGCACTTCGCCGGCAGTCGGTTCGACCAGCCGCGACAGGCAACGGACGATGGTCGATTTTCCGGAGCCCGAGAGCCCCATGATGATGAAGATCTCGCCGGGATGGACGTCGAAACTCACGTCGGCGCACGCGACGATGTGCCGGGCCTCGCGGATGCGGCTCACGGCCGCGCGCGCATCCTCGACCTTGCCGCTGCCGCCCGGAAAGAACGAGCCGGGATCGGCACCGTAGACCTTCCAGACGTTGCGGCAGGATAGCTTCAGATCGCCGGTGGCGTTTGCCTCGGCCATGATGTCCCCCGAGGAACGGCTCGATGCGTCAGGCGGATGGAGGAAGGGCCGGACTTTCGGTCCGGCCCTTCCGAGCGGTCAGCTCCCAGCGAGGGCGGCGTCGACCATCGGACGCCACTTGGCTTCGTTGGCGTCGACCCATTCCTTGATCACCGTGTCGAGATCCATGCTCTGGGCATCGACCTTTTCGATCAGCGGGATCTGGTCCTCGGCCGAGAGCGTGAACTCTTCGAGGAAGCGATAGGCCGCCGGCCACTTGTCGCCCATGCCGACCCAGGCCACCTTGAACGTGGTCGGCTGCTCGTAGAGGCAGTCGCCGGTCGCATCGGGATTGCGGCCCCAGGCGGGATCGCTGTCGCAGGCCGGATCGTAGACCGGCAAGTCGACTTTGCCGGTTTCGACCTGGGCATGCAGCCAGTGCGGCGTCCAGAACATCATCACGATCGGCTCCTGGCGCTCGTAAGCGGCCTTGAACTCCGCGACCATCGCGCCTTCGCTGCCGCCCGGCACCGAACTGTACGGTAGCTGCAGGGCGGCGATGACGTCGGCATTGCGTGCACCCCAATCGAGCGGATAGTCGAGCAGACGGCCGTTCGGGAACGTCTCGGGCGTCGAGAACAGCTCGGCGCAGGCGATGAACGCATCGAGCGACGGCAGGCCCGGGCACTGTTCTTCCATGTACTTCGGATAGTACCAGGCTTCACCGGCTTCGAGGCCGAGATCGCCGATCCGCACCATATTGCCGGTCTCCGCGGCGACGGTGTACGCCTCGCCGACATTGTTCGACCAGATCTCGAGCGACGCCGTCACGGTGCCGTCCTGGATCGCTTCGAACTGCGGCAGGTAACCGGCTGTCGTGTACTCGACCGTGTAGCCCATGCGCGAAAGAATCTCGCCCGCGATGTGCGTCGTGATGACCTGACCGGTCCACTCGTTGATCGCAAGCTTGATCGGATCCGAGCTCTCCGGAACCTCAGCGCTGGCCGGCATCATCGCCGCGAGTGCGACGACGGCAGCGCCCAACGTGCCCGCAGCCAGTGATTTCAGGGGTTTACGCATCAAAAGCCTCCGCGTTCATCGTATTGTTTTGCTCTTTGTTGGGAGCGGCCGGTCCAGATCCCGAAACCGGGTGCCCGCCTGCCGTCCAGAAGCGAAAGACTAGTCGCAAAGGCCCGGCAAGGTCCAGCGGCACAAATACCCGTACCCGGCCGCAGAATGCGGCCGGGTGCCTGACGGCCCGGAATTTGCGCCCGCGGCCTAGATTCGGCCGAGAGCCTTCAGCACCAGCGAATGGAAATGATGCAGACCGTGCTCGCTGTTCTGAGTGAAATCCTTGTCGACGATGTAACGCCCCTGGTTGTAGCCGCGCGAATGCAACCCACGCTGCACGCTCTCGACGAGCGAGATGTCCTCGGGGTTAAGCGTGTCGCGGAACCAGTCGATCGATGCCTGCTCCGTCGCGCTCGGCGTCGGGTTCGACAGGAAAAACTCCAGCGTCTCCTTGCAGGTCTCCGGACCGTCCGGCTTCATGCGGAAAGCCACGAGATTCGGGCAGCCCGGGTTCATTACGATCGTGAGGTCCGGCCAAATCCACCAGGCGCCGAAGGCCGTGTCGTCGGGCGAGCCCTCGTACTGGTAGGGCGCCTTGCTGCCGGCTTTCGCATGACCGCAATGGCTCGACCAGAGCGGATGGTTGATCGTCCGGTAGGTCGGCATGTCGACGATCTCGACGAAGGCGGGGTGCCCGATCGGGCAGTGGAAGCATTCGAGGAAATTGTCGACGACGTTCTTCCAGTTCGCCTTCGGCTCGAAATAGAGCGTTTCGGCGAGAGTCAGATCCTCGATCATGGGGCAATAGCGGCGCATCTCCTCCGCAAGCCCCGCGAGCTGCGGCGCCAGCGGCTGGGCCGCCGGATCGAGATTGACGAACACGAGATTGAGAAAGATGTCGACGCCGATCGGCTTCAGGCCGAAATCCTTCTGGTCGAAATCGACCATCTCGTTGCAGCCGCGCGCGGTGCGCAGCTCGCCGGTCGGGTGATAGCTCCAGGCATGATACGGGCAAGTGATGATCTTCGAATTGCCCGATCCCTTGAGCAGCTCGTGGCCGCGATGCTGGCAGACATTGTAGAAACCGCGCAGCGCGTCATCCTTGCCGCGGATCAGGAACACGTTCTGATCGCCGATCTGGAAGGTCGTGTAGTCGCCCGGATTCTTCACCTTCTCGACGTGGCAGACGTAGAGCCACGAGCGATAGAAGATCTTCTCGAGCTCTTCCTTGTGGATCGCCTGGTCGTAGTAATAGTGCGCGGGGATCGTAAAGCCGCGCGCAGGATCGCTCTCGTACGGGCGCGTCCCGACGAGCTTTCCCGGCGGCGTATACATCAGGCCCGGTGATTGATCGTTCATGGTTGCAGTCTCCCTAACGAAACGTCGTTGCCGTGGCGGTCTTTCGGCCATCCCCGGTCCGTTTGATTCCCTTTTGCGGAAGCACCCCGCCTCATCTCGGCCAGCGAGTCGGCGACCGCGCCGAACAGGATCAGCCCGCCGCCGACGATCTGGCGCCAGCCGAACGGCTCGTCGCTGAACAGTGCGGCCGTCATCGATCCGAACACGGCCTCGGTCATCAGCAGCAGCCCGACGCGGCCGGGGCTCACCTTCGGCACGCCCCACATCAGCATGAGTTGCGTCGGCACCCACCAGAGCAGCGCCATGCCGATCAGCCACGGCCAATAGGGCGTGAAACGTTCGGCGGCCGGCAACGCGCCGATCGGATCGTCGAGCAGCAGGAACGGCAGCACCAACGCAGCCGCCATGCCGCCGGCGAAAAACAGAAACGTGTTCTCCAGCGCGTCCGGCGCATCGCGGTCGGATGCCGGCCGCGGCGCATTCGGACCCTGATGCTTGCGCAGGATGATGGTCGCCACCGACCAGAGCGCGCCGGAGCCGAGCGTCATCCAGTCGCCGCTGGTGCGGGGTATCGGCCACTGCCCGCCGCCGCCCAGCATGATCGCGAGCCCGACGAACGCTGCGAAGATCGCCAGCAGGCGCACCGCGGTGATCGGCTCGTCGAGGAACAGCCGCGCCAGCAGCGTGCTCCAGACCGGCGACAGGTAGAACAGGAACTGGACGTTGAGGATGGTTGTGTAGGCATAGGAGTTCGAATAGAGGATGAAGGCCGTGCCGCCGATCAGGCCGGGCAGCCACAGCGCCCAACCGCCGCGCACCAGCCGCCGCCACCGTACGATCTGGAACGGCAACAGCGCCGCACTCGCCAGCGCAACCATGATGAACGTCGCCCAAGTCGAGTGCAGGCCGAGCCCGTCGATATGGCGCAGCGGAATCCAGTAGGCGCCCCAGGTCGCGGCGGCAAAGGCAATGCCCAGCGATCCGAGCAGCTCGTTGCGGCGAAGATGGCGGGCGGCGTTCATTCGTCACCGGTCCCACGCGGCAATTGAGCCTCGACCGCCGTCATCCCTAGAGTGGTCCCATGCGAACGCTCGATGCCGAGGCGCAGTATCCCGAAGGTCCGCTCTGGCGCGACGGCGCGCTCTACTACGTGGAGTTCGCCGCGCAGCGCATCGCGCGCTGGCAGGACGGAAGCAAGTCGCTGTTCTGGTCGGAACCGGGCAGCGGCCCCTGCGCGCTCGGCGCGTGGCGCAACGGATTTCTGCTTTGCGCCCACGACGCCAACGCCTTGGTTGAGATCGATCGCGACGGCCGGACCGTTGCGCGCCTCGAGCGCGACCGCGACGGCAATCCGTTCGTTGCGCCGAACGACCTGACGCCGGACGGCGCCGGCGGATTCTTTTTCACGGCGTCGGGGGTGTTCGATGTCACGGCGCCGGCAACCGGCGCCGTGCTGCATCTCGAATCCGCAGGCTCGATCCGTCGCCTGGTCGACGGGCTGCATTATGCCAACGGCATCGCGTTCGATCCCGAGCACCGGCGCTTGTTCGTTAGCGAGCATCTCGCCGCGCGCATTATGACCTTCGATGTGCGCGGCGACGGCTCGCTCGCAAGCCCGACCCTGTTCTGCGACCTGCTGTCGGTCGCACCGCATGCGCTCGCGCGCGAACCTTATGCCGGCGACGACGGAATCAAGCTCGATCGCACCGGCCGGCTGCTGGTCGCACATTTCGGCACCGGCCGGCTGCTCGTGCTGGCGCGGGATGGCAGCCTCGACCGCGCCATCGATCTGCCGCTGCGCTGGCCGACCAACCTGGCGCTCGATCCAACGACCGGCGCCGCCGCCGTGACTTCGGTGGCCGATCCCTGGAATGCGCCGTATGGCGGTGCCGTGTTGCATCTCGATCCCGACCTGCTTGCCTGACCCCGGCGAACGTCGCCGGCCCCTGCCGGCGCTGCGCCAACGATGCGGTCGACAGCCGCCGCCGGGTCCCCCCGGACCTGGAGCGCTCGACCGTCGCGCAAACGAGGCGCGCACGGCCGACCCGCCCCGAACTGGCGGCGACTGTCGGGATCGCAAATTAGCGCTTTTATTGGTTGGTTGTCCAATATAAAAAGATCGAGGAGATCGGCCCGGACCCCCGATTCGGGACGGTGCCGGCGGGAGCGTCAACGCAATGCCCAAGCTCGGCATGGAACCGATCCGGCGGCGGCAACTGATCGAAGCCACGATCGCCGCGATCCACGAGAACGGGTTCCCGGACGCCACCGTCTCGCGCATCAGCGCGCTGGCCGGCGTCTCAACCGGCATCGTGCATCACTATTTCCACAACAAGGCCGACCTGCTCGAGGCGACGATGCGGCAGGTCGCGAACGACATCCGCGCCGGCGCCATCGCGCGGTTGCGGCGCGCGCGCAATCCGCGCGAGCGGGTCGCGGCCGTCATCGACGGCAATCTCTCGACCGAAGCGCTCTCGCCGCAGGGCGTGACGGCCTGGCTCGCCTTCTGCGCGCAGGTTCATTGCAATGCGAGCTTTCGACGGGTGCAGCGCGTCTTGATCGCGCGCATGCACAGCAACATCGCGCACGCGCTGCGCGGTCTGTTGCCGGGCCCGCAGGCCGACGACATCGCCGAAGGCCTGTCGATCCTGATCGACGGGCTGTGGCTGCGCGCCGCCCTCTCCGACGAGGGCTTCGTCGCCGAGCGCGCCCGCCGGATCGCGCATGACTGGCTCGACGCGCAACTTGCGATGGCGCAGCGGAACTAGCGCTCTGCGCGGCAACGGTGCGAATCAATCGCCACTCCGCACCCGTAACGTGCCATACTTTGCCCCTGTCGCGGGGCGCACATGCAGATTGTCGAGAACGGGCCGTTCGGCTTACGAAGCGCCGTTCTGCGCCTGCAGAGCCGCAACGCCAAATGCACCTATCTGCTGTTTCCGATGGTGCATATCGGCGAGCCGGCGTTTTACGAGGCAGTCGCGGCGCGCGCTTCGGAGTGTGACCACATCCTTGTCGAAGGCGTGGGGCACCGAATGACCGTTGCGCTATCGAATACCTAAGACAAGGTCGCTGCATCGCCTCGTATGCGGTAGACAGTCCAACGCATGATGGCTCCCGCATTGCTCCTAGTCAAAGACCGGATTGCCAATATCGACATGCCGCCCGATCGATTTCAGGCGCTTTGGCAACGCCAACCGCTTTGGACGCGCCTGTTTCTGCCAACCCTGTTTCGATTGGTCTTCTGGCACCCTTCGAAATTCGGTACGCGGAAGCAAGTCGCGCAACGAATGGCGATGGAGTTGGCACCCAGTCGGCTGGAGATATTCAGGATGGGCGACGAGTTTGAATTCACAAAGTTACTTGTGCATCGTCGTGACGAGTACATCGTGGCGAAGCTAGATGAATTTCACGAGAAGTATCGAAACGAGCCGGTAATCGCCGGTATCGTTTTCGGCGCCCTCCACATGCGCGCGATTGTCAAGCACCTGATCGATCGGCACGGCTATGTCGTTGCTGAGGGAATGTGGTTGAAAATCTTCGGGTGGGAGTTGCCGACAGTCGCCCCGCCAATCCCGCCGCCTCTGCAAACAACCGCAGCGCCTCAATCCAGAGACTAGAGCCCGAACCTGTCCCGGATCCGCTCCGCGCATTGCATCGCGCTCAGTTCCGACGTGTTGAGCTCGAGATCGTAACTCAGCCCCTCGTGCAGGGCGGCGAACTGGCCGCGCGCGAGGCCGATGGCGCGGTCGCCGCGTGCGCGTTCGCGCTCTTCGAGCACTTCCAGCGGCGCGAACAGCCCGATGCGATGGACGCGGAACGACGCCAGCAACACCGCATACTCCGGCGCCTCGCGAGCGGTATAGACATCGTCGACGATCAGATCGTTGCCCGAAGCCGCCAGCGCGGCGACCGCCCGGCGCATGCCGGCGAGCGCCCGCTCGACAACGGGGCCGGTATGGATATCGACGACCGGATGTCCGTCCTGTTCCCGTTTCTCGAACGTCATCGCCTCGGGATCGCCGAAATAGCGTTCCGGCAGCATGTCGAGAAATCCGTCCATCGTCACATGCAGGAACCAGCCGCGCGCGATCGACTGCAGCGCCTTCGCGACCGAACCCTTGCCGACGCTGCCGACGCCGTTGAGCAGCACGATGCGTACAGGATCGCTCACAGCGCGATCCGTCCTTCGAGGAAGAGCGCTGCTTTCCCGCCGAGCCGGACGCGCGCGCCGCGATCCTCGCAGACGATCGTGCCGCCGCGCGCCGACCATTGCCGCCCGACCAGCCGCTGGCGGCCGAGACGCTGCGACCAGTAGGGCACAAGACAGAGATGCGCGACGCCCGAGACCGGATCCTCGGGCACGCCATTGGCCGGGGCGAAGAAGCGCGAGACGAAATCGAAGCGCTCGCCGCCCGCGTCCGTCCCGATGCCGTCGGCCGGCGCGGTGACGATCGCAGCCGGCAGCGGCAGTGCGGCGAGCGCCGCCATGTCGGGCGTCAGCGCCGTGACGTCGGCCGCTTCCCGATAGACGCAGAGATAATGCTTCGCGGCCAGCACTCGTTCCGGACGGATCCCGCTGCCGGCACCGAGCGCCTCGACCAGGCCCGGCGGCGGCGCGATCTTCCGCGGCGGCAGCGCCGGCATCTCGAGCGACAGCGCATCGCCGTCGCGCGACACGACGAACGCGTCGCCGCCGTTGCGGAACCGCACCTGCGCCGCATCGCGTTGCAGGCGCGTCAGCACGAGAAATCCCGCCGCCAGCGTGGCGTGGCCGATCAGCTCGACCTCGCGGATCGGCGTGAACCAGCGGATGCCGTAGCCGCCGTCATTGTCGGGCGCGAAGAACACCGTTTCCGACAGGTTCATTTCGGCCGCGATCGCCTGCATGGTCTCAACCGGCAGCCAGGTCTCCAGCGGACAGACGGCGGCCGGGTTGCCCGCCAGCGGCCGGTCGGCGAAGGCATCGACGATATAGATCGGCAGGTTCACCGATGTCGTTCCCGTCACGCCGGCTGCAGCGGCCCGCGCGGATCGTCCGGCGCGATGATCTCGCCGGCCTGCGCCTCGGCGCGCGGATCGAGTTCGGTCGGCGGACTGGCGATGGTCGAAACCGGCACGAAGTTCGTCTGCTCGTCCGCGGGCCTCGCAACGCGCCGCGTCATGCGATAGCGCACGAAGCCGGCGAGGAACAGCGCCGCGCCGGTCAGCACGAGATAGAGCGCCGGATCGCCAAACCGGCCCATCACGCCCGCGGCCAGCAACGGCCCGACCGCCGAACCGAGCGCCCAGGAGAGCAGCAGCCCGCTCGAAGCGGCCAGCATCTGCTTCTGCTCGACATAGTCGCAAGCATGTGCGATCGCCAGCGGATAAACCGACGCGGCGGCACCGCCGAAGAGGCATGTGAGCACCAGAACGCCAAGAAACGACTGGCTGCCGTACGAAGCCATTGCAAAGCTGCCGCCGCAGACAGCCGCCATCGCCAGCAGCACGCATAGCATCACTGTGCGTCGGTCGAACGCATCGGATAGCCGTCCGATCGGCCATTGGGCTATCAATCCGCCGATCACCGTGACACCCATGAACAGCGAAACCTCGAACACCGAGTAGCCGAGATTCTGCGCATAGATCGCGCCCATCCCGTAGAACGCGCCGGTAATGATCCCGGAAACCGCGCAGCCCACGACGCCCACCGGCGAGATCTCGTAGAGGCGTCGCAGCGACAGGCGCGCGCTCGCCTCGATCTCGGGTCCGGCCACGCGCGTGAGCACCACGGGCACCAGCGAAACGGTCAGCAGCAGAGCCGTCAGCATGAACGGCTGCAGGCTCTGCACATCGCCGAAATTGACCAGGAACTGCCCGCCGGACGAACCGAGATACGCGACCACGACGTAGAGCGACAGCACCTGGCCGCGCGTTTCGTTCGAGCTGCGCATGTTGAGCCAGCTTTCGATCGCGGCGAAGAGCGCCGCCATGCAGAAGCCGCTCAGCACGCGCAGGAGCGCCCACGGGATCGGGTCGAACCAGAGCGCGTGCAGCAGGGTCGCGGCCGACGCACCGGCCGCGAAGGCGGCAAAGGCGCGAATGTGGCCGACGCCGGCGATGATGCGCTTGCCCCACAGGCTGCCGCCGACCAGGCCGACGTAATAGCAGGACATCACCAGACCGGCGACCTCGGACGACATCTGCTCCACGCCCATGCGGACCGGCAGCAGGATGCCGAGCAGCGCGTTGCCCAGAATAAGGATGAAGACGCCGAACAGCAGAGAGGCAACGGAACGCAGGGCAGCGAACAAGTCGGGCTCCCGGGACATCGTCCGAAACTGGGCCGGCCCCTAGGTGCCCGGATCGGGTGGCGTTTTCAAGGCGGTGTGCGACCGGCCCTGTCCCGGCCCCGCCCTCTCGCCGCCGTGCCGACCGATCCGTCCGGATGCTGGCATCGCGGAACCCGAGCGGCTAGTCTCCCGCCCTTCTCGGACCCGCGCTTCCTGGAATTGCGACGATGGCCGCCCCGTTTCGCCTCGACGAACAGCTCGCGAAGGACAGTTTCGCCTTCGCCTCGTGGGACCTCTGCGACGTGCGCGTGATGAACGCCCAGCAGTGGCCGTGGCTGGTGCTGGTCCCGCGGCGCGGCGAGGTCAGCGAGATTCACGACCTGCCGCCGCCCGACCGCCGCACGCTGATCGAGGAAATCGCACGCGCCAGCCGCGGCCTCGACAAGCTGTTCCGCGCCGAGAAGATCAATGTCGGCATGCTCGGCAACCAGGTGCGGCAGCTCCACGTTCACGTCGTCGCGCGCTTCAAGGACGATCCGGCCTGGCCCGGCCCGGTCTGGGGCCATGACCGCACGCAATACGAGACCGCCGCGCTCGCCGTGCGCGTCCGGCGCCTGCGCGAGGCGCTGGCCGGCAAGTAGCGCAAGTCAGTCCGGCGCCGAAATCCGCCGATGGCCATCGAATCCGAACTGGGCGCGCAGGACAGAGCCTACTTCCGCTCGCTGGAGGAAAGCCTGTTCGAGCCGGGCGTGCGCAACAGCCGCGAACGGGCCGGTCGCCTGCTCGCCGACAATTTCGTCGAGTTCGGCGGCGACGGCAGCGTTTCCACGCGCGCCGATGTTCTGGCGTGGATGGAGACGGAGGTGCCGTCGAAACGCTCGCTCAGCGACTTCCACGCGATGCGCCTCGCCGATGGCGTCGTGCTCGTCACCTACCGTTCGATGCGCATCGGGCCGGTCGACAAATCAGCACGTCATTCGCTGCGTTCGTCGATCTGGCAGCGGACCGACGGCGAATGGCAGATGGTCTTTCACCAGGGTACGCTCACCACGCCTCGGTAATCGACGCGCACCGCAAAAAATGTCGTCCTTTCATGCGATTGCGCGCGCATAACGGCCGCGCGCGCCGCGCATCCCGGCCGCCTTGCCCAATCGCGGGGCCCCTGCCTTAATGGCGACCAATCGGCGGACGCGAACGCAAAAATCGGGAGGGAACGGCCATGACCGTCATGCGCGGCAACTACGACAAGGCGCGGCTGAGGAAGCTCGATGCCGAGCATCACCTGCATCCCTTCACCAACAACAAGCAGAATGTCGAGAACGGCGGCGCACTGATCTTCTCGCGCGCGGACGGCATCTATATCTGGGACGTCGACAACAAGCGCTACATCGACGGCATGTCGGGCCTGTGGTGCGTCAATGTCGGCTACGGCCGCGAGGAGCTGGTCGAGGCGGCGATGCGTCAGATGCGCGAGCTGCCCTACTATTCCAACTTCTTCGGCTCCGCGACGCCCGCGACCGTCGAGCTCGCCGGCAAGGTGACATCGCTGCTCGGCGGCGATCTCGGCCATGTGTTCTTCGCCAATTCGGGATCCGAAGCGAACGACACCGCGGCTCGCATCGTCCGGCACTACTGGGGTCTGGTCGGCAAACCGCAGAAGCAGACGATCATCTCGCGCAAGCGCGGCTATCACGGCAGCACGATGGCAGCCGGCTCGATGACCATGTACGGCAACATGCATGAGCAAGGCGCCCTGCCGCTGCCGGGTTTCGTGCATGTCGATCCGCCCTACTCGTTCGAACACGCGAAGCCGGGCGAAGACATGGACGCGTTCGGCAAGCGCCAGGCGCAGGCGATCGAAGCGAAGATTCTCGAGATCGGCGCCGACAAGGTCGGTGCCGTGATCGGCGAGCCGGTGCAGGGCGCCGGCGGCGTGATCATCCCGCCGAAGAGCTACTGGCCGGCTGTGCAGGCGATCTGCAAGAAGCACGACGTGCTGCTGATTGCCGACGAGGTGATCTGCGGTTTCGCGCGCACGGGCGAATGGTTCGGCTTCCAGACGCTCGGCCTGAAGCCCGACATCGTCACGATGGCGAAGGGCCTTTCGTCGGGCTACATGCCGATCTCGGCCGTCGCGCTCAGCAGTCGCGTGGCGAAGCCGCTGATCGACGAAGGCTGGTTCATGCACGGCTTCACCTATTCCGGCCATCCGGTCGCCGCCGCGGTTGCGATCCGCAACATCCAGATCATGGAAGACGAGAAGCTCGGCGACAAAGTGAAGAATGAGACCGGTCCCTATCTTGCAAAGGCGATCAAGCGACTCGACGCGCTGCCGATCGTCGGCGAGACGCGCTCGATCGGCCTGCTCGGCGCGATCGAACTGGTTTCCGACAAGGCGTCGCACAGGCGCATCGAGCCGACCGGCACGGCCGGCGATGTCGCGCGCGAGCGCTGCATGGCGCACGGCGTGGTGCTGCGCGTCTCGTTCGAGACGATGGTGATGTCGCCGCCGCTGATCATCTCGAAGCAGCAGATCGACGAGATGATCGATTCGATCCACGTGGGCCTGACGGAGGCCAGCGAGCAGCTGCTCTGATCGCGGTTTTGTCCTCGTCCTTCGACAAGCTCAGGACGAGGATGGTCTGAAGAATTCGCCTCATCCTGAGCCCGTCGAAGGCTGAGGCGGCCTTCGCGCCCCTACACCACCCCCGCCACCCTCCGCACGACGTCGGCCGCGGCGGCCGATGCGACGTCGAGGAAGCGGCCGAAATCCATGTGGCTCTCCTCGCCGGCGAGATCGCTGAGCGCGCGGATCACGATGTACGGCACGCCGAAACGTTCGGCGACCTGCGCCACGGCGGCACCTTCCATCTCGACCGCCTGCGCGCCCCAGCGCTCGAACAGAAGGTGCCGCAGCGTCGCGCTGTTTACGAACGTGTCGCCGGTGACGATGGTGCCGAAGACGAGCCGCGGCTGTCGCCCTGCGGCTTCGCCCAGCAGCTCGGCCGAAAGCGCCGGCGGCGCATAGGTGGCAATCGCATCGCGGACGCGCGCGATGAGCGCCGCGTCCGGAACGAAGGCAACGTCCTCGCGCGGCTTGCCGAGCGGGAACGCCCCGGCCCGGAAGGCGACATGCGCGCCGCCGACGACCGCGCCGTAATCGTGCTGGATCAGCCGTTCGCCGACTACGATGTCGCCGATGCCGAGCGCCGGGTCGATGCCGCCGGCGACCCCCGATAGGACGATCCCGCGACAGTCGAACCGGTCGAGCAGCAGGGTCGCGGTCAGGGCCGCTCCGACCTTGCCGAGCCCGCTCTCCGCCAGGACGACGGCGCGCCCGTCGAGCCGGCCGCTGACGACCGGCAGGCCGGCGCGTTCCTCGTCGCAACGGTGCGCCAGCGCGGCGGCGAGCAGGTCCATTTCCTCGGCGAGCGCGCAGAGGATGCCGAGCGGACGATCGCCGCGATCCGATGTCGGTGCCATGAAACTGTCCCCGGGCGCTGCAGGCGCGTAGAATGCCGGTCATGCATACAACGCGCGGGCGCACCGGACAATCGAGCCCCGCTGCGACGCGGGCGGTGCTGTCACGCTGGCGGCCTGCGGTCCTGCCGGCGACGCTGGTCGGCCTTGCGCTGGCCGCCATGCCGGCAGTTGCCGCCGAGTCCACCGACATCCGCATCGACTTCGAGCTCGATGCGCGCCAGCGGGCGCAGCGTGCGATCGTCGAACAGATCTATGCCGACGAGCTCGCTGCCATCGCAGCAGGCTCCGACCAGCCGGTGCGGATCGGCATCGGCAACATCGTGGCCGCGTTTCCGTCGGCCGATCGCGCGTCGATCCTCGAGAACTCGATCTGGGCCTTGTTCGACCATCCGAACGCCTGCAACGCGGACGGCTGCCGGCTGGTGCATCTCTATCGCGAGGAAGCAAGCGGCGGCTGGCTCAGCGGCTTCGACGGTTATGCGACGGGTGAGCTCATCCGCTTCTACAAGTTCACCGGCATCGGCAAGCGCGTCGGCTGCATCCAGATGGCGACCGGCGCGCTCTATCTCTTCGCCTGGGACGAAGAGCTGGTTGCGCCCGGCGGGAGTTGTTGATCGCGATGAAGGGATTTCTCCAACGTTTGTGGTTCCCTATGCAGCGAGTAGGCATGATCCTCGCAATTGGCTTGCCGCTGGCGCTCTGTGCACGACCAGGCTTCGCGATGATGGATTCGTATTACCACATCACTTTTGATCTCAATGAGCGACAGGAAGAGGTCGCCGCGTTCGTTGCAGGTTTGTACGCGGACTACATTGAGGAAATCACCGCAAACACTGACGTGCCCTTGCGGTTAGGAATTGCCATCCATAGTCGGGCGAGCCCCGACGCGCAGGAAAGGTTGGATGCCGACATGAACAAGGAATCGATTTGGGCCATGTTCGATCATCCAAACGCGTGCACCGAGGAAGGGCGTCGGCTGGTCCACCTATATCGTGATTGGGACGACGATACGAACGACTTCACCGGGCCTTGGACGGAAGGACTGTCGGTCATCGCGAGCGGCGAGATGATTCGGTTCTACCATTTCGGAAACGATCAGTCTCCGTACGGCTGCATCCAGATGCGAAACTCGACCCTGTACCTTTACTGGGATGAACGGCAGGAGATCAGGCCGGGCCGTAGCTGTTGAGCTTCGTGCCGTCGCTTACCACCGTCCGTTGCCGGGGCGCATGTCCTCGGGCTTCAGCCTGATCGGAAAGCGCGCGCGCAGCTCGGCATCGACCGACGGCTCGATCAGCGCCGGATAGTGCGTCGCGAGGATCTCGCGCACCCGTTCGCGCGCCGCCTCGTGCATGTCCCTGGCGCCTTCCTGGTGCCAGACATGCGGCGTCTGCCGGTCGGCCAGCGCCGGATAGAGATATTCGCTCTCCATCTTCGCCAGCGTCTCGGCATGACCCAGGAAATGGCCGGGCCCCTTCACCACCTCGCGGATCGTCCCGATCGCCAGCGTCTCGTCGTTGACCTCGATCCCGCGCAGGGTGCGCTGCACGACGCCCAGCATGTCGTTGTCGATCACCAGCGCCTCGTAGGAGACGCCGAGCAGGCTCGCCTGCATGCCGGCCGCCTCGGAGACGAAATTGCCGCCCGCCAGCGCGACCACGGCGGTGCTGATGCCTTTCTCGAAGCCGGCCTGGTTGTCGGGCAGTTTCGAATCGCTCATGCCGGCGGCGACGCTCGACGGCAGATCGTAGAAATTCCCCATCTGCGCGACGGCCGCCATCAGCAGCCCCTGCTCGCCGCTGCCGCCGGTGAAAGAGCCGGTGCGCAGGTCGGAGACGAACGGCCAGGCGCCGAACATCATCGCGGCACCGCGCCGCACCATGTTGACGATGCAGAGGCACGCGATCGTCTCGGCGAGCGATTGCACCAGCGCACCGGCCAGCGTCACCGGCGCCGTCGCGCCCGCCTGGCCCGCGATGGCGATGTCGCCGATGAGGCCAAGCCGCACGGTTTCGACCAGGGTCTCGAGGCTCTCCTGCGCGAAACGCAGCGGCGAGACGACCGGGCAGCAGCCGCCGATCGAGCAGAAGGGTTTCTGCACGAACCGTCCCTCGCCGCCCAGGATCGTGTCGCAGAGCTGGATCACGGTCTTCAGATTGCCGGCGCCGCTGATCGACATGCCGCTGGTCTTCGAGGTCGCCGCCGCCAGCGCATAGGCAATCGAACAGTCGCGCGCGAGCGGGTCGTCTGTCATGTCGGTCGCGACGCAGGTCTGGCCGAACTGGTGGATATGTTCGAGCCGGTCGCAGAGCCGCGCGCCGTCATAGATGTCGAGCAGAACCGACGGCCGATAGGTTCGCGTCTCGGGATCGAGTATCGAAATCGCCTCGCCGCTGGTGACGAAATGCACCTTGCCGCCGCCGATATGGAGATCGTGCTTGCCGTCGCGGCTGTACATGGTGAACTCGCGCCCGGCCGAGGCCAGCGTGTCGTCGACCAGCGCGCGCGGAAACAGCAGGCGACCGTCCGCATCCTCGCGGCAGCCGTTGGCGAGCGCCATCGCGCGCACCTCCGGCGTCGCCTCCGCCATGCCGATGGTCGAAAGCACCTCGAGCACCGCCGCATGGATGCGCTGCATGTCGCGCTCGGACAGCACGCGATAATGCCCGCCCTGCAGGCCGGGCTTGACCGCGATGCTGGTCTTGACCGCTTTGCGCGCGGCGACGCGGTTGCTGCGACCGCTGCGGCGTTGCGGTGCCGCGGGCTGATCGCGCAGCAGCGGTGCGCTCTGTTCGTCCGACATCGCCCGGCTCCTTCGTGGGAATGACATCCATTTTCCCCCGGCGGGGCATTTCAGGACAAGGGCGTCGGAGACCGATCGCCCTGGCCGCCAGTTCCCGCGGACTTTCTATCTCGCCAATCGATCAATTGCTGATGGTGACCGAGGTGATGTCTGTGTCGATCGCGATCACGGCCGTGCTGGTGTAGAAGACGTTGTAAGTGCCGGAATAGCCGGGCAGCGCGACGCCAATGATGCCCGCGGACCAGTCGGGCTGCGTGCCTGAGCCATCGAGCGTCACTGAATCGCTCCCGTCGCCCTGCACAACCAGATTGACCGTGCGGGCGGCGGTGCCGACATTGTTGTCGTGATCGACAGTGACGCCGGTCGTTGCCTCGAAATCAAGCACATCGGTCGAATCGAGCGTGACGGAGCGCGCGGTGCCGCCCGTATCGAGATCGAGTATCTCGATTCCCGTGATCTGCGTATCGGCAACATTGTCGAAGTCGAGCGTCGCATCGAGCAGGCGCATCAGGTCGATGGCCGTGCCGCCATCGACGCTGTCATTGTCGGCGTCGTTGAAACTGAGCGTATCGGCGCCGGCATCGCCGAACATCTGGTCGGCACCCGTGCCGCCGTCGATCCAGTCGTCGTTGTTGCCGCCGCGGAGCGTGTCGTTGCCGCCCTCGCCCGAGAGCCTGTCGCCGCCGTCGCCGCCCAAGACCGTATCGGCGTCGGCGCCGCCCAGGACCGTGTCGGCGCCGGTACCGCCCGAGATCGTGTCGATGCCCG
>Ga0187893_10001861_pt1 | contig 48403 bp, 50 predicted proteins | sample MA1701074metaG_FD_139574 | JGI IMG/M metagenome (GOLD analysis project Ga0187893, IMG submission 139574) | White microbial mat communities from a basaltic lava cave in the Kipuka Kanohina Cave System on the Island of Hawaii, USA - MA170107-4 metaG ... | reverse complement strand
TCGGCCATCGCCTGACGCGTCGCCTGGCCGATGACGAGCCACGCGCCGAGCAGCGCGCTCAGCGTGGCCGCGAGCAGCGCGGGGACGGTGCCGAGCCACAGCTTGAACCCGGCGCCGGCCGCCAGGGGCAGCGCCACCGCGAGGACCAGCGCCGTCGCTCGAAGGGTCCAGCGCATTCGCTCGGTGCGCAGGCGTGCGCCCGCGCTCGGTCAGTATAGCTCACCTGACGTATAATGCCGCCATGCCGCGAGGCGGAATCTTCGACGTCTCGTTCCTGATCCTGTCCTCGCTCGCGGTGGTCTTCGCGGTCGTCGCCTATCTGAAGGACCCGAGCCTCCCCGCAGTGGGCGCGCGCAACGGGCTCGCGCTGCTCTGGTTCATCATCCCACGCCTCGTGCCCGCGCTCCTTCTGGCCGGCATGCTCCAGGTGGTCATCCCGCAGGAGACGGTGGCGCGCTACTTCGGCCGCCAGTCGGGCCTGCCCGCCATCTTCATGGCCAGCCTGGCCGGAGTGATCACGCCGGGCGGGCCGATGGTGAGCGTCCCGCTCCTGGTGGTGCTCTCGAACTCGGGCATGGCCCTCGGCCCGCTGGTGGCCTACATGACCGCGTGGTCGCTCTTCGGCATGCAGCGGATCATCGCCTGGGAAGCGCCGCTGATGGGGTGGCACTTCGTGGCGGTGCGGACGGTCTCGAGCCTGGTGTTCCCGGTTCTCGCCGGCTGGCTCGTGACGCTCTACTACCACGAGTAGGCGGAACGGCGCCGACATGGCGTTCGCCGATCTCCGCGAGTTCGTCGCCCACCTCGAGAAGCACGGGTGGCTCAAGCGCGTGAGCGCGCCGGTGTCGCGCGATCTGGAGATCGCCGAGATCACGGACCGGGTGTCCAAGAGCGAGGGCGCCCGGAACGTGGCCCTGCTCTTCGAGAACGTGCAGGGCTTCGACATGCCGGTGCTCATCAACGCCTTCGGCTCGCGCGAGCGCATGGCCGCGGCCCTTGGGGTGGAGCGGCTCGACGACATCTCCGCGCGCGTGGCGAAGCTGCTCGACCTGCGCATGCCCGGCTCGGTGTTCGACAAGCTGCGCAAGCTGGGCACGCTCTTCGACCTCGTCAAGGCCGGGCCCAAGCGCGTGAGCTCGGCGCCTTGCCAGGAGGTGGTGGAGACCGAGCGGCCGTCGCTCGCCACCCTGCCCGCCCTGCACTGCTGGCCCGGAGACGGGGGCCGCTACATCACGCTGCCGATGGTCTTCACGCGCGATCCCAATACCGGGGCGCGCAATGTTGGGATGTATCGCCTCCAGATCTACGACGACCAGACCCTCGGCATGCACTGGCAGATCCACAAGGGCTCGGCGGAGCATCAGCGCCTCGCCGAGGAGCGGGGCCGGCCGATGGAAGTGGCCATCGCCCTCGGCGGCGACCCGTGCGCGATCTATTCGGGCTCGGCGCCGCTGCCCCCCGGCGTCGATGAAATGGTTTTTGCCGGCTGGTTGCGTGGCTCGGGGGTGGCGATGGTACCCGGCAAGACGGTGCACGTGGACGTGCCCGCCGAGGCCGAGATCGTGCTCGAAGGCTGGGTCGATCCGGCCGAGCGGCGGCTCGAGGGTCCCTTCGGCGACCACACCGGCTACTACTCGCTGGCGCGCGAGTATCCGGTCTTCCATCTCACGGCCATCACGCGCCGGAAGAGCCCGATCTACCCGACCACCATCGTGGGCCGCCCGCCCCAGGAGGACTACTGGCTGGGCAAGGCCACCGAGCGCATCTTCCTGCCCATCATCCGGATGATGCTCCCGGAGGTGGTGGACATGAACATGCCCGCGGAGGGCATCTTCCACAACCTGGTGATCGTCTCGATCAAGAAGCGCTATCCCGGCCACCCGCGCAAGGTCATGTACGCGCTGTGGGGCCTCGGCCTCATGATGCTGGCCAAGAACATCGTGGTGGTCTCCGACCACGTCAACGTGCACGATCTCTCCGAGGTGGCCTGGCGCGCCACCGGCAACATCGATCCCAAGCGCGATCTGGTCATCGTGGATGGCCCCATGGACGACCTCGACCACGCGGCCCTCCGCCACCGCTTCGGCGGCAAGCTCGGGGTGGACGCCACCGAGAAGACCGAGGCCGACGGCATCGGGCAGCCGTGGCCCCAGGAGATCGTGATGAGCGAGGATATCCGCGCGCTCGTCGTGCGGCGCTGGGCCGAGTACGGCCTGTAGCCCGACGCCTTGTCCGCCGTCCGGCACTTCCTCGACGCGATCAAGTTCGAGCACACCGTCTTCGCCCTGCCCTTCGCCTACGTGGCGATGGTGCTGGCCGCCGACGGCTGGCCGGGCTGGCCGGTCGTGGTCTGGGTGACGCTCGCGATGGCGGGCGCGCGCACGCTCGCGATGAGCGTCAACCGCCTGGCCGACCGCTTCATCGACGCGGCCAACCCGCGCACCGCGAAGCGCCATCTGCCCACCGGCCTGCTCACCCCCGCACAGGTGACGGCGGCGGCGGTGCTCTCGGGCGCCGTGCTGCTGCTCTCGGCCTCGATGCTGAACGCGCTCTGCCTGATGCTCTCGCCGCTGGCCGTGCTGTTCCTGGTGGGCTACTCCTACACCAAGCGCTTTACCTGGCTCTCGCACTGGATCCTCGGATTCACCGACGGCATCGCCGCCGCGGGGGGCTGGATCGCGGTGCGGGCCGCCTTCGATCCGCCGGTCTACGCGCTGTGGCTCGCCCTCACCGTCTGGATCGCGGGCTTCGACCTCATCTACGCCTGCCAGGACGTCGAGTTCGACCGGCGAAACGGGCTCCATTCCGTCCCCGCGCGCTTCGGCATCGCGGCCGCGCTGACCACCGCGCGGGTCTGTCACCTGCTGACCATCGCGGCCTTCGCCCTGCTCGGGTGGATGATGGGGCTCGGGCTGCTCTACTGGCTGGGGGTGCTGCTGGTGGCGGGGCTCCTGGTCTACGAGCACTCGCTCATCTCCCCCCGTGACCTCTCGAAGCTCGACATCGCCTTCTTCAACGTGAACGGCTACATCTCGGTGATCCTCTTCTTCGCGGTGATCGGCGGGCGGCTCGCGTGACCGAGACGCTGCACGGCGTCGAGAAGGCCCGCTTCGTGAGCGCGATGTTCTCGCGCATCGCGCGCCGCTACGACCTGATGAACGGGCTGATGACGCTCGGCATGCACCACGCGTGGCGGCGGGTGGCCGCGCGCCAGACCATCGCCTCCCCCGACGGCCCCGCCCTCGACCTGGCCACCGGCACCGGCGACCTGGCGCTGGAGCTCGCTGACGTGCACCCGCATCGCGTCGTGATCGCGGCCGACTTCTCGTTGGGCATGCTGGCGGAGGCGCGCGAGAAGCTGCGCGGGCTCGCTCAGGCGCGGCGCGTCCGGCTGATGGCGGGCGATGCGCTGGCCCTGCCCTTCGGCCCGCGCACCTTCGCCTGCGTGACGAGCGCGTTCCTGCTGCGGAACCTCGCCGACCTCGAGCAGGGCTTGCGGGAGATGAAGCGGGTGAGCCGTCCCGGCGGCCGCGTGGTCGCGCTCGAGATCACCCAGGTGCGGGCCCCCGGCTTCACCGCGCTCTTCCGCTTCTACTTCCATCGTGTCGTCCCGTGGGTGGGTCATCTGATTGGCGGTGATCGCGAAGCCTATACCTACCTGCCGCAGTCGGTCGACCGCTTCGTGACGCCGGCCGAGCTGGCCGCGCTGATGGAGAAGGTGGGGCTGCGGGGCGTGACCTACCGGCGGCTCGGGCTCGGCACCGTCACCGTGCACACCGGCATCGCTTGATCGACCGGTCCCGGAGAAGACGAAGCCCCGGGAGCGGCGGCTCCCGGGGCCAGAGGTTGCGATCGGAGCGGGCTAGGCTACCACTCGGGGCTCGAGTACTCGTCGTACACGCGACGCACCACGCGGATCTGCTGGGCGCGCCCGTCCTTCTGCTCGAGCGTGACGATGTCGCCGGCATTGAGCCGCGCGAGGTCCCGACTGCTCCCCTCGTCGGTCAACACCACGGCGTCGCCGCAGCTCAAGTCGGTACACGCCTCGGTCTCGCCACGCACGCGGAGCGTGCCGGTGGTCGGGTCCACCGAGACGACTTGGAATCGGTTGTGCTTGAGGGAATCGGTCAGGCTGTAAGCCATGGGAGCCTCCTTTCCGATTGCGCCTGTTATACCAGACGGACCCCGCCCCGGCAAGAGGCGAAAGGCCCCACCCCCGGGGGGCCATGCTAGTATTTTCCCCGACGTATGGAGTTGACCGTCCCCCGGGGCCGTATCGCCGAGACCTTCTACTCGATCCAGGGTGAGGGCGCCACCGCCGGAGTGCCGGCGGTCTTCGTGCGCCTGCAGGGCTGCTCGGTCGGCTGCAGCTGGTGCGACACCAAGTACTCCTGGGACCCGAGCGCCGGTCGCGAGGTGGAGCTCCCGGCGCTCCTCGAAGAGGTCGCGACCTTCCCCTGCCGCCGGGTGGTGATCACGGGCGGCGAGCCGCTCGAGTCACCCCTGTTCCCGCCCCTCAGCGCCGCGCTCGCCGAGCGCCGCTACACCGTTGAGGTGGAGACCTCGGGAACGCTCGAGCCGCCCCCCGACTGCGATGCCGGCATCCAGTGGAACGTCTCGGTCAAGCTCGCGGGCTCGGGCGTCGCCGAGGAGAAGCGCATCAATGCGACCGCGATCGGCGCCTTCCTCGCCCGGGACGCCTGGTGGAAGTTCGTGGTCAGCGCTCCCGGCGAGGTCGGCGAGGTGATCCACCTGGCCGAGCGCTTCGCCCTGCCGCGCGAGCGCGTGCTGCTGCAGCCCGAGGGCCTGCGCGCCGAGGAGCTGACCGCGCGGGCCGCATGGCTGGTGGAGGCCTGCAAGGCCCACCGCTTCCGGTTCTCGCCCCGGCTCCACATCCTGATCTGGGGCGCGCGTCGAGGGGTCTGATGCCCGGGCGCCGCGCCGTGGTCCTGCTCTCGGGCGGTCTCGACTCCGCCACCGCGTTCGCCGCCGCGCGCGCCGAGGGCTTCGAGTGCTACGCGCTGTCGTTCGACTACGGCCAGCGTCACGACCGGGAGCTCGAGTCCGCCCGCCGGGTGGCCGCCGCCCTCGAGGCCAAGCAGCACCTCGTGCTGCGCCTGGACCTGCGGCCGATCGGCGGCTCGGCGCTGACCGCGGACATCCCGGTGCCGAAAGGTCGGAGCGGCGAGGCCATCGGCACCGGGATTCCCGTGACGTACGTGCCCGCGCGCAACACCATCTTCCTGAGCCATGCCCTGGCCTGGGCGGAGGTGCTCGAGTCGCAAGACATCTTCATCGGGGTAAATGTGCAAGACAGCTCCGGTTATCCAGACTGCCGCCCGGAGTACATCGAGGCGTTCGAGCGCATGGCGAACCTGGCGACCAAGGCCGGCGTCGAAGGCGTGAGCCGACTCCGGATCCACACCCCGTTGATTGCCCTGACCAAGGGCCAGATCGTCCAGCAGGGGGCAGAGCTCGGCGTAGACTTCGGGCTCACCTGGTCCTGCTACGAGCCTGAGCCCGACGGGCGGGCCTGCGGCCTCTGCGACTCCTGCCTGCTGCGAAGGAAGGGCTTCAGCGAGGCGGGGCTGCGCGATCCCGTGCCTGCCGCCCACTGAGGCCGACCGCCCGGTGTCTGGATCGCCCGACGTGCTGAGCCGCTTCCCTCGCGAGCGGACGTGGCTCCTGCCCGCGCTGCAGGCCCTGCAGCATCGCGACCGCTGGCTCTCGCCCGAGGCGCTCGCCGAGGCGGCGGATCATCTGCGCGTGCCCCGCAGCGAGGTCTACGGCGTGGCCACGCACTACCCCGAGTTCCGGTTGAGCCGGCCGGGGCGGCGGGTGATACGGGTGTGCGTGGGGCTCTCGTGCCGCGTCCGTGGCGCGCAGGACATCCTGGCCGCGTGCGAGCGGCGTCTCGGCATCGCCGCGGGCGTGACGACGCCGGACGGCGCGGTCACGCTCGAGCGACTCGACTGCGCCTTCGACTGCGCGATGGCGCCGGTGGTGGAGGTGGAGGGCGAGCATCACGGGCGCGTGGAGGCGGGGGCGGTGGACGTGATTCTCAACGCGCCCCCTCACCCTGCCCTCTCCCCCTCCGGGGGCGAGGGTCCTTCCCACCTCCCTCTCCCCTCTGGGGAGAGGGCCGGGGTGAGGGGCTCCGCCACGATCACGCTCGTCGTCGGCGCCGGCACTTGCGGCCTCTCGGTAGGCGCGGCCGACACGCTGCGCGCGCTCCGTCATGAGGTCGCGCGTCGGGAGCTGCCGGTCCGCGTCGTCGCAGGCGGCTGCAACGGACTCTGCTGGGCCGCGCCCGTCGTCACGCTCCTGCGTGGAGACGAGCAGCCCCGAATCGTCCCGCGCGTCACGGCCGATCGCGTGTCTTCGCTCCTCGATCAGGTGGCAACGGGCGGCCCGAGCGAAGACGCCGGCGTCGCCGCCTTCCTGGCCGGCCAGCGACGTGAACTGATGAGCCGCTGTGGCGTCACCGACCCCGGCGACATCACCGACGCCGTCCGCCGCGGCTCCTACGAGGCGCTGAAGCGGGCGCTGGCGGAAGGACAGCCCGAGCGCGTCATCGAGACGGTGAAGGGCGCGGGGCTGCGCGGGCGCGGGGGCGCCTACTTCCAGGCGGCGCTCAAGTGGGAAGGCGCCCGTCACGCCGCCGGCTCGCCCACCTACCTGATCGTCAACGGCGAGGAGGGCGAGCCCGGCATCTTCAAGGATCGTCATCTCATGGAAGGCGACCCGCATCGGCTGCTGGAGGGCGCCCTGCTGGCGGCCTTCGCGGCGGGCGCGTCGCGCGTGATCCTCTACATCCACGGCGAGGCGCACCTGGCCGCGAGCCACGTCGAGCGCGCTCTGGCGCAGGCGCGCGAGGCAGGCCTGGTGGGCGAGCGCGTGCTGGGGAGCGCCTTCTCGGTGTCCGTCGAGATCCGGCGCGGCGCGGGCGGCTTCGTCCTGGGCGAGGAGACGGCACTGATGGAGTCGCTGGAAGGCCGGCGCGCCATGCCGCGGCCGAAGCCGCCGTTTCCAACCGAGGCGGGCGCCTGGGGCCGGCCGACGGTCATCAACAATGTGGAGACCCTCTTCGCCGTGCCGCTCATCCTGGGGCGGGGCGCGGAGTGGTGGACGGCGATCGGCGGGAGCCACGGCACCAAGGTGTTCGGCCTCTCGGGCCACGTGGCGCGCCCCGGCGTGGTCGAGGCCGCGCTCGGGTTGACCCTGCGGGACCTGCTCGAGCGCATGGGCGGGGGCGCGCCGGACGGGCGCCCGCTGACCGCGGTGGCGCTCGGCGGGCCGTCGGGCATCTTCGTTCACCCGCGGCGGTTCGACGAGCCGTTGATCCCGGGCGGCAACCCGAACCCCGGCACCGGTGGCGTCGCGGCGCTGCACGCGGGCGTCTCCATCGCGGACGCGGTGCGCGTGCTGCTCGACTTCAACACGCGCGAGTCCTGCGGCAAGTGCACGCCCTGCCGGGAGGGCACCGCGCGGCTGCGCGACATGCTGGACGGCCGCGCGACGGTGAACCGCCAGGTGGTGGCCGAGCTGGCCGACGTGGTGCGCGTGGCCTCGCTGTGCGGCCTGGGTCAGGCCGCGCCGCTATCGATCCTGTCGGCGCTCAGCGAGTTCCCCGAGGAGCTCTAGCCCGACCCACCCCCTACCCTACCCTCTCCCCTGAGGGGAGAGGGATCTGGGAGCCACGCCGACGTAGTCCGCGCGCGGGCGGATCAGCCGGTTGTCGGCGTATTGCTCGAGCGCGTGCGCGCACCAGCCGGCGACGCGCCCGACCGCGAAGATGGACGTGCAAAAGTCGGGCGGGATCCCGAGGGCGTCGTAGACCACCGCCGAGAAGAAGTCCACGTTGACCGGCAGGCTCGTGCGGGCCTTCATCGCGTCGTAGAGGCGCTCGGCCACCTCGAAGAGCTTGCCGCGCCCGGTGGCCTCCGCCATCGACTTGGCCATGCCGCGCAGCACCCGCGCCCGCGCATCGTCCACCTTGTAGACACGGTGGCCGAAGCCCGGCATGCGCGTCTTGGGGTTGGCGCGATCGCGCTTGGAGAGCGCCGCCCGCGCGCCCATCCGCGCTTCCACGAACACCTCCGCGAGCGAAGGCTCGCCGATCTCGAGCAGCAGGGCGAGGACGTCCTCGTTGGCGCCGCCGTGCCGCGGGCCCTTCAGGGTGGCGATGGCGGCGACGATCGCCGAGTGCAGGTCGGCCACGGTGGCGACCGCCACCCGTGCCGCGAAGGTCGAGGCGTTGAACTCGTGGTCGGCGTGCAGGGTGAGGATCACGTCGAGCACGTGGGCGACCTCCGCCGACGGCTCGCGACCGTCGAGCATATGGAGGAAGCTCGCCGCGTGGGAGCCAGCGGGCCGGGCGGGCACCGGCTCGCGGCCGGTGCGGATACGCTGCCAGGCCGCCACCGTCGCGGGCACCAGGCCCATCAGGCGCTGGGCCTTTCGCAGGTTCGCGTCGGGCTCGTTGGAGCGCCCGTCCGGGTCGGAGGCGGCCGCCAGCGACACCGCGGTGCGCAGTGCATCGAGCGGGTGGCAGTTCCGCGGCAGGCGGCACAGGAGGTCGAGCACGGCCGGCGACAGCGGTCGCGCCTCCGCGAGACGCGCGCCGAAGGCAGCCCGCTCCCCCGCCGCGGGCAGCTCGCCGAACCAGAGCAGGTGCGTCGTGTCCTCGAAGCTCGCGGCCGAGACGAGGTCGGCGATGTCGTAACCGCGGTAGTAGAGCCGCCCCGCCTCCCCGTCCACGCGGCAGATCGCCGACCGCGCCGCGATGACGTCCTCGAGCCCGTCCTTGTACGTGGTCGTCATGGCCTTGTCCTCCATGATTGATTATACTTGATTTAGATTGATTAGACTAGACGGAGCCGGACAAGGCAGACCTGGGTGGTCAGGGGGCTGCTAGCATGAGGGCCATGGTCGTGATCGACGGGGAAGAGTACCTGACCGGGGACGAGGCGGCGGCCCTCCTCGGGGTGAAGCGGGAAACGCTCTACGCCTACGTGAGCCGGGGCATGCTCACGAGCTACCGCCAGGGCATGAAGCGCCAGCGCCTCTACCGCCGCGGCGAGATCGAGGCCCTGGTGCGCCTGGCCCCTTCCACCGCGGACGAAGCCGGTGAGGCGCGGGCGGCGCGCGTTTCGCGGCCGTCCGAAGTCCCGCTCGCCGAGTCCTGGATCAGGGAGTAGGCCGCCGGCTCAGGCGTGAAAGACGGCCAGCGCCTCTCGGAGCCGGTCGGCGTCCGGGTCCTGCGGACTCACCGATCGCCCGAAGCGCGCCCCGCACGGGCACACGACGGCCAGGCGGAAGGCACCTCCCGGCAACTCCTTGGTTGCCCCCCGCAGCACCCCGCACTCGCGATGCGTCAGGACGAAGCCCCGCAGCTCGGCGTAGACCCCCATGGCTGCCCGCTAGAGTAACAAACCCGAGGGCCGGGGCTCCGGCCCACCGTGTAGAATAGGGGCGCATTCGGGACTGATGGGGTCCCCGATGAACACCGCGACCGTACACATCACCGTCGACGAATCGCCAGTAGAAGTCCCCCAGGGCGCCTCGGTGCTGGATGCCGTGAACCGCCTCGGCATCGCGCTGCCCCAGCTCTGCAAGGACCCGGACCGCGCGCCGCTCGGCGCCTGCCGCACCTGCCTCGTCCAGGTCGAGGGCCAGCGCGGCCTGCCCGCGGCGTGTCACCTACCGGCGCGGGAGGGCATGGTCGTCCGTACCGAGCACCCCGACGCCGTCCGTATACGCCGGGCCGTGCTCGATCTCACGCTCTCGATGCTGACCCCGTCGTCGGAGCCGGCGAGCGAGCGCGACTCCTTCCAGCAGCTCGGCGCCGCCGCCGCCCGCCATGGCCTGGGACGGGCCAGCCACGCGCCGCACCACCGGTTCGAGCCGGACGCCTCCAAGTCGTTCTTCGTGCTCGACCGGGAGGCGTGCATCCTCTGCGGCCGCTGCAGTGTGGCCTGCGGCGACGTGCAGCGCATCGGGGCCATCTCGCTCGTAGGCCGTGGCCACGACGCGCGCGTCGGCGTCTCCGGCGACGGCACCATGGCCTCCTCGGTGTGCACCTCGTGCGGCCAGTGCGTGGCCACCTGCCCCACCGGCGCGCTCCGGCCCAAGGAAGATCCATCTCCGATCATTCGAGAGATCGAGACCACCTGCCCTTACTGCGGTGTGGGCTGCGGCATCACGCTGCGGGTGCGCGAGGACGGCCGGCTGGCCACCATGGCCGACGACGTGCCGGCCAATCACTCGAGCGGCGGCACGCTCTGCGTGAAGGGACGCTTCGCCACCGGCTTCGTCCACTCGCGCGACCGGGTGACGATCCCGTTGATCAAGTACGAAGGCATCTGGCACGGGGCCTCCTGGGACGAGGCCCTGGACGCGGCCGCCGACGGCCTCGCGCGCAACCGCGGCCACTTCGGGGCGCTCGCCTCGGCCAAGGCCACCAACGAGGACGGCTTCGTGATCCAGAAGCTCACGCGGGTGGTGATGGGCACCAACAACGTCGACCACTGCACGCGCCTCTGCCACTCGCCCTCCGTGGAAGCGATGCTGGTGTCGATGGGCTCGGGGGCGACCTCGAACTCCTATCAGGACTACGAGGAGGCGGGCTGTCTGCTCGTGGTGGGCGCGGACGCCTCCGCCAACCACCCGGTGATCGCCATCCGCTTCCGACGCGCGGTGGGGTGCGGGGCCCGGCTCATCGTGATCAACCCGAAGCGCGTCGAGCTGTGCGACCAGGCCGATCTGTGGATCCGCCAGAGGCCGGGCACCGACGTGGCCCTCTTCAACGCGATGGCGCGCGTGATGCTGGACGAGGGGCTGGCGAACCTCGACTTCATCCGTACAAGGACCGAGGGCTTCGAGGACTGGGTCCGGTCGCTCGAGCCCTACACCCTCGACTACGCCGAGCGGGTGACCGGGGTGCCGCGCGCGGACATCGCGCAGGCCGCGCGCTGGTACGCGCGGCCGCCCTTCTCGGGCTCGTGCCTCATCTGGGGCATGGGCATCACCCAGCACGTCAACGGCACCGCCAACGCGCACGCGGTGCTGAACCTGTCGCTGGCCGCGGGGCAGATGGGCTTCCCGGGCTCCGGCATCTCGCCGCTGCGCGGGCAGAACAACGTGCAGGGCTGCGGTGACGCGGGCTGCATCCCGACCAACCTGCCCGGCTACGCGGGCTACGGGCCCGGCGACCTCGACCGCTTCGAGCGGGCGTGGGGGGCGCGGCCCCCCGCCGAGCAGGGCCTGGTCGTGACCGAGATGATGGAGGGCTGCCTCGACGGCCGCGTCCGCGCGATGTACGTGGTGGGCGAGAACCCCCTGCTCTCCGAGCCCGACCTGCACCACGCCGAGAAGGCCATCCAGCAGCTCGACTTCCTGGTGGTGCAGGACCTCTTCATGCACGAGACCGCCGAGCACGCCCACGTCTTCCTGCCCGCCGCCGCCTTCGCCGAGAAGGACGGCACCTTCACCAACTCCGAGCGGCGGGTGCAGCGCATCCGCCAGGCCATCGAGCCGGCGGGCCAGGCCCGCCCGGACTGGTGGATCGCCTGCGAGCTAGCCAAGCGCACCGCGCGGAGGCTCGGAATCCGGGTGGCGGGCTTCGACTATCACCACCCGTCCGAGATCTTCGACGAGATGGCGAGTCTCTGGCCCAACCTGCGCGGCATGTCCTACGCGCGCCTCGAGGGGGGCGGGCTGCAGTGGCCCTGCCCGACCCCCGAGCACCCGGGGACGCGCTACCTCTACGGCGAGTCCTTCCCGCGGGGCAAGGGCCGCTTCGTGCCCGCGCTCCAGACGGTCGAAGCCGCCGAGCTGCCGGACCCGGAATACCCCTTCGTGCTCAATACCGGACGCCTGCCCTACCACTGGCACGGGGGCACGCTGACCCGCCGCGTGCAGGGTCTGCTCGAGCTGGCGCCGCGCCTCGAGATCGCAGTGAACCCGGTCGACGCCCGTCGGCTCGGCCTCGCCGACGGGGGCGCGCTGCGGGTGGTCTCCCGGCGGGGTGAGCTGACCGGCTATGCCCAGGTGACCGAGGCGGTGCGGCCGGGCGCGATATTCGTGCCGTTCGTGAAGCTGGGAGACTCGGCGGCCAACTTCCTGACCAACTCCGCCTACGACCCCTCTGCCAAGATCCCCGAATACAAGGTCTGCGCGGTCCGCCTCGAGCGGATCTGATCAGGCCGGGAGAGGCTCGCCCAGGAACGCATCGAGCGCCGTGGCGAAGGCGCCCGGCGCGTCGAGCACCAGATGATGGTACGAGCCAGGTATCTCCACGAGCCGCGCGCGCGCAAGGCGCGCGAGCATGTCCGCCGCCATCTCGCGCGGCAGGACCGGCGAGTGCTCGCCGCGCACCAGGAGCGTGGGCGCGGTGATGCGACCGAGCAGCCCCCAGCCGTCGGTGGGTCGCCGCTGGCCGTTGCAGGCCGGGTCGAAGCGATAGACGAAGCGACCCTCGCGCTCGGCGATGCCCTGGCGCGCCAGGTGCTCGAGCAGCCGCGGATCGGCGACCGTGTCCCGCGGCAGCAGCCGGAAGCTCTTGAGCGCGGACTCGATGGTCTCGTGACGCATGGGACCGCGGTCACCGCGGCGGTGCATGTTCTGCAGGCGGTCGGCCGGAATGGAGGGGCGGCTGTCGACGACGACCAGGCGTTCGACCCGCGCGGGATGCCAGGCGGAGAAGGCCATCGCGTTGTGGCCGCCCATCGAGTGGCCGATCAGGGTCATGCGGGCCCAGCCCATCGCGTCCATGACGCCGAGCAGGTCGCCGGCGAAGTCTTCGGTGGCGTACGCGGGAACCGGGGCCCACTCGCTTCCGCCGTGGCCCCGCTGGTCGAGGGAGAGCACGTGGTAGCGGTCGGCGAAGGTCGGCACGACGGAGTCGAACCAGTGGGCGTGGGCGGAGCCGCCGTGGAGGAAGCAGAGGGCCGGCCGGCCGGGTTCGCCCCACTCCAGGGCGTGGAGGGCCAGACCGCGTACCTGGAGGGACCGCCGACGGGCGGTCTCGCAGCCGAAACGGGTCGGATTGGTCATGCGCCGCATTGTACTGGTTGTGACCAATCCGCGTCGTCAGCTGGCGGACTTTGTCAGCCAGTGGACACCATGAGGCGGAGGGTCCGGAGGGGGGCACCGCGTTTTCAGTCACTTGCCCGAGCGCCCAGACGGCAACCGGGCTGGCAAGGGGGTTGCTGCGATTTGCCGTTGCTCAGATTCCCCTTGGCCCCACAATCCTTTTAGCGGAATATTTGAGACCGACGAATGGACCATAGCCCGCTCCCCCGCTCGCTCTCCTGGACCTCGCTGGTCCTCCTCACGCTGCTGGCCGCCGCCGCCGAGTCGGTGATCCTGTTCCCATCGGTTCTCTTCCCGGCCACCCGCCTCGCCGCGGCGCTGTCCTGGGATGCGAGCTCCTCCAGCTCCGCGCCGGAGACCTCGCACACCGAGCAGTTCGGGGCGCCCACACCGGCCCCCGATCCGCGGGCGCCGACCCGCGTGGCACCGGCCGAGCGGCGCGGCGAGCCGCGCGTGCTCAGCGGACGCGTGCTCGACGCGAGTACGGGCACGGCGATGCGCGGCGCCTCGATCTGGGCGGGCCAGACGGAGATCATCTCCGACGCGGAGGGCCGGTTCACCACGCCGGTCGAGCCGGGCTCGACGGTCTGGGTGAAGGCGCCGGGCTACGAGCGCAAGAAGCTCGCCGCCGATGCCGCGAGCGTCACGGTGAAGCTGGCGCCGCACGTGGTGCGGGCGGCCTACCTCACGTACTACGGCGTGGCCGACCGCGGGATCCGCCAGCGGGTGCTCGATCTGGTCGCGCGCACGGAGCTCAACGCGGTGGTCATCGACATCAAGGGCGATCGCGGCCTCATCCCCTACCGCACCTCCGTCCAGGCGGCGCTCGAGGCGGGGGCGCAGGGTCCGGTCATCATCAAGGACTTCGACGACCAGCTCGCGGCCTGGAAGGCACAGGGCATCTACACCATCGCGCGCATCGTGGTCTTCAAGGACAACGTGCTCGCCCATCACCGGCCCGATCTCGCGGTCATCGACACCCGGACCGGCAAGCCGTGGATCGACCGCGAGAACCTCGCGTGGGTGGACCCGTTCCGCGAGGAGGTCTGGGACTACGTCATCGCGGTCGCGAAGGAAGCCGCCCTGAAGGGCTTCGACGAGATCCAGTTCGACTATGTGCGGTTCCCCACCGACGGCAAGCTGGCGGCGGCGCGCTACTCGCAGCCCAACTCGTCCGCGACCCGGCTGCCCGCTATCGCGGCCTTCCTGGCCAAGGCCCGGCGCGAGCTGGGACCGACCGGCGTGTTCCTCGCCGCGGACATCTTCGGCTACACCGCGTTCAACATCAACGACACCGACATCGGGCAGCGGATCGAGGAGATCTCGGTCAGCCTCGACTACATCTGCCCCATGGTCTATCCGTCGGGCTACCACCTGGGCATCCCGGGGGTCCGGAACCCGATGGTGAACCCCTACGAGATCGTCAAGGAAAGCGTGCGGCTGACCCGCCAGCGCTCCCAGAACCCGGCGGCGCAGGTGCGGCCGTGGCTGCAGGATTTCAAGGACTACGCCTTCGACAAGCGCATCTTCGGCCCCGGAGAGGTGCGCGCGCAGATCCGCGGCTCGGACGACGGCGGGGGCTCCGGTTGGATGCTCTGGAACCCGAAGAACGACTACACCGGCGCCGCGCTCCGTCCCAAGAACGCCGCCCTCAGCAAGTCCACCCAGTAGGCGTGCGCGCCGTCCTCCCGGTCGGCCTGCTCGCCATCACCGCCGCCACCGCTGTCTCGGCGGTCGGCCTGGGCGGGGCCGTGACTGCGGGCGCCCAGGCGCCCACGCGCGAGCCCAATGAGCTGGGTCGCGTGATGATCCTCGAGTACCACAAGATCGACCACCCGGAGGGCCGGTGGACTCGGACCCCGGAGAACTTCAAACGCGACCTCGCTCGGCTCTGGGAGCGCGGTTACCGCCTGGTGGCCCTCAACGACTATCTCGACGGCAAGATCCGGCTGTCCGCCGGCACCACGCCGGTGATCCTGACCTTCGACGACTCCTCGCCCGGCCAGTTCCGGTATATCCAGCGCGGCAGCGAGTGGGTCATCGATCCCGAGTGCGGCCTCGGCATCCTGGAGGCCTTCGCGCGCGAGCATCCGGGCTTCGGCCGCGCCGCGACGTTCTACGTGTTGCCGGGCGCCAACCCGCCCAATCGCCTCTTCAATCAACCCGACCTGGCCACCCGCAAGCTGCAGTACCTGGTCAGGCAGGGCTACGAGATCGGCAATCACTCGCTCTGGCACGCCGAGCTGGGCCGCTACCCGGAGACGGTGGTGCGCGCGCAGCTCGCGGGCGCGCAGGAGTGGGTGCAGCGCCACGTGCCCGGTTACCGCTTCCGCAGCCTCGCGCTTCCGATGGGCAGCTATCCGAAGGAGCTCGGCTGGGCGGTGGCGGGCGAGGCCAAGGGCATGACATACAAGCACGACGCCATCCTCATGGTGGCCGGCGGCGCCGCCCCGTCGCCGCACGCCAAGAGCTTCGATCCGCTCCGCCTCCCGCGGATCCAGGCGGTGGAGAAGGACCTCGACTACTGGCTCACCTACTTCGACCGGAATCCCGGCGAGCGCTACGTGAGCGACGGCGATCCCGACACCGTCACGGTGGCCAGCGGCAGCACCGGCAAGCTGGGCGCGGTGAGAGCGGCCCGGGTGATCGAGCGGCGGTAGCCGCTCGGGCGAAGCGCCTACTTGTAGATCAGGTAGGACGCGCGGCGCTGGAGGAAGGCGTTGCGCGCGTAATCGGCCCAGGCGAGGATGCGCCCGAACGGGTCACCCCGCAGGATCGACCACATCGTGGACCGGTTCACCAGCAGGTTCTGGATGGCCGCCGGCCGGTAGTTGCCCGGATAGCGCTCCATGAGCTCGCGGCCCAGCGCGAGCCCCACCGTCACCGGCCGCAGCGCGTCGCGGTCCGTCACCTCGAGCCGCACGCCCCCGAGCCCCCGCCCCGCGTGGACGCTCGAGGTAGGTGTGAAGAAGATCGGATGGAACCGCACGCCGACCAGCCCGCGCGCGTTCATGGCGTCGGCGAGGATCTGGGGCTCCGCGATCCAGGGCGCGCCGATCACCTCGAACGGCATGTCGGTGCCGCGCCCCACCGAGAGGTTGGTCGCCTCCAGCAGCCCGACGCCCGAGTAGAGCAGCGCCTGGGTCTGGTTGCGGATATTCGGGGACGGGTTCACCCACGGAAGTCCCGTCTCGTCGAACCACTGCGAGCGCTGCCAGTGCTCGAGCGGCACCACCGTGAGCTTCACGGGCAGCTTCCGCTCCGCCACCACCATCTGCGCGAACTCGCCGATGGTCATCCCGGTGCGCACCGGGATGGTGTGCGGAGCCGTGAAGGAGCGCATGTCCGGATCCATCAGCGGGCCCTCCACCACGCTGCCCGTGATGGGATTCGGGCGGTCCAGCACCATGACCTGGATCCCGCGCCGTCCGCCCTCCTCCAGCGCATACACGAGCGTGGTGAGGTAGGTGTAGTAGCGGACGCCGACGTCCTGGATGTCGAAGACGAGCGTGTCGATGCCGCTGAGCTGCTCGCTCGACGGACGCCGCCCGGGGCCGTAGAGGCTCCAGATCGCCAGCCCGGTCGCCGCGTCACGACTGTGGGGGACGTTGGCGTCCACCAGCCCGGTGATGCCGTGCTCGGGCGAGAAGAGCGCGCGCAGCTTCACCTGCGGCGCGGCGGCCAGCAGGTCCACCGCGCGGCGGCCCTGCGAGTCGATGCCGGTCTGGTTGGTGATGAGCCCCACCGAGCGCCCGGCCAGCGGCGCGAAGTCCTCGGCCACGAGCCGGTCGAGCCCGGTCAACGTGGATCCCTCGGGCAGGAGGGCGGCCGCGTCCGCCGCCGGGCCGGTCGCTTCGGTCTCGCTCGAGGCGGTCTCGGCCGGCGGGTCCCCCCGGGGCGCGAAGCGCGTGCCGAGCGCGGCGCTGATCCGCCGACGCAGCTCCGAGACGTCGCCCTTGCCGTAGGGATGCACCCGGTTCGTGAGCAGGATCATGTAGACGTGGGTCGCCGGATCCATCCAGATGGCGGTGCCGGTGAAGCCGGTGTGGCCCACGGAGCCCCGCGGAAAGTAGGCCCCGAGAGTGCGCGCGTAAGGCGACGAGATGTCCCAGCCGAGACCGCGCGTGGACTCCCCGATCTCGTGCGGCCCGAACATGGCCCGGACGGTGGACTCTTTCAGATAGCGCTTGCCGCCGAGCTGGCCGCCGGCCAAGAGCATGCGGCAGAACCGGCTGAGGTCGCTCGCGGTCGAGAACATCCCGGCGTGGCCCGCGACGCCGTTCAGGAGCCGTGCGTTGCCGTCGTGCACCACCCCGCGCAGCGGGCCCTGGTTGTTCACCGCCTCGGTCGGCGCGATGCGCTTGCGCCAGGCCGGCGGGGGGGCGAAGGCGGTGTCGCGCATGCCGAGCGGGCCGTAGAATTGCTTCCGCGCGAAGTTGTCCAGCGCCTCACCGCTCACGCGGCGCACCAGCTCACCGAGCAGGATGAACCCGGTATCGCTGTAGAGAAACGTGCCGCCCGGAGGGACCGCGAGGCCCACCTTCGCCTGCAGCCGCGCCGCCTCCGGAAAGCCCTTCGCCATCGCCTCGCGCGAGGGCAGATCGTTCATGCCCGCCGAGTGCATCAGCAGCCGCATCACCGTCACGTCCTGGAAGGCGGCCGTGTTGAACTCCTTCAGGTACTGGCCGAGCGGCGCGTTCAGATCGACCTTGCCCATCTCCCACAACCTCAAAATCGCCGGCGCGGTGGCGATCACCTTGGTGAGGGACGCGATGTCGAAGATGGTGTCGGCGGTCATCAGCTCCGCGTTCGGCACGGTGGCCCGCCAGCCGAGGACCTTGCGGTGAAGGATCTGATCGCCCTGGCCCACCAGGAGGACGGCGCCGGGCACCTCGGAGGCGGCGACCGCGTCGCGCACCGCTTCGTCCACCGCCTGCGTCCACGGGACCGATTGCGCCCCGAGCGGCGCGGGCGCGGAGAGGACCAGCAGCGTGACGAGGAGCAGGGTGGGCCGAACCGGCATGGCTCTATGATACGAGGGGACGCGCAGCCGACGGCGCGAAAATCTCGGCGGGACGGGCCCGTGCTACGATTCGTCCGTGGCGCAGCGTGTGTTCGTCACGGGTGGCACCGGGTTCGTCGGCAAGCACGTCGTCCGCGCACTTCTTGCGCACGGATTTCTCGTCCGCTGCCTCGTCCGGCCGGGCTCCGAGCACGATCTGAAAGGCTTCGAGTCCATCGACCGCGTCCCGGGCGACGTCCTGCAGGCCGATGGGCTCGCGCCCAGCGTCGAAGGCTGCTCGGCCATCGTCCATCTCGTCGGGATCATCCGCGAGCAGCGCGGGCGGGGCGTCACCTTCGAGCGCCTGCACACGCAAGCCACGCGGAACATGCTCGCGCTCGCCCGCGCGGCCGGGGTCAAGCGCTACGTGCAGATGAGCGCGCTCGGTACCCGGCCGGACGCCCGCTCGCGCTATCACCGGACGAAGTGGGAGGCCGAGGAAGCCATCCGCGCAAGCGATCTCACCTGGACCATCTTCCGCCCATCCATCATCTTCGGGCGCGGCGACGAGTTCGTCTCCGTGCTCGGGCGGATGCTGAAGCGGCTGCCGGTGGCGCCGGTCCTGGGCAACGGCCGCTATCGGCTCCAGCCGATTCCGGTGGAGCAGGTCGCCGAGGGCTTCGTGCGCGCGCTCCGGAGTCCGGCGAGCGTGCGCCAGACGTACGAGGTGGCCGGGCCCGCGCCCTACGCCTTCGTGGATCTGCTCGACGAGATCGGGCGAGCCCTCGGTCGGCCGCGGGTGCGGAAGGTTCACATCCCGCTCGGCCCGGTGCGCGCGATCACCCGCGCCTTCGATTGGCTCCCGTTCTACCCGGTCTCGTCCGACCAGCTCATCATGCTGGAGGAGGAGAGCGTCACCGATCCCTCGCGATTCTTCGCGGACCTGGGCATGAAGCCGGAGCCGTTGCCGGCCGGGCTCCGGCGCATGTTCGGCGAGCCATGAGCGAGTGGCCACTGCACGGCGCGTTTCCTCATCAGCACGGGGACGCGCGCGGGCTCGTGGAGCGCATCGAGGCGCAGCTCCGCGAGCGCCTCGAGGAGGCCGTGGAGATGGCCGCGCTCAAGCTGATGGTGGATCTGCGGTCGGAAACCGGGCGCCCCGCCCCGGAGAGCACGAGCACCGCGGACCGCGCCGAGTTCCAGGCCATGACGCGCGGGCTGCTCACCCGCCTGCGGGCGGCGTTCCTGGCCGAGCTGCCCGGCGAGATGCGCCCGCGCTTCGACAGCGTCGAGGCCGCGGCGGCCGGCGAGCCGGCGCGGCTGCTCGCGGGCCAGGTCTTCCTCGCGCGCCAGCTCCCCGACTACTGGCAACGCTTCGAGCGCTACCAGCGGGACGACGCGGAAGAGCGCCTGGCCGAGGCCAGGCGGCCCGGCTGGCTCAAGCGGCTCTTCGGCGCTCCGTAGCGTCCTCCGTGTCCTGACGGAGCTGGGCGAGCGCCCAGAGATCCTCGCACTCGTCCAGGGCGCGGGCCCACTCGGCATAGCCGTCGAGTAGCGCGGTCCGAAGGCCCGTCAGCCGATCCTCGGACCGGTCGATGCGCGTCTTCAGATCGGGCGTGACCCCGGCCGCTGTCTCTTGCCCCGCGCGGGCGGCGATTCGGTCCACCAGCCGGTTCAGCTCATCCTGCAGCAGCCTCTCCAGGGCATTCATCCCAGCACCTCCTTGGGACTCATATACTAAACACGTGAGGAGCTGTCGTGTCAACCGCGCCGAGTTTTTCCGCTTGACAGCGTGAAACAGCGGACCTACTGTTGCAACACATGTTTCATGGCTGGCTGCTGCTGTTGCTCAGTCTCCCCCCACGGCCGTCGAGCCTGCGGGTCCGCGCCTGGCGCCGCCTGCGGGTGCTCGGCGCGGTGCCGCTCAGGAACTCGGCCTATCTCCTGCCGGACTCGAGCGATCGCTACGAGCAGTTCCAGTGGCTCGCGCAGGAGATCCAGCGCGACGGCGGCGAAGCCACCCTGCTCCGCGTGGACCGCATCGAGAACATGAAGCAGCCCGACGTTGTCCGCCTCTTCCAGGAGGCCCGCAACCAGGACTACGCCGGCCTCGCCGATCGCTACCGCAAGCTGCTCAAGGGCCGGCGCCCGCGGCTCGGCGAGGAGCTGGCGCGGCTGGCGCGGGAAATGGAGCGGATCGCGGAGATCGACTTCTTCGAGGCACCGGGCCGTCGAGAGCTTGAGCGGGCCCGTGAGGCCGTCGAGCAGCGCACCGCCACCGGCCGCGCCCGCCCCGCCGGCGCGGCGCCTCCCCCCCTCGATCTCGACGCGCTCAAAGGCCGGCGCTGGGTCACCCGGCCGCGCCCGCACGTGGACCGGATCGCCTCGGCGTGGCTCATCAAGCGGTTCGTGGATCCCGAGGCCGACTTCATCTTCGCGCCGCCCGACCAGATTCCCGGCGACGCGATTCCGTTCGACATGGCCGGGGTCGACTTCGGCCACCACGGCGAGGACTGCACCTTCGAGACCTTGCTCCGCCGCACCGGCCTGCGTGACCGCAAGCTGGCCATCCTCGCCGAGATCGTCCACGAGGCCGACCTCAAGGACCAGAAGTTCGCGCGGGAGGAGGCCCGGGGCATCGATCTCGCGCTGCGCGGCCTCCTGAGCGCGATCAAGGACGATCACGAGGCCCTCGCCCACGGCCTGACCCTGTTCGACGGGCTCTACGCCACCATCGGAGAGCGAGCATGAGCGAGCCGCGTACAACCTGGGGCCTGGTGCGCTATTTCCTCTATCTCGGCAGTCTCGGCTTCGGCGGGCCGGTGGCCCTCGTGGGTTACATGCAGCGCGACCTGGTCGAGCGCCGTGGGTGGTTCAGCAAGGAAGACTACATGAAGGGCCTGGCGCTCTCGCAGCTCGCGCCCGGCCCCCTCGCCGCCCAGCTCGCGATGTGCCTGGGCTACGTCCACGGCCGGGTGACCGGCGCCACGCTGATCGGCCTGGCGTTCATTCTCCCCTCCTTTCTGATGACGCTGGCGCTGGGCGCGCTCTACGTCGCGTACGGCGGGCTCGGGTGGATGCAGGCCGCCTTCTACGGGGTGGGTGCGGCCGTCATCGGCATCATCGCGCGGTCGGCGTGGAAGCTCATGCGGCTCACCATGGGCCGCGATCGTCTGCTCTGGGCGGTCGCCGGGCTCATGGCCATCGTGACCGCGTGGACCGAGACGGAGATCGGAAGCCTGTTCATCCTCTGCGGCGTCGTCGTGCTGCTCATCCAGGCCCCGCCCCGCCGCCTGCTCGCGTGGGTGGGCGCGAGCAAGACCCTGCCCGCGGTGGGCTGGCCGCTGCTCCTCCTGACCGGCCTGGCCGCCCCCGCGACCACTGGCGTGCTCGCCCAGATCCTGTGGTTCTTCACGCAAGCCGGCGCCTTCGTCTTCGGCAGCGGGCTCGCCATCGTGCCGTTCCTCTACGGCGGCGTCGTGCAGGAGTATGGGTGGCTCACCGACAAGCAGTTCCTCGACGCGGTCGCGGTGGCCATGCTGACGCCGGGTCCGGTGGTGATCACGGTGGCCTTCATCGGCTATCTCGTCGCCGGGGTCGCCGGCGGCACCGCCGCCGCGGTCGGGGTGTTCCTGCCCACGTATCTCTTCGTCGTGATCCCGTACCCGTGGTTCGACCGCTTCAGCGGCAATCCGCAGGTCAAGGCCTTCGTCAGTGGAGTCACCGCGGCGGCCGCCGGCGCCATCGCCGGCGCCTGCGCCGTGCTCGGCCGCCGTGCGATCTTCGACGTACCCACGGCTCTGCTCGCGCTGGCCGCGCTGGGCCTGCTGTGGCGCTTCAAGATCCCGGAGCCGATCCTGATCGGCGCGGCCGGGACCATTGGATTCCTCATCTTCTGGATAAGGGGAGGTCTATGAACACATCGCGCTCCGTCCTCTTCGTCTGTCTCCACGGTGCCGCCAAGAGCGTCCTCGCGGCGGCCGACTTCCAGCGCCTGGCCGCCCAGCGCGGCCTCGATCTCACCGCGGCCGCGGCCGGCACCGAGCCGGATGCCGAGATCGCGCCCGGGGTCGTCGCCGCCCTCCGGGCGGAAGGGCGCGATCTGAGCGGGCAACGACCGCGGCGGGTGACGCGAGAAGACACCGCGGCGGCCGCGCGCGTCGTGACCTTTGGCTGTGATCTGGGCGCGGCGACGCCGCCCGCGGTGCCGGTCGAGCGGTGGGACGACGTGCCCGCGGTGAGCGAGAACCTCCCGGTCGCGCGCGCCGCGATCCGGAGCCACCTCGAGCGGCTGCTCGACGACTGGGCCCCCGGGAGGCCACAGCCATGAAGTGGGTGACGCGTAGCCGGGCTCGGGTGGATCGTATCGCCTGCCCCTGGCTCATCCGGCGCTTCATCGACAAGGACGCCGAGTTTCTCTTCGTGCCGGAGGACCAGGTGATGGAGACCGCGCGTCGAGAAGGGGCACTGCCCTTCGATGTGCCGGGCGTGGAGCTCGGCCATCACGGCGCTCAGTGCTCCTTCGACGCGTTCGTGGAAAAGTATCAGCTGGCCGATCCGGCCCTTCAGGCCCTGGCCGAGATCGTGAGGGGCGCCGATACGGATGCCCGTCAGATCGCCCGCGAGGCGTGGGGACTCTACGCGATCGCCAGCGGCTTCCGCGAGATCAGCCGCGACGACTTCGACAACATGGCGCTCCAGTTCCCGGTATACGACGCGCTCTACGCCTACTGCCGCTCCGGACGCAAGTGACTCGGGACGGTCGCCTGGTCTTCGTCGCCAAGACGGCGCGCACCTTCTGCTACGGCTTTCTCGGCGTGCTGTTCCCGATCTATCTGGCCGAGCGCGGCATGGACGCGCGGCAGATCGGGATGGCGGTCACCCTCACGCTGCTCGCGAGCGCGGCCATGACCTTCGCGATCCGCCGGCCCGCCGAGCGCTACGGCGCGCGAGCGGCTCTGCTCGCTCAGGCCGGCCTGATCGTGGTCTCGGCCCTGGTCTTCCTGGCCACCGAGCAGCCATGGCTGATCGTGGTCGCGGCCATGGTCGGCAATCTGGCCGTCGGCACCGGCGAGACCGGACCCTTCCTCACCCTCGAGCAGGTGGCGGTCACGCGCGCCACGCCACGAGAAGGCTTGACCACGGCGCTCAGCCTCTACAACCTGGCCGGCTACGGCGCCTCCGCGCTCGGAGCCGCCGCGGTGGCCCAGGCGGGCGCCTCGCCCCGCGTGCTCTTCCTCGCCTTCCTGCTCGGCGGCCTCGTGCAAATGGCCGCCTATGCGCTGATGCGTCCGGATCCGGTCCGCGCGCCCGCCGCCCACCGGGCCGTCCCGATGCCCTCGCGCCCGCTCATCCATCGGCTGGCCGCGCTGTTCGCGCTCGACTCGCTGGCTGGCGGCTTCGTGCTGCAGAGCCTGATCGCCTACTGGTTCTACACCCGCTTCGGGATGGATCTGGGCGCCCTCGGCTGGACCTTCTTCGGCGCCCAGATTCTCTCCGGACTCTCGCTGCTCCTCGCGGCGCGCCTGGCTCCGCGCCTCGGTCTCGTCAACACCATGGTGTTCTCCCATCTCATTTCGAACGTGCTCCTGATCGGCGTCGCCCTGGCCCCGACGGCTTGGCTCGCGGTGATCCTCCTGCTCGCCCGCCACCTCCTCTCCCAGATGGATGTCCCGACGCGCCAGACCTTCCTCATGCTGGCGGTGCACGATCACGAGCGCGAAGGGGCGGCCAGCCTCACCAACATGAGTCGGACCCTTGCCCAGTCCGTGAGCCCGGCGCTCACCGGCTGGGTGATGGCGAGCGTCTCCCTCACCGCGCCCTTCTTTCTGGGCGGCGGGCTCAAGATCCTCTACGACCTGATGCTCTTCGCGACCATTCGCCGCGTGGAGACGCGATGACGCGGCTCCTGACCCGGGGCGACGTGGCGGCCCTGCTGACGCTCGACGAGTGCATCGCGGCCGTCGAGCAGGCCTTCGCGCTGCAGGCCGAGGGCAAGGCGCTCGGGCCGGGAGTGCTGGCCCTCCACGCGGCGAGCGGCGGCTTTCACGTCAAGGCGGCCGGGCTCCCGCTCGGGCGCTTCTATGTCGCGGCGAAGGTGAACGCCAACTTCCCCGACAACCCGGCACGAGGCCTCCCGACCATCCAGGGCGTCGTCGTGCTGTCCGACGGCGAGACGGGGCAACTGCTGGCGCTCATCGACTCCATGGAGATCACGGCCCTCCGCACGGGCGCGGCCACCGCGGTGGCGGCACGGTATCTCGCCCGGCCCGACGCCCGGGTGGCGACCATCGTCGGCTGTGGCCGTCAGGGCCGGATCCAGCTCGCGGCGCTGACGCGCGTGCGGAAGCTGGAGCGCGTCTACGCGGTGGACCGCGATGCGACGATCTCCCGGGAATTCGCCGACCGGATGTCGGCGGAGCTCGGCGTGGACGTGCGGCCGGTGGCCGCGCTCGCCGAAGCCGCGCGTCAGAGTGATCTCTGGGTCACCTGCACCCCGTCTCGATCGCCCCTGCTCCGCCGGGAAGACGTCGCCCCGGGCGCCTTCGTCGCCGCGGTCGGCGCAGACAGCGAGCACAAGCAGGAGCTGGACCCGGGCCTGCTGGCGGCGGCCTCCGTGGTGGTGGATAGCCTCGAGCAGAGCGCGGCCATCGGAGACCTGCATCACGCCCTGCGCGCGGGCGCGATGTCGCTGACCGACGTGCACGCCGAGCTCGCGGAGGTCGTCGTGGGCCACAAGCCGGGACGCCGGTCACCCGAGGACATCGTCGTCTTCGACAGCACGGGGGTCGCCATCGAGGACGTGGCGGCCGCGGCGCTGGTCTACGAGAAGGCGATCGGCGCCGCTCAGGGTGTCGAGGTCGAGCTGGGCACCTGACCGATGGCAACGTTCGCGAACGAGCGCAAGTCCAAGCTGGAAGTGGTCCGCGCGTTCCTGAAGCTCGGGGCCATGAGCTACGGGGGGCCCGCCATCATGGGAATCATGCAGGCGGAGATCCAGGAGAGACGGGCGTGGGTATCGAGGGAGCGGTTCGTCGAGGGGCTCGCGCTCGTCAACATGCTGCCGGGCGCGGCTGCCACCCAGCTGGCGATTTATCTGGGTCACGCGCGCGCCGGCTGGTGGGGCGGGGTCGGTGCGGGGATCTGCTTCATGCTACCCGCGTTTGTCATCATGCTGGCCCTGACGCTGCTCTATGGGCACTTCGGAGCCCTGCCCGGCGCTCGCCGGATCTTCTACGGGTTCAACCCCGTCGTCGTGGCGATCTTCGCGACCGCAGTCTACCGGCTGGGACGATCGACGATCAAAGACGGGAAGCAGCTGGCCCTCGCCGCGGTGGCCGCGTCGCCGGTGGGAGTGACCGCCTTCGGCATCGTTCCGGTCCTGCTCCTGGCCGGCGCGATCGGTGTCGCGCTCTATGACGTGAGGCGACGGGGGCTGGTGGCCGCGCTGCTCGTCGTGCTCGTCACTGGTCTCTTCCGACCGAGCGCCGAGTGGCTCGGGATCTCGTCCCTCCCCGGCATCGGATGTCCAGGCGGGCTGGCGCCGGGCGCTCCCAGCCTGTGCGAGGTTGGCCTCTTCTTCCTCACGGTGGGCGCGTTCACCTTCGGGGGTGGACTGAGCATGCTGGCGTTCGTGCAGGATCAAGTGGTCAACCAGATGGGTTGGCTGACCCCCCAGCAGTTTCTCGACGGCCTCTCGCTCGGTCAGCTGACGCCGGGGCCCATCCTCATGCTGGCCGCCTTCGTGGGATACCAGGTGGCCTCCTTCTGGGGAGCCGCGGTGGCGGCCGGGGCGATCTTCCTGCCGTCCTTCGTGCTCATGGTCGGGGCGCTCCCGATACTGGAGCGGATGAAGCACCTGGCGTGGATGAAGGCCGCGCTCAAGGGAGTGGGCCCCGCGGTGATCGGCCTGATCGCGCACGTCATCTTCCGGATGTTGCCGAGCGCCGTGCCGGATCTGCCGTCCAGCCTCCTGGCGCTGGCGACCGTCTCGGCGGTCTTGCTCTGGCGCCTGCATCCCCTGCCGCTGATGGCGGGGGGCGCGGCCGTCGGGCTCGTCTTGCGGGGTCGCTAGGGAGGCCGGTCGCCAGCCTCGCGGCCGATCAGCTGCGCGGCCGGCCCAGCATGCAGGAGATCTGGTAGCGGTGACGGGCGACCCACGCGTAGAGGCGGGGGGCCAGGAGCTCGACGCCGGGAAGCCGGAACAGGAGGGCCAGCCAGCGCCAGCCGCGCAGGCGGCGAAGGATCTCCGGAATCGCGGCGTCACCCGCCAGCAGCCGCCCGTCCGGAAGGATGAGCTGCATCGCCTCCATGCAGCTCCGCTCGTGCATCCAGGGGTAGCGCGCCCGGCGCTCGGCCGCCTGACAGGGCAGGAACTCGAACTGGCCGCCCACCGCGCGGCGGGAGATCCACGCGACGCCCCCCCGGCAGAGCCCGCAGGCCCCGTCATAGATCAGAATGGCGCGTGCCCCGCCGGCCGGCGCCTCCCGCTCCTCGAGCTTCGAATCCATCGGAGGCATTGTACGCCCCCCGTCAGCGGTAAGCGCACGGAGGCACGTTGGTCTTCCAGGGGCCCTGGGTCAGATGCTCGCCATGCGGGAACAGGCGGAGCTGCTCGGCGGGCAACGCGGGGCGCACGCGACGTCCGCGCACGGTGAGGAAGTATCCGGCGCGGACCGCGTCGACGCCGAGGCGCCCGAGATCCTGCGCGTCTCGCGGCAGGGTCCACCGGCGCTCGGCGACGAGCCGCCGCGCGGCGGTGGGGCCGATGCCGGGTACGCGCAGCAGCAGCTCGTAGGGCGCGCGCTCGAGGGCCACCGGGAACCGCTCGAGGTGGGCCAGCGCCCACGCGGTCTTGGGGTCGTGATCGAGCGAGAGGTTGCCGTCGCCGCCGAAGACCAGCTCCTCGACGCGGAACCCGTACTGCCGGAGCAGGTGCTCGGCCTGGTACAGGCGCCATTCGCGCGCCGCCGGCGTGGGCGGCCGCCCTTCCATCGGGGTCCCGATCACGGGCTGGAAGGCGCTGAAGTGAGCGTGGTGCAGTAGCCCGCGCCGCTCGAGGCCGCCGACCACCCCCAGGATCTCGCGGTCTCGCTCGCCCTGCGCGCCCACCACGAACTGGGTGGTGGTTCCGGCCGCCGCGACCCCCACCCGACCTTCGAGCCGAGCCTCGCGCGAGAGGCGCCCGGCCAGCATCAGGTTCGGCAGCAGATCGCCCGAGTAGTCCTTCTCCTTCGCCAGGCCGCGCACCACGGCATCATTGGGCCCTTCCAGGTTCACCGAGACCCGCGTGGCCAGTCGGGTCGCCTGCACCACCTGCTCGGGCTCGGCGCCCGGGAGCAGCTTGACGTGCACGTACCCGGCGAAGCCCTCGCGCCTTCGCAGGATCTCGATTGCGGCGAGCATGCGGTCCACTGCCCGGGGCGGCCGGCCGGGCACACCGGAGGTGAGAAACAGACCCTGAGCCACCCCCGCCCGGTGCGACTCCATGAACGTACGGGCCACTTCCTCCGGCGATAGCGCCGTGCGCTTCACCCGGCCCCCGCAGAAGGTCGGGCAATAGCCGCAGGAGAGCGAGCACGCATTGGTCTGCATCACGCGCATCAGCGTCGTGGAGCCCCCGCCCGGGAGCCGCACGGGACGGATGCCGACCGGCCCCTCATTCAAGCGCGGGCGCCCCGGCAGGCCGGTCTCCCGATCGTCCGCGGCTGCCTCGGCCAGGATCCGGAACCGCTGGGCTCGGTCCATGACATCGAGATACTAAACACAAGACGAGTTATAAAGCAAGCCAGCCGGAGTGGAGTAAGATGCCCGGCCATGGGCCGAGCCCGGGTCATCGCTGGTTTACTGCTGCTTGGTTTCGCGGCTTGCGCGCGGGTGCCGGGCCAGGAGGTGCCGGACGTCCGGACCCCGCTCGTCGTGGTGAACGAGATGCTGAGGCTGGCGAGCGTAAGTGCCGGCGACGTCGTCTACGACCTGGGGTCAGGCGATGGCCGGATCCTGATCGCCGCCGCGCGGGATCGAGGGGCTCGCGGCGTGGGCTACGAGATCGATTCAGCGCTGGTGGCGGAGAGCACCGAGCGGGCGCGACGGCTCGGCCTGGTGGACCGGGTGAGCTTCGTCCAGCGAGACCTGTTCGAGGCCGACCTCAGGCCGGCCACGGTCGTGACGCTCTACCTCTCGCCGGATCTCAACCGGAAGCTGCGCCCGAAGCTCCTGAGCGAGCTGCGCCCGGGGTCGCGCATCGTCTCGCACAGCTTCGACATGGGGGACTGGGTGCCGGCGCGGACGCTGCAGGTGTCGAGCAGCGAGGGGAGCCACACGCTGTACCTCTGGATCGTGCCCGCCACGCGCTGACACCCCCTCTCCCCCACGAAAGGGGGAGAGGGAGGATCAGGGAAGGACCGAGGGGCTAGGCGCCGGTCGCTGACTTGATGGCGTCGTGGGTGACCGAGACGAGCCGGTCCACCTGCTCCTCGCTCACCACGAGCGGCGGGGCGAAGAAGATGTGCTCGAGCCGGGCGCGCGTGATGACGCCCCGCTTGGTCATCTCGGCCAGCACGCGCTGGCCCACCTTCTTGTCGGCCGCGAACGGCGCCTTGGTGCCACGGTCCTCGACCAGCTCGACGCAGGCCAGCAGGCCCTTGCCACCGCGGATGTCGCCCACGTGCTTGTGATCGCCGAGCGCCGCCTTGAGGCCCTTGTGGAGCCGCGTGCCCATCGCGGCCGCCCGCTCCCACAGCCGCTCGCGCTCCATGATCTCGAGGTTCTTCAGGCCCACCGCGCAGCAGGTGGGATGCCCGGAGTAGGTGTAGGCGTGCATCCAGCGATCCTCGGGCTTGACCTCGTCCATGGCCTGCTTGATCGTCTTCGAGACCATGATCCCGCCGAGCGGAAGATAACCGGACGATACGCCCTTGGCGAAGGAGACGATGTCGGGCAGCACGTTCCAGTGCTCGAGCGCGAACCACTTGCCGGTGCGGCAGAAGCCGGTGATCACCTCGTCGGCGATGAAGAGCACGTTGTGCTTGTCGCAGACCTGGCGCACGAGCGGGAAGTAGTCGTCGGTGGGATAGAGCACACCGCCGCCGCCGTGGATGGGCTCGGCGATGAAGGCGGCCACCGTGTCCGGGCCTTCGCGCAGAATGGCTTCCTCGAGCAGCCTTGCCGCGGTCTGCCCCGCGGTCTCGCCGGGCTTGGCGCCCTCCTGGCGGTAGGGATAACAGGTCGGGATGTGCACGAAGTTGGGCACGCGCGGCTCGAACATCTTCCAGTAGGGCGACATGCCGGTGGCGCTCATCGCCTGCAGCGTGACGCCGTGGTAGGCGAGCGTGCGCGCGATGATCTTCACCTTGTCCGGCTTGCCCTTGGTCTTCCAGTAGAAGCGCGCCGTCTTGAAGGCGGACTCGTTGGACTCGGCCCCGCCCGAGGTGAAGAAGACGCCCTGCATGTTCGGGTAGGCGATGGTCATCAGCTTGGAGGCCAGCTCGATGGCCGGGATATTGGTCGAGCCCGAATAGGCGGAGTAGTAGGCCAGCTCGCGGATCTGGGCGGCCGCCGCATCCGCCAGCTCGGTCCGGCCGTGACCGACGTTGACGTTCCAGAGCCCGGCCAGGCCGTCGATGTACTCGCGGCCCTGCACATCGGTCAGCACCGCGCCCCGCCCGCGCACGTAGACCATCGGCTCCAGGTGATCGCTCGGGTGGTGCAGCGGGTGGATCAGGTGGTCCTGGTCGTCCTTGATGAGCTGTGCGGCCTCGACCGGCATGGACTCCTCCTACGGGCTCGGCTGGTGGTAGATGGACGTCGCGGGCGCGTGCGCCCGGTAGTCGCCGCCCGGGATCGGCACGCCGCGATCGAGCGGGCCGACGTACCAGTAGACACCGGCGGCCAGATCGCGACCGTCCTCGCTCCGGACGGTGACCTCCCGGCGATGATACTGGGCTCCCTCCGCCGAGTCCAGCGCGGCCCACAGCGCGGGATCGACGACCCGGTAGATCTCGCCGTGGAGCGTGCCGCCGGGCTCGGGCAGCGCGCCCGGATACGACCCGAGATCGATGATCCGCCCCCTCACCTGCCCTCGCCCGAGAAATTGCGCGCGGCCATCCAGCAGCCGATGCAGGCGGAAGCCCCGCATGAGCGTGCCGTAGGTGAAGAGGAGATCGGTGGCCACTTGCACCGCGCGCTTGCTACGCGCCGCCCCGACGGTCCTTCGCTTCCTGCTCCTCACGGGAGCATGCGGCGGGAGCAGCTCAGGTCCTGATGCCGAAGCGCGGAAGGACCCAGCGGTTCAGGGCGAACCAGCCGATCAGCACGGCGATGACGATGAGCGCGGATTCCACAGGCTAGGCCTCCGCCTGGCCGCCGCCGTCCACGGCCTGGAGCACCGCGCCCAGGAAGTCGCGCTCGGGGATCGCGCCCTCGAAGCCGACCTTGTCGTTGATCACGATCTTGGGGACCGCCATCACCTGGTAGCGCTGGGACAGCTCGGGGAACTCGTTGGCCTCGATACACTCCGCGCGGACCCTCGGGGAGGCGATCGCCATGTGCTGCGCCAGGCGCACGGCCCGGGGGCAATGCGGTCAGGTCGGCGTGGCGAAGACCTTGATCGTGACGTCCTCGGTGAGCCCGGCCAGGGTCGCCTTGGTCTCCTCGCTCAGCCCGACTTCGCCGGTGGACACCGCGATGATCGAGTCGATCAGGTTGGAGAACTCGTAGCCGGCGGGAGTACCGAGAAACCGGATCCCGTAGTCCTGCGCTCCCTCGACCACCACCGAGGGCGACTCGCTGATCCCGTAGGCGGCCGCCTGCTCGCGGTCGATGTGCGGATTCAGCACGACTACAGATACCTGATCGGAGAGCGCCGCCACCTCACGGATCAGCGCCACCGTCTGGCTGTTGTGCTCGCCGCCCAGCTCGGAGGCGAACACGGTCAGCTTCACCGGCCCGCCGATCCGCTCGAACTCCTTCTTGACCGCCTCCTCGTCCCGCGCCTGGAGGAATGCCATGTGTCGAAGTATACCCTGTTCGTCAGGCGCCCGGCGCGCCGCGCACGATCTCGAGCATCCGGCGGTAGCCGGAGGGATCGATGCGCGCGTCGATGAGCGTGGGGCCGGGCGCGGTCTGGGCCGCGATCAGCGCGCTGTGAAGCGTGGTCTCATCGGTCGCGGTGAAGGCCCGGAGGCCGAAGGCGCGGGCCAGCGCGCGCAGATCGGGCCCCGCGTAGCGCATCGAGACACCCTCGAAGCCCTTCTGCTCCTGCTTGACCGCGATCAGCGACAGCACCTCGTCGTTGAAGACCACGATGATGATCGGCAGGCGCAGGCGCGCCACCGTCTCGAGCTCGGCCGCCACCATCATCAGCCCGCCGTCGCCCGTGAAGCACACCACGCGCCGGTCGGGATGGACGAGCTGGGCCGCGATCGCGGCGGGGAGCGCGAAACCCATCGTGGCGAGGCCGTTGGAGATGAGCAGCTCGCCGGGCTCGAGGGCCTGCCAGTAGGCCGTGGTCTGGAACATGTGGGCGCCCGCGTCGACGGTGGCGATGCTGCCCGCCGCGGTCAGCTCGCGGGTCATCTGCGCGACGCGATGCGGGGCCAGCCCCGGCACCGGCACCTCGAGGGCGGCCAGGCGCCCGCGGCGGATCCGGTCCACCTCGGCCACGTCCCAGTCAGCCCGGGTGCCTGGCGGGATGAGTCGTGACGCGAGCTCCTCCAGGATCGCGCCCGGATCGCCTACGACCTCGAGGGCCGGGGTGAAGTAGGCATCGCCGCCCGGCGCGCGCATCCGCGGGTCGGTTGACGAGCAGCGCGTCAGGCTCAGCACCGGCGCGGGGTAGGACCAGCGGCGCGGGATCAGCTCCACCGTATCGAGGCCGAACGCGATGATGAGATCGGCGCGTCGGACCAGCGGCTCCTCGAGCGCCCCACCCGTGAAGATCCCGAGCGCGAGCGGATGAGGGTCGGGCACCGCGCCCTTGGCCTTGTAGGTGGTCAGCACCGGCGCGGGCAGCGCCTCCGCGAACGCGCGGAGCCACTTGGCGTCGGGCCCCCGGCAGCCGAGCCCGGCGATGACGAGGGGGCGCCGCGCCGCGCGGATCATCTCGGCGGCCCGCTCCACCCGCTCGCCGTCGAGCGGCGCCGGCGGGGGCGGCGTCACCGAGGCGGCCGCCGGCACCGCGCTCCGGCCCGCGACGTCGGCCGGCAGGTCGAGGTGCACCGGCCCCCGGGGCTCGGCGAGGGCGAGGTGGACGGCGTGGGCGATCCAGTGCCCGGCCGACTCCGGGCTCACCGTGACGCTGCCCTTCGTGATCGGGCCCACGTGGGCCACATGGTCGACGTACTGATGCGTCGCGAACCGGAGCGCGCCCGACGGGTGCCGGTCGCTGAAGTAGAGCAGCGGCGCGCGGTCGAGCAGGGCGTGGGCGAGGCCGGTCGCGCTGGCGGTCACGCCGGGCCCGAGCGTGGAGAGGACCGCGCCCGGCCGCCCGGTCAGCTCGCCGGTGACCGCGGCCATGATGCAGGCCGCCCACTCCTGATGACAGAGCACGAAGGGCAGCCCGCGTGAGCGTGCGGCCTCGAGGAGCTCCAGATTCGATCCCCCGCCCGGGACGCCGAAGAGCCGCGGCACCTCGGCCCGCACGAGGCCCTCGACGAGGAGGTCGGCGACGGTGGGCACTACGCTCCGCCTCCGATCGAGCCGCTAGCCCCCCGCCACGCGGGCCAGCACCGGCTCCATCCGCTCGAGCGCCTTGCGGAGGTTCGCCTCGGAGCTGGCGTAGGAGAGCCGCAGGTAGCCCTCGCCGTACTCCCCGAAGGCGGAGCCGCCGAGCACGGCCACGCCCGCCTCCTGCAGGAGGGCCTCCGCGATCTGGGCCGACGGCCGCTTGAGCGCCTTCACATTGGGGAAGACGTAGAAGGCCCCGCGGGGTGAGCGACAGGAGACGCCGGGCAGGCGGTTCAGCCCCGCCACCAGCACGTCGCGGCGCCGCTTGAACTCCGCCACCATCTCGGTCACCGGCGTCTGGTCACCCTGGAGCGCCGCGATGCCCGCGAGCTGGGTGAAGGAGGCGGTGCACGAGTTGGAATTGACCATCAGCCGCGTCACGTGCTCGGCCAGGGCCACCGGCATCACGCCGTAGCCGAGCCGCCACCCGGTCATGGCGAAGGACTTCGAGAACCCGTCGAGGATGATGACGAGGTCCTTCATGCCCGGGAAGCGGGTGATGGAGGCGAACTCGCCCTCGTAGAGGAACGCCTTGTAGATCTCGTCGGCCAGCACGGGAATGCGATAGGTCTTCGCGATCTCGCCGATGCGGCCGAGCTGCTCGACCTCGAGCACGCCGCCGGTCGGGTTCTGGGGCGAGTTGATGATGATCAGCTTGGTCTTGCGCGAGACGCTCTTCTCGAGCACGTCCAGGTCGAAGCCGAAGCCGCTCTCTTCCCGAAGGGGGATCGGGACGGGTTTGCCGCCCACGAAATTGATCACCGATTCGTAGATGGGGAAGCCCGGGTTCGGGTGCACCACCTCGTCGCCCGGGTTCACGAGCGCGGTGATCACGAAGTACATGATGGGCTTGGCCCCGGGCGTCACCACCACCTCGTCGGCGGTGACCGGGAGACTGCGCGTGCCCTCCACGTCCTTGACGATGGCCTCGCGCAGCTCGGGCAGGCCGGCGGCCGGACCGTAGTGCGTGGCCCCCCCGTCGAGCGCGCGCTTGGCCGCCTCCCGGATATGCTTCGGCGTGTCGAAGTCCGGCTCGCCGATCTCGAGGTGGATGATCTCCCTGCCCTGCCGCTCGAGGGCCTTGGCGCGGGCCAGGACCTCGAACGCCGACTCGGTGCCGAGACGCGACATCCGGTCCGCGAAGTTCATGGTCGCGCCGATTATACCCGCTCCCATCGACTCAGCAATCGTCGTTCTACTCCTCGTGTGGACCACGAACCGTGATGCCGGCGAGCGACGCCAGGGTGCGGGCGAGCACCACGAGCTGGATCGGATCGATGACCGCGCCCGCCAGGTCGGTCGCGCGCATTCGAAGGCCGTCGAGCTGCGACCCGCGAAGGTCCGCCGCGGCCAGGCTCGCCCCGTACAGGGATGCGCCGCTGAGGTCGCAGCCGCGCACGATGACGGCGGGCAGCTTGGCGTCCTGAAAGTCCGCCTCCGTTAACACGCAATCCTCGAACCGGCTGCTCTTGACCTCCGCGAACCTGAACGAGACCAGGGATCCTCCACACTGGCGGGCGACCAGGTTTCTCAGGGAGGCTTCCGCCAGGTCGAGGCCGGTGAGTCGACAGCCGATGAGCTCGACTCGGTCGATGGAGGCCCCGCGCCAGGCGCTGTTCGCGAGATCGCAGCTTTCCAGTCTCACGTCGGCCAGGACCAGCCCTTCGAGCCGGGTGTGATTCAGCTCGGTGTCGTGGAGATGCACTCGTTCGAACCTGACGTTCCGGGCCACGCGGTTCGCGAACCGGCCGTGCGAGATATGCATGTCCGTGTACACCCCGTCGTCTTCGATCTCCAGATGCTCCACGGGACGGAGGGCCCGTCCGCGAGACAATCGTGGAGCCATGACCTCGGGTCTCTTCCGGGCGCTCATCCTCCGCTCCCCCGACGCGAGGGCGTGACACCCGGCAAGCGCTCGCCGTGGACCTGGAACGAGTCGAACAGGCGCCTCCGCGTCTCCTTTTCGCGGGCGCCGTCGACGCGCGAGACCATCAGGAGGGCGATGGAATAGCGCTTCCCGAACGGAACGACGTGGACTCCGGCCACGGCGGTGGCGCCGTCCGGGGTGATCTGGGTCGTGTCGATGGAGAACGCGATACCCACGTCCGAGGCGCGTGCGTGCTTGCCCGCCACGATGGTTTGGCTGGCCGCGAGATCGCGGGCCATCTTTCCGTGGACCTGGTCGAGCGCCCGCTCGATCATTCTCGCGACCACCGCATCGCGGTCCGGGCTCCGCGCGAACTCTTCTCTCGAGATGCTCTCGCCGATCGGGCTCACGACGGCCATGACGAACATGGGCTCGGCGAGGCTCTTGACCGCGACCCGGACCTCGCCGCCTTCGCCGGGGACCGGCAGCTCCTGGCGCTCCCAGCCGGCGGGAAACCGAAACCTGAACTGGTACTCCGTGTCGACGTATTCCACCGCGGCGTCGGCCCGAGCCGCAGTGGGACACGGAGCGAGAGCCGCCAGGAGCAGGCCGCAGAGGAGATCTCGCGTGGGCGCTCGCGACATGATGGCTGAACTATACTCGACTGCGTGGACTGGGTGGAGGTCCCGGCCGGCTGGTTCTGGATGGGCTGGGAGGCCGGACATCCGGGAGAGCGGCCCCGACATCGGGTCTGGGTCGACCGCTTCGCGATCGCAGTCGCGCCGCTCACCAATCGTGACTATGCCGGGTTCCTCGAGGAGAGTGGCGCCGCCGCGCCGCCCTGGTGGGACGATCCGCGCTTCCGCGATCCCGAGCGGCCCGTGGTCGGCGTGAGCTGGTTCGACGCGATGCGGTTCTGCCAGTGGCTCTCCCATCACGAGGACGCGCCCTACCGGCTGCCGACCGAAGCCGAGTGGGAGAAAGCCGCGCGGGGCGGCCTCGAGGGAGCGCGCTTCCCCTGGGGCGAGGATCGCCCGGCGTCGGCCACCTTCGATCGGCCGCCGCGGCCCGCGGAGACGCCGGCCAACCCGCTCGGGCTGCTCGCCCTGTCCGGGGTCTGCCACGAATGGTGCCTGGATTGGAAGGACGAGACCTACTACGCGCGCTCGCCGGACAGGAATCCGCGGGGCCCGGAGACTGGCGCCCGGCGCGTCTCGCGTGGTGGCGCATGGCGCCATCAGGATCCGTGGAGCCCGGTGGCGCACCGCTCTTCGCTGCCGCCCGGGTTGCGCTACTCGGACTACGGCTTCCGAGTCGTGCGCGAGACGGGCTGATCAGCGCCCGGCGCCGCGCCCGCGGATCTCACGCCTGACTTCGGCGAGGGCGACCCCGACGACGGCGTGAACCCCGGTGAAGCGCGAGTCCACCTCCGCCCGGAGCTCCCGGCCAAGGCGCTCGATCGACTCGGAGTTGGCGGCGACCCCTTCGGCGACTGCCCTGACGTCCGACCCGATCGATTCGGCGACCACATCGAAGTGACGGCGCGTCTCTTCCGCCGTTTCCCTCATCTCCTGCCGCAGCTCCTGTCGCAGCGCGGCCGTCTCCACCGCGCCCGCTCGTATCTCCTGTCGAAGGGCCTCCAGCGCGGTGTCGAGGTGCGCCCGGGTCTCGTTGTCCACGGCGTCACTCTAGCGGGCGCCGAGGGCGGCGACAAGTGTCTTCGGTCGTAGACAGGGCGGCCAGCGCCTCCTCGGCCTGGATGAGCCAGTGGCCCATGTCCATCTCGCGCAGCAGCGTGGTGGCCACGGTCAGTCGATCCTTCGCCTGCCCGCCATGCCCCGCGCGACGAGCGAGCGAGCAGGGTCGCGCCGGGACGGGCCAGCCGCTCCATCTGGGCGGCGAGGTAGGTGGTTTGCCCGACCGCGGTGTAGTCCATGTGCAGATCGCTGCCGATGGAGCGCACGACGATTTCGCCGGAGTTGAGGCCGACGCGGATCTGCGCGTCGAGACCCTCGGCGCGGCGCAGATCCAGGGCCAGCCGGCGCACCCCGTCCTGCATGCGCAGGGCGGCGTAGGCCGCGCGCACCGCGTGATTCTCGTGCGCCACCGGCGCCCCGAAGATAGCCATGATGCGGCGGGCATCCTCGGGATCACGATCGGTCAGCAGCTCGAGCGAGCCCTTCATGTCGGCGAAGAGCACGGTGACCTGCTTGCGCTCGCCCTCGAGCGTGCCTCGGGAGGTCCGGATCTTCTCGGCCAGATGGGGCGGCGTGTAGGCATCGGGCGACGCAAATTGATCGAGGGCCCCCGCGGTCCCGATCGCCTGGCCGCAGCCCCCGCAGAAGCGCGCGCCGGGCTCGTGCGCGAAGCCGCAGCGCGGGCACGAGGTCGGCAGCGCCTGGCCGCACTCGTCGCAGAAGCGATGGCTCGGGGGATTGGCGGTGCGGCAGCGCGGACAGGCCACCGGTGCCGGGCGGGGGTGGGAGTCGGGAGCGGTCACGCGGCTACGTCGCCCGGCCGATGCGCTCGAGCGCCATCCGCAGAGCGCGGAGGTCGCGGTCTGCCTCATCGACTACGCGCGCCAGCAAGTCGTATCCCACCTGGGGGCCGTCGTCGCCCTCGATGGTCCGCGCGAACTCCCGGGGCGCCGCGCCCTCGAACCAGCCCGCGAGCCGGCCGCGGACCAGCGCGCCGTACCGCGCGACCGCGGCGCCGTCGCGGAGGTCGTCGGGCGCGGTCTCGCGGCGCCACTCCGACGGGAAGCGCCCGCGGTCCATGCCATCGGCGAAGGCCAGCCCCAGGCGGAAGAGGCGGACGGCGGCGTCCCTCAGAGTTCCGACTCCCGCGGACACCGGGGCGCTCATCAGGGCTTCCGGCACCTCGCGGATGATCTGCCCGGCGGTGGCGAGAATGGTATCCAGGCGCCGGCCGAGCTCGGCCGGATCGAGCCGGCTCACCGCCCCGCGAAGGTCACCGGCTGCTTGCGGGCGAACGCGACCACCCCGTTGCGGAAGTCTTCCGTGTGGCCGCTGGCCGCGATGGCCTGCGCCTCGAGCTCCATCTGCGTCTCCAGGCTCTCCTGGGTGGACTGGTGGAAGAGCAGCTTGGCCCGCCCGAACGCGAGCGTCGGCCCCTGCGCCAGCTCACGGGCGAGCGCCGCGACCGCGCCGGCGAACTCGGGGTCGGGGTGCACGCGGTTGACCAGCCCCCAGTCCATCGCTTCGCGGGCCGACAGCACACGGTTGGTGTAGTGCAGCTCGAGGGCGCGGCGCAGCCCGATCATCCGGGGCAGGAAATAGGAGGACGAGCCGTCGGGCGAGGCGGCGATCCGCGAGTAGGCCATCGTGAACTTCGCCGACTCCGCGGCCACCACGAGGTCCCCCGCGAGGGCGAAGCTCATCCCGCCGCCCGCCGCGATGCCGTTGACGGCCATGAGCACCGGCTTCTGGGCCCGGGCCAGCCGCGACACCGCCCCGTGCAGGTAGGTCGTCAGCTCCTTGATCAGGATGCCGATGCGCTCCGGGTTGTCCGCGAAGTCCTTCACGTCCCCTCCGGCGCAGAACGCCTTCCCCGCCCCCGTGATCACGATGCACCGCACCGCCCGATCCTCATCCGCCTCCAGCGCCGCCCGAAACAAGTCCCGCCCCATCGCCAGATTCAACGCATTGTACGCATCCGGCCGATTCAACGTGATCGTGGCCACGCCATCCTTGACCTCATACCGCAGCGTCTCGTACGCCATGTCACTCTCCAGTGTGTGGGGACAGGCTACTATCGCCGATCGCCGACGCGGTGGAGCTTCAGGAGATTGGTGGTCCCGGTGACCCACATGGGTGCCCCCGAGATGATCACGATGACGTCGTTGTTCCGCACGGTGCCGTCGCCCAGCAGCGTCGCCTCCACTTCCTCGATCATCTCGTCGGTGGTCTCCACCTTGTGCACCAGCCGCGACGATACGCCCCAGAACAGCCCGAGCCGCCGCTGCACCTCCGAGTACGGGGTGAGCGCCATGATCGGCACCTCCGGCCGGTCCTGGGAGATGAGCCGCGCGCTGAAGCCCGACTGGGTGAAGGCCACGATGGCCTTGGCGTGGAGCAGCCGGGCCGCCTGGCAGGCCGCCTCCGCCACCGCCTCCGGAAAGCCGTAGGCCTCGGGACGCCGGCGCGAGGCGTCCGCGACCGGCACGGCCCGCTCCGCCCGCTCGGCGATGCGGGCCATCACCTGCACCGTCTCGACCGGGAAGCGGCCGGTGGCCGTCTCGGCGGAGAGCATGATCGCATCCGCCCCGTCGAAGATGGCGGTGGCCACGTCGCTGACCTCGGCGCGGGTGGGCCGCGAGTGCGTGACCATGGACTCGAGCATCTGGGTGGCCACGATCACCGGCACCTTGGCCTGGCGGGCCTGGCGGATCACGTCCTTCTGGATGACCGGCACCTCCTCGAGCGGCACCTCCACGCCGAGGTCACCCCGCGCCACCATGACCGCGTCCACCAGCGGCAGCATCCCCTGCAGGTTCGCCACGATCTCCGCCCGCTCGAGCTTGGCCACGATCGGCATGTTGGCGCCCTGGTCGTGGAGGAACTTGCGGACCTCCTGGATGTCGGCGGCGGAGCGGACGAACGAGATCGCGACGTAGTCCACGCCGTGCTCGATGCCGAAGCGGAGGTCCTCTCGGTCCTTCGGGGCTAGGCAGGAGACCGGCACCGGCAGCCGCGGGAAGGACACGCCCTTGTGGTCCGAGACGGTGCCGCCGGAGACTATACGACAGCGCACGTCGCCGTCCTCGACCTTCTCGACCGAGAGCTGGAGCATGCCGTCGTCCATCCAGACGGGATCACCCGGCCTCAAGGCGGCGAGGAACTCCGGATGATTCAGCGAGCTCCGCGAGGCGGTCCCCTTCACGGTGCGACCGGTCAGGACGAACTCCTCGCCGGTCACGAGCACGGCCTGGCCACCCACGAAGGTGCCCAGGCGCACCTTGGGGCCCTGGAGGTCCTGCAGGATGGTGATGGGCCGGCCCCAGCGCGCTTCGCCTTCTCGGATGGCGCGAATCACGTCGGCGTGGTCGGCATGGGTGCCGTGGGAGAAGTTGAGGCGGGCCACGTCCATGCCGGCCGCCACCAGCCGGTCGAGCGTCTCCGGCCGACTGCTGACCGGCCCGATGGTGCAGACGATCTTGGTGCGTCTCATTCAGCTGCGGGGGCCCCGCCCCTTGAGATTCGCTCGCCTCGCCTTCGGCTGCGGCTCGCCAAGCGGGCCCCCGCACTCCCCCCACCGCGGACGACCGTTGGTCGTCACATGCGTCCCAGGGTCCGGGCGAGGTACTGGCCGGTGAACGATCGGCCCTGGCGGGCTACGTCCTCGGGCGTCCCGGTCGCGATCACCCTGCCGCCCTCGTTGCCCCCTTCGGGGCCGAGATCGACGATCCAGTCGGCGGTCTTGATGACGTCCATGTTGTGCTCGATGATCACCACGGTGTTGCCCTGGTCCACTAGCTGGTTGAGAACTTCCAGGAGGCGGCGGATGTCGGCGAAGTGGAGCCCGGTGGTGGGCTCGTCGAGAATGTAGAGCGTGCGCCCGGTGGCCCGCCGGCTCAGCTCGGTGGCGAGCTTCACGCGCTGCGCCTCGCCACCCGACAGGGTGGTGGCCGCCTGGCCCAGGCGGATGTAGTCGAGCCCCACGTCGTGCAAGGTCTGGAGCTTCTGCTTGATCGACGGCACCGGCTCGAAGAAGGCCAGCGCCTGCGCCACCGTCATGTCGAGGATGTCGGCGATGTTCTTGGACTTGTAGCGCACCTCGAGCGTCTCGCGGTTGTAGCGCTTGCCCCGGCAAACCTCGCAGGTCACGTAGACGTCGGGCAGGAAGTGCATCTCGATCTTGACGAGCCCGTCGCCCTGGCAGGCCTCGCAGCGCCCGCCCTTGACGTTGAACGAGAAGCGGCCCGGCTGGTAGCCGCGCACCCGCGCGTCGGGCGTGCGCGCCAGCAGCGTGCGGATGAGGGTGAAGACGCCGGTGTAGGTGGCCGGGTTGGAGCGCGGCGTGCGCCCGATCGGCGACTGGTCGATGTCGATGACCTTGTCGAGATGCTGCGCGCCTTCGATTCGGTCGTGGGCTCCCGGCCGGTCCTGGGCGCGATGGAGCATCTGGGCCAGCGCGCGGTAGAGGATGTCGTTGACCAGGGTGGACTTGCCGGAGCCCGAGACGCCGGTGACCGCGGTGAAGGTCGCGAGCGGGAGCTTCACGTTCATGCCCTTGAGATTGTGCTCGCGCGGGTTGTGGATGGTCACGAACTTGCCGTTGGTCGTCCGCCGCGAGCCGGGTACCGCGATGCGCTCGGCGCCGGCCAGGAACCGACCGGTGAGCGAGTCCGGATTGGCCATGACCTCGTCCGGCGTGCCGACCGCCACCACGTGCCCGCCCAGCTCGCCCGCGCCGGGCCCGAGGTCCACCACGTAGTCGGCGGCCCGCATCGTCTCCTCGTCGTGCTCGACCACCAGCACCGTGTTGCCGAGGTCGCGCAGCCGCTTCAGGGTGTCGAGCAGGCGGCCGTTGTCCCGCTGGTGGAGGCCGATCGAGGGCTCGTCCAGGATGTAGAGGACGCCGACCAGGCTCGAGCCGATCTGGGTGGCCAGCCGGATGCGCTGGCCCTCGCCGCCCGAGAGCGTCGCGGCCGGCCGGTCGAGCGTGAGGTAGTCGAGGCCGACCTGCGACAGGAAGCCCAGGCGCTCGCGGATCTCCTTGAGCACCCGGCGGGCAATGGCCATCTCGCGCTCGGAGAGGGTGAGCGTGTCGAAGAACTGGCGCGCCGCCTTGATCGGGAAGCGCACCACGTCGGCGATGGAGCGGCCCGCGATCTTGACCGAGAGCGTCTCCGGCCGAAGCCGCGAGCCGGCGCAGGTCGGGCAGGCGCTCTCGGTCATGAAGTGCTCGACCTCCGCCCGCGTCTCCTCGGAGGTCGTCTCCTTGTACCGGCGCTCGAGGAGCTTCACCACCCCCTCGAAGCCGTCGTCGGCCTCGCCGCCCAGGACGATGTCGCGGGCCTTCTTGGGCAGCTTGGCCCACGGCGTGTCGAGGCCGAACCCGTGGCGTTTCGCGAGCACCCGGAGCGTCTGCTTGAAGATGCCGGAGGCCGAAGGTCCGGCCCAGGGCAGGAGCGCGCCGCCCGCCAGCGTCTTGTTCGGGTCCGGCACCACGCGCTCCGGATCGATCTCGTAGCGCGTGCCGATGCCCCCGCACTCGGGGCAGGCCCCGTACGGGTTGTTGAACGAGAACATGCGGGGCGACACCTCCGGGAACGAGATGCCGCAAGCCGCGCAGGCCAGCCGCTCCGAGAAGAGGAAGGAGGGCCCGTCCGGCACCTCCACCTGCACCACGCCGTCGGCCAGGCGCAGCGCCGTCTCGAGTGAGTCGGCGAGACGCCCGCCGACGTTGTCCTTCACCACCAGCCGGTCCACCACCACCTCGATGGTGTGCTTCTTGGTCTTCGCCAGCTCGATGTCCTCGGTCAGCTCGCGGACCTGGCCGTTGACCCGGACCCGTACGTAGCCCTGCCGGCGCAGGTCGAAGAAGAGCTTCCGGTATTCGCCCTTCCGCCCTCTCACGACCGGGGACAACACCACGAGCCTGACCCCGGCGGGTAGGGTCATCACGCGGTCCACCATCTGCTGCACGGTCTGGGCCGCGATGACGTTGCCGCACTGCGGGCAATGCGGGATGCCCACCCGGGCGAAGAGCACGCGCAGGTAATCGTAGATCTCGGTGACGGTGCCCACTGTCGAGCGCGGGTTCTTGGAGGTGGTCTTCTGCTCGATCGAGATCGCGGGCGACAGGCCTTCGATCGAGTCCACGTCCGGCTTCTCCATCTGCTCGAGGAACTGGCGCGCGTACGCCGACAGCGACTCGACGTAGCGGCGCTGCCCCTCGGCGTAGATGGTGTCGAAAGCCAGCGAAGACTTGCCCGACCCCGACAGGCCGGTGATGACCACGAGCTGGTCGCGGGGGATCTCGAGGTCGATCGCCTTGAGATTGTGCTCGCGAGCTCCCCGGACGACGATGCGATCGTTGGCCATGGACGCTACATCATACCCCCGGCAACGGTCGGCGTAAAACGGCGCGGCCCGCCCGGTGCCGCTCCGCGATCATGAAGAGCACGAGCCCGAGCAGCGCGCCGCGACGTGGAAGCCGGCCGCGTGCGAGATCCGCTCGACCGTGACGCCCACCAGCATGGAGCCCACCACGCTGCCGAGGTCGGCGTCGGGGTGACGAGCGCCACCGCTAGCGCCGTCCGCGACCGAGCCAGAGCACGAGGGCGCCGGCGGGCGCGCCGACGAGGGCCGGATAGCCCACGGCCGCGCCCACCAGCCCGCCGGCCGAGCCGCGGAGCTGGGCCGCCGCAAAGCTGGCGAACACCACGAGGCCGACCACTCCGGCGGTGGTGGCCAGGGCGGCCCGCGCGGGCGGCGGAGGCCAGAGCGCGGCCGGCCCGAGGGCGCAGCCCACGCCGCCGAGCGCGAGCAGCGTGAGGGGCCACGGATCGACGGGCCAGAGGCTCGCGAGTGCGGCGCCTCCGAAGAGGCCCGCCCAGAGACCCGGATCCCGCCCGATCTCGCCGCCCCCGGTGGGGTCGAGCGCGCCGAGCCGCTCGCGCAGCGCCACGCTCGAGGCGAGGAAGGCGGCGAACCCCGCGAGGAGCAGGGACGCCTGCAGGGTGCGACGCCATGGATCTGCGAAGAGCGCCGGACCCGGCAGCTCGATCAGCCGCTCGAGCGTGATGCCGCCCAGGAGGAGATCAGGGGCCTGGAGCATGGAGTAGATCGCCCAGCCCTGCGCCCATGCGAACGCCACCAGCAGCCCGCCGGCCACGAAGCCCACGCCGTCGCGAGAAAGGCGAACGGTCAAGCCCGCGCGGAGCAGGGCGACGGCACCCACGAGCAGCGTGACGAGGAGGCCAATGCGCTCGAGCCAGCGCCGCGGCCGGTCCTCGGCCCAGGCCATGCCCGACGGCGGGGCGCCCGGTACGCGCTTGTCCGCCTCGAAGCGGAGCCGCAGCGACGCGCTGGACACGAGCTCGTCACCGGCGCGCAGGGTGACGGTCTGGCCCGGCGCCAGCGTCCACTCGATCTCGGCCAGGCGGGCCCCGTCGAGTGTCCTCGCGCGGAGCAGGCCTCCCGCTGGCGCGGTGAGGCGATGCACCTCGTCGAAGACGAGCGGGGCGCCGCTCCGTACGGACCCCAGATCGCGCCCGACGGTGACCCACGGACTCGACGGGGGGAAGCGGAAGGCGGATTGGGCGGCCACGCGCTCCCACGCCGCGATCGGGCCGAGCCCCAGGGCCCATCCGACCTGCAGCAGCGGCGCCGCGGCCGCCACGAGGGCGATCGAGAGCAGCAGCGGCGCCGTCCGTCGCAGCGGGCGCCAGGCGGTCAGCAGCCAGCCGGCCATCGCGGCGATCACGATGCCCTGCCAGCGGCGCGCCCCGAGCCAGAGCGCCACGTCGCCGGCGAGCGCGATGTTCGCCCAGAGCAGCACCCCTATGGCGACCAGGAGCATCACAACTGGAAAGAGGGGTGTGCCTTCGCCGCGGGGGTCGGCAGCGGCGGCCGCCCGACCGGCCCCCAGACCGAGCGCGATCAGCGGCACGAGGGTGAGGGTGAGCCCGAGCCAGAGCCCGTCGGGCCCGCGGCCGGCGCACGCCGCCGGCACGGCGAGCAGCGCCGCGGGCGTGAGCCAGGCGGCCAGGATGCGGGAGACCGACGTCATTCGTCGCGCGGCGACGCGGGCAGCGCACCGGCGAGCCAGCGGATCGCAACCAGCACGCTGCTCACGGGGGCGAGGACGCCGCCGTACCACCAGAGCACGGAGAGGCCGGCGATCCGGATGGAGGCCATCTGGTTGGGCAGCGCGCTCAGGAGGAGAAAACCGGTGAGCAGGAGCGAGAGCAGGACGACGCCGGCGGTCCGGTTGGTCACCGGCCGCATTATAACGGGATGGTAAGATAGCGGCCACGAAAGGAGCTTCGCTCATGCCCGATTCGAAGCAGCCGGCGCCGATCGAGCGCGTCCTCGTCGTGACCGCCCACCCCGATGACGCCGAGTTCGGAGCCGGCGGCACCGTGGCCAAGCTCGTCCGGGAGGGCAAGCAGGTCGTCTACTGCATCGTCACCAACGGCAACAAGGGATCCGGGGACCGGAGCATGACGCCGGCCCGTCTGGCCGGGATCCGTGAGGAAGAGCAGCGCAACGCGGCGCGGGTGCTCGGCGTCGAGACCGTGGAATTCCTGGGCTTCCCCGATTGCGAGGTCGAGGACACGCGCGAGACCCGCCTGGCGGTGACCGCGTCGATCCGGCGCCACCGGCCCGACCGCCTCGTCATCCAGAATCCGCACCGCACCAAGAACCTGGGCGCCTCGCATCGCGACCACCGCACGGTGGCGGGCATCGCGCTGGACTGCGTCTATCCCCTCGCCCGCGATCACATGGCCTTCCCCGAGCTGCTCGCGCAAGGGCTCGAGCCCCACAAGGTCCGCGAGGTCTACCTGATGTGGTGGGAGAACCCGGAGGTGACCCTCGACATCTCCGACACCATCGACCTCAAGATCAAGGCACTGTCCTGTCACGCGAGCCAGTTCAGGGACTTCGCGGCGGTGGAGAAGCGCGTCCGCGAACGCTCCGCCCAGCTCGGCAAGCCCAAGGGCTACGCCTACGCCGAGACCTTCGACACCATCATTCTCGACCGCTAGCATCGTCCTGGTTCACGGCGCCGCGAACTCGTGCGGCGTCTGGCGCTTCTGGCTCGAGCGCCTGGCCGCGCGCGGGCACCCGGTGCTCGCGCCCGATCTCCGCGGCCACGGTGCCGCGCCGTGCGCCGATCTCGGGCGCGTCGTCATGGCCGACTACGTCGAGGACATCAGCGCCGCCGCGCGGGGGCTGGCCGAGCCGCCGATCGTCATCGGCTGGAGCATGGGGGGGCTCGCCGCGCTGATGTACGGGGCGACCTATCCGGTGCGTGGGGTGGTAGCGCTGGGGCCGAGCGCGCCCCGCCAGATCCTCGACGCCCCGCGCCGCGAGCCGCTCACCCCGGGCATCTTCGGACCGGAGGTGTACGGAGTCACGGACCGGTCCTCGCCGGATCAGCCGACCATGCCCGATCTGGACGGCGAAGAGGTGACTATCGCGCTCGCGAGCCTCGGTCTCGAGTCCGCCATGGCCCGGCAGGACCGGCAGCGGGGCATCACCGTCGACCCCGAGGAGATGTCCGGCCCGGTGCTCGTCGTGGCGGGCGAGCGGGACCAGACGATGCTCCCCGCCTCCTGCCGTCGGGTGGCCGATCTGTTCCGCGCGCCCTACCTGGAGTTCGAGGGCGCGTCACACTGGGGGCTGGTCCTGAACCGCCGGGCCCTGGACCGGCACCTGCCCGACGTGCTCGCCTGGGTGGACGCCCTCTGAGAATGCTTCCCCGTCCCGGGCGCTTTCGCTAGAATGCCGCCCGTGAAGCCAGGAGCGCCCATCCCGGCCACCCTGACCGCGCTGATGGGGGGCAGGGCCGCCCAGGATCCTGACACCCCGTACTTTCACCTCTTCGACGAGGTGGTGACGTACGGCCGCCTCTGGCGGGAGAGCGCGCGCTACGCGGCCGGCCTCCACCGCGCCGGCATCGACCGTGGCGACAAGGTGTGCCTGATCTATCCCACGTGCGCCGAGTTCTTCTACACCTTCTTCGGGGCGCTGCGCCTGGGCGCCGTGCCGGTACCGCTCTACCCCACCCTCGGCGTGGAGGCCACCGCGAACATCTTCCGCGACTCGGAAGCGAAGGCGGTCGCGACCATCGGCTGGTTCCGCAAAGGCGTGGAGGAGTCCCAGGCAGGCGCCGCCAACATCCGTCACGTGCTCGAGCCGAGCGACCTCGAGGTGGACGACCCGGCCCCGCCCTTCCCGACGGCCGACACCGACGACGTCGCGTTCATCCAGTACACCTCGGGCAGCACCGGGCAGCCGCGCGGGGTCGTGCTGAGCCACGCCAACGTGGTGCGGACCGTCGAATTCATGGCCGAGGCGGCTCAGCTCACCCGTGACGACATCGTCGTGTCATGGCTGCCGCTCTACCACGACATGGGACTGATCGGCTGCTCTTTCACGCCGCCCTGGAACGGCGCGCCCCTCTACCTGCTCCCACCCGATCTCAAGAACCCGCGCGTCTGGCTCGAGCTGGTGACCCGCGTCGGCGCCACCTTCACGGTCTCGCCCGACTTCGGCTACCGCAACTGCGTCCGCAACGTCCACGACACGAGCGGCCTCGATCTCTCCTCGCTCAAGCAGGCGCTCTCGGGCGCCGAGCCGGTGCGCCAGAGCACCATCGAGGCCTTCGAGTCCAAGTTCGGCGTGGAGAACCTGATCACGCCTTGCTACGGTCTGGCCGAGGCCACCCTGGCGGTGGCGATCTGGCCGCGCCGCACCCCGCTGCGTCTGGACACCTCCGGCAGGTTCCTCTCGGTGGGGCAGCCGTGCCGGGGTGTCCGCGTGCGCATCATGGACGGCGACGAGCGGGTCAAACCGGGCCTGGAGGGCGAGATCTGCGTGGCCAGCCCAGGCGTGATGCGAGGTTACTACAATAATCCCGAAGCCACCGCCCGGGTGCTCTCCCGCGACGGCTGGCTCCGCACCGGCGACCTGGGGTTCCTCGATGCCGAGGGCTATCTCTACGTGACGGGTCGGCTGAAGGACGTGATCATCCTCGGCGGCGAGAACGTGATCCCGGCCGACATCGAGGAGGTCGTGGATCACGTGCCGGGCGTGCGCTACTCGGCGGCCGTGGGCATCGAGAGCGAGCGCACCGGCACCCAGCGCCTGCACGTGGTGGCCGAGGTGCGCGAGCAGGCCGCCAGCGCGGAGGACCTCTCGCAGCTGGTGCGCGACATCGTCCAGCGCGTTCGCGCCGCCCGCGGCCACCGGCCCGCCCGGGTGGTGTTGGTGCGCCCCAGCACGATTCCCAAGACGTCGTCCGGCAAGATCCAGCGCTCGCGGCTGGGCGAGATGATCGCAGGTGACGAGCTGCGCGACAGCATCCTGCACGCCTCGGGCGCCCACCGCGACTAGCCCCCCCGCGCCGGACCGGCCCGCCCATGAAGATCGGCTGTCACCTGCCCATGTTCGGCCCCACCGGTACGCGCGAGAACGTGCTCTCGTTCGCGCGCCGCATGGAGGCGCTCGGATACGACTCCCTCTGGGCCAGCGACCACGTGGTGATCCCGCACCGCATCGAGTCGCGCTATCCCTACAGTCCGGCCGGCCAGTTTCCGCTCGGTCCGGAGGTGCCATTCCTCGAGCCGCTCACGACCCTGGCCCTCGTCGCGGGCGTCACCGAGCGGGTACGGCTCGGCACGAGCATCCTCGTGCTGCCACACCGCAACCCGGTGCTGGCCGCGAAGATGGCCGCCACGCTGGATCATCTCTCGGGCGGGCGCGTCGTGCTCGGGGTGGGCGTGGGCTGGATGCGCGAGGAGATCGAGCTGCTGGGCGGCCGTTACGACCGGCGCGGGGCCTGACATGCTCAGCATCTACGAAACCTTCGCCAGCGAGATCCGCCCCCGCCTCTAATTACTTTCCGGTGCGAAACACACGGGATTGATCCTGTGTTCATGCGGGGTGCGGGTGTCGGCGCTCGTCCAAACGTCGCAATTTGCTTGACGGCCCCTGAGCGCACACGCGATGGTGAGAGAG
>Ga0187893_10001860_pt1 | contig 48406 bp, 49 predicted proteins | sample MA1701074metaG_FD_139574 | JGI IMG/M metagenome (GOLD analysis project Ga0187893, IMG submission 139574) | White microbial mat communities from a basaltic lava cave in the Kipuka Kanohina Cave System on the Island of Hawaii, USA - MA170107-4 metaG ... | reverse complement strand
CTGATCGATGCCGACAGTCACTTCAGGTCGGGGAGATGGAAAGGGTGGGGCCTCCTGCAATTTCTCGGGCGCGACGTCCACGGGAAGACCCTCGGCATCTGCGGCCTCGGCCGGATCGGGAGACAGGTCGCGAGACGCGCCAGGGGATTCGACATGCGGATCCTCTATACCGGCCGGACTCGGGCGCCGGCAACGGTCGAGCGCGAGCTGGGCGCCGTCTTTGTCGAGAAGCAAAAGCTGTTGCGCGATTCGGACATCGTGACCCTGCACCTGCCGCTCTCGCCCGACACGACGCACTACATCTCCACGGCGGAGCTGAGATCGATGAAGCCGACCGCCGTCCTGGTGAATGCATCCCGCGGTCCGGTCGTCGATGAACAGGCGCTTGTCAAGGCGCTGAAGGCCCGTTGGATCGCCGGCGCCGGCTTGGACGTGTACGAGAAGGAGCCCACACCGGCCTCAGGACTCACAAAGCTGAGCAACGTGGTCCTGGCCCCCCACATCGGGAGCGCCTCCCTGGAGACGCGACTCAAGATGTCGAACATGGCAGCCGAGAACTGCGTGGCCGGCGTGATGGGACGCCGCCCGCCGAATCTCCTCAACCCTGAAGTGTTGCACAGCGAAACCCCTGTTTCAACGCGACATGTTCTCTAGCACTGTAAACCCGATCACCCGGCCGGGTGATCCTGACCCAAGGAGGGTACCCATGAAGCGAACTCTGTTCGTCGCAGTCCTGGCACTGGCAGCGGGCATCCTGGTTGGCGCGCTCGGTACCCAAATCCTGAACGCCCAGCAGCCGCCGTTCAAGCGCACTATGCTCCTCAAGACAGATATGAAGGGGCTGGAGGGGAAAGAAGGGATCGTGGTATTGGTAGAGGTAGCGCCAGGCGCGTCGCTCGGAAAACACTATCACAACGGTCACGAATTTCACTACATACTGGAAGGCTCGGGGGTCTTCGAGAGGGAAGGGACGGCGCCGGTCACCGTGAACCCAGGCGCCACGAACCATATCCCGGCGGAGCAAGTGCATGATGCGAAGAACACCAGCGCCACCGATCCGCTCAAGCTCCTGGTGTTTTACGTTGTCGAGAAGGGGCAGCCTCTGGCCGTCCCGGTGAAGTAGCCAGCATTAGCAGCCGGGGAAGCACTGGGTGCCGAGTTTCTGGGCCGCGCTTCGACGAAGGTTGGCGGCGATCTCAAGGGTCTTGGCCGCCGCTTCCCTCGCCAATCGCTGCGTCTGGGGCGTGGTGGCATACTTTTCGAGGAGCATCTTCCCCAACCGATGGTGATGCAGCTCGTCCGGCTGAATGAGATTCCTATACAGCTTCGCCGTCTCCTGGTCACCGAAATGCTCGCAATACTGGATGAAGCTCTCATTGACCTTGTAGGCGAGCGATTCCAGCGTGAACTGACCGGCGGCGATCTTCTCGATCGGCGTCTGCAGGCCTCGTAGATAGGCAAAGAGGGGGTTGTCGGCGGGGAGAGTGAAGTCCGCGAGCGGCACGCCGAGCTCAGCCAGCCGTGTTTCCACGAGTTGGAAATGTCGGGCCTCGTCTCCGGCCTGCTGCGCCAGGGTGATCTTCACGTCCCATTCTGCCGTCGAGGGCATCCAGGCGGCAGCCAACTCGCTCACGCTGATCTCGTTCGCCAGCGCAATCTTGAGCAGACGAACGATATCGACCGGCGGCCCCCCTTCTCCTACTAGGGTCGTCACCTCCCCGAGCTGCGCAAGGCGGATCTGATTCGAAGCCTCTAACTCCTGGACAAATGACTTGCTATCCATCTTCCCCTCCCCCATGGTCACGCGACGGCACAGGCTACCACTTTGCAGAGCGATGTGCAAGCCGACCAATTGCCCTTGACATTCGGGGTGGCACATGGAACGCTTGAACGTCCCAAGGCTCGTGTCAAGAGGAGGCCTTCCTCCAGGCCCTCGCTATCGGGATCAAAGAACTCCTCAAAGACCAGACAGGAAGGGCAGGAAGGCGTGGCATATTGACATGCAGGATCACAGATGGACGAGACGTTGGCAGCCTATGGAGGGTCCCGATGCCTGCGTACACGAATGAGTGGCTGTGCCAGCAAATCGTAGAGCACGCCCCGGACGCAATCATCTTCGCGGATCGAGAAGGGATCATCCGCCTCTGGAACTCGGGAGCGGAGGCGATGTTCGGCTACCGGGCGGACGAGGCCGCCGGGCAATCGCTAGACCTCATCATCCCTGAGAAACTGCGAGGACGCCACTGGGAGGGCTATCACGAGGTGATGGCCACGGGTGTTACGAGATACGGGCGTGACGTGCTCGCTGTACCCGGCCTTCGCAAGGATGGCACGCGCATCTCCCTTGAATTCAGCATCGCCCTCCTGCGAGACGGGGGCGGAGAACTGGTGGGCGCGCAAGCGATCATGCGCGACGTGTCGGCCCGCTTCCAACAAGACAAAGCCCTCAAGGAGCGCCTGGCTGCCCTGGAAGCCCAGGTAAAGAGCGGGAGCAAACCCGCGTAAGGAGGGATCTCTTGGTCTCTTCAGACGGTGGCGAGGGAGTATCTTCACCGACAGTGTGGCAAGCCGCCCTGGCCGAGTTGGTCGCAACGCTGCTGTTTGTCTTTCTCGGAGCCGGCACCGTTGTCGTCACGGGCGGGCTTCTCAAGGAGGGGCTGACGTCGGCGCGGCTGGTGGCAATCGCCCTGGCGCACGGATTGTCGATCGCGCTGTTGGTCGCCGCGACCGCCAACCTCTCCGGAGGGCACATCAATCCGGCTGTGACTTTCGGCGCCCTGATCACCGGAAAGGTCAGCCCCGCGAAAGGGGTGATATATATCGTCGCCCAGCTCGTCGGCGCGGTCCTCGGCGCGTTTTCTCTGAAGCTCGTGTCCCGCCCGCGGCTCAAGGCAACCTGGGTGCGCACGGCCTCGGCCCCGGCATAACTCCCGGAAGTGGTCTGTTCGCTGAGATCGTTCTGACCTTCGCCCTGGTGTTTGTGATCTTTGCGACGGCCATGGACCCCAGAGGCCCTGGGCTTCTCGCGCCGGCAGCGATCGGCCTGACTGTCCTGGTGGACCATCTCTTCGGGGTCCCGGTGACCGGGGCGTCCATGAACCCGGCCCGGAGCTTCGGCCCGGCGCTCGTGGCGGGGGTCTGGGATCACCACTGGATCTTCTGGATTGGCCCGTTGATAGGAGGCGCCCTGGCCGCCCTCGTGTATGAGTTCCTCTTCCTGCGCAGGCGGGACTAGATGTCGCGCCGGGCTTGCAGACCGGAGGGTGTCGGAATTGTCTGCTTTCTACACCTCGAGCGCAAACATCGTCTGGCTGCCCTTCACGCCTGAGATCGGCCGGATTTTGTCGTACACGAGGGCCAGGATCTCTTCTGTCGCCCTTGCGCCGACCGTGGCGACCACGTCGTAGAGGCCGCTCACCAGGAACGCCTGTTCCACCCCTTTGAGTTTCTTGACCTCATTCGCGACTTTCCGATCTTTTCCGGGTTCCGTTGAGATCAGGATGATCGCCATCGCCATAGCCCGTCCCTCCTTTTACTCAACTTCAGCCTTGAGAGTCCTGGTCATCAGATCCGTCAGAGCGTCCCGCGGTGACTTGTTCTCGAACAGCACGGCGCAGACCTCGCGGCAGATCGGCATCTCCACTGAGAAGCGTTGAGCCAGGCCCACCGCAGCCTTCGCAGTGTTGACCCCTTCCTTCACGGTCGAGCTCCGCTGCAACAGCTCCGAGACCGAGGCGCCCCTGCCCAGCGACAGCCCGAGCTGCCGGTTCCTCGACAGGTCCCCTGTGCACGTCAGCACGAGGTCCCCCATGCCCGCCAGTCCGGCGAACGTCTCCGCCCGAGCCCCCATGGCCACCCCGAGCCGCGTCATCTCCCGCAGGCCACGAGTGATCAGCGCGGCCAACGCATTGTGCCCCAGGGCGAGGCCATCCACCACGCCGGCTGCGATGGCGATGACATTCTTGATCGCTCCCCCGAGCTCCACGCCCAGGGGGTCGGACCCCGCGTAGACGCGAAGGTTCGTGGTATTCAGCAGGTCTTGAGCGTGCCTTGCCGTCGCCTCGTCACCCGACGCCGCGACCATCGCGGCAGGCAGTCCGCGGCTCACCTCCTTGGCGAAGCTTGGGCCCGACAGCACGGCGATCGACCTCGCATGGGGAGCGACCTGTCGCATGACTTGCGACATGGTGAGCCCACTGTCGTATTCCAGGCCTTTGGTGGCGCTGAGGAGCAGCACCGAGGGGTCGAGTGACGGGAGCAACTCCTTGAACGCTGATCGCAGGATGTGGGAAGGGGTGACCAGTATGAGGGCCGAGCATCCCCGAGGTACCTGCTTGAGGGAGGTCGTCACCTCAAGGGTCTCGGGCAGCTCTACGCCCGGCAGATAGATCCCGTTCTCGCGTTCCCGCATGATGGCAGCCGCTAACTCACGCTCCCACACCCAGAGGGTGACGGCATGCCCTTTTTCGGCCAGCAACTTGGCGAGCGTGGTTCCCCAGGCCCCCGCTCCAACAATGCCGATTCGCTCCATCACGTGTCCCCTATCGAGGCCGCGGCGGCTTCTGAAACAGAAGCAGCCAGGCGAGGCCGGCAACCGACGCGGCCATCAGCGTCAGGCTCACCACCTGGGCGGCGCGCAGCGGTCCCAACATGAGGCTGTCGGTTCGGAGCCCCTCGACGAAGTAGCGCCCGAGGGAGTACAAGGCCAGGTAACAGAGCGTGAGTGCGCCAGGGGTCTGCTCCAGGCGTCGGCGAAGGACGACGTAGAGGATGGCGAAGACCGCCAGATCCCACAGCGACTCGTACAGGAAGGTCGGGTGGAAAAACTCGACGGTCGCGAACTGGGAGGGCCGATGATAAGGCTCGATGTAGAGCTTCCAGGGGAGGTCGGTCGGCGTCCCGAATGCCTCCTGGTTGAAGAAGTTGCCCCAGCGGCCGATCGCCTGCCCCAGCACAAGCGGGGGGGCCATGATATCCATATAGGTCAGCGCAGGCAGCCTGTTTCGCACGGTGTAGAAGACAGTCGCCAACGCCCCTCCGAGGATGCCACCGTGGATCGCCAGGCCCCCTTCCCAGACCGCCAGGATCCTGGATGGCCTGGGGCCATAGTAACCCCAGTTGAACAGGACATAGTAGAGGCGGGCCCCGACCAGGGCCGCCATCACGCCGATGACGATGACATTCAGGAGCTGATCGGGATCCTCTTTTCGACGGATCGCCTCGCGATGCGCGAGTGACGTTCCCAACAGCACCGCGATGGCGATGAGAAGGCCATACCAGCGGATGGCAAGCGGACCGATCTGAACGGCGATTGCGCCAGGCGATGCGAACATGCTGACCTCGTGACGCGGCGTTGCCACACTGATCAAGGACTCAGCGCTGGCGCCCACTCTAGCCAAAAATCGAGTGAAGTCAAGGCAAAACTGGCCAGATGATCGGAACGTGTGAGGCGTGTCCGCCCGCTGGATGGCCCTCCGCCGTGGAATCGTCAGGCGGACGCTCTCACGCCTGCGCGGTGAGCCGGACGGGGTCTGACAGGTCTGCGAGCCCTGTGTCGGAAATCATCCCCCTCGTCTTGTGACCTTCCCTTTCGATGGCCCCGGAATCCGCTCTGCCGGCTACGGGAGCAGGTCTGAGAGGAAGATCAGGGTGGATGCGTGAGGACCCAGGTTGAAAGTCTTGGTGCCGAGCACGGTGGTCCCGTCGGCGGCAAGCAACGTCAGCGTAATGTTATTGAGCTGGCTGCCGGTCGTGTTCGTGAGAGCCACCAGGGTATCGAACCGCTTAGTCAGCACCGCACCCGTCACGTCGTCTTCATCGACATCGATGAACACCGGGAACACGAGGGGCGGGATTTGTTGAGAGATCGATTTCTCGAAGCCCGGGTTGAGGATGGCCGCCACCCCGGAGAGGTCAGTCGGTGATACCCCTGTAATCATCACACTGCCGAGGACGGTTTGAGTTTTGGCCGGCGCCTTCGACGGAAGCAGTAGGCCAACCGCCAGAAGAGCACCTACACCTGCTGCAATGGCTCGCTTTGTCACCATCGTTGTCTCTCCTCCCTCCGATCTTTCGATTTTCTGCGTTCGAGCGACGCTTGTCATGGCCTAGAAAAGAGCAACCTCGATGCCACCATGACGGGTGTTTCCTCTGATAGAGGCAAACCCTCGGATTCTTCTGGGGTTCCCGCCGATCGATCCGCACTTCGGGATAGGGCTACGAGGGAATTGTGTGGCAGATGACTATGTAAGGGTTACATAAAAGGACATGATTACAGTGCGGGTTTGTGTAAGGTGTGCGGGGGGTGCACGCGTTGCGATGCTTCGACTAGGAGAAGAGGTCATAGTTGTCCGAATCGACGCCGATGATGGCAGGGTCACGCTTCGACGATCGGATCCGGCGATCACGATCGAGGGTGAGCGCGTATCGCGGCCCACCAGAGCGTCGCCGCCAGCCAGCCGAATATGAGCAATGAGCCTGCGTCAGCGTACCGGCCCAGCCAGCTGCCCTCTGCCAAACCCGAGTGCCACTCATACAGACCCGGGATGCCGACCGCGAGCGCCCAGACGATCCCCGCCAGCGCGTCGCCCGCGACCAATCCAGAGGCATACAGGACCCCTCGCCCTCCAGTCTCGCCAGCGCCTGCCCTCCATCCGATGAAACCCCCTACCATCAGCGGCAGTGTCAGGGGCGGCGGAAGGTAGATGCCGATCGCGAAGGGGAGCGCGGACACGCCGAGCAGCTCGACCGCGACGCCCAAGAGCGCTCCGACCCCGATCAGCACCCATGGAATGTTCTGGGTCATCACGCCCTCCACGAGCGTTTTCATCGCCGTCGCTTGGGGCGCTTCCAGCCCGCTTCCCGGGCCAAAGCCGAACCGGCCGTCAAGTAGGGTCAGCAGGCTGCCCATGAACAGGGCCGGCACGACGACGCCGATCAACTCGGCGATTTGCTGCAGCCGAGGGGTCGCGCCGACGAGAAAACCGGTCTTCAGGTCCTGCACACAGTCACCCGCCATGCAGATAGCCACACATACGATCGCCCCCACCGACATCGCCGCCAACATCCCGGCTCGACCGTGGACGCCAGCACCAACCAGAACGAAACAGATCAGCAGAAGACTCGCGATGGTCATCCCGGAAACCGGGCTCGCCGAGGACCCGATCAGGCCGACCAGTCGGGAGGCAACAATGACGAAGAAGAACGCGCAGATTACGGTGATCAGAGTCCCGATGATTCCCACATCGGCGCCAAACATGAGCGCGATGACGGCCGTTGCCGCGACGCTCCCGATCACCACGACACCCATCGGGAGATCACGCTCAGTGCGGGCGGATGATGCCTGCGCCGCGTGGAGACCTCGTCTGAACCCTAGTTTCGCCGGAGAGAAGAACCCGGTGAGCTTCGGAAGCACTAAAACGAGGCTCGTGATGCCGCCCAGCACCACCGCGCCGATGCCGACATACCGTGTGTAGTCCTGGCGAAGCAGCCTGACCAACGATGAGCCCTGCTCCGCAAACGGTGTGCCCACCGCCTGAGCGGTGAAGACGAGCAGCGGGTTCAGCACCAGGTAGCCCAGCACCGCACCGGACAACATCAGCGCACTGGTGCGCGCGCCGATCAGGAAGCCCACCCCCAGCAGCATCGGGGTCAACTCGATGCCCAACGAACCCCCCGGGAGCACGGCGGGAAAGACCACGACCTGTTCCCGCCAGAGACGGAACGGAAGCTGGAGGAGTCTGTAGAGAACGGCTGCGGAGACGCCGGCGAAGACGAGCCTCGCGTTCGTGCCCCCCTCATCGCCCGCCTCGAGAATCTCGGCGCACGCCGTCCCTTCTGGGAACGGCAGGGTACCGTGCTCCTCGACGACGAGCGAGCGACGGATCGGAATCATCAGCAGGATCCCGAGAACGCCGCCGAGGCATGCGAGGACAAACACCCGCGCAGCGCTCGGCGGCGCGCCCCACATGAAGAACGCAGGAAGGGTGAAAATCACGCCTGCCGCCAGCGCCTCGCCCGATGACCCGATGGTCTGAACGATGTTGTTTTCGAGGATCGTCCCGCGCCGAAGCAGGCCGCGGAGTATCGCCATCGAGATGACGGCCGCAGGGATCGAGGCGGAGACCGTCATCCCGACCTTCAGGCCCGCGTAGGCATTGGCCGCGCCAAAGACCACGGCAAGCACACAGCCGAGAATGACGGAGGCGGCCGTGAACTCAGGCAGCCGCCGGTCGGCCGGCACGTACGGCCGGTACTCCTCACCGCGGGGCTGTCGCATCCCTCCGGACGATCCCATCCCTACGCGTCGCTGATGCAGTCACGTCCCGCCTCTCAGGCGTTGATGTCACACACGCAGCGAAAGCCGATCAGGATGTGCCGGGCCTCCTTGATTCGCCGATGCCGCGCGGCGCCCCGGCACATCCCCGGCTGGTCATCCCAGGAGCCGCCCCCCTTCAAGACCGGCTTGCCGTCGGGAAACTCGGAGCTGGTCCATTCGTAGACGTTCCCGGCCATGTCGAAGCAGCCATACGGGCTGGCCCCCTTGCGATACCTCCCTACCTCCGACGTGCCCCCTACCCGATACTCGGCGTTCGCGAGATCAGGCCGCCACCGGTTCCCCCATGGAAAGTAGCGACCGTCGGTCCCTCTCGCGGCCTTCTCCCACTCCGCTTCGACTGGCAATCGGAATCGCCGGCCTTCCACGACACGCCGCCACTCCGCGTACGCGACGGCATCCGCAAAGCTGACCAGAACCACCGGATGTCTGCCCCTGCCCTCGGGATGCCGTCGATCAGGCCAGAGGTACGGGCGCACCCTCTCGTACGGGTGAACCAGATACCCCTGACGTGAATACTCGTCCTCGGTCACGAACGGAGCACGATGCTCCGTTTGATCGATGAACCGCTGATAGTCCGCATTTGTCACGAGGTATCGATCGATGGCATAGGTCGGAAGCGTCAGTCGCTGGCGCAGAAGCTCAAGATCAAACCAGCGGTGACGCCTTGCCGCCTGACCGCCGATACGGTAGGCAAACGCCCGTTCCCGAGCGTCGCTGCCCATCCAGAAGGGCCCGGCCGGCACGACCGCCAGATGTCTGTCCGGTCCGCAGTCGAACGCGCGGGACCGGTCAACGACCGTCGAAAGCGCCAGGACGACAGCGCCTATGAAGAATCGACGTCGGGTCATGCGTCACGCATCGGTTCTGATCGCACCGCGGCGTATGTCGCGTCACGACGCGGCCTGCACACGTATCCCCGTCCCTTGATCCGTCAATCCCTCGTACCCCTCCGGAGGCATCGTTCGGCGAATCGGATCATCATATCAGATCAGAGGGGCGATCGGGCAAGACACGATTGAGGGACGGAATGAGACGGGATCGAGAGGAGGCTGCCGCCCTGTGTTGCGAAGAGCTCACTTCAGCATGGCATGCAGGCCGTTAGATACATTATTGACATAATTGACACTATGCTCTACGATCCAGACCGGTGGGAAAGGGGGTGAGTAGGCGGTGGCCAAGCGGATGTCAGCAAGGGATGCGCGTGCCAGGTTCTCCGAGATCCTTGGCACGGTCCACTATGGTAAGGACGCGGTCATCATAGAAAGACAGGGCAAGCCAGTCGTGGCCGTCATCGACTTTGAGGAATACGCAAGATGGAAGGCAACCCGTGAGGGTCGCTTCACGGTCTTTGACGAGATCCGAGCCACGAACCGCGGCAAACGAGCAGCGGAGGTCGAAAAGGACGTGGCGGACGTGCTCGCCGAGGTGAGGGCAAAGACTCGGTCCGGGCGGCGAAAGCGTGCTCAAAGCGGTCGTTGACACCAACGTCCTCGTCAGCGGCACGATCCTCTCCCGCGGCCACCCTTTTGAGATTCTGGAGGCGTGGCGAGGCGGCGAATTCATCCTGATGATCTCTCCGGACATCCTCGCGGAAATCGAAGTCGTCCTTGGACGGCCAAAGATCTTCCTGAAGTATCGGCTGACCGAGGGGCAGATCAGCGGAGTGATGAGCGCTCTCGAGCATGAGGCCACGATCGTAGCCCCCACCGCGATCGACCCACCGCCGCGTCTCGAGCAGGCGGATCTGAAGTTCCTGGCGTGTGCTCGGGCCGGCGGGGCCGATTACTTCGTCACGGGTGATCGGGCCCTCGTCACGCTCCAGGTGTTTCAAGGCACCTACATCGTCGAACCGCGGGCCTTCACCGCCATACTCCGGGCGGCGCGCCGCTGAAGCATCGGCACCGCGTCCCGGGACTCGTGGCGTCCCGGCGGCCGCACGACAATAACCTTTGAGGGCTTTCTGCTATGGGAGAACCGGCGAGGGGCAGAGAGTGGAGCCGTCCCGGGCTGTCAGCGCCTCAACCAGCCAAACACCTTGGTGAGCAGCTTCTTGAGGGAAGGGGTGATCTTCTCCAGCGTGTAGATGTCGCCCAGTGTCCGGTTGATCTCCGACAGGGTCGGATAGACATGAATCGTGCTCGAGAGCTTGGCCAGCGATATCCCATGTCGCTTCGCGACGATCAGCTCCGCCAGCAGGTCTCCGGCATGCGCGTGGACGATCGTCGCGCCGAGGATCCTGCCGCTCCTTCGTCGCGTCAGGACCTTGGCGAATCCCTCGGTCTCGCCGTCGCAGACGGCTCGATCATTGTCCGAGAACGAGGCGGTTACGATGTCGAAGGGGAGGTTCTTCGCCCTCGCGTCAGTCTCCGAGTGCCCGACGCGCGCGACCTCCGGCTCGGTGAACGTCGTCCACGGCACCGTGTCGTAGTCGCAGCGGGAAGAGCCAGGAAAGAGCACATTTCGTGCGACGACCCGGGCCTGGTAGCTCGACCAGTGAGAGAAATAATGACGGCCTGCCACATCGCCGACCGCCCAGATCGACGGCACGTTCGTCCGACAGGTCGGACCGATGCGCACCCCGCGCTCGTTATACTCGACCCCGACACGCTCGAGGCCGAGGCCATCCGTGTTCGGAACTCGCCCCGCCGCCACAAGGATCTCGTCGGCCACGACGACGCGCTCGCCTTCCGGAGTACGAATGCCGACTTGCTTCTTTCCGTTCTGGCGCTCGACCCGCACCGCACGCGAGCGATCCCAGATCGCGACGCCCTCCTTTCGAAGCTGGCGGGCCAGCGCCTCCGCCACATCCGCATCCTCCCTCGGCAGGACGTGATCGGACCCGGATACGATGGTCACGGTGGCACCCAATCGTGAAAAGGCCTGACCCAGCTCAGCTCCGATCGGACCGCCGCCGATGACCACCAGGCTCCCCGGCAGCGTGTCGCAGTCGAAAACGGTTTCGTTCGTCAGGAATCCGGCTTCTGCCAGACCTGCGATCGGCGGGATCCGCGGGTGCGAACCGGTCGCGACGACGATATGCCGGCCCCAGATGATCTCGCCAGTCTCCGCAAGCTCCACCTCATGGGGCGAGCGCAGCCTCCCGCTGTTGAGAAACACCTCCACTCCGAGTCCCGTGAAGCGCTCGACGGAGTCGTGGGGGGCAATGTGGGCCTGGACCGCTCGCACGTACCCCATCACGTTCTTGAGGTCTTGAGGGGGCGGTTGATCGATCCCGGTCAGCCCATACTCCGAGGCTCTTCGGATCACGTGCATCACCTTCGCCGCTTTGAGGAACGCCTTGGAAGGGACGCACCCGTAGTTCAGGCACTCTCCGCCCATCCGGTGCTTTTCCAGTAGCGCAACTTTCGCCCCGAGATGGGCCGCAATCGCGGCCGCCGTCAAGCCGCCCGCTCCCGCGCCGATCACGATCATGTTGTACCGCTTCATCGGTCCCTCCCAGAACCGCTGCAAGTCCACTCACCCGTGCGGCCGTTCAGCCCTACCCTCTCATCAACGGGAACCCCGCTCGGAACCGCAGCTTTGTCGAGCACACAGAGCAGCGGGTGGTGGACAAGCCGCTCCCACCAGGGGCCAAGCCAGCGTGTCTCGACCGACCGAAGCCCGCGAGACGCGAACAGCCGCTGCCACTCTTCTCTTGTCCTGAACGCCAACGCGGCGCTCATGAGGCCGTCGTGGCGGTACCCATTCAGCCACCCATCCAGGAGCCAGAGCCAAAAAAGCCCAAGGCGGTTCCGATACACCGATTCGATCACGATGAGCCGCCGCCGCGTGACGCGCAGGGCCTCGTCCAGGACCGCCTCCGGCTCCGCACAGTGGTGCAGCGCCAGAAGCATCAGGCTGGTGTCGAAGGCCTCGTCACCGAACGGCAGCCGCCAGCCATCGTATGTCACATACGGCACGGCCGCCCGGCGGAACCCTCCCACATCGACCGAACAGATCCAGGCCCCTGTAAGCCCGTGAAGCTCACGAGCGACATAGCCCTCACCCGCGCCAAGGTCGAGCGCTCGCCGGCCGACGATGAACGGCGCCACCGCCGCGGCCTCGATTTTCGCATAGCGGCGCAAGAAGGCGCGGATCAGCCGCGCTAGAAACATATGACGACCTTCTGCCAGGATCGAGATCGCACGCCCGGCTTCCACAACGAAGAGAGCAATAGAAGGCTCGCAACGATGACTAGGATTTGCCTTTGATCGATTGAAGGAGTTGGCGGGCCTCTTTGGAATCCTTGACGGTCCAATCGGCCAGGTTGCTTGGGCTCGTCTCGTCGAGCACCGCCTGCAGCTCGCGCCGCGCCTCCGCGGTCCGGCCCTTCCTGATGAGCGTCTTACCGAGCCCGACGCGCATTCCAGTGAACTTCGGGTCTAGTTCGAGCCCCTTCCGAAACATCTCCTCGGCCTTATCCAGGTCGCCGCCCAGAAGTCCCGGGACCTCGTAGAAGACGTTGCCGGCCAGGGCATAGACGGCGGGGAACGACGGGTCAAGCTCGAGGATGACTCGAATCTCCTCCTTGACGGCCGGCAGGAGGAAGAGCGAGCGCACCACCCCCTTCGTCTGGCCCCACCTGGCCGTATTGGTGCCGTACCAGAAGTGCGCCATGACATTCCTGGGGTCCAGCTCCACGGCCCGCTTCGCGGCCTGACGGCCCCTGTCGTAGGCCTCGAGCTTCTGATCGTCGCTCGCCGCCCGGACGTCGCCCCAGAGAAAGCAGACCTGGGCCAGCGCTGCAAGGGTCTCGACGTCTTCGACGGTCCGCGCCGCCTGCTCCAGGCCGGTACGAATCGCGTCAAGCCTCGACGGGTCCTGGTGGTACCGGCTGGAGACCGTGCGCAGCTCTGCGACGAACGGCGACCTGGCCCACGCGGTGGGGGCGGCGAGCAGGGGGAGCGCCGTGCCGACAAGGACCAGCAGGGTCTTGAGGTGCGGCCCCATCCGACGGGATGGTCCGCACGAGGTTGGACACCACTTCGTGGTCAGCAGACTGACAGCTCCGCGGCGCTCCGGCCACGCACGTCGATGTGCGTTCGCCCGTTCCTTTGCCGTAGCGTGGCCCGGACCCGGCCGGGGTTACCAAGGTCGCTCCACGCTACGCCCGAGACCAGCAGGACTGCAAGGCTCGCGGGCCTCGCAGCCAGCACCTGCGAAGAGAAGTCGATCGGGGGGATCCGAGCGTAGACCGAACCGACCGCCTCCGCCTCCACAGCGGCGTCTGATCGTAGCCGAATAGAGGAGAACCGGTCAAGCAGCTCCGGGACGGCGTCATCGATCAGGCTCATGAGGGCGGCCACCCGGGCCACGATGACGAAACTGTTCCACAGACACCCGGTGGCCCGAAGCGTATGAGCGAGCGCGGCGGGCGGTTTCTCCCAGAAGCGACGGACCCGATAGAGGGATGACGAGTCAACCCTCAGGAGCGGGTCCGACAGCTCGATCCATCCGTACTCCACCTCGGCGTTATCGGGCGTGACCCCGAGCAGGATTACCGGCTCGGGGCTCGCGGTGACAGCGTCGAATGCGGCCTCGACGTGGGCCATGAACCTTCCGTCATCCGACACGAAGTGATCCGACGGGAAGATGGCGACCAGATCGTTCGTCGCCGCCTCGGCGATCCGGAGCAGCGAGTAGAGTATGGCCGGAGCGGTCCCACGATTGGCCGGCTGGACGACCAGGTTCCGCGAGTCCAGCGTAGCGAGGTCGTGCGCGTAGACGCGCTCGTGGGCTCGAGTGACCGCCACGACCGTTCGATTCCGCGACACCGCAAGCGCGACGCGCCGTCGCGTCTGCTCCAGAAGCGTCTCCCGGCCAAGGATGGGACAGAACTGCTTCGGTCGCTCATCCCCGCTGATCATCCGGGTAAGAGGTCGGAGCCTCACGCCCTCCCCACCGGCCAGAATCACGCCCCACCGCTGCGGCCGGATCAGCCCGGCCCCTCCGGCTCGCCCATTCCTTTGGCCTGGCGAATCGAGCGCCGTCAGCATCTGCGCGTCCCTCTCTTCACTCCGCATGGCCTTCGCAAAGGCCCGTCACCCCGCGACCTCTCGGCCGCGCCATGGGGTGTGAGACGTTCAGGCGGCCCGAAGAGCCTCGGCCGGTCCAGGGGCTCCGGCGGCCCCGTGCTCGCCGCCAGCCGCCAGCGTTGCCTTGTTGAACAGATCACGGAGAAAACGTGCCAGCCCCGCATCGCCGGCGGTAAAGTTCTCGCTCTCCAGCGACTCCATCAAAGGGAATCTCGCGAGCAGATCGGCGACGCGACCCTCAAGGGTGCGAAGGGCGTCGTCGCCATGCGTCTCAAGGTCAAGGACGGCCACGTACAGCGAGGAATGCACCCCGGCGGTGCCCGCGCTCATCGCCGCCCCCTTGGGGTGGGGTAGAAAGTTATAGCCGATCGACCGCATCAGGTGCGTCCGCGCAGCCTCACCATACACCCGGCCGTAGACGTGGCGGATCCCTCGCTCACGGGCGAATCGCAAGAAATGAAAACGCATCAGCGAATTGAGGCCGAGTTTCTGGCAGTCCGCTCTCGTGGCTGCGCGCCCCAGCAGCATGGCTGGGAACACCGGATCTCTGATCGGCACCGGGCAGTCAAGGGCTCGGGAGGCGCCCTGCGCGTCCGAGAGCGGCTCCGCACGCATGGTCGCAAGGATGGCGCCGTCGTGAGCACGCACCGCGAGCACGACGCTACGATCATCTTGCCCGTCCCACAGGAGGACGGACTCGTCCGCAAGCGTCAGATCGGGTGAACGGCGGTACTGCGCCTGGCGAAAATGAGAGATGGCGACCGCGTCTGCCCGCGTCATCACGCGCGTGGAGCCGGTCATCGCTGCCAGATCTTCCCGGGTTCGCACCCGCTCTCGAGCCGCTGCATGCTGTTCCGCCACCGACACCGTCATGAGTCTCTCCTCCTCTGGATACCTGGTCAACGACCTGGCAGGCGCCGTCCGTTCATCTGGTGCAGGCAACCTCGCCCGGGGCTTCTGCTCTTGTCTTATTAGACGCTGCGTGGGGGAAAAGGATGCGCGGAGTCGATGCCGAATCCGTTCCGGGAGGGATCACACGCGGGTTGCGGTGTGGCGACGGGAGGAACGCCAAGGGCCTGATCGATGAGGCGATGGACCGCGTCAGTCGAGAGAAGCGAGGGCGGCACCCCGCAGCGGTCGAGGAGCCGTCGGGCGGTCGCATCGTCGAACCGGACATCCTGTTCCAGATACTCGCGATAGCCAGCAATCATTCTCGCAACCTTGCGTTCGAGAGGCGAGGCATTCGAGATCTCGACGCGGCGCGAATCCACCACCGAAAGGCCGGTCAGGCCAAGGCGCGCCATGATCATGGCCGCCATGGTCTCCTGAGTAGGGGCATCCGACACAACCAGGTGGAAGGTTTGCCCCGCGCCTTCACCGTGCTCCGCCAGCGCCACTACCGCCTCGGTCACATACTCTACCGGCACGATGTTGAATCTGGCGCTGGGCCTGGCCGCGATTCGAAGCGGCACCTCGAAACCATTGGAGCGCTTTGCGACGGCCGCCACCATCCGGATGAAGCCGAAGAACAGGTTGGCGGGCTGGCCGCCCGCCGTCTCGGGAGCCGGGCCCACCACGATGCTCGGCCGAAAGACGCGAACGTCCTTCCCCAGTTGCGCGCCCGCACGGCGGATCGCCAGCTCCGACTCGAGCTTCACCTGCTCGTAGGGATTATGAAATCGCTGGCCGACGTCCCCTTCCCGCTCGAGGACCACACCGGACCGCCGGCCGCAGACGTAGGCGGTTGAAAGATGAAGCCAGCGTCGAAGGCGCCCGCCGGCAAGCCCGACCAGCAGACCCAGCGGGCCGTCAATGTGCCCCGCCCGAAACGTTGCCATCTCATCCGGGAAAAAGGTCGTCTCCCCCGCGCAGTGAAAGACCGTCTCGACGGTGTCGCGAAAACGTCGCCACTGTGACTCCTGGAGGCCGCAGCCGGGCAGGGTCAGGTCACCTTCGACCACCTCAAGCCGTCGCCCGTCAGGGGCCAGTCCCACCGCCGCCGCGACCCGCTCCGCCGGCGCCCACCCCTCCCGGTGCCGAGCCAGCGCGATCACCGGCCGACCTGAGTCCACCAGACGACGCGTCAGCTCGCGCCCGACAAATCCCGTGCTGCCGGTGACAAGGACCGGGGACATCGGACGCGGGGCACTCATGATGCGGCCTCCGGAGGGACCGCCCGCTGTAGCTTCCTCGACTCTCGGCGCAGGCGACCACGTGCCCATGGGCTCCCGGGTTGCCGGTCAGCGGGCCCACGCCAGCGCTCGGCATACCTCTGGGTGTCGATCCGAAGCGTCTGGAGCAGCAGCAGCCAGACGATGAAGGCAAAGGTGCGCCACGGCCCGCGTGCAAGGAATCGCCGCCCGGATGTGAGCATCGGCACCCTGATCAGCATGGGCCGCCCCACTCGCTTGAGGCGTTGTGTGAAGTCCAGGTCCTCCATGATCCGCATGTCCTTGTAGCCGCCCATCCGTCGGAAGACCGCCGCGCGGACAAAGATCCCCTGGTCGCCGTAGTAGTTGCGAGTGAGACGGTACCGGATCCGGTTGATATACGTGATCGCGCGCAGGCTCCACACAGGCTCTGCGAACAGGTGCTCGAAGGCGCCGCCGACGACGCGCCCGTCTGATAGGACCCTCTCGATCAGCGTGAGGGCAGCGACGGGCGGGAACGAATCGGCGTGGAGGAAGAACAGGGTGCTCCCCCGTGCGGGCGCCGCGCCCGCGTTCATCAAGGCCGCTCGAGTCGAGCCGTCGGGCCAGAGAACCCTCGCCCGGCCGGCCACCGCCCGCTCCGTGCCATCTGGGTCGCCGGAGGCGGCGACGATCACCTCTGCCCCGACAATCCCCTCCAGCCGGTTGAGGTGGTCGAGGGTGCGACCGAGGGCGGCGGCGTCATTACGTGCCGGTATGATTACGGAGATGTTGGGCGTCATGATGATGCGGGCAGTTGACGATCTCACCGTCAGGGGCCGGCGGGTGTACCGGGGCTCTCGGAGACGGGAACGGCTCTCCCGCCGGATGGGAAGCGCGCGATCGCCCAGAGCCGGTTCGTGGGGGGTGAGCCTTGTTGCGTCCTCCTCACCGCGCGCCGGGCCCAGTCCCAGAGGCGGATGCCGAACAGGAGGGCCAGCACGCCGGCGTAGAGGAAGGGATCGTTGACACCCTTCTTGGCGAGCCACAAATAATGCAGGACACCCAGCACGCCTACGACGTAGACCAGCCTGTGCAATCGCCGCCAGTTCTTCGCACCCATCCGCTTGATCGCCCCCACCGTTGACGTGGCGGCGAGCGGCGTGAGCAGGGTGAGCGCCAACACGCCGACCGTGATATATGGACGCTTGACGACGTCGGCGATCATCTCCTGCCACTCGAAGAAGTGATCGACCAGAACCCAGACGAGGAAATGGAGACAGGCATAGAAGAACGCAAAGAGCCCGAGCAGACGCCGTAGGCTCATCTGCCAGGCGATCCCGAACAGCATCCGGAGCGGGGTCATGGCAAGGCTGGCGAGCAACAGCCTGAGGGTGGTATCGCCGAGCAGGTTGGTGGCGTACGAGATCGGATTCGGGCCAAGCCGGTCGGTGGAGAGACGATACAGGAGCTCGACAAGGGGCAGCAGGGCGACGGCCCACACGATGCCCTTCACGATCAGCCGCGTTCGTCTGGACATGTGGCTAGAGGTATTTTCTCAGGTCCATCCCAGTATAGAGGGATGCAACCTGATCCGCGTATCCGTTGAACATCAACGTCTTGCGCCGTCGAAACTCGCCGATGCGCCGCTCGGATGCCTGGCTCCACCGCGGATGATCGACGCCGGGGTTGACGTTGGAGTAAAAGCCGTACTCACGTGGCGCCGCCTTCTCCCACGTGGTCTTCGGCTGGTCACCCACGAACCGTATCCGCACGATCGACTTGGCACTCTTGAACCCATACTTCCACGGCACGACGACGCGAACCGGGGCGCCGTTCTGGTTCGGCAACACCTGCCCGTACAGGCCGAATGTCAGCAAGGTCAGCGGATGGAGCGCCTCATCCATCCGCAGACCCTCGACGTAGGGCCAATCGAGCGAGGAGAAGCTGAAGACGCCGGTCCGCTGTCCCGGAAACTGATCGGGGTCGAGGAGCGTCGTGAACTCGACGAACCTGGCGTTGCTGGTCGGTTGGACACGCTTGATCAGGGAGGCCAGCGGGTATCCGATCCACGGGATCACCATCGACCAGCCCTCGACGCAGCGCAGGCGGTAGACTCGTTCCTCCAGCGGAGCGAGTTTCATGAGCTCGTCGATGTCGTACCTCTTGGGGCGCGCGACATGCCCATCGACCAGTATGGTCCAGGGCCGAGGCTTGAGCCGATGGGCTAGCCGGGAGGGATCATCCTTGCTCGGTCCGAACTCATAGAAGTTGTTGTAGGTCGTGACGCTCTCGTAGGTGGTCGCGGACTCGTCCACCGTGAACCGCTCAGTCCGCTTCGCCTTCAGCGGCGCACCGGCCGGAGCCGCGGCAGAGGCCAGGTGGGACGGCGCCAACGCCAACGCCGCCATGCCAAACAGGAACGACCGTCGGTCCAGATAGACCCGTTGATCTGTAATCTCCGATAATCGAATGTCTGGTGCCCGCCGGATCAGCATACGAGATTATCCCTCACCCGGTCGCAGTCATGATCGTGTCATCTATCCATGTTAGGTTAGACGCCGAGCAGCGTAACATGGATTCTTTGGTCTCGCCAGCCGCCCGATTGCTTCCCCTTTCGCTCTGCTCAGGGTTTCGGCTCTTTCAGTCGCTCGCAACGACAATGCAAGAGGCTCGGCGCTTTGTATTCGCCAGGTTCGCCCACTCCCCGGAACCCTCAGGGGCGTGGCCTGCCACCTGTCTTACGAGGCTGGCGCGCCCTCCGGATCGGTTGTCCGGAAGCGATCTGGTGCCAGGCCCTGAGTGTCTCGGCAACGCTCCATGCCTGCGCGATGCAGCCGCGCGGCAGAAATGGCGGGTCCCCATCGAAGATCTCGGCAATGCTCCCCACGCCGTAGTCGGCCAGGTGATGGGCCATCGGGCTGAGGAGGGCCCGCGCCGCCTCGCGATCTCCGTAGACCCGCAGATGCGCCAGCGCGAAGGGAGCGAGGAGCCATCCCCAGACGGTCCCCTGATGGTAGGCCCCGTCGCGCTCCTTGGGGCCGCCGTTGTACCGCCCCCGATACTGAGGATGACCCGGGGCCAGGGTTCGCAAGCCGTAGGAGGCCAGGAGGTGGCGGGCGCAGGCGTCCACGACCCGCCGTTGGCGCTCCGGCGGCAGCGGGCTTTCGGGTAGCGCCACCGCAAAGACCTGGTTCGGACGGAGCGCGTCGTCGTGACCGTCGGGGCCGTCGATCACGTCGTAGCAGTATCCCGCGGCCTCGTTCCAGAAGCGCGTGAATCCCTCGCGCACGCGAGCGGCCGAAGCGTCCCACTCTTCGCGCGACCGGCCCAGACCGCTGGCGAATTCCCCCATCGCGCGCAGGGCATTGTACCAGAGGGCATTGATCTCCACGGCCTTGCCAGTTCGCGGGGTCACGACCCAATCGCCGACCTTGGCATCCATCCAGGTAAGCTGGACGCCCGGTTCCCCGGAGTGAAGCAGGCCGTCCGCGCCGTCCTCCCCGATTCCATAGCGGGTCCCCTGCCGGTGCCACCGAATGATCTCCTCGAGGACCGGATAGAGCTGCTTCAAGAGTCGATCGTCGCCGGTCGCCGCGTGATAGGCACGGATCGCCTCGACATACCAGAGCGTGGCGTCCACCGTGTTGTACTCCGGGGCCTCGCCCGCGTCCGGAAATCGATTGGGAAGCATCCCCTTATCGACGAAACGCGCGAAGGTCGTGAGGATGCGCCTCGCCACCTCCGGGCGCCCCATGGTGATCGCCAGGCCGGGCAGACTGATCATCGTGTCGCGACCCCAGTCTCCAAACCAATGGTATCCCGCAATGACCGACATCCCATCCGGGTCATCCTGGAGGGGGCGGTGGACCACAAACTGATCCGCCGCGAGGACCAACTGTCCGATCCAGCCGGGCGCGTCCTTTGCCTCCGGCTGGGCCCGTCGCCAGCGAGAGAGGAGCAACTCCTCGTGCTGCCGCCGTCGCCGCCAGCCCTTCTCCCCATCGAGCGACGGCGCCGCCTCGGCAGAGAGGACCAGGGTGATACCAGTCCCGGGCGCCAGGGTTGCCCGGAACGTCCCCACGTGCAGATGGTCGTCCTGATGGTCGAGCCCGCGCGCCTCCTCACGGGCCAGGCGGAAGCCGTAGTACCAGGTGTGCGCCGGTTCAACCTCGACACCATCGGCTAATAGGACGAACGACCGGGCCCCGTCGAATGGGACCACGCGCAGCCCGCCCTGAACCGGCTCCACCTTCATCACCCAGCCGCCGCCCCGGGTCGTCGCATGGTAGTCGCGGTAGTTGACCAGGGCCTTCATCTCGAGTTTCAGCGGCCTCTCAGCCCTGATCAGGCGATACCCGACGTACGTTGTATTCGCGCCATGCTCCATCCAAACGCGCTTCTCTATCAGCGCGTCAGCGCAGGCGTACGTCCAGACCGGGACCGTCCCCTCCAGTCGGAACCGTTGGACATCCCGGTACCCGTGGGGATCAACCGTCCCGTCCGCCCAGCGGTTGGTGGCAAGCCCACGCGTGAGGCCGTTGTACTCGATCGTCTCCTCCACCGTGGCGACGAGGAGCGTCCGCCCCAGCGGCGGCTTGAGTGCGGCGACCAGGAGGCCATGATAGCGCCGCGTAAGCATCCCCGCCGCCGTCCCCGAGGCGAACCCGCCGATGCCATTCGCGCAGAGCCACTCCCGCGACTCCGCCGTTGCGAGGGTGCCGCAGATCTCACGACCCCATTCGAAGATCATCTGCTATTGCTTCTCCAAGGATTTCGGCCTCAGTTGATCGAAACTGTGCCGGGCCAAGAAACGAGCATAGCAAGGCGCGGGCCCCTGGGCCGACCGAGGCGTACATCTTCGGTACGTCGCAGGGAGTGCCCTGGGGACCGCAACACCGCTAGGCGAAGTTGATTGGACCGGCACTACTCGCCACTCTGCTGGAGCAGCTTAGCCACAAGGCCGGTCCACCCTGTCTGATGGCTGGCGCCGATGCCGGCGCCGTTGTCACCGTGAAAGTACTCATGGAACGGGATTGCATCTCGCCAGTGAGGGTCATGCTGGAACTTCTCTGTCCCCCCGTAGACCGGCCGGCGTCCGTCGGTCCCGCGAAGGAAGATCCGCGTCAGCCGGCGGGAGACTTCGGCGGCCACCTCCCACAGGGTCATGACGCGATCGGACCCGGTCGGACAGGCGATCTTCATACTGTCGCCGAAGAAGTGGTGGAATTTCTGGAGGGACTCGATCAGGAGATAGTTCACCGGGAACCAGACCGGGCCCCGCCAGTTGGAGTTTCCGCCGAACAGACCGGTCGAGGACTCGGCCGGCTCGTAATCCACGCGATGCTCCATACCCCCGACCGTGAGCACGTAGGGATGATCCCGGTGATACTGCGAGAGGGCCCGGATTCCGTGCGGCGACAAGAATTCGGCCTCGTCCAGCATGAAGCGGAGGACGCGCGGGAGCTGGTTGCGATCGACGATGGACAAGAGTCGCCGGACTCCCACGCCGGGCTTCTCGCTCATGACCACGTGGTCGCGGAACTCCGGGCGGTTGTCGATAAACCACTGCATGCGCCGCTTGAATCCCGGCAGCTTGTCCACGATCTCGGGCTCGAGCGTCTCCACCGCGAAGAGCGGGATCAGACCGACCATCGACCGCACCTTGAGCGGGTAGTGGCCGTTCGGCAGGTGGAGGACGTCGTAGTAGAAGCCGTCCTGCTCGTCCCACAGCTCGATCCCCTCCCCTCCCCGGTCATCCATCGCATGGGCGATGTAGACGAAGTGCTCGAAGAACTTGGAGGCCACATCCTCGTAGGCATGGTTCTCGCGGGCCAGCTCGAGCGCGATCGCCAGCATGTTGAGACAGTACATCCCCATCCAGCTCGTCCCGTCCGACTGTTCGATGTGGCCGCCGGTGGGAAGCGGAGCGCTCCGGTCGAAGACACCGATGTTGTCCAGGCCCAGGAACCCTCCCTGGAAGATGTTCATCCCTTCGGCGTCCTTGCGGTTCACCCACCAGGTGAAATTCAACAGCAGCTTATGAAACACCCGTTCCAGGAAGGCGCGGTCGGCCTTGCCCCGGATTCGCTTCTCAATCTTATAGACCCGCCACGCCGCCCACGCGTGCACCGGCGGATTGACGTCGCCGAACGCCCATTCGTACGCGGGGAGCTGCCCGTTCGGGTGCATGTACCACTCGCGCAGCAGCAACACCAGTTGTTCCTTGGCGAAGTCGGGATCGACCAGCGCCAGCGGGATGCAGTGGAAGGCGAGGTCCCAGGCGGCGTACCAGGGATACTCCCACTTATCCGGCATCGAGATGATATCGGCGTTGTAGAGATGCGTCCACTCGTGATTCCGGCCGTGGCGCCGCTCGGGCGGCGGCGCGGGCTCTGCCGGGTCGCCCTCAAGCCAGCGAGCCACGTCGTAGTGGTAGAACTGCTTGCTCCAGAGCATACCCGCAAAGGCCTGCCGCATCACGTTCTGCGCGTCGGGTGAAAGGCTTTTGGGAATGACCGGCTTGTAAAACTCCTCCGCCTCGCGCTGCCGATCGGCGAAGACCTTGTCGAAGTCGGCACCGAACGGACCCTCACTCGTTGGCGAGATCGCCGCTTCAGCCAGCCTGAGGCGCACCGTCACCGTTTCCCCCGGCCCGACCAGCAAGCGATAATGCGCGGCCGCTTTCGTGCCGACCTGCGTGGGGTTCACCGCTTCCTTTGCGCCATGCACGATGTAGTCGTTGATCCCGTCCTTCACGTATGGCGAGCCGTTCTCCGTCCCGTAGAGCCGTCGGTTATTCGTCTCGTTCTCCGTGAAGAGCAGTTCCGGCGAGCCGTCGCAGAATAACCAGCGCCGGCCTAAATAGTCTTGGGTGAGCTCAATAACGTCGGCGCCTCTGATCGGCTCTCCTCTCTGAAGTCGCGGCCGTCGCGCATCGAGGTCCCAGGACCAGGTGTTCCGAAACCAGATCGTCGGCAGCAGGTGTAACGGCGCCCCTTCGGGGCCCCGATTCGTAACGCGGAGGCGGATCAGGATCTCTTCGGCTGTCGCCTTCGCATACTCGGCGAAGACATCGAAATAGCGGTCCCCGTCGAACACCCCGGTATCGATCAGTTCGAATTCGAGGGCGCCTCGGCCGCGGCGCCGGTTCTCCTCGACCAGTTTCGCATAGGGAAACTCCGCCTGAGGGTATTTGTAGAGATACTTCATGTAGGAGTGCGTGGGGGTCGAATCCAGATAGAAGTAATACTCTTTCACGTCCTCGCCGTGATTCCCCTCGCTCCCCGTCAGGCCGAACAGCCGCTCCTTCAGGATCGGGTCGCGGCCGTTCCAGAGCGCCAGCGCAAAACAAATGAACTGATGACGGTCGCAGATCCCTCCAAGGCCATCCTCCCCCCAGCGATAGGCCTTCGAGCGCGCCTGGTCATGCGGGAAGTAATCCCACGCCGTCCCATAGGTACTGTAATCCTCGCGGACGGTGCCCCACGCGCGCTCGCTCAGGTATGGCCCCCAACGCTTCCAGTGGACGGTCCGCTTGCGCGATTCTTGCAGCCGTTTCTCTTCTCTCGTCACAACCGCTTCTCCTCGCGAGTCTTCGTCTGTACCGTCATCCAAGCGGGACCGGGCTCATGCCTCGGTCACCCCGCATTGTGCGTGAACCACCTTCGCGCGCACAGATCCAGCCCCAGGCAAAGGCCGTATATCCTATTAGACGCGGGAGAGAGCTGAACGCATCGCTCTCACGCAACCTTTCCATCTCCGGTGGCATCTAATGGTATGAAGGGGCCGATACCCCACAGCGCTGACCAGGCTTGGCATCGCTGCCGCACAGTAACGGACCGTTGACCAGACGTACACCATGTTCAGGAGAACGTAATGCGATTCTACTGGTTGGTCATGAGCGCCCTACTTCTTTTTCCCTGGTCCCTGGTCATACTGCCGGCCGTCGCGCTAGCCTACAAGCGGCGCGCGCCCGCCCCATACCGACGCGACAGGCGTAAGCCCCTGGTTTGGATCGTGATTCTACTCGTCACCGTCCTCGCCGGCGCCACGGTGGCGTTCGCCGCAGAGCCTGTCGCGACCCCGATCGAACGGTTGCATGACGGTGTGCGCGACCTCGCCACCGACTGGCTTCGGTTCTTTCAGGCCATCGGGGCCGAGACCGTCGAACGGGGCCCGGTGCCGGGGCTCCTGATCGGCAGCGTCGAAGGGTCGAACCAGGCCCTCCGTCAGACCACGTGCGGCGCCTACGACGCCGTGACCTTCCTCCTCCCCGTTCCCCGTCCCCGGTCGGTCCCGAGCGAGCCCGGCACCCTCCTCGAAGTCCAGTTCTGATACAAGAGCGCTCTGTCAGGTCGAGTCGCCCGGGGCAGCTCGAAGTCTCTCGATCCTCTTCTGGAAATATACCCGCCAGCGTTCGGGCAGGGCGCTGACTCGGACGGCACGCCGCATCGTTTCCGCATCGGCCTTGTCACGCACGTACAATCGCGTGATATCGGCAACCGTGATATTTTCGGCATCTCGACTGACCAGCTCGATCGGATCCCCAGCGCCGACCTCACCCTCCTGGACGACGGCGAAGTAAAAGCCGGTCCGACCGCTCCCGAGAAACCTCTTGATGATGTCGTCCCGCCCGAACTTCGCCGCCAGCTTGAAACAGGGAAGGCGTGGTTCCGTGACCATCACCTGCGCCGATCCGATTCGTAACCGATCGCCGATGCTCACGGCGTCTTCGCGCAATCCCTCAACGGTGAAATTCTCCCCGAACATCCCCCAGGGCAGATCCATGTCGGGGAATTCGGCACGCCAGTACTCGTAGTGCTCGCTGGGATAGGCGTAGACCGCCTTGCTTGGCCCGCCATGCACCGACAGATCGGCCTGCCTGTCGCCGTCCAGGTTATGGAAGCGCAACGTGATCCGGCCCCGTACCGGCTCCTTGAAGATCCCGGTCTTGATCGGCTTCCCCTTGTGGATCACCTCGCGCGGAAGCCCAACGTTGACGGAGACGAGCTTCATGTCACCGTTCAACCAGCCGCATGATGTGGCCGTCCGGGTCGCGGACCACAAAGCTTACGGTGAATCCAAGCGATCCGTTGGGTAGAGCCATCACGCAAGGAGACACGAGGGCATGCCTATCGGTGAATGTGCGTTGAGCTGCGGCGGTCAACGATTCCTTCCATGTTTGAAACGGCTCGGTTCAGTCAACCGCCTTGACGTCCTCCATCAGCGTGAAGAAGCCTTCGACCAGCGTCGGATGAATATAGACCGCCCCCTTGAGCAGCGTGTACGGAAGGTCGGCAAGCACGAGTACGCCCAGCATCTGAATCAGCTCTCCCCCCTCGGTCGAAAGAATCGCTGCACCAAGGATGCGGTCGCTGGCCGCGTCCACGACGAGCTTCATGAGGCCGGCGGTCTCATCCCGCTCGATGGCCCTTGCGACCCAGGTCATCGGGATCTTCCCGATCTTCAGTCGGTGCCCTTTTGCCCTGGCCTCCCTCTCAGTGATGCCGACCCTGCCGAGTTGCGGATCGGTAAAGACGGCGTAGGGGACGATTCGATTGTCGATCGTCAGATTCTTCCCCTCCACCATGTTGGCGTAAATGATCTGGTAGTCGTTGTAGGAGATGTGCGTGAAGGCCGGGCCGCCCTTCACGTCTCCCAGCGCCCAGATGCCTGGCACATTCGTTTCCAGGCGGTCGTTGACCTTGATGAACCCCCGGCTGTCACGTTCCACCCCGACCTTCTCCAGCCCCAGGTCGTCGGTGTTGGGCCTCCGACCCGTCGCGACGAGAATGTGGGAGCCAGCCAGACTGGAGAGGCCGCCGGAGGGGTCTAGCTCCAGGATGATCCGTCCATTCGATGGCTTGACGCGGGTCGGCGTCGCGTTGAGCACGAACTGCATCCCCTCAGCCTCCAGAGCCTTCTGCAGCTCGCCGGCGATGTCTGGGTCCTCACGAGTGAGGATTTCGGCGCCTCGATGGACGACGGTCACGCGGCTGCCGAACCGGCGAAACATCTGACCGAATTCCAGTCCGACGTAGCCCCCGCCGACCACGATGAGGTGGTCCGGCACCTCCTGTAACTCCATAATCGTCGCGTTGGTCAGGTATCCGACCGAGTCTAGCCCCTCGATCCGGGGAATCTCGGGACGGGTTCCGCTGTTAATGAAGACCCGCTCGCTCTCGAGCAGTTCTGGTCCGACTTGGACCCGGCGGGGACCGACAAACCGGGCATGGCCCCGGTAGAGACGCATGGTCTTGCGGCTGTCCACCTTGTGCTGCTGCCCGGAGCGGAAACTGTGGACGATCTGGTCTTTTCGGGCGACGATCCGGGACAGATCGACACCGACCCCATTCGTACGCACGCCCCAGCGGGCGGCATTGCGCGCATAGTGGGCCACCTGCGCGCTGGCGACCATGGCCTTCGTCGGCGTGCAGCCGGTATTGATGCAGGTGCCGCCAAGGTGCTCTTTCTCGATCAGGGCCACGGTCCACCCCAGATCGGCCAGCTTGTGGGAGAGAGGATTGCCGCCCTGGCCGGAACCGATGATGATCGCGTCGTATCTCATATCGAGAGCGTCCTCCTCACGCGAAGGTGTAGAACGAGAGTCGACAGTGTTCCGAATGTCGTCCCCGTCACCGTCGCCTCTCCCTCAGACGGGGAGCGAGATCGGGCGAGGAGCAGGCATGCGGCACACACATGAGGTACGGTGAGTCCGCGGCTTGTGAGGGCCGAAGCGCCCTCACGGTTCGGCGCAGGCCGCACAATCCTGAGCGGGGGGAGATTGTCTTGCCTGCGGCTCGCGATGATCACGACACAGGGTTCAGCACACGTCGATCAGTAGTACGCGAAGGCGCAACGCGTGCAACGATCTCTTCGCCTTTAGATCTGAAGGGCCACCGTAATGTGATTGCGGTGGGTTTCCAGCCCTTCCCGAACGCTGCGAGAGGGAAGCGCTTTGTGATGAACCGGGCCAGAAACCCTGGCCATTCGTGCTCGAACTCGCGAACGTGCTTGACTCCCAGCTCGAGATGCTTCATGACCCTCCACCCGCTATTTGATGCCGAGCGAGGCAAGAAGGATGCGAACAATCGACACGACGCGGTCCACATTGGCGGAGGTTGGATTTCCCCTCATGCCAGGGCCTGAGATACCGCTGTCTCGAGCGTGGCGAGGCCCGCCTGGACGTCTGCGCCGAGGTGAACCCGCAAGGCTCGCCGATCCCGGTCCGCCAATATCTGGAAGTCCCCGCGCGCCTGGGCAGCCTTCACCACGCCGAAGGTGTATCGGTGCCCGGGCACCGGAAGGTCCGCTGCGTCGTCGCAGGTGACCTGGAGGAAGACGCCGCTATTCGGTCCCCCCTTGTAGGCCTGTCCGGTCGAATGCAGGAAGCGGGGGCCGAACCCGAGACAGGTGGCAACGCGCCTCTGGTCGCGGACGGCGTGCCGAATCGCTTGCAGCCGCTCCTCATGCGCGACGTTCCGTTCGAGATACGCCAGTAGCGCAAGGTAGTCGCCCGCCTTCAGCCGGCCGATGTGCGCCCGCAGATAGCCGACAAGGGACCGATCGGAGCCCGCCCCGCTTGCCAGTGCCGCCGCGTTATTATCGTCCGTGAACAGCTTGATCCCGCCGTCTTCCAGAAATGGCGCCTCCGGCGGGAGGGACCCCGTCTTCTCGTATTCCGACGTCAACTTCCGCGTCTCGACCTTGCTCGCCTCCACGTCGGGCTGGTCGAACGGATCGATCCCGATGATCGACCCGGCAACTGCGGTCGCGATCTCCCAGCGGAAGAACTCCCGCCCCAGATCGTACGGGTCAGTCACCATGATCCGTACGACCGGGTGTCCGGCCTGTTCAAGCGCCTCAACCGCCGCGTCCTGCGATGGGTCCGGCGCGGCCTCCAACCTGGCATACACGAACAGGCGATCGCTGCCGTAGACCTGAGGTGGACCCACCCGCTCAAGGTCAACGGGGATCAACCCCTTTCCATTCTTCCCGGTCGATTCCGCGAGGAGCTGCTCAAGCCAGGCACCGAGACCGGAGATGCCGGGCGACGCGATGATCGTCACCTTATCGCGTCCGTTCCCGGCGAGAACACCCAGGATCGTGCCGAGCACGACGCCCGGGTTCTCCTCGACCGGGACGCACGATGAGCAGGCCTGGACCATCTCCTCAGTGCGGTCCAGCAGTTTCAACGCGTCCACGCCCACGATCGCCGCGGGCACCATGCCGAAGCTCGAGAGGGCCGAGTACCTCCCGCCGATGCTCGGCAGCCCGAAGAAGAGGTGACGGAAGCCGTCCCCCTTGGCGACCTGCTCCAACCTGGACCCGGGATCTGTAATCGCCATGAACCGGTTGCCCGACGCATCGGCGCCGACAACCTGCCTCACCCGCTCGAAGAAATACTGCTTGAAGATGTTCGGCTCCAGCGTGGTCCCCGACTTGCTCGACACGATGAAGATCGTGTTCGCCAGGTCCACCTTGCGCTCGACTGCCCTGATCTGGGCCGGGTCGGTCGAGTCGAGAACGTGCAGCTCGGGGTAGCCATCGATCTTCCCGAACGTCATCCTCATCACCTCGGGACACAGGCTCGACCCGCCCATTCCCAAGAGGAGCGCGTGCGAGAAGCCGGCGCGCCTCACCTCCTCGGCGATATTCCGTAGGTGCTGGCCATGAGCCAATTGATCTTCGGTGATTCCCAGCCAGCCGAGCCAGTTCCCCTCGTCCCTCCCGGTCCAGAGAGAGGCATCGCCCGACCAGAGCCGCCGGACCTTCTCACCTGTGCGCCACCCCTCAAACGATGTCTTGACCTGAGAGGCGAGATGCGCGGGCAGGGAGTAGGTCTGACGGTCGCGCTGGGCGGGCATAACCCCTTTGCGCCCCTTGTCCACCGCGGCGAGCAGCTTATCGAAGGCCTCGGCGAAGAGCAGCAGCCCCTCTTCGAGCAACCTCTCCGTGGCCTCTTTCATCGAGATCCCGACTCGCCCCAGAGTCTCCATCGTGTCGTGTGCCCCCTCGATGTCCTCGATGAGACCGGCACGCAGACGTCCGTGATCGCGGAACGCATCGAACGTCGCCGGCGGCATCGTGTTGACCGTATCGGGCCCGATCAGCTCCTCGACGTAGATCACGTCGCGATAGTTCGGGTTCTTCGTGCTCGTGCTGGCCCACAAGAGCCGCTGCGTGCGGGCGCCCCTGTCTGCCAGCGCCTGCCAGCGCGCACCACGAAAGATCTCCCTATACCTCTGATACGTGAGCCGAGCGTTGGCGATCGCGACCTTCCCGATCACGCTCTGCAACAATGCCCGCTCGTCCGCGCGTGTCGAGGTCTTCAACCGAGCCGCGGCCATCCCATCGAGCGCCGTGTCGATGCGGCTGATGAAGAAGCTGGCCACGCTCGCGATCGTGTTCGGGTTGCCGCCGCGCGCGGCGAGCTGCTCCAGGCCGGAGAGATAGGCCTCGGCCACCTCCTCGTACCTCTCCTGCGAGAAGAGGAGCGTGACGTTGACGTTGATCCCTTCGGCGAGGAGCCGCGAAATGGCCGGAATCCCCTCCGGCGTCCCGGGGACCTTGATCATCAGGTTCTCACGCCCGACAAGCTTCCACAGCCGTCGTGCCTCCGCGATCGTCCCTTGCGTGTCGCGGCCGAGCTTTGGCGACACCTCCAAACTGACGTAGCCGTCCCGGCCCGCGGTCTCATCGTAGACCGGGCGCAGGACGTCGGCCGCATCCTGGATGTCGCGGATCGCCAGCCGTTCGTAGAGGGACATGGCATCGAGCCCCTCGCGTGCAAGGGCCGCGAGGGCGTCCGCGTAGTCAGTGCTGCCGGTGATGGCCTTCTCGAAGATGGCGGGATTCGATGTGACGCCGCGCAGCCCGTCATCCTTCACCAGGCGCGCGAGCTCCCCGCTGGTGATGAAGCTCCGCCTGATATAGTCCAGCCAGACGGATTGACCGTAGTCATGTAGTGCCTTCAGCCGGTTCATGATGTCCTATCGCAGAACAGGGTTCACAGTTTGCTGGCGACGGTCGCTGCGCCGATCAGCGCCATACGAGGATTCATGACAACGGCCACCTGGAGCGATCGCAGGAGCCCGGCCAGGCGGCCCTTGTCGTTGAAGGCATCGATGAATGAGCCATCACGAAGTTTCGCGAGAATCTTCGGAGCGATCCCTCCCCCGACAAAGACCCCCCCGAGCGCGAGCGCCTTGAGCGCGAGGTTGCCGGCCTCCGCCCCGTAGATCGAGACAAACAGATCGAGCGTCGCCGTGCAGAGCGGATGGCCGTTGGAGAGCCCGATCTCCGAGATGACCGCGCTCGGGTCGCCGGTCGCAAGGCGCGCCTTGAGCCACTCGGGCTCCGAGGCGTAGCCCGACTCGAGGAGAAACCGATAGACATGGTGCAAGCCGGGCCCTGAGAGAATCCGCTCGTAGCTGACATGGCCATACTCTTTTCTGAGGTAGGTCAGGAGGGCCGTTTCCTGGTCGTTTCGAGGGGCGAAATCGGCGTGTCCTCCCTCCGATGCGATGACCTGATATGACTCCCCAGACCGGACCAAGATCGCCTCCCCAAGCCCGGTCCCTGCGGCGATCAGGGCGATATTGCCTTCCCTCTTCACACCGGGTTGGAGGATTTCAAGCTCGTCTGGGCCGATAGCGGAGAGTCCGTGGGCCGCCCCTTCGAGATCGTTCACAAGTTTGACCCTGGTCTTCAGGGCCGCGCCGAGCGGTCGCTCATCCAGTTCCCACGGAAGATTGGTGGTCTTGCACCTCCCGTCGATCACCGGCCCCGCGACTGCGAAGCACGCGGCTCGAATCGGCGTTGATGTCCCCGGTTGAAGAAACCGGAAGAGGACCTCTTCCAGCGACGGAAAGTCGCCGCTCCGATAGCTCTCCTGTCGAACCGGCGACCGCGTCCCGTGCGAGTCGTCATAGAGCGCCACCAGCGTCTTGGTTCCGCCGATGTCGCCAGCCAGGATCATCGACCCTCCTCGCCTCGCGATAGACGATCGAGAAGCGAGGCGGCAGGCTGATCGACGAGCCAGATCAACCGTCCGTCACGAGGGCAGACCTGCCGAGCCGGAAGTTGACTATCTGACGAGGAGGGATCGAGGACTGAGCGAAGGATCTCCGCCTTCTCCCGTCCACTGATCAGGAAGAGAATCGCCGCGGCCGCATTGAGAACAGGAAGGGTCAGGGTCAGACGATGCGCCAGGAGCCGTTCGACATAGGTGGCCGCGACCAGACGTGCGCGCTCCTCGAGGGCCGAGGAGTCCGGGAAAAGGGAGGCGGTGTGGCCATCGCCCCCCATCCCGAGAAGGATCAGGTCGAAGCGTGGGCGCTCGTCGACCCCAAGCCGAAACGCCGTCCTGAGGAGTTGCTCGTAGTTCGACGCGGCCCGCGCCGGTTCGGGGTCCTCTCCCCGCATCCGAAAGACCCCTTCCGGGGCGACCGGCAGATGTCTGAGCAGCGTCTCCTCGGCCATTCGATAGTTGCTGTCCGGATGGTCGGGCGGAACGCACCGCTCGTCACCCCAAAAGAAGATGGTGCGGCGCCACGGGATGCGGGACCGGTACGGCTCGGTTGCCAGGCCCTCGTAGACCGGCCTGGGAGTCGAGCCGCCGGCAAGGGCGACCGTAAACCGTCCGGCTTGAGCGACCGCAGTCTCCGCGATGCTCAAGAAGCGCTCTGCGGCTTCCTCTACGAGCGTAGCCTGGTCCTGGAGCACAACCAGCTCAGAGCCATGACAGGCCATGCGATCGCTCCCCGTCGTTCACCCGCGCTTCTCGGCGCTGCTCAGCCCGTCCTCCTCTCCTGCCCTCATGGGTCCACCCATTCCCGTCCGTCGGCCTCGATGAACTGATCCGCCTCCTTCGGGCCCCAGCTCCCGGCCGGATAGGAGGAGAGTCCCGTGCGGCCAGCGGCCGCCCACCCCTCGAGCAACGGGGTCACGAGCGCCCACGCGGCCTCCACCTCGTCCCGGCGGATGAACAGTGTGGAGTCGCCGAGCATGCAGTCGAGCAGCAGCCGCTCGTACGCCTCCGGCGGCTCTGCCCCGAAGGTGTCACGGTAGTTGAACCCGAGTCTCGCCGGCACGAGGTCGATCCGCGGGCCTGGCGGCTTGAGGCCGACCCTGAGCGAGATCCCCTCGTCCGGCTGGATCCGAAGGGTCAGCCGGTTCGGCTCGATGGTGTCCCGCGCGTCGTGCCCCGGATGGTCGCCGTGCGCAAACAGGAGCAGCGGCGGCCGCCGGTACTGGATCGTGACCTCGGTCACACGCTTTGCCATGGCCTTTCCCGTCCGCAGATAAAACGGCACGCCGGCCCAACGCCAGTTGTCGATCTCCAGGTGGAGGGCCGCGTAGGTTTCGGTGGCCGTCCCCTTCGCGACCCCCGGCTCGGCCGAGTAGTTCGGGATTGCAGTGCCATGAAGCGTACCCGCACCGTACTGCGCGCGGACCGCCAGCTCCGCAGAGCGCGCCATCGGGATCGGGCGGACCGCTCGGAGCACCTTGACCTTTTCGTCACGGACGGCGTCGGCTTCGAACGTCGCCGGCGGTTCCATCGCCACCAACGACAGGAGCTGGAGCATGTGGTTCTGCACCATGTCGCGCACGGCGCCGGCGCCATCGTAGTATCCGCCCCGGTCCTCCACCCCCAGATCCTCGGCGACCAGGAGCTGGACGTGGTCCACATATCGCCGGTTCCAGAGCGGTTCGAAGATGCTGTTGCCGAAGCGGAACGTGAGGATGTTCTGGACGGTCTCCTTCCCAAGGTAGTGGTCGATTCGGTAGATCTGTCGCTCGCGAAAGACCTGATGGATCGCGGCGTTCAGCGCCTTGGCCGTGGCCAGGTCACGGCCGAACGGCTTCTCGATGATGATGCGGCTCCAACCTCCATCCCCTGGAGACGCGGCGCCGTCGTGAGGCCCGTCCCAGGCCTCGCTGACCAGGCCGGCGGCGCCCAGCCGAGCCACGACGACGGCATACTCGCTCGGCGGCGTGGCGAGATAGTAGAGTCGTTGCCCCCCGGTCCCATGGGTGCGATCGACCTCAGCCAGGAGGGCCTTGAGTCGCTCGTACCCCGCGGCGTCCTCGAATGGGGACGTCACGTAGTAGAGTCCGCGCGCCAGACGATCCCAGAGGTCGGGATCGAACGGCTGCAAGCGGGAGAACTCCTTGACCGCGCCGGCCATCTCGTCGCGGAAGAGTTCGTGGCTCTTTTGCCGCCGGGCAAACCCGATCACCGCCAAGTTGGCCGGCAGGAGGCGGTCGTGGGCGAGCGCGTACAAGGCCGGCAGGAGCTTCCGCTTGGTGAGATCGCCCGAGGCCCCGAAGATCACCAGCACGCAGGCTTCCGGCACCCTGTACTGGGATGGCTGGGCTGCCGACTCCGTCACGAGCACTGATTCGACGCTCATCGCTCCTACTCTGTCTTCACGGCGTGACCGCCGAACTCATTCCGCAAGGCCGCCAGCAGCTTGTCCGTAAAGGTTTCCTCTTTGCGGGAGCGAAACCGCTGAAGCAGCGAGAGGGTGATGATCGGGGCCGACACGTCGGTGTCGATCGCCTGCTGAACGGTCCAACGCCCCTCCCCGGAGTCCTCCACGTACCCACGGATGTGCTGGAGTTGTGGGTCCTTCTCGAGGGCGGCCTGAGCCAGTTCGAGGAGCCAGGAGCGGACGACGCTCCCTTGGTTCCACAGGCCGGCGATCGCGGCAAGGTCGAGGTTGAATCCGGAGGACCTCAGGATCTCAAATCCCTCCGCATAGGCCTGCATCATCCCGTACTCGATTCCGTTGTGCACCATCTTGGTGAAGTGACCGCTCCCACTGCCCCCCGTGTAGAGATACCCCCGCTCAGGGGCCAGGGTCTTCAGGAGCGGCTCGATCCGCTCAAATGCCGTCCGTTCGCCGCCGACCATGAGACAGTACCCGACCGTCAGCCCCCAAATCCCGCCGCTGGTGCCGGCATCGAGATAGTAGATCTCCTTCGGCCCCAGCTCCCCGGCTCGCCTAATCGCGTCCTTGAAGTATGAATTGCCCCCGTCGATGAGGATATCGCCTCGCGTCAGCAGTGGGAGCAGCGCGTGGATCGTCTCTTCCACCGGCTTGCCTGCCGGGACCATGATCCAGACCGCACGAGGCGGCCGGAGCTGCCTCACGAGATCGGCGAGCGAGGCCGCCCCCTTGGCCCCGGCCTTCGCGTGCGCGTCGATCGCCGCGCGATCGCGGTCGTACACGACGAGGTCATGGCCGCCCTTCAGGAGCCGAAGCACCATATTCCCGCCCATCCGTCCCAAGCCGATCATTCCCAGTTGCATCGCCTCACCCCCTCGTGCCACACTAATTACTTCTTCCTACTCTCGGCGCTGTCGCCGGTCCCTTCGGCGCCTCCCCCGCTCGTCGATCCAGCCGCATCAACCCGTCGTAGGCCGCATACTTGTACGCCTCACTCCGGGTTGGGACGGCGAAAGTCGTGTGGATGAAACGATCGATCGGGTCCCCTTGGTGAAGAGCGAGCTGACCCAGGTGGATAAGCTCGCTTGCCATTTCGCCGAGGATATGCACCCCAAGGAGAACTCGGTCGGCACGTCGAAAGACCAACTTGATCATCCCATCCTGGAAGCCAGAGATCTTCGCCTGGGTGTTTGCAGAAAAGAGTCCCCTGCCGATCTCATACTCGACGCCCGCCGCGTTCACCTGCTCCTCGGTCATTCCGACCGTCGCGACCTCGGGGATGGAGTATATGCAATAGGGAGCCATGGTATCGACTCTGTCCTTGAACTGTATCCCGAAGGCATGGCAGACGGCGACGCGAGCCTGTTCCATGGATACCGAGGCGAGGCGAGGTGGGCCGATGACGTCCCCTGCGGCATAGATGCCCGATGCAGTCGTTTCGAACCTGTCATCGACGATGATGTCCCCCTTGTCGTTGACTGCGACTCCCGCCTCCTCGAGCCCCAACCCCTCGGTGTTCCCGGCCCTGCCGGTCGCGACGAGCACCGTCTCGGGGTACAGCACGTTCCCGTTGGCGAAGCGTACTTCGAGCTTCCCCTCTACCCGCTGGACGCTGGTGAACGGTGAGCCGAGCATGAGGCGCATCCCCATGCCGTTGAAGACCTCCGCTTGCAGTTGCGAGATCTCCGTGTCGAGAGAAGGGAGCAGCCGTGTGGTGGCATCGACCAGCGTCACGTGCACGCCCAACGCGGTAAAGATGGACGCATACTCGCATCCTACCGACCCCGCCCCAATCACCACGAGACTCCCAGGGATACGGTCAAGCTGGAGAATCTCCACCGGGTCGTGGACATCGGGATCGTCGAACGGAACGTCTGCTGGGAGGAAGGGGTGTGAACCTGTGGCGAGGAGGATCACCTTGGCGTCGAGCGTCCGTTCCTTCCCGTCGATCAACGAGACACGGACCGTCCGGTCAGGGCCCAGCTTGGCTCTCCCCTGGATCATCGTGATGCCGTGCCTGGCGAGGTTGCGCTCTACCGCCTTGGTCATCACAGTCACGACCTCGGACTTGCGTGTCATCAAGCGCTCGAGGGCGATCCGTGGATCCAGCTTGAGACTCAGCCCGTACACCTCACGTTTGCGAAACCCACTCACATAGAGTACCGTTTCGCGAAGGGTCTTGGTCGGTATGCCCGCGCTGCTCACGGCAATGCCGCCAGGCGTCGGCGCTTGCTCGACGATGGCGACGGCCTTGTTGTAGTAGGCCGCCTGCGCTGCTCCCTTCTCCCCGGCTGGACCGGAGCCGATCACGACGAGGTCAAAGGAATCGCTCATCACGTCCTCGTGGAGCCTCGTGGCACGAATTGAGGCATGCGTGTATCTCGTACAGCGGTGACACTACCGCTTGCGGTGTGCGGACTCCGCCATGTTGGGGAACCTGCGCCATCGGCGCCGTGCCGCGGAGAGGAGGAAGCCAGCAAATCTCGAGGTCAGTACTGCGATGACGTGGGGTGAGCACCCACGGCGTTCGGATCCTCGAACATCGTTCCCCGCATCGATGCCGAGAAGGACGCGACGTAAATGACGGGCTCCCAGCCATTGTTCTTGAGCTCGTGTTTTACCCCGGGCGGGATGTACAGCGTGAGACCCGGACGGAGCCGAAGCCACTTGTCACCGAACTTGATATCGCACTCGCCCGACAGGATGTGCACGATCTCCTCCGCCGCCGCGTGCCAGTGCAGGGGGTTCGTCCTCCCCGGGAGAATATGGACGATTCCAAAGCTCTGCTCGCATCCCGGGGTAGCCTCGTTGTTGCAAAGCCACTTGAGCGCACCCCAATCGTACAGTATGGGCTCAACCTCCTGAACGTTGGTGATGGCGAAGTTCAGCATAACGCCTCCTCGCGAAACGGGTTGCCAAGAATATCAGAGAGCAACTGAATCAAGAGATCACCGATACCTGGGTCGCTGTTCGCCGACTCGCAGCGGCGGGACTGCTGGATGCAAGAGACTCAGCCGCAGCGTTCGGACAGACTGCTCCAACTCGACGAGATTCTCGAGTGCGTTGACCGATGACTGGGGAATGCCCAGCGCTCTCGCGGTCTTGGCGACGGCCGCCGTCTCGGCCGCCCCGTACACTCCATCCGCTCGTGAGACTCGAATGGCGTCGTACAGGAACGCGAGCGTCAACTCTCCCGGGTTTTGCGCGTCAGTGGAAAGCCCGGGGATGCAGTCCTCCAGCCGGCCGTGGCGCCAGTCGAACGTCAGCCACTCTTCGCGGACGTCATCAGGAACGCCCATCGCCCTGGCGATGCCCATCCAGTACGTCCTCTCCGCATCGCTGATCGTGCCGTCAGCTCCAACGATGAACATGATAGCCTTCCCATACTGGATCAGGTGTTCACGGGATGGGTGCCTGTTGGTACCGTACGTCTGCTCGAGGTAGAAGGTGTCTTCAGATTCCATGAGGACTCCTCCCGGACCCTGGCGGGTTCAGAGTGTCACTGAAGCAATAAAGGCGACGATCTCATTCCCCTGGTGCGACAGCCAAACAGCACCCTGATACCAGCCGAATGTCACAATGTCAATGGAGAAAATTCGTGAAGAAACAGGAAGGAGGGATTCGTCTGCCGGTGGCTACTCGACGGTCAGATAGGAGTTCTCGCTTCCCCAAGCATTCGGAACCTTCGGGGCGTCCGGATCGTTCCACCAGCTCCCGCCGTTCACGAAGAACTTGTACTCGTATCTGCCAGGCGCAAGGCGAAGGGTCGCCACCCAGAGGTCACCGGAGGGATCGCGAGTCATCGGGTGTGCCGTGACACTCCAGTCGTTGAAGTCCCCGACTAGCGCGACCGACTTGGCCCCCGGGCAGCGAAAGCTGAAGTGAATTAACGTTTCCATCGGAGGGATCAGGGAGAGGTGACCGGCCCTCAGGGCAGTGGCCTCCTGCCTGTTAGATGCCGGAGAGGGGGGCGACGATTCCCCTTAAAGGGATCCAAGCCGCCATGTGAAGGGAGAAGTGCAGGGGGAAAACGGAGTCACATGGAGCTGGCAGGCTTCCTGAGCGAGGACGAACGATGGAATGCCAAGGAACTCATGACACCGGGATTTCCTCCTCGAAGAGGACGAAAGACGACTTCTGCGCCTCCCCCAGGGCCTGTTCGAGCAGAGCCCGCGCCCGTTCGCTCCTGGCCCTCGGCGCGATCGCCTCGAAGAATTTCACGTAGAAGTCGTCCGGCGCGACGATCACAGAGGCCCTCAGACGAAGGCCCGGTCCCGCGATCGTCCTGACATACGGAACCGTTCGGGTTTGCCCTGGCGGGATCCTCGTATCGAACAGCTCTCGTTCGAGGTCCAACGTCACCTCCCGTCCGATTCGCTCCTCTTGCAGGCTGCCATCGACCCTATTGTTCGCCGCATCGACCAGTTCGAACCTAACGATGACCTTGGGCGTAACGTACGTTGGGAAGTAGTGCCCCACCCCGGTGTTCGCAAGCGTGATCGTCGCCTCAACCCGATCGACGATCCGGTCCCGCGTGTCGCTCCGCGTCAGACGAACCGTGACCCCGCGCCTCACCATCTCCGGATCGTGGATCCCTTGCCAGGTGTGACGGCGGCCCGGCATGTGACAGCTCTGACACGTCCTCCCCTCCCGCGCGTGGGAGGTCTCTTTCCACTCGTTGTAGGTGTTCTCGAGCAGCGTGCCGTTCAGCGCGTGACCATCGGCCTCGAACTGGTGACACGCCTTGCAGAACTCAGGTCGCTCGAAAGCCGTGGTCCGGGTCGCGCCACGATGGGGGAGCTGGGAGATCGGGCGGGAATTCTCAAGCGAGCCGTCGAGCCTCGGTGGCCCGTAGCGCCGGTGACTGCGAACGTGACACCCGGCGCAGGTCAGGCCCTTCGACTGGAGCGATGCCAGGAAGGCCGGGTTCTTCTCAAGCCGAGAGCGAGACCCTTTCGCCCGTCGGACCTTCTCCTGCTGTTCGGCGAGGGGAGCATGGCACCCATAGCACAGGAGGGCCGTCGAGGGATCGTCCTGAATCAGCTCCATCGTCTGCCCAACAACTCCCGGCCCCATGCTCTTGCTGTGGACGCTGCCCTTCCAATCGTCGTACTGAGGCCGGTGGCAGACCGCACAGCTCTCCGGGTCCAGCGACACCTCCAGGGCCGAGAAGCGCGCCGGCGGCCTCCCTTGCGGCGGGATCGGCACTCGCCAATGTCGCTCCAGAAAGAGAAGCTCCCGATCGGCGGCCGGGGGCGGGTCGCCTACGGCGAGACGACCCGCAGACGCAACAAGACAGGCGCCGCAGATCGCGCCGCACAGCAGGAGTCGTCGGACCACTTGACTCACTCTGGCCTCATAAGAGAAAGGCGGGTCAATCGACCCGCCTTTCCGATGCATCGCCTTTCAGTCGCCGGCCAACTACGACGGCTTGCCATCAGGTGCCAGGAGGGTCGCGATAAGCCTTCGGGCCTCCTCGCTATCCCAATCTCGAGGCCCGATGCTCCCGGCTATCAGCTTTCCCGCGCGATTGATCAAGAAACGGGTCGGCGTGGCGCGGACCCCGTACAAGGTCGAGACCCGCGAGTCGCGATCAAGCAGAACGGAAAACGTCAGCTTGTGCTTGCCCAGGTAGGCCTTGACCGTGTCGGCCGACTCGCCGATGTTGACGGCCAGGACAACGAACTCCTGCTTCTGGAAGCGCCGGTGGAGACTCTCGAGCGAGGGAAACTCCCTCAGACAGTGCGGTCACCATGTCGTCCAGAAGCTCAGAAAGACCGCCTTCCCCCGGAGGTCGGCCAACCGAACCGGCTTCCCCGACGCGTCAGGGAGGGTGAAGTCCGGCGCGGCCTGATCGCCTTCGATCTTGACGAACCCGAGGGCCTCGAGGGCGCGCCCCAGAGAGGCCGAATTCTGCTCGGCAGAGAACGAGGCGATCGGTACCACGGCGAGGGCCCCAATGAGCAGGAGCGCTGCCATCGCAAAAAGGATCAACGCACGACGTTGCCGTCCCTTCTTCAAGGTCTCTCCTCCATGCACATTCGACCCGGTTATCGCCACCGCGCGTACCGAAGAGCGGTGGCGAAGATGTAGTACGCCGCCAGGATGCTCCCCTTCACGGTCCCGGCCACCTTCGAGCGACCGATCCGCCGCCGGTAACTCACCGGGACCTCAACGATCCGGTGCCCTCGCCGAGCGGCCTTGGCGATCATCTCGACCGGCCAGCCGAATGTCCGCTCCTGCATCCCGAGGTCGAGGAGCGCCTGCCGACGGATGGCCCGAAACGATCCAAGGTCGGTGATCCGCACCCCGTAGAGCGCCCGCAGGACCCGGCTCGCAAGCCGGTTGCCGAACACCGCGTGCGGCGGCATCGCGCCCGGCTCCCGCCGGCCGGTCAGACGCGAGCCAATCACCAGGTCGGCCTCCCCTCGAAGGATCGGGCCGAGGATCAGCGGCATCTCCTCCGGCACATCGCTCCGATCACCGTCCAAGAACACGAGCAGATCGGCTCCCGCGGCGGCGATCACGCCGGCGTAACAGGCCGCGCCATACCCGCGGCGCGGCTCGCGCACGACGACCGCGCCGTGTCGTCGCGCCACCTCCGCCGTTCGATCCGCGCTGCCGTTGTCCACGACGATGACCTCAGACACGGCATCGCGCGGGACTGCGGCCACGACCTGCCCGATCGACCCCTCCTCGTCCAGTGCCGGAATGATCGCGACCACCTTCACGCTTCAAAGATAGCGACCTCACGCGGGAGGGTCAAGACGATTCCGGTTTAAAAGTGGCTTGACGACGCTAGAGGCTTGACATGGTCATCAAAAGTTGGGTAAGATAAGGTAGTACAAATTATCACCGTTGGCACGTTGTTCCAAACCAGGATACGATAGACCATCGGCAAGGAGTCGTTGACATGAGAAGCCGCCAGACCATGACGATCTCTCTCCCTCCGGAGATGATCCGGAAGGTCGAGCGGGTTCGGAAGGCAGAGCACCGGACCCGGTCCGAGCTCATCCGTGAGGCGCTGCGCGCGTATTTCGCCAACCGGTACCCGGTGGTCGAGGCCTCCCGCGAAGAGCTGCGAGCGCTTCGCCGAGGCCGAGAGGCGTATCGACAGGGCCGCTATGTGACCCTTGAAGAGCTTCTACATGCCATGGGACCTTCACGTCGCCCGACCCGCCGAAAAAGCGCTTGAGCGGATCCCGATCAGGGACCGCCAGCGCATCCTTCATGCGCTCCAGGCCATGCACGAGGACCCCTTCAACGGGGACATTGCTCGCTTGGAGAATCAACCCACCGCCTGGCGCCGCCGAGTCGGCGACTGGCGAATTTTCTTTGACGTCTACCCCGACCGCCTCCTCATCGTTGTTACCGCAATCCGACGCCGCACCTCCACGACGTACTGAGGGTATCTCTTGAGCTGTCCAGAATCGGGCGGGGGGACGCGGGGACCTGATCCCGGAATCCCAACCTAGAGGATAGAAACACATTAAGCGGTCAGTAAGAGAACTGGCGGTATTTGGGCAAGTCAGCCAGATGCGGGAAATGACAATTACCGTTCGGCAGCCGGATCGGGGGTTGCCGCCCGCTCCCTGGGCCCTTTGCGGCGACCGGGCGGTCCGTCAGAGGGGAGGACGTAGCGCAGGCCTTCGGAGAGGGGCATCGGCGTGAAACCGTAGGCCTTGCGAATGGAGTATCGGTCGGTGATGGCGCCCAGCCGCCACACATCCACGCTCCAAAGATAGCGACCTCACGCGGGAGGGTCAAGATGATTCGGCTCGCGACCGGTGTCCTAATTTGAACTAGGCTCAAAGTAAGGTCCCAAGCACCCGGAGGCGTTCTGGGATCTTCCTCTGTCGTGCTATACGGAATGTATGATGAAGGCGCCCAACGCCATGCGGCTCATCTGCGGCGGCCGCCTGCGTTCCTGCGAGGCCAGATCAGACATTACTGCGGCCTTCGGCAGATCCAGCCGCTTGTTATGCGGCCCGCGACATTACGCCGAACTCTCAAGCTTCTGAAGCGCCCCTTCGCATGCGAGCTTCAGGCGCGGCACGTCCTGCTCGACGGCGCGATACACATATTCGAGATCGACGCCCAAATAGTCGTGCACCAAGACGTTCCGAAACCCTGCCAGCCCTTTCCAGTCAACCTCCGGATGCGACAACCTGGCGCCCTCGCTGAGCCGCTGGCTTGACTCCGCCATTGTCTGCAAGTTGCGGATCACGCCATCCTGGATCAGGTGCGACGAGAAGAAACTCTCCCGTCCCGTGGCGGTGTACTCCTCAATGCGCGAGATACAACGAAGCATGTGCCTCAGATAAACGCGGTCATCCTTCACAGGGGTACCGCCTCGTTGAGCACTCGGTCGCGCAGCAATTCATCGAGTCCACGCTCCGTCACGACCTGCACTCGGCGGCCAAGGAGTGCCTCAAGGTCCGCGACCAGACCGCCTGGAAACCAGGGGCTTGGGTTTGCGCCTACATCTACCAGAAGATCGACGTCACTCTGCGGTCCAGCGTCGCCACGGGCCATCGAGCCGAACACGCGGACTCGGGTCACGCCATGTCTTCGGGCAAGCTGGAGAATCTGCTCACGCTTTGACCTCACGAGGTCCACCATTGCGGCTATCCTCCGCCAGCTTGGGGCCAGTCTATCTCAGCGTCCCTGAGCGCGTCGTATTCGGCCGCATAACTAATACAAACGCAGAAAGTCATGTGTCATCGCGAGGGAGCGAGTGAGCCGGAGCCCTGAGCGAAGCGAAGGGGACGAAGCGATCCCGAGAACGGTGAGACTGCTTCGCTTCGCTCGCAGCGACACTGCGTGTCGGATTGCCACGCTGCTTTCAGTCGCTCGCAATGACGATGTAACGCGATGTAGTGCGTTTGTATTAGTGGGTATGCTGGTCAGCATATCCCGGTCCCCAAACCCGTAATGATTGGGGCAATTCTCACGTGTTTTCGAGGAGTTGTCAAGGTTCTCCGGACTCCGCCGTCGCTGACATATACTGGTCAGCATAATCCGATTAGGGCTGCCTCTACCCGGCTCGCGGCTTCGATCTGTGATTCACCCGCGAGTCGGAGTGCAGGGGGATTCGGAATCGACGACTAGCGTTCGGGAGCCGGATCGGGGGTTGCCGCCCGCTCCCTGCGCCCTTTGCGGCGACCGGGCGGTTCGTCAGAGGGGAGGACGTAGCGCAGACCTTCGGAGAGGGGCATCGGCGTGAAACCGTAGGCCTTGCGTACGGAGTGTCGGTCGGTGATGGCGCCCAGCCGCCACACATCGAGGATGCCCGAGGTCAGCGGGGGCGAATGCAACACCCGCTCGAGCACGAGCGTCAGGGATGCGGCGAGCGAGACGGGAAGGCGGACCTTGGGCCGGCTGGTCCCGAGTCTCCTCTGGACCAGATCGACTACGCCCTCGTAGGTCACCTGCTCCGGCCCCGCCAGGGGAATCACCGCGCCCTTTCCCACGCCGACGTCCAGGGCTCTCATCAGGCAGGTGACCAGATCACCGATCCAGAGTGGCTGGCAGCGCAGCCGCTCACGTGCGGGGATGAAGGCGTACGGGCTCACTTTCAGGAGCCTCGTCAAAGGGGTGAGCAGGCGGTCGCTCTCTCCGAACAGGAGCGAAGGCCGAAGGATGGTGAACGGCACGCCGCCTCCCCGTACCTCCCCCTCGCCCAACCACTTGCTTCGGACAAATGGGTAGATCCGGTCGGGCGCCGCGCCAAGCGTGCTGACATAGAGGAAATGGCGGGTGCCCGCACGGCGCGCTGCCGCCACCAACCGACGCGTCCCGTCCTTGTGGGCCATGTCGAATGTCTCGCGACCCGATTCCCGAAAGGTCCCTGCGAGGTGGACGACCTGCTCGACGCCGCTGAACGCCTCGGCGAGGAGACCCCCATCAGTCGTGTCGGCGCAACAGACCGGGACGGCCAGCCCGCGGAGTCGCGCAACGTCCCGCCGGCTTCGAACAAGCGCCATCACCGGTCTGCCGATCGCGGAGAGGCGCTTCACGAGATGAACGCCGACCGACCCACCGGCACCCGTCACGACGATCATGGGATACGTCAGCTCTTGCGCGTAGTCTTCGCGAAGAACGAGGAAAAAACCGGCTCAGGCTTTCCCGCCCCGCACTTGGGGCACTTCACTCGTTTGGACTCGCGCTCCTTGATGCCCATCGTGAGAGTAAATTTCTTGCGACAGTCCCGACACTGAAAATCGTAGATTGGCATCTCCCCCCCCTCCCCTCGAACTCACGAGGCCTCCTTCAACCTGCGCAGTATCCGTTTGGCACGCTTGATCTTGACCCGGGTCTGTCGCAGCAGGTCTCGATCCTTGCCATCGAGCGCCGTCGTACGCTCGCCCTTGAGGGCCTTAATCCGCTGCTTCCATTCCGAGGCCTGCAGCGGCCGCCGCCTCACGTCCTCCTTCGGCCGGAGCCCCAGGCGCACTTCCTCGGCGATGATCGCCTCGACCAGCTCATCTTTTTTCAGCCCGGACACGCCCTTGAGCTCCGGGTACCTCTCCAGCGCCAGCTCTCTAAGCTTCGGCGCCGTCATCTGCTCCAGCTCGGCCCGCTCCATCCAACCCTCCGGAAGATGATGGGAAAACGAAAACGGCGCTATTATATGATCGGGGAGAGCGAAAAATCAAGGCTGGAAAAACGGATAAGGCGGCAGGGGTACCATCCGCCGTGGCGCCACCGCGTACGGCACGCGCCACGTGTCAATGGCCGGCCGTGGCGCCATTCACGACAGAACACCTTGTCGTGATTCGGCTATTCGAGCAGGACCGAGGGCAGGCCGTCCCGCTCTACGAGCGCGACGAACGCCGCGACGACGTCGGGATCGCGCCAGCCTCGGCCAACCTCCTCCCGGAGCGTGGCGAGGGCCGCTTCGGTGGGCAGGGCCGGCTTGTATGGGCGAGCCGTCGTGAGCGCATCAAAGATATCCACGACCTGGAGGATACGTGCTGGGAGGGGGATCGCGTCACCCGCGAGCCGGTCGGGATAGCCGCTGCCGTCCCAGCGCTCGTGATGGTTGCGGATGATCGGGAGGACCGGCCGCAGTGACCGCAGCGGAAGACAGATCCGCTCGCCGATCACCGGGTGCTCGCGCATGATCGTCCACTCCACATCGCTGAGGGCGACGGGCTTCAGGAGGATGTTGTCGGGGATCCCGATCTTCCCGAGATCGTGCAGGAACCCCCCGCGGTCAAGGGCCCTCAGTTCCTCCGCTGGCAGGCCGAGTGCGCGCCCGAGGGCGATCGAGTAGGCCGATAGGCGCTCGCAGTGTCCCTTGGTGTACGGGTCTTTGGCCTCGACCGTCCGGCCAAGGGTCAATAACATCGCCTCGGCGTGCTCCAGCTCGTCGGTATACGCCTTGAGTTTGAGGAGGGATAGGACTCGAGCCGTCAGCTCGGCCTGACTGAACGGTTTGGTCAGGAAGTCATCGGCGCCGGCCTCGATGCCACGAAGGCGGTACTCCTCCTGACCTAACGTGGTCAGCATGACCACCGGGATCAATCTGGTGAGGGGCGATCCTTTTAGACGCCTGCAGACCTCGTAGCCGTCCATTCCGGGCATCCTGATATCGAGGAGGACGAGATCCGGGGCCTGAACCTCGATCAACGAGAGCGCCTCGGCTCCCGTGGCCGCGGTGACCACTCGATACCCCTGGGCACCGAGGACTGTCGCGACCAGCTCGATGTTCATCGGCTCATCATCGACGACCAGCACCGCTGGCCGGCCGCGATCGGCACCGTTCGCCGCGCCCTCTACTCGATGTCCGTATCGTGACGCACTCATGTCGGAGTCACCTCACCTCGCTCACCCTGCTCCACCGGGAGCCTGACGGTGAACGTGCTTCCCTTGCCGAACTCGCTCTCCACCCAGATCCCCCCGCCGTGCAGCTCCACGAGCTTCCTGGTGATCGCCAGCCCGAGGCCGGTCCCCTGGCGCGACCTGTCCAAGACGCTCTCCAACTGCACGAACTCCTTGAAGAGCCGGTCCAGATCCTCAGCCCTGATCCCGATCCCGGTATCGGCCACGGCGATCTCGATCCAGTCACCTCTCGTGCCACGCCGTTCGCCCGGGACTGGTGATCGATCCCCCGCTCGGCCCCGCTTCGCCGAGACGGTGATGCGGCCGCCGGGGTGCGTGAACTTGATGGCGTTCGAGAGGAGGTTCAGCAGGACCTGCTTCAGGCGGAGCGGGTCCGCCCAGATGGCGGGCAACCCCGGTTCGAGATGCGTGGCCACGTCGAGCTGCTTCTCGGCCGCCTGAGCCGACACGACGGCGCGCCCCCCCTCCACCAGGTCGGCGACCTGCACCGGCCCCAGGCGCAGCTCGACCTTGCCCGCCTCGATCTTCGAGAGGTCGAGCAGGTCATTGATGATCTGGAGGAGATGCCGGCCGCTCGACAGGACGTTTTCGACGAAGCGGGTCTGCTTGTCGCTGAGCGCGCCGTGCTGCTGGGTCTGCAGGAGCTCCGAGAATCCGATGATGGCGTTGAGCGGCGTCCGAAGCTCATGAGACATGTTCGCCAGGAACTCCGACTTGTGCTTGGAGGCCGACTCCAGGAGCAGCATCGTCGCCTGGAGTTCCCGGGTCCGGTCCTCGACTCTCGCCTCCAACTGGATGGCGGCCATCCGCTGCGCCTCGTACAGTCTCGCCTGCTCGATCGCAAGCGCCGCCTGCGTTGCGAACAGTTGCAGCATCTCCTGCGTGGCAGCGTCGAGCGGCAGGCGGCGCTGTCTCCGGTCTGCTGCCAGGACTCCGATCGAACGGCCCTGCACGACCAGGGGCACGGCAACGAAGGCCCTGGAGCGGAGCGCCTTGATCCGGTCAAACGGGGGCTGGAGTCGAAGCGACGCCGGGACGGGCTTCCGGCCGTCCCAGACCACCGCCTCCTGAGTGCGGAAGGCATGCGCCAGCGCACCTCCCGTGGGCCCGATCGGGATGCGAATTTTCTCCAGGGTCTCCTCCGCGCCCAGGCTCGCCACCGCCTGAAGCCATTGCTCTTCCGGATCGGCCAGCAAAATGTTGACACGATCCAGCTCCAAGACCGTCTGGGCGGCCTGGAGGAGGCGATTGAGCCGCTCCTGCAGCTCCAGCGGCTCCTGGATCTCCAGGCTCGCCCGATAGAGGGCTTGGCGGGTCGTCTCCGCCTTCTTGCGCTCGGTGATGTCACGGATCGAACCGGTGAACATAGGCGGGCCTTCGAGTGGAACGCGGGTGATCGCAAGCTCGACGGGAAACTCGGTGCCATCGGCGCGCATCGCTGACATCTCCACTCGCGTCCCAAGAACGGGCCCTTCGCCGGTGGCCAGATAGTGCGCCAGGCCCCTTTTGTGTCGATCTCGCAAGGAGGGAGGGATGATCAACTCCGCCATCGGCTTCCCGAGCACTCGGGCACGTTCGGACCCGAACATCCGTTCCGCGGCAGAATTGAACTCGGTGATGCACCCCTCGTGGTTCATCGTAATGATCGCGTCCATCGCCGCCTCCACAATGGCGCCCTTGCGCGCCTCACTCTGGCGAAGCGCGATCTCCGCTCGCTTGCGTTCGGCGATCTCTGCGGTCAGCGCAGACGTTCGTTCCTCCACCAAATCTTCGAGGCGTCCGTGTAGTCGCGCTCGTTCCAGCGCGATCCCGATCTGGTTTCCCACGCCGTTCAGGATGGCGATGTGTCGGTCATCGGTCGGTCTCAGGTTCGCCCCGAGCAGGTTTATGACCCCTAGTGGCCGTTCGCCGATCCGGAGGGGGACGCTGACATGCAAGCGGAAACCGCCGATGTCGCCCTTGGCCTTCTGCAGTCGTTCGCACTCGAGGAGGTTGACCGTATGACTCAGTTCGCCGGACAGCAGCTTGCGACGGCACAGGCAGTCGCCCTCCAGGGCGCCCGGTCCCTCGAGCGCCGGCGGCAGGCCTCGCGAACAGACCGTGCGGAAGCCAGTGGCGCCCTCGTGGAGGACCACCCACCCAGCCTGGATGTCAGGCAACTCCAACGCCATGTCGAGAACCTGATCGGCGACCTGCTGTTCAGTCGTGCATCGATTGAGCGCCTTCGCAATATTGTAGAGACCCTTGAGCCACAGGTTCGAGCGGACGATTTCCTGTTCCCGATGTTGCAACTCCTCATTGATGCTGATCGCTTGCTCGTACGTCGAAATCAGCAGGTCGAGGATCTGCTGCCGTTCGGAGGTGATGATGTGCGTCTGCCCGGCTACCCTCATCACGACGCCGGCCTGCATCCTCTCGTTCCTGCGCAACTCCCGGTTTACCAGAATGTACTTGATGCGTGCGAGAAGGTACCTCTCATCATAAGGTTTCCTGATGAAATTATCGGCGCCGCACTCGAGGCCCCTGACGACGTCGTGCGGGCTGGAGAGCGAGGTCAACAACAGGACGGGCATATCCTTCAGCGTTTCATCGGATTTT
>Ga0187893_10001859_pt1 | contig 48406 bp, 43 predicted proteins | sample MA1701074metaG_FD_139574 | JGI IMG/M metagenome (GOLD analysis project Ga0187893, IMG submission 139574) | White microbial mat communities from a basaltic lava cave in the Kipuka Kanohina Cave System on the Island of Hawaii, USA - MA170107-4 metaG ... | reverse complement strand
TGTGCGCGGTCATGACCGCGGCGACGCCGGCGCGTGCCGCCGCGGCAAACGGCGCGAGCTCCACGGCCTGCAGGCGGGCCAGATCGTGGTCCACGCGGGGCAACCCCAGATGGGAATCTACGTTCACATCGCCGTGCCCGGGAAAGTGCTTGGCCGTGGCCGCGACACCGGCGGCCCGGAGCCCCTCGACGTACGCCAGGCCCATGGCCGCGACCTGCGCCGGGGTCTCGCCAAAGGCGCGGGTGCCGATCACGGGGTTGGCGGGGTTGTTGTTCACGTCCAGCACCGGGGCGAAGTTGAGGGAGAACCCGAGTGCTCGCAGCTCCCGGCCCGCGACCTCCCCCGCCCGCCGGGCCAGGGCGGGATCGCCGGCAGCGCCGAGGGCCATCGCGCTCGGCAGCGCGGTCATCGCCGGACCTCCGGGGGGCGGCGACATCGGAAACCGCGTGACCAGCCCGCCTTCGTGATCGATGGAGAGCCACAGCGGCGGTCCCTCGCGCGTGATGGCCCGGAGCGCCGCGGTCAGCGCCGCGACCTGGGTCGGCGCGACGACGTTCTTCTGAAACAGGACGACGCCGGCGAGACACTCGTCGGCGATCATGCGCTCCAGCGGGGACTCGACCTCGGGGCCGGAGAAATCAACAAAGCACAGACGCCCGGCCGCGCGGCGGGCGTCCGCTGAAGGGCGGGACCTCACAACAGAATCGCGCCGGTCTTGTCGCGGTCGGTGAGGTGGATCCCGTCGACGAACCGGATCTCACCGCTCTGTCGCGTCATCACCAGCGAGTGCGTCCGCGCGCCGCCGCCAAAGAACCGGACCCCGCGAAACAAGTCACCGTCGGTGATGCCGGTTGCGGCAAAGATGACCGATTCACCGGGCACCAGGTCCGTGGTCGTGAAGATGCGGTCGGGATCGACCACGCCCATCGCGCGCACACGCCGCCGCTCGTCGTCGTTGCGGAACCAAAAGCGCCCCTGCATCTCGCCGCCGAGGCACCGGATCGCGGCCGCCGCCAACACGCCTTCCGGCGCACCCCCGATACCCATCACCGCGTGGACCCCGGTGCCGCGGACGGCCGCGGCGATGGCCGCCGACACGTCCCCGTCCGAGATCAGACGGATACGTGCGCCGGCGGTACGCACGCGCGTGATCAGCTCCGTGTGCCTCGGCCGGTCGAGGATCGTGATGACCAGGTCACCCACCGACCGGTTGAAGGCTGCCGCCATTGCGGCGAGATTCTCCTCCACGGGGCGGCGGATGTCGACGCGCCCCGCGCTGGTGGGTCCGACGATCAGCTTGTCCATGTAGATATCCGGGGCGCCGAGCAGCCCGCCGCGCTCGGTCACCGCGAGTACCGAGATCGCGTTGGGGAGGCCCTTGGCCACCAGGTTGGTCCCTTCGAGGGGATCGACGGCGATGTCCACCTCCTGCGAGCCGCCGCCGCCGACCTTCTCGCCGATGTAGAGCATCGGCGCCTCGTCGCGCTCGCCCTCGCCGATCACGATGGTGCCGTGGAGATCAAGCTGCGCCATGGCCCCGCGCATCGCTTCGACGGCGGCGTGGTCGGCCGCGTTGTTCTCACCCTGGCCCATGTGATGGGCGGCCGCAAGCGCGGCCGCCTCCGTGACGCGAACAAAGTCGAGGATTCGGGCGCGTTCCATTCAGGCGCCGACCGCGGACAGTGCGCCACGAAGCTCGGTAAGGGTGATGGTCAGCGTCACCCGGCGGCCGTCCCGCACGACCTCGACACGCACAGTGTCCCCAGGCTTCTTGCGGAAGAGCTCGCGGCGCAGGTCGCCCGTCGTGGCGATCCGCTGGCCGTCGATGGCCACGAGGATGTCCTGGGCCCGCAGCCCGGCGCGCTCGGCCGGGCCGCCCGGCTGTGGCGTCACCACGACGCCAGAGCTGACCGGCAGATTGTAGGCGCGGGCGGTGTTGGAATCGATGTCCCCGAGGATCTGCACACCGAGCGCCGGACGCACCACACGGCCCTGCTTGATGATCAGGTCCATGATGATCCGCGCGTGATCGATCGGGATGGCGAACCCGATGCCCTGCGCCTCTCGGACGATGGCGGTGTTGATGCCAATCAGGCGGCCCGCCGCGTCGAGGAGGGCGCCACCGCTGTTCCCAGGGTTGATCGCGGCGTCGGTCTGAATGAGATTCTCCACCACAAAGTCCGGCCCCGCCTGGATACTGCGGTTCAGCGCGCTCACCACACCGACGGTGACGGTGCTGCCCAGCCCAAACGGGTTGCCGATGGCGATGGCCGTCTGCCCGACTTGCAGCGCGCTCGAGTTGCCCATCTCGACCACCGGGAGGGGCTGCGGGTTGTCCACTTTCACGACCGCCATGTCCGAGAACCGGTCGGCGCCGAGCACGCGGCCGCGGAGCGACCGGCCGGAGAGCAGTGTGACGGTGATTTCCTGCGCGCCCTGGACGACATGATTGTTCGTCACGATCAGGCCGTCGGACCGAACGATGACACCGGAGCCCTGGCCTTCTTGCGGATTGATGCCAAACGGCGTGGCGATCGGCTGGCCGCGCACGTTGATGTTGACGACGGCGGGCCGCCCGCGCTGTACTACCTGCACAACTGCCGACTCATCACGCGTGAGGGTGCGCACATCCGGTGCGGGCGCCTGGACCGGCGGCGCAGCGGGCGCGGGTACCGGGGCGGCGGCCGTCGGCAGAGGATCTCCCGCGAGCGGGCGTAGGATGGTGCCCAGGCGAGGCGCCAGGTATCCTCCCAGGAGCCCTCCGAGCACGAGGATCGTGAGCACGGTCAAACTGCGATTTCTGGGTTGCGGTGATGGACTCGCGGACACGTACACGACCTCCTTGGACGCGCGACGCTCTCTCGCGCAGACCCGCGCGGAGACCCTGCTCAGGGAAACCCATCGCCGCGCGGTTCCTATTATAGCAATCAGGGTGCGCCGATGCGCCTCGACCACCATCGGCAGGGACACCCGCGCATCAGTGGAAGTTGGCACAACAGCCCCTCGGTACCGACTATGCAGCTCCAAGGAGAAGCGCTTGTGATGACGCTCACCGCCCAACAGGAAAGCCGCGCCGCCGCGCTCCACCGCGACGCGCTGATCATCGACACACTGTCGGGAGAACCCACGGTCTTCACGCCCGCGATGCTCGCCCGTCTCGAGGCGCTCGTCGCCCGCCAGACGTCGACCGCCGAGATCTACGCCGAGATGGAGCGCATGGCCGCCGACGCGCTGGTCCGCGGGGAGTTGCCCGAGTACTGGGAATGGTGGGACGCCAGCGGCGTTGATGTCATCAGCACCACGGTCGGACCCTTTGGTCGGATCCCCTTTAGTTATGAGACGGCGCTCCACGGGCTGGCGCTGGCGACGCGGAAGTTCGATGGGCTCGATCGATTGGTCAAGGTCACGCGCGCGGCGCAGATCGAGCGCGTCAAGGCAACCGGGCGGTGCGGGCTGATTCTCAACTTCCAGAACACCACACACTTCGGGTTGGACCTGGACGTCCTGGATCAGTTCTATGACATGGGGGTACGCATCATCCAGCTCACCTACAACTCGCGCAACTACGTGGGGGACGGGTGCACCGAGCGCAGCGACGGGGGGTTGTCGCACTACGGCCTCCAGGTGATCCGCCGCATGAACGAGCGCGGGATCCTGGTGGACCTGTCCCACTGCGGGCTCCGCACGACGCTCGAGGGCATCCGGGCGTCGAAGGGACCGGTGGCCGTCACTCACTCGTTCTCCCGCGAGCTCAGCCCCCACGACCGTGGCAAGACCGATGAGATCATGCGTGCCCTGGCGGAGCGCGACGGGTACTTTGGGGTCCTCATCGTGCCCTTCTTCATTACCCCCGACCCCCAGGCCCGGCTGGAGCACTTCGTCGCCCACGTGGACCGCGCGGTGGCGAACCTGGGCATCGATCGGGTGGGCATCGGTACCGACTGGGGCGCGGTCTTTCCGAAGTCGCTAGAGGCGCTCATGGACGCCGAGATGGTCAAGTTTGGATTCCGGCCGGAGCATCGGACGAGTTGGGGCGCGCGTGTGGAGGGATTCCAGTCGTGGCGGGACTGGCCCAACATCACGCGGGCCCTGGTTGGGCGCGGGTACTCCGACGCTGAGATCACCAACCTGCTGGGCGCGAACTTCCTGCGCATCTTTCGCGACGTCGTCGGTTAGGCCCATGACGCGCTGTCCACAGTGCGGTCGCGACAACCCGCCTGAGGCGCAGTTCTGCATGAACTGCGGGACGGCGCTCTTCCGTGCGTGCCCTCGCTGCGGGGTCAGCAACCCGCCGGACGCCCGTTTCTGTCTCAATTGCGGCGGCCCGCTCGCCCCGGCGGCCTATGTCGAACGCCGCGTGCTGAGCGTCCTGTTTGCCGACCTGGTGGCCTCGACCACCATCGCGGCGCGTCTGGACCCTGAGACGCTCCGGGCCATCATCGCCGACTACTTTGCGGCAATGCGGGGAGAGATCGAGCGGCACGGCGGCGTGGTCGAGAAGTTTATCGGCGACGCAGTGATGGCGGTGTTCGGCCTGCCCGTGGCCCACGAGGACGACCCGGAGCGGGCCGTGCGGGCCGCGCTCGCGATGCAGGCTCAAATGCCCGATCTCAACACCCGCCTCCGGGCCGACCTGCACATCCGCATTGGGATCAGCACCGGCGAGGTCATCGCCGATCCCGCCGCCGTCACGGCGGGTGAGTTCATGGTCACCGGGGAAGTCGTGAATCTGGCCGCCCGGCTGCAGCAGTACGCGCCGCCGGACAGCATCGTGGTGGACGAGCGCACGCACCGGACCACGCGTGGAACGGTGACCTTCCGCCCCGTGGAACCCGTGCGCAACGGCGACTTCGCCGGTCAGACGCGCTGGCAGGTGGTGGAGATCGGCGAGCACTCGACCGCGCGGCTGCGCGCGCCGATGGTCGGCCGGGAGGACGAGATGCTGTTCCTCCAGGCGCTGTGCCGGCGGGTCGTCGACGGGCACCGGTTCCACCTCGTGACGATCGTGGGCGCGGCGGGTGTTGGAAAGTCGCGCCTCGTCGAGGAGCTGCTCGAGAGCCTGCGGGCCGGCGCCAAGCCGCCGCTCGTGATGCGTGGCCGCTGCCCCGCCTACGGCGAGGGCCTGACCTTTCGGCCACTGGCCGAGATACTGCGGACCGAGTGCGGCATCAAGAACAATGATCCCGACGACGTGATCGGCGAGAAGCTGCAGCGCGGGATTCGCGCCGCCGTCGAATCGCTGCTCGGCGCCGACGAGACCGAAGGTGTCATCGCCGACCTGGCGTCGGTGCTCGGGGTCACGATCCCCGGACATCGGGGATCACCTGACCCGCGGTCCGCGGGTGACGCGTTGATGCGGTCGCTGCGGGCATTCCTGATCGCGAAGGCCCAGAGGCAACCCGTCCTGGTGGTCATCGACGACCTCCACTGGGCAGAGGAGAGCCTGCTCGACCTCCTCAGACACCTGTCGATCCGCGGCGGCGATGCGCCGCTCCTCATCCTGTGCGTGGCACGGCCCGAACTGCTAGAGCGACACCCGGACTGGGGTGCCGGCATCCGCAACTACACCGCGGTGTCGCTGGCCCCGCTGGGCACCACACTCAGCCACCGGTTGATGGCGGAGTTGTTGAAGGGCGAAGCACTCCCGGCCGACGCCCGCAAGGCGATCGTGGCGCGTGCGGAGGGCAATCCGTTCTTCATCCAGGAGATCCTGCGCATGTTGGTCGATGGCGGCGGGCTGGTCCGTGACGCGCAGGGCTGGCGGTGGGCCACACGCCCCTTCGAGATCCGTATCCCTGACACCATCCACGGCATCCTGGCCTCGCGGCTCGATCTGCTCTCCCCGCTGGAGAAGCGGTGTATGCAGGACGCCTCGGTCGCCGGGCGTGTGTTTTGGCTCGGGTCGCTGGTCGCCACGAGCGAACTCAGCACGGCCGAGGCCGCGGCCGCACTGGCCCGGCTACAGGAGCGCGACCTGATCGAGGAGCGCCCGATGTCCGCGGTCGTGGGAGAGCGCGAGTTCGCCTTCACCCACGCGCTCATCCGGGATGTCGCGTACGCCACCCTCCCAAAGGCCAGCCGTAGCGCGAACCACCTGCGGTTTGCCCAATGGCTCGAGCAGACGGCGCAGAACATCGCCGAATTCGGTGCGGTGCTGGCGCACCACTACGAGCAGGCCTGGCGCTACCGGTTCGAGACCGGCGAGAAGTCTCCAGACCTGGCACGTCAGGCGATTGAGGTCCTGTACCGGGCGGTCGTGCGGGCCACGCGGCTGCGGACCTTTCCGGAGGCGCGGCGGCTTTGCGACCGGGCGCTCTCGATCCTCCACCACGCGGGGCTGGGCGAGGACCTCTCCCTCTATCTCGAGTTGCTGATCTCTCGAACGGAGATCACGAAGTGGATGTCCACTCCCGACCTGGTCCTCAAGGACACTGAGAAGGTCATTCGGCTCGCCCCACGGATCGGTCGCGAGGATCTCCTCGCCCGGGCCTGGCTGAATCAAGCGTACGCTGAATACGATCGTCTCCGCCAGCAGCCGGCGGAGGAGGCCCTCCATCGCGCGCTGGACCTCTTTGGCAAGATCGCGGACCGCCGCGGGCAGGCGGAAGCCTTTGAGGTGCTCGGGGCTATTACAGAGGACCTGCGCGGCAAGCTGAGCACCGCGCTCGGCGCCTATCAGCACGCCCTCGCCCTCTATCGCGAGTTGCGCGACGGCCAGGGCATGGCCCGCACGACATCCTGGCACGGCAAGGCGGTCCTCGACAGCGGCAACCTGGCGGACGGCGCACAGCAGCTGCGGGAGGCGTTGGCGCTGTCGCGGACCCACCACGAGCGCCTGAGCGAAGCCCACGCGATCACGGGCCTCGGCATCGTGGCGCATCTGGCCGGCGATTCGGATGAGGCCGTGCGGCGATTCCACGAGGCGATCGCCCTGCGTCAGGAGATCGGCGACCTCATGAGCGAAGCCTACACCCGGCGCCACCTGGGCATGCACTACGTACGCCGCGGCAAGCTCGACGAAGCCGAGCGCGAGTTCGAAACCGCTCGCACGCTGCGGCGCGAGCATGGCGTGAATCCCGAAGCCGCCGTGATCCTCCGCGGGCTGGCAGAGGTCTACCTGGCGCGCGGCGATCTGCTCACGGCCGCCGACTACGCGGAAGAAGCCTTCGCGGCCCTGCCCGAGCAAGACACGATTGCCAAGGCGACGCACGCCGCGACACTCGGCAAGGTCCGCGCCGCGCAGGGCCGCGCTGAGGAAGCCGAGGAGTTGTTCCGCCGCGCCCTGGAAACACTGGAGCAGCGGGAGTATCGCATCGACCTGGGGCTGACGCTGCTCCGGTACGGGGAGGCACTCATGATGCTCAACCAACCCGCACGGGCGGAGACAGTGCTGGCTCGCGCCCGCGACCTCCTCACCCAGATCGGCGCGACAAATCTCGCAAGCGAAGCCGAGGCGCGCCTGCGGTTGAGTGGCGGCGTCCCACGGCCTGCGGTATAATCAGCAGTTGACCCGGCGGTTGCCCGCCGGTCCGCCACTTCCACCGAGGCGCAAATGCTGAACTGGCTGCGCCGTCCCAAGTACGAATCCATCGACCGTCGCGACGTCCCGGCCGGGCTGTGGACGAAGTGCCCGAAGTGCCGGGCGGTCGTCTACGCCAAGGAGCTCGAGCGCAACCTGAAGGTCTGCCCCAAGTGTGGGTTCCACCACCGTCTCACGGCCGAAGAGCGCCTGGCCGTCACGCTCGATGAGGGCACATTCGAGGAGGTCGACGCCGCGCTCGCGTCCGGAGATCCCCTCCGATTCGACGGTTACCGTGAGAAGTTGGCCGAAGCGCGCGCTGTGACGGGCAACCCCGATGCGATCCTCACCGGCACCGGGGTGATCGACGGCTTCCGCACGGCCGTCGGCGCGTTGGACTTTCCGTTCATGGGCGGCTCGATGGGCTCGGTCGTTGGGGAGAAGGTCGCCCGCATCGCGGAGCGCGCGCTGGACGCGCGGCTGCCGCTGGTCCTCTTCTCGGCGTCGGGTGGCGCCCGTATGCAGGAAGGTGCGCTCTCGCTGATGCAGTTGGCCAAGACGAGCGCCGCCGTTGGGCAGCTGCACGATGCGCGTCTGGCGTTCGTCTCGGTGATGTGCGATCCCACGACGGGTGGGGTGACCGCGAGCTTCGCCTTCCTCGGTGACGTCATCCTGGCCGAGCCCGGCGCACTCATCGGCTTCGCCGGCCGGCGTGTGATCGAGCAGACCATCCGGCGAAAGTTGCCTGAGAACTTTCAGACGTCGGAGTTCTGTCTCGAGCACGGGCTGATCGATGCCGTCGTGCCGCGCGCGGAGATGCGCCCCGCGCTCGGCCGGCTGCTGCGCTTCTTCGGCGCGCCGCGTGCCACACGCCCCTCCGTCGCCATCGCACCCACAGACGCGGCGCCGTCCGGTGCGGCACCATCCGATGCGGGCATCCCGTCGCCGCCCGATCCGGTGGCCTCCGAGGGCGTCTAGGGATGGCCATCCCCCTGTCCGATCGCAACCGCGCGGCCGAGGCACGCGCCGCGGAGCTGGAGTCCCGGCTCACCGAGGTGCAAACCGAGATCGGGGCGCTCCGGCGCCGGGCCGAGAAGGACCACCTGGACTTTGGTGTCCAGATCAGCGCGCTGGAGGCCCGGGCCGACCAGCTCACTGAGGCCCTGCTCAACCTGAAGACCGGCTGGCAAGCCGTCGCCCTCGCCCGGCACCCGCAGCGGCCAAAGGCGCAGGACTTCGTCGCGGCGTTGCTCGATGACTTCACCGAGCTCCACGGCGACCGCGCCTTCCGCGACGACCCTGCGATTGTCGCGGGGCTCGGCTGGTTCGAAGACCGGCCGGTCGTGGCCGTCGCGCCCCGCAAGGGCAAAGACACGCGCGAGAACATCGCGTACAACTTTGGGATGCCCTACCCCGAGGGATATCGCAAGGCGCTGCGCGTCATGAAGCTCGCCGAGAAGTTTGGCTACCCCGTCATCAGCGTGGTGGACACCCCGGCGGCGTATCCCGGCGACGCCGCCGAGGAGCGGGGGCAGGCCGAGGCGATCGCCCGCAACATCGAGGAGATGACGCGCCTGGGCGTCCCGGTCGTCGTCGTGATCACGGGCGAAGGCGGCAGCGGCGGCGCCCTGGCCATCGCGGTCGGTGACGTGATCTTGATGCTCGAGAATGCCATCTACACGGTGATCCCGCCGGAGGGCTGCGCCGCCATCTTGTGGCGTGATGCATCACGCGCCCGCGAAGCGGCGGCGGCGCTGCGGCTGGGTGCCACCGACCTGGTGGCCTTGGGCGTCGTAGACGAGATCATCCCCGAGCCTCGCGGGGGTGCGCACGTCGACACCTTGGTCACCATCGACGCGGTGCGGGCCGCCCTGCGCCGGCACCTGGAGCGGCTGAGCGCGGTCCCAGCCGGCGACCTGCGCCGGCAGCGGTACACGAAATACCGGCGGATGGGGTATCATGAGGAACGCGTATGACCGACCGCATCGATCTTGATCAGGTCCGCGCGATCATCCGCCTGGCCGAGGAAACCGGCGTCGCCGAACTCGAGGTGGAGACGCCGGCGTTGAAGGTTCGGGTACGCCGGGGTCCCGCCGCGGGCGCGGGGCATCAGACGCCGGATGAGATCACGCGTATCGTCCCCTGGGCCGCAAGCGGCACCCTGCCCGCGACCGCGAGCTCCGCGCCCGCCGCGCCACACGCGTCGGCCGCCGACGACCACCTCGTGCCCATCGTCGCGCCGATGGTGGGGACGTTCTACCGGGCACCCTCCCCGGACGCGCAGCCCTTCATTAAAGAGGGCGATCAGGTGGACGAGGGACAGGTGGTCTGCATCATCGAAGCCATGAAGCTGTTCAACGAGATCCAGGCGGAGGCGCGCGGCCGCGTGGCGCGTGTCCTCGTCGAGAACGCCACCCCGGTCGAATACGGTCAACCGCTCTTCCTGCTGGACAGCGTCGTCCGGAGCTAGACATTGTTCCGCAAGATGCTCATCGCCAATCGCGGGGAGATCGCCATCCGTGTGATCCGAGCCTGTCACGAGCTGGGGATCCGCACGGTGGCGGTCTACTCAGAGGCCGACCGCTCCGCGCTCCACGTAAAGATGGCCGACGAGGCCTTCTGCATCGGGCCCGCGGCGAGCGTCCAATCGTACCTCAACATCCCCAACATCATGAGCACCGCAGAGATGCTCGGCGTCGACGCGATCCACCCAGGCTATGGGTTCCTGGCGGAAAATCCACGCTTCGCGGAGATCGTGACCGACCACAAGATCGCGTTCGTCGGACCGCCGGCCCGGGCGATCGAGGCGATGGGCAACAAGTCGGCCGCCCGGGCGTTCATGCAAAAGGCAGGCGTGCATGTGGTCCCGGGAAGCCAGGGGGTGGTCACGGGGGAGCGGCAGGCCCTCGATGTCGCGCGGGCGACCGGCTACCCGTTGATCATCAAGGCCGCGGCCGGCGGCGGCGGTCGGGGGATGCGTGTCGTGCACACGGCGCAGGATCTGGCCGCAGCCCTGCAGACTGCCCAGCAGGAGTCCGAAGCCGCGTTTGGTGACGGTCAAGTGTACATCGAGAAGTACGTGAGCGAGCCACGCCACATCGAAGTGCAAATCCTGGCCGATCGGTATGGCGGCCTGGTCCACCTGGGGGCGCGGGACTGCTCGATCCAGCGCCGCCACCAGAAGCTACTCGAGGAGTCGCCGCCGCCCCGGCTGCGGGAGCGGACACTCTACGCGATGGCCCGCGTGGCGGTGCGGGCGGCGCAGCTCATCGGCTACGTCAATGCCGGCACGGTCGAGTTCCTGGTGGACGCGCAGGAGAACTACTACTTCATGGAGATGAACACGCGGATCCAGGTGGAGCACCCGGTCACCGAGGCCGTCACCGGATTGGATCTCGTCAAGGAACAGATCCGCGTTGCCGCCGGCGAACGACTCATCGTGACCCAGCGGGACATCGAGTTCCGGGGGCACGCGATCGAGTGCCGGATCAATGCCGAAGACCCGCGCCACGACTTCCGGCCGTCACCAGGTCTCGTCTCGCGATTCCAGCTGCCCGGCGGGCCGGGGGTGCGGGTGGACACCCATTGCTTCTCAGGCTACACGATCCCGCCCTACTACGACTCGCTGGTTGCGAAGGTCATCGCCTGGGGCCGCGACCGCGATGAAGCCATGACCCGCATGCACCGCGCCCTGGCCGAGTTCGAGATCGGCGGCATCCGGACGACCATCCCGTTTCACCTGAAGGTGCTGGACAACGCCTTCTTCCGCCGTGGGGAGGTCTACACCAACTTCGTGCAGCGGCGCATCGACCCGGACCGGCTCTAAGCCCGGCGTGCCGGCCTCCTAGCGGCGTTGCCCGCGCGAGACCCGCAGAGTGAACTGGGCGAAGGTCGTGGGGGGGCGCCCGAGCAGCCAGCCCAACACGCGCGGGTTGCCCCAGAATCCTCCCCATTCGTAGTAGCGGAACATCGCCTGCAGCGTGTCGATCTGATAGTCCCCGAGCCCGGCGGCCCGCGCGTCGTGCGCCCAGTCCTCCGCGGGAACGACCTCGGGCGTGACCTGTCGACCGAGCGCCTCCCCCAAGAGGCGAGCGACATCGTCCTGGTTGAGGACCTCCGGCCCAGCGAGCTCATATGTGGCTCCCTCGTGCCCGCGCTCGGTGAGGACGTGCGCTGCGGCCGCAGCGACGTCTTCCAGGTCCACCAGGCCAAGCCGGGTGCCTGTGCTATAGGGCACATGGTAGATGCCGCGTGTCACGATGGAGTCCCATTCGGCCAGGACGTTCTGCATGTACGACGCCGGCTGCAGGATCACAAACTGCAGCCCGGAGTCGATGAGCATCCGCTCCACCAGCAGTTTCTGCCAGTGGTGCGGCATCGCATCAGTCTGGGGATGGAGCACCGAGTGGAACGCGAATAGACCGACGTTGGCGTGGCGCGCCGCGGTGATCACGGCCTTCCCGATCGCGGCCTCATCGGCTGCCATGTTGGGGCAGATATGGTAGATGGCCCGAGTGCCGGCCGCGGCCCCGATCATGAACTCGGCATCACGGGCGTCACCCACGACGACCTCGCGCGCGCCCATGTCGCGGAGCCGGTGGAATACCTCTTTGCGGCGGACCAGCGCGCGGACCCCTTCCCCTTTCGCAACCAGGGCGCCCACCACGGCCAGCCCGGTCTTGCCGGCGGCGCCGGTCACCAGGATCATGAGCCTGGGCTTCTCCCCGTGGCGTCCGGCTCCTGGTCGCAAAGGAGCGCCCGCGTCGGAGCCGAAGTAAAACCGCGCGCCATCGCACGAGCCAAGGGGGGTCCGTCATGCCTGAACTGGGCTTTAGTTACATCGCCGCCGCGATTTTTGTGGTGTTCTACTTGCTCTACGCGGGTATCAAGGTCGTCCGCGAGTACCAGCGGTTGGTCGTGTTCCGGCTGGGCAAGAGCATCGGGAGGAAGGGCCCCGGGATCGTCTACCTGATTCCAATCGTAGACAAAGCGGTGTGGGTAGACCTGCGCGAGTTGTTCCTGGAGATTCCCTCGCAAACGTGTATCACGCGTGACAACGCGCCGATCAACATCGACTTCCTCATCTACTGGAAAGTGGTCGATCCCGAGCACTCCGTCATCGCGGTCGGCGACTTCGCCGGCGCCGCGCGAGGCATCGCGACGACTACCCTGCGCGCGGTGATTGGCGACATCAGCCTCGATGACGTGCTGGCGCGCCGCGAGCAGATCAACCAGGTGCTGCGGACAAAGATGGACGAGGTCACGGAGCGGTGGGGCGTCAAGGTGACGACGGTCGAAATCCGCGAGATCCTCCCGCCCAAGGACGTGCAGGAGGCCATGACACGGCAGATGTCGGCGGAGCGGACACGGCGCGCGGTCGTGACAGAGGCCGACGGGAAGAAGCAGGCGACCATCACCGTGGCCGAGGGTGACAAGCAGTCCGCGATTCTCCGCGCCGAGGGCGACCGTCAGGCGTCCGTTCTGCGGGCGGAGGGCTTCTCGCTGGCGCTCGACACGATCTTCAAGATTGCGCAAAACGTAGACGGCAAGACGATGGCCCTGCAGTACCTCGACACGCTGAAGGCGCTCGGGGCCGGTCCCGCGACGAAGTTCATCTTTCCGATGGAGTTCTCGCGGCTGCTCGGGCCACTGGGTGACATGGTCGGGAAGGCGTCCGAGCCGGGCAGCGGCACGCGGTAACACCGCCACCGATGCCACCCAGCACCCCCCGGGGCCGGCTCGCCGCCGACGCGGCTATCTCGGCCCTGGCCCTGTTGGCGCTGGGCATCTTCCGACTCGTTGACAGCACGTTGGACGTGCGCATCTACGGCCACGAGCACTTGGCCGCGGCGCGGCGCAGCGGCTGCCATGCGCTCTTTGTCGTCTGGCACGGGAAAGGGCTGATCCCGGTGCTCTTCTTCCAGGGCGCACCGCTGGTGATCTACACCAGCGAGCCGCGCGACGGCACGTTCGGCGGCTTGTCCCGACAGGTTCGCCGCTTCACGCTCGCGGCGCTGCGGCACATGGGCTATCAGGTACTCGACGCGGCCACCTTCGCGAGCGAGTCGCGTGGGGTCATCCGGTTCCTCCAGATGCTGGAGCGCGGCGTGGGCGGCATCATCGCCGCCGACGGCCCGGCCGGGCCGAACTACCGGGCGAAGCCCGGTGCCGCGTTCGTGGCGAAGCGTGCCGGCGTCGGGCTCATCCCGGTCGGCGCGGCCATGGAGCACAGCCTGGTGCTGGACTCCTGGGATCGGTTTGAGATCCCGCGGCCATTTTCCAGGGCCGTCCTCGCCATCGGCGAGATGATGGCCGTGCCTGAGAACGCCAGCGAGGACGCCCTGGTTGCCCTCTCCGCTCGTCTTGAGGCCTCACTCAACGACCTGACAGCGCGGGCCGAGATCGAGGTACTGGCGAGCCAGACTCTCACCCGCGCCTCGACCCTATCTTAATCCTCCGCGAACGCGAATAGGAACTGCGCCACCGACCGTTCGAACTGGCGCATGCCGGCGACCGTCGCGTACTCGTTGGGACTATGCGGCCGCCCGCCGTGGCCGAGGCCGCCCATCACGAACGGCTGGCCCAGCACCTGCCGGAACAGGTAGAACGGCGCCGAGCCGGCCAGGTGGGGCCAGATCTCCGGCTCGTGGCCCATGCCGCGCAGGGTACGGATCAGCGCCTGCACGGCCGGCTCCTTGACGCTCGTCTTGGCGGGCGGGTACCCCTCGTGAAAGTGCACGTGAATGTCGTCGCGGCCGATCTTCTTGAGGTGCGCGCGGATGCGCTCGCGGACACGCTCGGGCGTCATGTTTGGCACCATGCGGACGTCCATCTTGACATGGACCTCGTGCGGCAGCAGGGTCTTCATGCCAGACCCGGTGTAGCCGCCCCAAATGCCGTCGATGTTGAGGGTGGGATCGTACAGATAGCGGCGCAGCAGGTCCGCGCCCTTAGCATCGTACTTGAACCGCCCCGCGTCCCACTTCCAGAGCTCGCTGTCGAAATCCACCGTCTGCGCCAGCCGCGTGAGCAGCTCCTCATCCTCGGCGCTCGGCGGCACGACGTCGTCATAGAATCCGTCGATCTTGATCTGCTCGGCGCCGTCGCTCATGGTAGTCAACGCCTGGAGCAGCCGCCAGGCGGGATTGCCGACCCACACGGCGTTGCTGCCGTGAACACCCCGGGTGCGCGGTCCGCCCCAAGCGCCGCCACGACAGGTCACTTCGAAGTACTGGATGCCTTTCACGCCGAGCCACAGCATCGGCTTGCCGCTGCGATCCTGGCAATAGAAGGCGAAGTAGGTGGCATCGGCGCCGAGCCGCGAGCGATAGGCTTCAATAAACTGGGGCAGGTGACGACTACCGAGCTCTTCCTCTCCCTCCACGACAAACTTGACGTTGACCGGCAGCCGCCCGCGCACGGCCTTGATGCTCTCCAGCACGTTGAACTGCCCGGCCAGCGGCCCTTTCGTGTTGTACACGCCACGCGCGACGACGCTGGGCCCGACGTCGGGCAGGTCCACCACGTCACCGGCAAACGGCGGGACCATCCAGTCCTCCCCCTCGACGGGCTGGACATCGTACATCCCATACAGCAGCAGCGTCTTGGGTGCGCCCACGTGGATCTCGCCATGGACCACCGGCCACCCGGGGGTCGGCACGATCTGCGCCGTCCCGCCGAGGCGGCGAATGCTGTCGCGCACCATCTCGGCCGTCTCGACCATGCCGGTGCCTTCGCCACTGATGCTGGGCTGGCGTACGTAGGCGCGCACCCGGTCGAGATGCGCGTCAAAGTGCGCATCGAGGTGCGCCAAGACGTCGTCCATCGCAGGACCTCCTTGTGGACTGCGCTGGCGTCAAAAGTGCCCGAACAGCCACAACGTCGCCACGGCGAGCAGCGCCAGGCCCCCGAGAATCAGGACGGGATATAAGAGGAAGAGCAGCGGGCTGGACGCCTTCCAGGTGACGAGCACGGTGGCCACCACCAAAACCAGGGCGGCCGCCAGGCCCCAGCCGACCGTACGCGAGCGCAGGGGGCGCGCCGACACTACCGCGGCCCAGGTGTAGGGCCGGCATTGGCGCGCAGCTCGGCGATGGTCTCCTCGTACGCCTCAATGATGCGCGCCTGGCGCTGAAAGCGCGTGGCCAGGTAGCCCGCGTAGAGGGCCACACCCCAGAAGGCCAGGATCTTCACACCCTCGATCGTCTGATCCCCGCCGACCGGGTGCGCAAGCAGCACGGCGACATAGGCGACGTTGAAGACCAATGCCACAAAAACGGCCATACCGATGCCGTATCGAATGCTGTTGCTGACCAGGATGATAAAGTACACATAGTAGAAAGGACTGCCGCTGCCACCCGAGTAGCCGACCAGGATGGTCGTCAGCACCAAGTCCATGCCGGTCGTCACGTACCGGAGGTAGCGTGGCGCGCCGTGACGCAGCACGGCGCCAAACCCCAAGTTTGCCAGCGCCACGCTGGCTGTCAACCCGAGGATGACGGCCCAGGGTGTTGTGATCGCCTCGTGCCGGCGCAGGTAGGCCGCACCCACGAACAGCACCACCGTCACGATCCAACGGATCGTGACTTTGCTGCGCTCGATGTCGCGTTCGTCATGCATGAGTGGCGATGAGATGCTCGTGCAGGAACCGTCGGACCTCGGCAAACAGCAGCCCGCGGTCGCGGTCGAGCGTCACCAGATGACCGGAGTGCGGCAGCCAGACCAGGCGCCGGGCCGCCGATCCCACACGCCCGTAGATGAGATCCGCGCTGTCCGAGGGGACCGCCCAGTCCCACCGGCCCTGGGCGATCAGCACCGGCGCCCGTACCTGCGGCAGTGCCTCGCGGGTCTGGTCAAACAGGCTCGACAGGTCGCCCATGACCCCCAGCGGGATGCGCGGGTACGAAGCGCGGTACGCACGCACCTCGGGCGATCGCGGCCCGACGCGCATCATGACCGGAGCGTACGGCATGACCGGCCGCGCAGCCTTGGCCAGTCGGTGCACCAGCGGGCGAAGCCGGATCGGCGTGGCCATCGCGATGACGGCGGCCGGGGCCTCAGTCGCCGCTAGCAGCAGCGCGATGGCACCGCCCATCGAGAGGCCGCCGACCGCGACGGCGCGGCACTGAGCCTGCAACGTCAGGTAGGCCTGGCGCGCCGAGCGCACCCAGTCCACCCAGGACGTCTCCGCCAGGTCCTCCGGCGTGGTCCCGTGCCCGGCCAGGCGTGCCACGTGAACGGTGAACCCGTCCTGGGCGAGCGCCTCGGCCATAGGGACCATCTCGAGTGGGGAACCGGTGAAACCGTGCAGGAGGAGACAACCGAGATCGCCTCCGCCGAGATGGACTTCGTCGACCACGGCCCGGGTGGTCACGGAGCCGGGCCTAGATGATCACCTGGTGGGACTGCGGATCGAAGAGGTGCATCCTGCGCATGTTGAGCACGACCTCGGCCGTCTGGCCCATCTTCGCCTGGCTGTGGGCATCGACACGGGCCACGATCGAGTGCGACCCGCTGCTCAGATAGAGGATGACATCCGATCCCAGCGGCTCGTGCACGTCCACGGTCGCGCGCAGCGCCCACGCCGGCTGTACGTCGCGGGCGAAGGCGCGGTCCTGAATGTCCTCCGGGCGGATGCCAAAGACGACCCTCTTGCCCACCCAGTCCCTCGCATAGGTGGCGATGTCGGCCGGCACTTCCATCGCGAACGAGTCGGCGTCCACGACGGTGGCCCCATTTCGCTGCTTCAGCGTGGCCTCGACGAAGTTCATGGCCGGGCTGCCGATGAACCCGGCCACGAACAGGTTCGCGGGTTTCTCGTAGAGATTCAGCGGCGAGTCTACCTGCTGGACCAGGCCGTCGCGCATGACGACAATCCGGTCGCCCATCGTCATCGCCTCGACCTGGTCGTGGGTCACGTAGATGGTCGTGGTCTGCAGCCGGGCCTGAAGCTTCTTGATCTCGGCCCGCGTCTGGACGCGGAGCTTCGCGTCGAGGTTGGACAGCGGCTCATCCATGAGGAAGACCTGCGGCTCGCGCACGATCGCACGGCCCAGAGCCACACGCTGGCGCTGACCGCCGGACAGCTGCTTCGGCTTGCGCCCAAGGAGTTGCTCGATGCCCAACAACCCCGCCGCTTCTTTCACGCGGCGGTCGATCTCGGGGCGCGGGTACTTCCGCAGCCGCAGCCCGAACGCCATGTTGTCAAAGACCGACATGTGCGGATAGAGCGCGTAGTTCTGGAAGACCATGGCGATGTCGCGATCCTTGGGCGCGACATCGTTGACGCGGCGATCCCCGATGTAGATGCTCCCGGAGGTCGCCTCCTCCAGTCCCGCGACCAGCCGGAGGGCCGTGGTCTTGCCGCAGCCCGAGGGTCCTACCAGCACTGTGAACTGCTGGTCTGGGATCTCGAGCGAAACGTTGTTAACCGCGGTGACGGTGCCGAACTTCTTGGTGACGCCCTCCAGGAACACGCGTGCCATGCTCGGTCCTCCGATGACGAACGCGTAGTCAGAGGGTTCCGCGTGGCGGGGGGCCTTCCTGCATCCGTGTCTTCACCGCCGTGATCACGTCCACGGGCGCGGGATCCACGCCTCTGAGCAACGCGAGGTACACACTCACGTAGTCACCGAGCTGGATCAACGACAACAGGCGGGCCAGACGGCCGATCCCTTGTGCCCAGACTTCCTCAATTCCCCGCGCTCGAGCGAAGGCCAACTCGCGCGTGGCCGCGATCTGCCCTTGGGCGCCGGGGCCGTCTTCCGGGTCGCGCAGAAGCACAACAAAGCGGCCGCTGGCCGCGGGCGTGTCACCCGCCCACCCGACGATCTCGTTATGGGTCAGCTCGGGGAACACATCCCATGCCGCGAGCCGCTTGGCGTTCTCATTACACTGCGTCTTCCAGCGCGCGGCCGCCGGCGCGGTCAGGCTCGAGGCGGCGTAGATGACCGGCATGGCATCACCGATGCGCAGCGCGAGCTGCTTGGCGGGGTTGTGCGCCGCGGGGACCGCCGGCCCCCGACGGCCGGCCAGGTCTTCGAGCAGACCCGCCGCCTCCCGCACTCCCTCCTCGTCTGGACCAGCGAGGCCGGCGGCAGACATCACGCGCAGCATCGCTGCCAGGGTGTACGGGAGCGCAGCCCGCGGCGGCATGGCCGCGGGCACGCCGACCAACCGCACCTGAGCCGCGCGGGCCCGCTCGGCCAGCGCGCCACCGGATGTGATCGCCACAATCGTTGCGCCGGCAGCGCGCGCCGCATCGAACATGGCAAGCGTCTCAGCCGTGTGGCCCGAATAGGAACAGGCGCACACCAGCGTCTGCGGACCCACAAACGCGGGCAGGCGGTCGTCCTTCACCGAGACGACCGGCACCGCAGCAACCGGCGCGAGCAGCACGCGCAGCACGTCCCCACCGATCCCGGACCCACCGACGCCGGCGGCCACGACAACCGCCGGACGTGGCCGCACCGGGCTGAGGATGGCCGCGGCCGACCAGCCGTCAAGGAGCATTGCACCAAAGCGGCTGACCAGTCTCAGCACGTTGGTGCGGTCGATGCGTGCGGTCGCTGCGGGGTCGTCGAGCACCATCGACCGACGATTTCGGGCGCGGGCAGGTGATTCCTGTTCACCGCGAACTGTACCTGAACCAGTGGCGATCCAACATGCTTCCGGACGCGGGCTCTCCGGCGCCGAAGTGCGGCGTCTGTTCTTGCTCCGCCGGCGGCTCCGCGACGAGCTTGTCGGCCTGCCGCGCGCGCGCCAGCGTGAGGTCCTGCTCGCGCTCGCACGAGCGCGCCAGCTCCGCCTCCAGGGTGCGGCCACAGGGCCTGCGCCGCCCGAGATGACCCCGGCTGAACTGCGCCGCGAGATCAAGTGGCGCATCGAGGCCGCGGATATGACGGAACTCGAGGCCGGTGTCCGGGTGCTCGACCGCGCGCGGCGTGCGGCCGACGTACGCGCGCGCCGCGAGCCCCGACCTTCTGGTTAGGAGTCCGCTCATCGGCACGCTCAGGCGCGTCCTGGTCACCGGCGGCGCAGGGTTCATCGGGTCGCATATCGTCGACGCCCACCTCGACCGCGGCGATGAGGTCGCCGTGGTTGACTCGCTTGCCGGTGGGCGGCGGGCGTTTGTCTCGCCGCGTGCCCGATTGTACGAGATGGACGTCCGCAACGCCGCGCTGCGTGCCGTCTTCGACCGAGAGCGGCCGCAGTTGGTGAACCATCATGCCGCCCAAGTTTCTGTGAGCGCGTCGGTAAGCAATCCGTCGCTTGACGCCGATGTGAACATCATGGGCACGCTCTGTCTCCTGCAGCTGTGTGTGGAGTTTGGCGTCGAGCACCTGGTGTTCGCGTCCACCGGCGGTGCGCTCTACGGTGAGCCCGATCATCTGCCTGCGGATGAGCGGAGCCCGACCGCCCCGCTGAGCCCCTACGGGGCTTCGAAGCTCGCCGCGGAGGGCTACATCGATCTGTATGGCCGGCTCCACGGCCTCCGCGCGGGCCGTCTGCGCTACGCGAACGTGTACGGCCCCCGCCAGGATCCCCATGGGGAGGCGGGCGTCGTCGCGATCTTTGCCCGCGCGCTTCTCGACGGCCGGCAGCCGGTCATCTTCGGCGACGGCGAGCAGACGCGTGATTTCGTGTTCGTGGACGACGTCGTGCGTGCGAACCTCAGGGCCGCGGATCAGCGATTCCTGGGCGCGGTCAACATCGGCACTGGACAGGCGACGACAGTCACCACCGTCTACCGGGCGCTGGCTCGGGCCGCGGGGGTCGCGGGGCCGGCGGCCTATGGCCCGCCGCGCGCCGGCGACGTCCGGCACATCACACTCGACGCCTCCGCGGCGCGATCGAGCCTGGGGTGGAGTGCAGAAGTCGCGCTGGACGCGGGGCTCACGAAGACACTCGACTGGTTCCGCAGCCAGCCGCACTAGCATTGCAGGATTTCACCGGGCCCGAGGCCAAGTGAGGCCGAGGCGTCATGGCCCCACCCCGCGGTCACTTCCTCCTGATTCTCCACTCGCACCTGCCCTTCGTCCTCGGGCATGGGCGATGGCCACACGGCAGCGACTGGCTCTCGGAAGTCACGATCGGATGCTACCTGCCGCTCCTCCAGCACCTCGAACAGTTGAGCACGGAGGGCCGGCGCGCGCCGGTCACGATGAACGTGTCCCCGGTGTTGTGCGAGCAGCTCTCGCATCCGTCGTACCGCGCTGAGATCGAGGGCTTTTTGCAGCAGCGCCTCGAGTCGGTCGAGGAGAATCGCGCGCACTTTGAGCGTACCGGCCAGCTGGAGCTGGCCGCGCTGACCGGCTTCTGGAAGGACACCTACCAGGGGGTCCTCGCGCGCTTCCACGCGATCGACGGTGACGTACTGGGAACGATCCGCCGCCTGGCGGACGCGGGCACCATCGAGCTCATCACGTCCGCCGCCACCCATGGGTACTTGCCCCTGCTGGCACGCGAGGAGTCGATCGATCTACAGCTGCGCCTGGGCAAGGCCACGCACGTCCGGCACTTCGGTGCGGCGCCGCGCGGCGTCTGGCTGCCGGAGTGCGGGTACCGGCCGCGTTATGAGTGGACCCCACCCGCCGGGCCGCTCCGCGGGAAGGTCAGGCGGCGGCGGCGGGGCCTCGAGGAGTTCCTGGCCGCCCACGACCTGAGGTTCTTTGTCACCGACGCGCACTTGCTGCGTGGGGGCGAGCCCCTCTCCGCGTACCGGGACTACTACCCGGCGCTGCGCGTCGTGGGCGCCGGTGCGGAACACCCGACCTACCGGCGCGATCGGACCCCCTACGGGCCCTACGCAGTGGCGTCGCGGGGCGGGACGGGTGAGGCGATCGCCTTTACACGCGATCCTCAGACGACGCTGCAGGTGTGGAGCCGGGAGGTCGGCTATCCGGGCGACGGCGCCTATCTTGAATTTCACAAGAAGCACTTCCCCGGCGGCATCCGCTACTGGCGGGTCACCGATCCCAAGAGCGACCTGGGCGCGAAACTTATCTACGATCCCGCGGCGGCGAGCGATGGTGTACGCCACCACGCCGCCCACTTCACACACCTGGTCGCCGGCGTCCTGGACGGCGAGGCCCAGCGTCTGCGGCGGCCTGCAGTGACCTGCAATCCCTACGACACGGAACTGTTCGGCCACTGGTGGTTCGAAGGGCCGGGGTTCCTGCGCGAACTGCTCGCGCGCCTGCCCGACGCCGGCGTGGTCGTCGAAACGATGGGGCGCTACCTCGATCAGCACCCGGCAGGCGAAACCATCACCCTGCTGGAGGGATCCTGGGGAGAGGGCGGCGACCACCGCGTCTGGCTCAACCGCGACACCGAGTGGACCTGGGAGATGGCCTACGCGGCCGAAGAAGAGTTCTGGACGCTGGCCGCGGGCGTGCCGTGGCAGGATCGCCCGATCCTGCGGCGCCTGCTGGCGCAGCTGGCGCGGGAGCTGCTACTCCTGCAGGCGTCGGACTGGCCGTTCCTCATCACGACGGGGGCCGCGCGCAACTACGCCGAGGGTCGGTTTGCCGAGCACTACGCCCACTTCACCCGGCTCGGCCATCTGTTTCGCCGCGCCGCCGAGGGACAGCCGGTCGCAGCCGACGATGACGCGTTCCTCGCGGCGCGCGAGACACAGGACTTCCTGTTCCCGGATGTGCTCGACCACGTCCTTGCCGCGCGCGAGGTGCGCACGGTCTGATGGCCCGGACACGACCGCTGCGGCTCCGGATCCTCGGGTTCATCTTGGCGGGCGGTCGCGGCGAACGCCTCCAGCCGCTCACCCGAGAGCGGGGCAAACCCGCGGTGCCATTCGGCGGCAAGTATCGGATCGTGGACTTCGTCCTGTCCAATTTCGTCAACTCCGGGATCCATGCGGTCTACGCGCTTGTCCAGTACAAGGCGCAATGGCTGATCGAACACTTGAGGATGGGCTGGCGGTTTGGCGGCCTGCCCGACCACTTCGTGATCGCGGTCCCACCACAGATGCGCTGGGGTGAGTCGTGGTACCGGGGCACGGCGGACGCCGTCTATCAAAACCTGAACCTGCTGCGAGACTTCAACCCTGACATCGTCATGATCTTCGGCGCGGACCATATCTATAGAATGGATATCAACCAGATGCTGACGGCGCACCTGGAGCGCGATGCCCAGGCAACGGTGGCGGCCCTGCCGGTGCCCATGGAGCAGGCGTCGAACTTTGGGATCATCGAGACAGACGCCAGCGACCGGATCGTCGGCTTCGAGGAGAAACCTGCCTCACCGCGCGCCATGCCAGGGGATTCAACGCGTGCGTTGTCGTCGATGGGAAACTATATCTTTGACCGCGATCTGCTCGTGGACACACTGATCGAGGACGCGCGGCGCAGCACCGACCACGACTTCGGCCGCACGATCATCCCCGAGTTGTACCCGTACGCCAGGGTCTTTGCCTACGACTTTCTCGCCAACGCGGTCCCGGGGACCAAGACGCACGAGGAGCACGGGTACTGGCGGGACGTGGGCTCCGTGGCCGCGTACTGGCAGGCGCACATGGACCTGCTGGGTCCCACGCCGGTTTTCGACCTCGACAATCCACAGTGGCCGATCCTGACCGCCGCGTTCGGGGGACCGGCGGCGCACGTGATCGGCGGCGAGGTCACGGACTCCCTGGTCGGCGAAGGCAGCCGGATCGAGGGTGCGACCGTCCGTCGGTCGATTCTGGGCCGGGGCGTGAAGGTTGGCCGCGGGGCGGTGGTCGAGGAATCCATCATGATGGACCATACGATGGTCGGCACCGACGCTCACCTGCGCCGGGTCATCGCCGATCGCTACAACATCATCGAAAACGGCGCCACCATTGGAACGGACCCGCTACGCGATGCGCAGCGGTATCATCTCGATCCGTCCGGCATCGTCCTGCTGCCCCGGGGGCAGACCCGCTACACGGCGTGAGCGCCCTGTTCTGCATCCACGGGCACTTCTACCAGCCGGACCGCAAGCACCCGTGGCTCGAGGTCGTCGAGGTGGAGGACTCGGCGGCGCCGGCGCACGACTGGAACACGCGGATCAACACCGAGTGCTACGCGCCCAACGCCGCCGCGCGCATCCTGGACGCCGCCGGGCGCATCGATCACATCGTCAACAACTACGAGGCCATCTCCTTCAACATCGGGCCGACGCTGGCGGACTGGCTCGAGGACCACGCCCCGGACGTCTGGGCCCAGATCCTGCGCGCGGACCGCGACAGCCTGGCCGCGCGGGGCTGTGGCAACGCCATCGCCCAGCCGTACAACCACGTCATCATGCCCCTCGCCGGTCGCGGTGACAAGATGACGCAGGTCCGGTGGGGCATCGCAGACTTCACCCGCCGCTTTGGCCGGCCGCCCCAGGGCATGTGGCTGCCTGAGACCGCGGTGGACCGTGAGACGCTGGCGGTGCTCGCCGAGTGTGGTATCGAGTTCACCGTCCTCTCGCCCCATCAAGCGGCACGGGTCCGCGCGTTGCCCGCGGGCGAGTGGGTGGACGTGGGACCGGAGGTCCTGGATATCACCCGGGCTTACCTGTGTCGTCCCGCGCCAGGCCTGCAGATCGCCCTCTTCTTCTACGACCGAGCCGTGGCGCGGGAGATTGCCTTCGGACCCTTGCTGGAGAGCGGCGAAGACTTCGCCGGGCGGCTGCAGTCTGTGCGGCCCGACGCGGAGTGGGCGGACGACCGCGTGGTCCACGTGGCCAACGACGGCGAGACCTACGGGCACCATCACCGGTTCGGCGAGATGGCGCTGGCATATGCCATCCGCGTGCTGGAGCAGCGCGACGGAGTGGAGTTCACGAACTATGCCGCGTTCCTGCTCGACCACCCGCCGACGCACGAGGTAGAGATCTGGGACCGGACGTCGTGGTCGTGTCCGCACGGCGTCGAGCGCTGGCGCAGCGACTGCGGGTGCCGGACACGGGCCGACTGGCACCAGCGCTGGCGGGCGCCCCTGCGTGAGGCGCTCGACTGGTTGAAGCGCGAGGCGGATGTCCTGTTCGAGGATGCCGGGGAACAAGTCTTTCACGATCCGTGGGCGGCCCGCGACGCGTACGTGGCGGTCGTGCTCGATCGCGGCGAAGGGAGCGTGCAGCGGTTCCTGAGCGCGCAGGCCCTGCGCCCCACCGACCCCCGGGACCGGGTGACGGGGCTGCGCCTGCTCGAGATGCAGCATCATGCCATGCTGATGTTTACCTCTGACGGGTGGTTCTTCGATGAGCTCTCGCGGGTCGAACCGGTCCAGCTTCTGCGCAACGCGGCTCGCGTGCTCCAGATCGCCGCGGGGTTCGGTCGCCGGCTGGAGGCCGAGTTTCTGCAGCGCCTGCGCCCCGCGGAGAGCAACCTGCCGGAGTATCGCGACGGGGTCGCGGTCTACGACCGCCTGGTGCGGCCGGCCGTGGTTGATACCCGGCGTGTCGTAGCCCACTACGCGATTACGTCGCTCTTCCGCACCTATCCTGACGACGCCACGCTGTACGCCTTTCGCGTGCACCGCCAGCACACGAGGCGCCAGAGCCGCGGGGCCCACGTGCTGCAGGCGGGCCGTCTCGAGGTGACCGCCGCGGCGACCGGCGAGGCCGCGGCCGTGTGGTACGCCGTCCTCCACGTGGGCGGCACGGAGGTCCACTGTAGTGTGGGCGGCGAAGGCGACGAAACGGTCGCGCCCGGCGTGGAGGCGCTCCTCGCCGTCTTCGAAGGCGGCACGGTGACGGAGACGATTCGGAAGATGGACGAGGTCTTCGGCCGCGCGTTCTACACGCTACGCGATCTGTTCACCGACGAGCGCCGTGAAGTGCTCGCGCGCCTTTCAGAGGAAACGCTGGAGCACTTGGAAGCCTCGTACCGCCGCGTGTACGCCGACAGCCGTGGGCTGATGGAGGCGGTGCGCGACGCGGAGGTACCCGTCCCACGCGAGTTCACGCTGGCCGCCGAATTCGTCCTGATGACAGACCTGCGCCGCGTGCTGGCGGCGACTGGACCGCTGAGCGTGACCGCGTGGGATCTGGTCGCCGAGGCCGCGGCCTGGGGCATGCAGCTTCCGGTGGAGGTCATCGAGTCGCTGGTCCGCGTGCGCCTGGAGCGCCATCTCCGCGCAGCGGACAGCCTGTTGATGCTCGAGAACCTGGTCGAGGCCCAGCGTGCCCTGGACTTCGCTCGCGACGCGGGCATCACGCTCAACCTGTGGGAGGCCCAGAATCTCTTCCAGGTGCGGTTGGCGTCGCGCCTGGCCGACTCGCCGGCCGACCTACGGGCCGCGCTCGAGGCGCTGGCAGATCGGCTGCACTTCAGCGTGGAGGCCCTCAAGCGCGAGTCTGCGGGGAGGCGCTGATGCGGACGGTCTTTGGCGCCTCCGGCGCGCTGGCGTACGCTGCGCTCACAGGCCTGACGCTCGTGTGGCTTGTGCGCCGCCCATGAGGACTAATATTGATATACTTCGATATAATGTGGTACCCTGAAGTTATGAAGGCCGTTGAGCGCGTCCGTGAGGCCTGCTGCCCTCGATGCGGCCACACCTCCCACGCCGAGGCCCTTGACCATGAGGCGGTGGAGGCCGGCGGCACCTTGCTGGCCGCCCTGGGTGACCCTATCAGGTTGGGAATCATCGAGTTGCTATCGAAGCATGATAGGCTGTGCGTCTGCGACATCGTGGAGGCGTTCCCGGTGGAACAGCCCACCGTGTCACATCACCTCCGCGTGCTGCGCGAGGCGGACCTCGTGGATGTGGTTCGCCAGGGACACTGGGCGTACTACGGGCTGCGACGGGATGTGCTGAAACGCGCCGCGGCGCACCTGGTGAACCTCCTATGAATAGAGAAACATCGATGAACCAGGGCGCGGTGGGCGCACCGGCGGCGATCGTCCAGCGGCAGGTCTTGACGATTGCCGGCGCCCAACCGACCGACCTCGACGAGGTCCTCATGCTCCTCGCCGCCTCGGGGCTGGGCGGCGACGGCGTCGCCGAGCACATCGCCGACTTCCTCCTGGCGCGGGAGGGCAGGCGCCTGATTGGGGCCGCGGCGCTCGAGGACTACGGCGTGGCTGGACTGCTTCGGTCAGTGGCCGTGGCCGCGAATCGGCGCGGCTGGGGGCTCGGCCGCTACCTCGCCCGTGCCCTCATTGAGCACGCGCGACAGCGCGGACAGGTAGCCGTGTATCTCCTCACGGACACCGCGGAAGCCTACTTCAAACGGTTTGGATTCCGCCCTGTCGAGCGGTCCCTGGTTCAGCCCGCCGTGCTGGCGTCGGTGCAGTTCAGCGGGGCGGCGTGCAGCACGTCCGTCGTGATGGTGCTGGAGTTCGCGGAACGTCAGATGATCAGGGGGACATAGCGATGGCAGGACAGATGATGCACGACGCCGAGAGGGAGCAGGCGATTCGCACTGCGGTGCGCGACCGCTATGCCCGCGCGGCGGTGGCAGGAACCGGATGTTGTGGAGACGCGTCGAGCGGCGCGGGGGACGCCGCGGTTGAGACCGCGGGAGCCTCGTGCTGTGGGAGCGCGCCGCTCGTGTTCATGAGCGGCCAGCCCATCCCAAGCGACATCGCCGATGCCTCTCTCGGCTGCGGCGCACCGATCGACGCGGCCGCGATCCGGCCGGGCGAAACCGTCGTCGATCTGGGCAGCGGGGCCGGCCTGGACGTCTTCCAGGCTGCGGACCGGGTAGGTCCGCTCGGCCGTGCAATCGGGGTAGATATGACACCAGAGATGATTGCGAAGGCTCGTGCCAACGCTACCCGCCTCGGCGTCGCCAACGCCGAGTTCCGCCTCGGTGAGATCGAGCACCTGCCGGTGCCGGACGCATCCGCCGACGTCATCATCAGCAACTGCGTCATCAACCTGTTGCCCGACAAGCGTGCCGCGTTCGACGAGGCGTTCCGGGTGCTGAAACCCGGTGGGCGGCTCGTGGTGTCCGACATCGTCAGCGCCGGGCCCCTGCCGGATGAGCTGAAGACGCCGGAGCGGTGGACCGCGTGTCTCGGTGGCGCGATCCCCCACGAAGAGTACATTGGTGCGGTCGCGGCCGCGGGGTTTGCGCATGTGGAGCTGGTCTCGAAGCGGGACTACGAAGCCGGCCGGTTGTTCAGCGCAACGGTCCGCGCGGTGAAGCCCCCGGCCTCGTGACGCGCGCACTCGCGCGGTTGGCGGCGCTGCTCCTGGCGTCGCTCGTCGCTCTCTCCCTCCCCCTCTCCGTCCACGCGCAGGGCGATCTCGACAGCCTGGTGCGTCAGGTGCGCGCATCCGGCTGCCGGGGGGCATTGGACGTGCTGACGGCCCCGGTCCTCGTCAGCGATCTCGACGTCCTCCGAGCGTCCTATCTGGCAGGCTGGTGCCTGACGCAGCTGGGCCGGCACGGCACCGCGGCAGCCGCCTTCCGTTCGGCCTCCGCACATCCAACCCTGCGGACGTATGCGCAGATCGGTGAAGCCATCGCGCTCGTGAAGGTCGGTGCCGCCGACATGGCCGCCGCCAACCTCCGCGCGACGGCCGCGCGCGTGCAGGGCCGCCTCCGGGGCCGGGTGCTGGCAGCGCTCGGCGAAGCGGAACTGGTCCAGGGGCGGCGCGCCGAGGCGGTTGCCGTGTTCGAAGCGGCGGCGGAACTCCGCCAGGATGATCTGACCGTGTGGCGCCGCCTCAACGAGGTCGCAACCGCGGCCGGGCGGACATCGGTTGCCCAGCGGGCCACCGCGCACCTGCGCCTCGATCGAGCGCGCCGCATGGCCGCCGAGGGCTTGTGGGCCGAGGCCGCAGCCGAGCTGCGCACCGTGACCGCTGTGCTCTCCTCAGGACCGGCCGCGGGTGAATCCTGGCGTCTCCTCGGCGAAGTGCTGCTCCGCACCCGTACGGGCGGTGCGGGTGCGGCGTTCAGTCGCGCCGCATCACTCGGGTGGACTGCGCCGGGGGCCGCCCCGGGTCGGGTCCACCTGGCCGCCGGGCTCCGCGCTGAGCGCGCCGGGCGGAGTGCCGATGCGTCGGCGCGGTACCACCGCGCGATCGCGGTCGCGCCTGAGTCCATTGAGGCTGCCGAGGCCCGCTGGCGCCTCGGATGGATCGCGCTGCAGGGGAACCGCCATGCGGAAGCGGAGACGCGATTCCGTGAAGCGGGGCCGGCCGCGGATACCGCGCTCTTCCGCGGCGAAGCCGCCAGGGCCTGGTACTGGGTCGCGAAGACAATGGAAGCACGGGGACGCTCCAGCGAGGAAGTCCTGAAGATGGTCGCCGAGCGATACCCGTTTGCGTACTACGGCGCCCGCGCGCGGGAGCGACTTCGTCTGCCCGCTCCGACGATCCCGGTCGTCGATGATGCGCCGTTGTCGCGTGACGTCGCGGCACCGGCGCACGAAGAACTCGCCGCGCTTGGTCTGTACGGCGATGCAGCCGCAGTGGCCGAAGATGTCCTGGCGGAGGAGGCCAAGCGCGACCTGCAGGTGGTGCGGTTCCTAGCAGAGGCGCACAGCCATCTCGGCAACGTCTGGCAGTCAGTCCGGTATGCGGAGGAAGCGCTGCGTGGCGGGCTGCGCGACGTCGAGATGTGGCGTCTGGCGTATCCTAAGGCGTTCTGGCCCGACGTGACGGCCGCGGCGCAGCGGGTCAACATCGATCCGCTGCTCCTGCTGGCGCTGGTGCGCGAGGAGAGCCGCTACGACCCCGCGGTCGTGTCGCCGGCGCGGGCGGTGGGGCTCGCGCAGTTGCTGCCGTCAACGGCACGGGCCATGACGAGTGATCGTTCGATGAGCATGCAGCGGCTCAAGGACCCCGCGATCAACCTGACGCTAGGCGCGCGCTACGTGCGGCTGCAGCTCGACCGCTTCGGCGGTGACGTACGGCTGGCGCTGGCCGCCTACAATGCCGGGCCGGGATCGGCGCGGCGGTGGACCAGTCTTGCCGGTGATCCGGACTATCTGGTTGAGCGGATCACGATCTTTGAAACGCGGGAGTATGTCAAACGGGTGGTCGGCTCATACGGAGTCTACCGCCTGGTGTGGTGAGCACCGCCCCGCTTCAGCGCGGCGTGGTGTGAACGGCGAGCGCGATCAAGCCCTCCCACACCGCCGCCGGATCCAGCCGGAGCGGCCAGCCGAAGCACAGCGAGACGCCCTGAAAGGTCCGCTCGAACCCGGCCTCTGACGCGGACACCACCTCGATCGGCGCAAACGACAGCAGAGACGACGGCACCGTTGCGCGCACGGCGAGTCCCCACCCTGGGTCTCGCACCGCGACCTCGTCCACGGCCTCCACGCGACCGCGGCTGCCTGCGCGGTGCGACGTTGCTGCGGTAACGATCTGCACGTCAGGGGTCGAAACCCCCCAGTTCGTTTCAACCGCAAAGTGGGCGGCGATCGGGCGGTCGGCCGTATTGGTGATGCGGTAGGTGACATCGAGAGCCGCGCGGCCCGGCTGAATCGTGAGGGTCTTTTCGAGGCGAATCGGAGCGGCCGCGCCGTCGACCCACACGCTCCCGTCACGAACCAGCCGAACCGCCACCTGTGATGCCGCCCGCCGGATCGTCACGCCGAATGGCGCACTGACAAAATCGCCGCGCTCCTGCGCGTCCCCACCGGCCACCGCGGTGGGATCGGCGCCCGCGTCCAGGAAATGATCGTGAAGACTCGAGCGCCGATACCAATCGGTAGCCAGATGCCGCTCCAGGCCCGACTCTTTCACCCGAACCCGCGTGGTGTGAATGGTCTCGACCTCGTCCGGCCGCACCAGTGTGACCTCGCCGCGCGCCGCCGCCTTCCGGAGGGTCTCGTGGTAGCCTTCGGCGCGGCGTGTCATGACGTTGATCAGATTAACGCCGGCCGCGCGCACATCCCACGCGACGATGGTGCCACCATCACCCGGGTCAATTGAGAGCACCTGCGTGTCACTGCTCATCAGCACTTCTGGACGCCCGTCCGCGTCCAGGTCCCGCGTCTCGGCCTCCACCCAGCGCCTGCCGTGCCCCTCGCGGCGACTGGCGTCGGCGATCCGCTCAGCCTGAATCAGGTGGGCGTAGTTGGCGGCCCGGATATGGCCGAGATAGATGCCGCCGAAGACCCCATGCCAGTAGGGACAGTTGCACTGCCCCTGCCACAGGTGATCAAGGGCCTCATCGCGCCGCGTGCCCGACCGCATCCGCCAGGCCTTGCGGCTGACCCGAAGCATCATCTTGTGCAGCGTGTTGATCTCCGGATATTTGACCAGGAAGTGGCGCCAGTAGCCGCCGTGTAAGAACGGCAGGATCTCCGCGCGGCCCTGGGCCTCCAACTCGTGCTTGATCGCCGGCAGCCGCGCGGCCGCGGGCGCGGGCAAGGCCCATTCAGTCATCTCGTCATACGACGCGGTGGGAAGATAAATGCGCCCTCGGGCCGGCTGTCGCCGGATCCACTCGCCCGGTGGCGCGACGGTCAACCAATCACGCGCGGCCTCGATGGCCGTGAAGAATGCGTCGACCCAGCCGCGATCCCAGCACAGCGAGTGCGTGCCCGGCCACAGGCCGAACTTCTCGCCGTCATCGCCCATAGTCAGCAGGCGGTCGCCGTTGACCGCCTGCTCCCGCAGCCACTGCATCAGTTCCGGAACCCGCCACCAGGGAATTCGATAGCGCAGTGCCTTACTGCTAGGGAAGATACTGACGGTCGCCCCCTGTTCCTCGGTCACGAAGTGACCGAGGAGGTCCGCGTCGGTCAGGCCGACATGGTGGAAGTGCGCGTCGTCCACGATAGTGTACGTCACCCCCGCGGACGCCAGCGCCTTTGGTAGATGCGGCTCCCACACGCGCTCGGCTAGCCACAAACCCGTCGCCTGATATTCGAATAGTTCACGAACGACGCCGGTCATCTTGATGATCTGCCCGTGCTTGTCACGATCCGGGATGATCGGCAGGATCGGCTCGTAGTAGCCGCCGGTCATGATCTCCACCTGGCCGCGGGCGACCAGCGCGCGGATCCGGCTCATGAGGTCGGGATGCGCCGCCGTGAGCCAGTCGAGCAGCGGGCCGGAGTAGTGCAGCGCGAGTCGGACGTCATGATGGCGCTCCAGCGCCCCGACCATCGGCTCGTATGCTTGCCGGTACGCCTGTTCGAAGACCGATGGGAAGTTGCCGACGGGCTGGTGGTTGTGGATCGCCAGGCCGAGCGTCACGTGCGGCATCGGCCGGGCGGTCTGTTAGAGGCCGGCGACAAACCGGCCGGGGTTGAGGATGTTGTGCGGATCGAACGTCTGCTTCAGTCCCCGCATAAGCGACGTTGTCGCTGATGCGGGAGCGGGAAACCAGACATCGCCGGCGGCCTTCAGCTGCCGCGACGCGCGTGCGAGCAGCAGATGCCCAGTGTGTTGCTGCACCAAGTCGCGCAGCGGAGCGAGCACAGCCGCCACCGCAGTCGGGGTCGCGCAGACCCAGATCGCACCCGCCGGCACATGGGCCACAATTCTGGCCGAGGCCGGGAGGGTTGCCTCGAGCTCGCCGAGGACGGCCGCAACGCTCCCCGCCTTCACGGAGAGGCGCACCGCCGCCTCCCCCTCACCCCAACCGGTGTCACGCAACGCCTGCCAGAGCGCCCGCTCACGGTCGCCGGTCAGCACCTCGGCGGCCATGCCCGCCTGCGACGCCCAAGAGAGGAGATCCCGCTCGTGCCGGCGTGCGGCCGCTTCGATCCCCTCCACGCGCACCAGCACGCCGGGGCGCGACTCTTCCGCCGTACGATTCACGACCGTCACCGCCGTGGGCAGCAGCGGCGATGTCAGGATCAGGCTTGCCAGCGCGGAGGCGGAGCCGAGGTCGCGACTCCAGGCCGCGATGGTGCGGCTGGTCTCGGGCAATGGATGGACCTTCAGCGTGAGCTCGGTCAGCAGGCCGAGCGTCCCCAGCGACCCAACAAAGAGCTTGGCCATGTCATAGCCCGCGACGTTCTTGATGGTCTTGCCACCCCACTTGATGACGGAGCCGTTCGGCAGGGCGGCCCGCACCCCGATCGCCAGGTCGCGAGCGGCGCCAAAGGTCGCGCGCCGTGGGCCGGTGAGGCCCACGGCCGCAGCACCGCCCATTGTGGCCTCCTCCGCGTGTGGCGGCTCGAGGGGCAGCCACTGCCCGTGCTCCGCCAGGGCGGTGGCAAGCGTACCGAGTCGCACACCGGCCTCCGCGCTCACCGTCAAGTTGGCATGGTCGTGATCGAGAATCCGAGAAAGACGTTCCGTCGATAGAACGACATCGGCAGCGCGCGGCGGGTTGCCAACCTCGATGGCGGTTCCCCCACCCCACGGTACGACCGCCGCGCGAACTTCAACGCAGACGCGCAGCATCGCCGCGGCCTGCTCCGCGTCGGCCGGCCGTGCGATCAGGCGAGGCGTGACACTATCGACCGTCCAGTGCGCCCCATCCACCGGCGTGACCGCTCCCCGACCCAGCAGCGCCTCCAGCCTGGGGTGAAGCACATCGAGGCCGGCGATCACGCGCCGGCCTCGTCGAGCAGGTCCAGCAGGTGCACAATCTGCACCGGGACGCCGAACCGCTGCGCACCGTACCTCAGTTGGATCATGCAGCCGGGGTTGGGTGCCACAACCACGCCTGCTCGGGTCTCACGGATCGCTTCCATTTTTTCGCGGAGCAGCGTCTCGGCCATCTCCGGCTGGAGCACATTGTAGATGCCGGCGCTTCCGCAGCACCGGTCGGAGCCGGCCATCTCGGTGAGCTGCACGCCCACGGCAGCCAGCAGCGCCCTTGGCTCGGCGCGCACCCGCTGTCCGTGGGCGAGGTGGCAGGGATCCTGATACGTCACGGCCTGAGAAAGCGGCCTTGACTGTGTGCGCATCCCAAGGGCGGCGAGGAACTCGCTGACGTCACGGACGCGGGAGGCGAAATGCTGCGCGCGCGACCCGTACAGCGGGTCGCGCGCGAGCAGATGCCCATATTCCTTCATCGCGGCGCCGCAGCCCGCGGCATTGACGACCACGGCGTCCACGTCCTCGGGAAACGCATCGATGTTTCGGCGCGCCATCGCACGGGCGCTATCTGCCTCACCGTTGTGCACGTTGAGAGCGCCGCAGCAGATCTGGCCGCTTGGAATGACGACCTCGCATCCGTTCCGCCGCAGGACGCGCACCGTCGCCTCGTTGATCTCGGAGAAAAACATGCTCATCGCGCACCCGGTGAGGAAGGCGACCCGCGCGCGCCGCTCGCCGATCGCGGGCAGCACCTCGGCTTCCGGAGCGTAGAACCGCGGCGACGCCACCGGCATCAGCGCGAGACGCCGCCCAAGCGTCCCCGGAAGGACCCTGGCTGCGAGCCTTGCCAGTCCGCTGCGCTGGAACAACCGCATAAGCGCGGCCATCGCTCGCAGCCGTCTAGGATGCGGCATCAGGTGGCGCAGCGCCAGGCGGACCATCATCCGCGTGAGGGGCGGGCCGGGTGGACCCAGTACCTCACGGGCGGCCTCGGCGATACGGCCGTACTGCACGCCCGACGGACAGGCCGTCTCACACGCGCGGCACATGAGGCACAGGTAGAGATGGTCGGCGACGCTCTTGGTGAGGTCGAGGCGGCCCTGGGCCGCGGCGTCGACCAGGTAGATGCGGCCGCGCGGCGACTCGGCCTCCAGATGGGTGACGCGATACGTGGGGCAGTGGTTCAGGCAGAGACCGCAATGGATGCACGCCTCGAGCTCGGGGATGGCCGGCATGAGTCCGCGCCCGCCGCGGGCACGGGGGTCGTGGACGGGCGCGAGAGTGGCCATCAGGCGGGCGCGTCCGCGCCGCGCGATACCACGTGCACGGCCCTTCCTGTGGGAAAGATCTTGTCGGGGTTCAACACGCCCGCGGGATCAAACACCTGCTTGACCTGCTTCATCGCCGCGATGTCCGCGTCCGTGAACATCCAGCCGAGGTACTCGCGTTTCTCCAGCCCGATTCCATGCTCACCGGTGATCGTCCCGCCGAGTTCCACGCAGGCCCGCATGATATCTTCGGCCAACCCTATCACGCGCGCGTACTCCGGCGAGTCGTCGCCGAAGTCGAAGAACGGCGTCGGGTGCAGGTTGCCATCCCCGGCATGAAAGAAGTTGGCGACACCGATGTTCCAGCGCCGGCCGGCCTCCAACACGCGCCGCATGATCTCCGGCAACCGGGAGCGCGGCGCGCAGACGTCGAGCATCATGGCCCGGCGGCCCAGTTTCCCGAGCGCGCCGTAGGCGTGCTTGCGGCCCTTCCAGAGACTGAACCGCTCCTCCGCGGTGGCCGCGGTCTGAAGTCGCCGCGCACCCTGCGCGCGGCAGATCCCCTCGATCCGCTCCATCAGGACCGGCACCGATTCCGACAGTCCCTCGACCTCGATGAGCAACGCCGCTTCCGCATCCTCGGGGAATCCCGCGTGGAGTGTCTGATTGACCGCGCGCATCGTGATGCCGTCGAGGATCTCGAGGGCCTCGGGCACGACCCCCGACGCGATCACGGCGGAAACAGCCTCGCACGCGACGTCCATCTTGTCGTAGATCGCCAGCAGCGTGCGCACGGCTTCGCGCCGCGCCACCAGGCGGACCACGACCTTCGTCACGATCGCGAACGTGCCTTCTGACCCGACCAGGACGCCAGTCAAATCATACCCCGGCGCGTCGTGCGCCCGGCCGCCGACCCACGCAACGGTCCCATCGGCCAGCACGACCTCCAGACCCAGGACATTGTTGCTCGTCACCCCGTAGGCCAGGCAGTGCGGGCCGCCGGAGTTGTTCGCCACGTTGCCGCCGATCGTCGAGGCGACCTGACTGCCGGGGTCGGGCGCGTAAAACAGGCCGTGTGGTACCAGCATCGCGGTCAAGTCGGCGTTGACCATCCCCGGCTCTACGACCGCGATGCGGCTGATCAGGTCCAGCTCCACCAGCCGCGTCATGCGCGTCAGGGCGACTACCACGCCGCCGGCCTCCGGGATCGCGCCACCGGACAGGCCGGTGCCCGCGCCGCGGGCGACGATGGGTAGGCCCGCCTCGCGGGCCAGCCTCACCACGTCCGAGACCTGCTGGGTGGTGTCAGGGAGGACGACCAGATCCGGCTTGTGGCGGGCGACCATCAAGGCGTCCTGCTCGTAGACGATCAGATCGTCCGGGCGGTGCAGGACGTACGGATTACCAACGACCGCGCGGAGGCGACGGATCAGGTCGTCGCGATCCATAAGACCTCTCCCTACACCCGAACCATCTTGCCGGGGTTCATGAGGTTGTGGGGATCCAGGGCCCGCTTGATCTGGCGCATGACGTTCAGGCCTTCGCCGTGCTCAGCCTCGAGGAACTTCATCTTGCCGTACCCGACCCCGTGCTCCCCGGTGCAGGTGCCCCCCATCGCGAGCGCCCGCAGGACCATACGCTCATTGAGACGCTTCGCCTCGTCCATCTCCTTCGCATCGTTGGGGTCGATCAGGTAGATCAAGTGAAAGTTGCCGTCGCCGGCGTGGCCGATCAGTGGCACCGTGAGGGACGATGCCGCCAGGTCCCCCTTGGTCTCGATGATGCACTCGGCGAGTCGCGAGATCGGCACGCAGACATCGGTGGTGATCGCCAAGGCCCCGGGCCGCAGGGCCAGGACCGCGAAGTACGAGTCGTGCCGGGCCTTCCATAGGCGGGCACGATCGTCTGCATCGGTCGTCCAGCGGAAGTCACGCCCGCCGTGCTCGGCGGCGATCTGGCCGACCGCTTCGGCCTGCTCGGCGACGCTGCGTTCGGAGGCGCCGTGAAACTCCAGGAAGAGCGTGGGCGCCACCGCACAATCGAGACCCGAGTGCCGATTCACCGCGTCCATCTGCACGTCGTCCAGGAGCTCGATGCGTGCGACAGGGATGCCCAACTGAATGGTGGTGATAACCGTCTGGACCGCGCCCTCGATCGTGGCGAACGCGCAGGTCGCTGCGGAGGCCGCCTCGGGAACGCCGTGCAACCGCACCGTGGCCTCGGTGATGACGCCAAGGGTGCCCTCGGAGCCCACGAATACGCGCGTGAGATCGTAGCCGGCGGAGGACTTGCGTGCACGGCTGCCAGTCGTGATGACGCGGCCATCGGCCAGCACCACCGTCAGAGCGAGCACGTTCTCGCGCATCGTGCCATAGCGTACCGCCGTGGTCCCGGACGCGCGTGTGGCCGCCATGCCACCGATCGTCGCGTCGGCGCCCGGGTCAACTGAAAAGAACAGTCCCGTCGTCCGCAGGTGACGGTTGAGCTGGCGGTGAGTCACGCCGGCCTCCACCGTCACATCCATGTCCTCGGGACTCGTGCGGAGAATCCGTGTCATCCGACTCAGGTCGATGGACACTCCACCCTCGAGAGCGGCGACGTGCCCTTCGAGGGAGGTGCCGGCGCCAAAAGGCACCATCGGCGCTCGGTGACGCGCACAGATCGTGACGATCTGCTGGACCTCGTCTGTACTTTCGGGGAAGACCACGGCGTCCGGCGGCGCCGGCGGCAGGTAGGATTCACCCCGGCTGTGGTGCTCCCGCACCGCGGCCGACGTGGAAAGTCGATCTCCCAACACCGCCCGCAGCTCGGCGACCAGGAGGTCATTGAGCCCAAACCGCCGGGGTGGAGCACCGGTTGTGGGAATCTGCTCTCGCATCACAAGTCCCTGGCCGGTTTCCCTCCACCCCGCCTGGAATCCTCCGCAGCGGATACGCGTGCAGGGCGGCGAGTCTTGGAGGCGAAATCCGCCCGCATGACTGACTGGAGGCTCCTCGTCCCAGGCCTGGCCGCCGGCGTCCTCATCGCGGCAGCCGCTTGGGCGCTCGGCGGGTTTGCGCCGCTGGTCGGCGCACCCGTCCTGGCGCTGGCCGCCGGTGTGTTCGTCGCGAACGCGATCCACACGCCCCCGGCGTGGCGGCCGGGCATGGACTTCACCCTGAAGCGCCTGCTGCGGCTCGCGATCGTCCTCTTCGGCGCAACCCTGAGCTTGAACCAGGTCCTTCGGATCGGCGCTGGGTCGCTGCTGGTGCTCCTGGTCACGATCCTGCTCGCCCTCAGCCTGACCGCGCTCTTCGGCCGGTGGCTCCGGGCGCCATCAGGACTGACGAACTTGATCGGTGTGGGTACGGCTATCTGCGGCGCCACGGCCATCCTCACGGTCGGGCCGATCATCGAGTCAAAGGAGGAAGAAATCGCGTTCGCGGTCACGACGATCTTCCTCTTCAACATGCTGGCGGTCATCGTCTACCCGCTGCTGGGGCACGTGCTGGGGCTCTCGGATGCAGCCTTTGGCGTGTGGGCGGGCGCGGCCATTCACGATACATCGTCCGTCGTGGCCGCATCGTTCCAGTTCAGCGAGCCCGCGGGCCAGGTCGCGACGGTCGTCAAGCTGACCCGGACGCTGATGCTGGTGCCGCTGGCCTTGACCTATGGCGTCCTGCACAGTTACCGGAAGAACCGCCAGGGCGCGGGCGGCGGCGTGCGGGTTAACATCGTGAAGATCTTCCCGTGGTTCATTCTGTGGTTCGTCCTGGCGGCTGTCATGAACACCGCCGGCGTGCTACAGGGGCCCATCCTGCGGTCGGCGTCCCTCGCCGGCCGGTTTCTGGTGGTGACGGTGATGGCGGCGGTGGGTCTCAGCGCGGATCTCAGACGCATGCGGGCGATCGGCCTCCGACCGTTCTATGTGGGGCTGGCGGCCTCGGTCATGATCGCGGCAGTCAGCATCGTGCTGGTCGGCGCACTCGCTGACTGAGAGTCTACAGGCTCTGGCTCAGGAGGTGCGAGGTGCAGGTGCTGGTACAGGTGATCTGTTCGATGGGTCCGAGCCTGCGCGATTCCGTTTGCACTCATTCAAAGCTCGCCAGCCACAATCTGACTGTGGCCGAGCACCAGCGGCCGGGGCGGCAGCACGGATGGGCCAAAGTGCGAAGTACCTTGCCGGATCGGCACGGTGCCATCAACCTGGAATGGGATGCGGATACAAGCATCCTGTTGTGTCGCGTCATCACGCGGGGCAAGGGGCGCCCAAACCTCATCATCGGGGACTTCGTTGACTTCCTGTTGCATCACTTCAGGAGGAGGATCCGGGCGATCAACATCATTCCGAGGGTATGAACGTCCTCATCACCGGTGCCGCAGGAAACCTCGGCGGATTCCTGGCCAGGCACATGGTGGGCGGGCCGCACGTCCTCAGATTGCTGATCCACCGCACCCCTCCGCCACCTGACCTGGTCGGCGCTCCCGGCGTGTCGGTGCACACCGCCGACCTGGCCGACCCCGCATCGCTTGCAGGTGCCTGTCGAAACGTCGACTGCATCGTGCACTTTGCCGGGGTGCTGTTCGCCCCATGGCCTGAGCGCTTCTTGCCGACGACCAACGTGACGTACGTGCAGAACCTCGTCGCGGCGGCGCTGGCGGCCGGGGTCCGCAAGTTCATCCTGATCAGCTTCCCTCATGTGGAAGGCGAATCGTCGCCCGAGCATCCCGCTACGGACCGACTTGACGGCCGGCCGGCCTCCGTGCACGCGCAGACGCGCCTGGAGGCCGAGCGGCATCTATTCGCGGCGTGCGAGGGCAGTCTGATGACCCCGGTGGCCCTGCGCGCCGGGATGATCTACGGCAAGGGTGTGCTGATGATCGAAGCCGCGCGGTGGCTGGCCCGACGGCGTCTCCTCGCGGTCTGGAGCACCCCCACGTGGATCCACCCGATCGCGCTGCCCGATTTCCTCTCCTGCGTGCAGGCGGCAATCGAGCGCGACGCGGCCGCGGGGATCTACAACGTGGGCGACGACCAGCCGTTGACACTCCAGGAGTTTCTTGACACCGCCGCGATGCACTGGGGATTTCGCAAGCCCTGGCGCTGTCCCCGGTGGTCGTTCTACGTGGCGGCCTCGTGTTGTGAAGCGTTCGCGGCGATGCTCGGAACCGCGTCGCCACTGACTCGCGACTTCATCCGGATCGGTATGGCCTCCTACACCTGCGACACATCGCGGATAAAGCGTGAACTGCTCTTCAGGCTGGCGTTTCCGACGCTCCAGGAGGGGTTGGCCCTCCTGTAGCGATTGGTTCCCGGCCTACGCGGGCCCCTCGAAGATTCGATAGCCTGCCTTCACGAAATCTTGATCGAAGGCCATCGCCACCTGTACGCCGCGTCGCCGCATGATCAGGAAGCTGACCTGATCAACGAGGCTGGCTTGCCTACTTCCACGGCGCGCCAATTGCCGCACGGCCTCCTCATGGGTCACCTGATCCACCCACTCAACGAGGAAGACGCCGGCGTCTCGCGCGAGTTTCAAGGCCGTCGGAAGGCCAAGCCGGCTCTGGAGTAGAGCCATCGACTCGACCAGGATGTAGTTGTGGGTGAGGATCTCTTCTCCCGCAGCAATCAGCTTGCCGAACCGCGTCCGGGCCACCTCGTGGCGCGGATCTGCCTGGTCAGCCATGGCGTAGATGGCAGACGTGTCAAGGAATATCATCGGCGCTGCCCTTTCAAGAAGACCTCTGCCAGCGCCTCATCGTGCCGCTCGGAGACCGGGGATAACCGGCCCTGCCGGGAACGCCCCGATCCGATGAACGTGAAGTCCTGGATCGTGGGTCGCTGTTTGCGCTTCCCAGCACCGAGATACTGAGCCAGGGATTCACGGACAAGGGCGGACAGCGAGAGCCCCCGCTCAAACGCCCGTCGGCGCAGGGCTTCGTAGGTCGTTGCGTCGAGCTGGATCTGGGTTCGTTTCATCGCTATCGCGCTCTATGGGGACCCTTCATGATACATCATTACATCATGCAGGTATGATGTCAATATGGCGGTGATCATTGACCGACAGGAAACGCGTCCGCACGCCACGAACAGACGGCGCGTCTTGATATTCCTTCTCTAGGGGCATGCCCTCACTCACTGACATCTCGGGTATCCGCGTCGGCCACGCCACCGATCCGGTCGGGCTGACCGGCTGCACCGTCGTGCTGTGCGAGGCCGGCGCCACGGTCGCCGGCGAGATCCGCGGTGGCGCCCCAGGAACGCTCGAGACTGATGCCCTGAACCCCGCCAACCTCATTCAGGAGGCCCACGGCGTGCTCCTGACCGGCGGCAGCGCCTACGGCCTGGCCGCCGCCGGCGGGGTCATGCGCTACCTGGAAGAACGGAACGTCGGCTTCGACGCCCGCGTGGCACGCGTGCCCATCGTGCCGGCCGCCGTGATCTTCGACCTGGCCGTCGGCGATGCCGCCGCACGGCCGGATGCGGCGATGGGGTACGCTGCATGCGCCAACGCCGCGACCGGCCCGGTCGAAGAGGGCAGCGTAGGCGTTGGGACAGGCGCGACCGTCGGCAAGGTCATGGGGCCGGACCGCGCGATGAAGGGCGGGGTCGGCTCGTGGAGCATCCGGCTGTACGACGGCGCCGTCGTGGGCGCACTGGTCGTCGTCAATGCGCTCGGTGACGTCATCGATGAGCATGGGGAGATTCTCGCCGCCTGCCGGGGCGCCGACGGCCGCCTCATCCGGGCCGCTGACGAGCTGATGCGCCGGCCGCCAGCGGCGGCCTTCGCCACCAACACGACGCTCGCTGTGGTGGCCACGAGCGCGGCCCTCTCGAAGGCGGAGGCCTGGCGGATCGCGGTGCAGGGGCACGCCGGGCTCAGCCGCGCGATCGTACCCTCCCACACGCTCTTCGACGGCGACAGCGTCTTCGTCCTAGCCACGGGGGCCACGGGTACGAGCGATCTCACCAGCCTCGGTGAGGCCGCAGCCCAGTCCGTGGCGGAGGCGGTGCGCCGAGCAGTGCGGATCAGCCGCGGAATGGGCGGAATTCCAGGCTACGTTGACCTGATGGTATGATACACGTATGAACCTGGCGATCTCGAGTTTTGCGGCGATCACCCGCCCGCTCGATCAGGTCCAGGACGATCTCGTGGCGCTTGGCGTCGGCGTGGAGGTCATGTGCGAGCCGCCACACGCCTGGCCCGCCCCGGTGCCGTGGACGGGTCCGAACCTCCTCACGCTCCATGCGCCCATCCTCGGGATCAACATCGCGAGCACCAACCCCGGGATCCGCGAGGAGTCGATCCGGCAGATGATCGGCACCGTCCGGGAGGCCGCGCGGCTCGGTGCCCGCGGGATCGTCGTCCATCCCGGCATCCCTCCGTTCAAAGAGATCATGCCGCGCGATCGCGGACTGCCGTATGCGATCGAATCGCTGCGCGGGGTGGCCGAGGCGGGCGCAGCCGCGGGTGTCGAGATCTACGTGGAGAACATGCCGGCGGTCTCGTTGGCCGAGGGCATGCGGCCGATTGGGTTTGGCTACGCCGTCACGTACGAGGAGCTGCGCGCCATCTACGAAGCCGTGCACCATCCGTCCCTGCGGCTGTGTCTGGACGTCGGGCATGCGTTTCTGGCCGGCCGTGGCGTTCTTGACGCCATGTTGAAAGATCAGGACGTCGTGCACGTGCACGTGAACGACAACCATGGACAACGTGACGATCACCTGGCGTGGGGTGACGGCGAGATTTCCAAGGTCATCAACCTGCCCGCCGACCTTCCCCCGTCGGTCCGCACGGTCGTGTTCGAGTGCAACAGCCTCGAGGCGTGCCGCCGGTCGCTGGCGCGCGTCGCCGAACCGCTTCTTCAAAGGAGGCTACGATGATGAGGCACTACACACGGCACCGCCTGGCAGCGCCTGCGGGGCTGCGGACCGCCGCGCTGCTGGTGGTCGGCGTCTTGCTCGCCACGGGCGTACCAGCCGGCGCCCAGTCGGCGCGGGATCGGCTCGTGTTCGCCCTTTCAGGCGGTCCGGACACCCTGGACCCCCAGGCGACCGCCGCCACTCTCGCCTTCCAGGTCAACAAGAGTCTCTACGATACCCTCGTCGAGCCCGATGATGAGGGCAAGATCATCCCGGGGCTCGCGGAATCGTGGGCGGTCTCCGGCGACGGCTTGACTTGGACGTTCAAGCTGCGCTCAGGTGTCAGATTCCACCACGGCAAGACGTTCGACGCCGGGGACGTAAAGGCCACATTCGAGCGCATCCTGGATCCGGCTACCCGCTCACCCAAGCGCAGTGACTTCGCCGCGATCCGGAGCGTGGAGGCGGTCGATCCGTTGACCGCCCGCATCGTGCTCAGCGAGCGGTTCGCGCCGTTCCTGGCCAGCCTGGCCCAGGGCTGGGGGGCCATCCTGCCTGCCGATCTCATCGCCCGGAAGCACGACTTCGGCATCCGGCCGGTCGGCACCGGACCCTTCACCGTGGCCGAGTGGCAGCGCGACTCGTTCATCCGGCTCAACCGGTTCGACGGCTACTTCGTCAGAGGACAGCCCAAGATGCGCGAGGTGCTGATCAGGTTTGTCCCGGAGGCGGCCGTGAAGGTGGCCGGGCTCCTGTCGGGTGAGTTCGACGCCGTGGACGGGGTGGGGTTTCTGGACCTGCCGCGCCTGCGGGCCAATCCTAACGTCAAGGTCGAGCGGCTGGTCACGAGCCTGGTCAACGTCCTGGCGATCAACAACAGCCGCGGGCCGCTGCGTGACGTGCGAGTCCGCCGCGCCTTGTGGCACGCGATCGATCGTAGACAGGTCCTGCGCACTGCGTACGGCGACGAGTCGATTCTGGCGCAGGTCTTTATGGACGTGACCAGCCCGTTCTATGTCGACTTGGGTGACCCGTATCCGTACGACGCCGAGCGGGCCCGCCGGCTGCTCTCCGAGGCAGGTTACGCGTCCGGCCTAACGCTCGACCTGGCCCTGCCGCAGCCGTATGCGGCGCACATCGAGGCCGGACAGCTGGTGCAGGCGATGCTGGCGCGCGTCGGCGTCACCGCCCGCACGCGTGTCGTCGAGTGGGGGTTCTGGCTCTCGCGTGTCTACCGCGGCGGCGAGTACGACCTGACGATCATCGGGCACACCGGTAAGCTGGATCCTGATGGACGGCTCGCGGGGTTTGGCACCGCCGAGACGAACTACGTCCGGCACCAGAATCAGAAGGTCGAGGATCTCATCCTCGCCGGCCGGATCACGACGAATCCGGAGCACCGCAGGCGTATCTACGCCGAGGCGCTCAAGATGATGACCGAGGACGCGATGGTGGTCATTCTCGGCACGCCGGTGCTCTACGCGGCCACGCAGCGAAGCGTCAAGGACTTCCGCCAGCTCTACGCGATCGACACCTACGACTTCCGCAAGACCAGCAAGTAGCATGCCGTTCGTCGTTCGGCGGCTGCTCGCGGTGGCGCCCACGGTCCTCGTGGTCGCCACCGTGACGTTCATTGCCCTCCAGATCATCCCCGGCGACATCGCGCAGATCATGCTGGGTACCGACGCCCGCCCCGAGGACGTGACGCTCCTGCGGCGAGAGCTTGGGCTGGACCGCCCGCTCGTGATCCGGTACGTGGAGTGGCTGGGCAACCTGGCGCGCGGCAACCTGGGGACGTCGATCAGTTATCGCGAGCCGGTCGGGCGCCTGATCGCGGCGCGCCTGCCGGTGACGTACTCGGTGGCGATCGCCGCGATGCTCATCGCGATCGGTATCGCGCTGCCGCTTGGCATCGCCGCCGCCCGCCGCGCCTGGTCCCCGTTCGACCTCACGGCGCTCGTCGGCTCGCAGATTGGGCTGGCGGTGCCCACGTTCTGGATGGGCATCCTGCTGCTGCTGGGCTTCGCGGCCGCGCTGCCCATCTTCCCGCTTCAGGGCTACGTGGCGCTGACGCGGGATCCGGTGCAGTGGCTGTGGCATCTGGTCCTGCCGGCCGCGGCCCTGGGCGTCGAGCGCGCGGCCGCGCTCACGCGGCTCGTCCGCGCCGCCTTCCTGGAGGAACTGACCCGTGATTACGTTCGGACCGCGCGGGGCAAGGGACTGAGCACGCGCCCGGTGCTGCGCCGTCACGTGTTGCGCAACGCCCTGATCCCCGTGTTGACCGTGGCGGGCCTGCAGCTCGGCTTCCTGCTGGGCGGCACCATCGTCGTGGAGCAGGTCTTTGGCCTGCCGGGGCTGGGCCGCCTGCTCCTGCAGGGCATCTACTCGCGAGACCTCGTGGTGGTGCAGGGCGCGGTGATCACCATCGCCATCACGTTCGCGCTGCTGAACCTGCTCATGGACCTGCTGTACGCCGCGATCGACCCCCGCATCGCGTACGATTGATGGCCCTGGCCAACCGTCGTCGCGAGCCCGTCTTTGCGCCGATCCCGACCCCGCCCGCGCCGGCGCGACACCTGCGGAATCTCCCGCTCGTGAGCGGCGGCGTCCTGGTCGCAGTCGTCGTCGTGCTCACGGCGCTCGCCCCGCTGCTGGCGCCGCACGATCCCACGGCCGTGGACCCGGCCGGCCGCCTGGCCCCGCCCGGCGGCGCGCATTCGCTCGGCACCGATCGGCTGGGGCGCGACGTGCTCAGCCGTGTGCTCTATGGCGGCCGCGTGGCGGTGATGGTAGGGACGGTCGCGGTCACGATCGGGGCGGGCCTGGGGGTGCCGCTTGGCCTCGTGTCGGGCTACCGGGCGGGGCGACTCGACGCGCTGCTGATGAGCATCATGAACGGCCTGATGGCCTTCCCGGCGCTGCTGCTGGCGATCGTCGTCGTGGCGGCTCTGGGACCAGGCCACGTGCAGGCCATGATCGCCATCGGCGTTGTGCTGATCCCCATCTTCGCCAGGCTGGCGCGCGCGCAGACCCTGGCCATCCGCGCGCAGGAGTACGTCCTGGCTGCCCAGGCGCTCGGGGCGCAAGAACTCCGGATCGTGGCGCAGCACGTCCTGCCCAACGTCGCCGGTCCTCTGCTGATCCAGGCGACGGTGGCGTTCTCGGGCGCGCTGCTGGCCGAGGCATCGCTCAGCTACCTGGGGCTGGGGACCCAACCGCCCACGCCGTCGTGGGGCGGCATGCTGCAGGAGGCGCGCGACGTGCTCTTCATCGCCTGGTGGATGGCTATCTGGCCAGGGGTGGCGATCGTCTCGGCCGTGCTGGGACTGAACCTCCTCGGCGACGGGGTGCGCGACCTGCTCGACCCCAGATTGCGGCGAGGGTCCAACTAGGTGGCGGCCGGAGCGGCCGGCTCGCTCGACGCGCTGGCCGCGCGCGCCGCAGCCGCAGTGGATACGGACGAGACCGTGCGCCTGACGCGCGAGCTCATCCGCATCCCCAGTGTCTATCGCCCCGGTGACCCCACGGGCAGCGAGGCCGCGGCCGCCGCCTTCATCGGCGAGTACCTGCGAGGCCGGGGGCTCAGCGTCTCGGTCCACGACGCCGCGCCCAACCGCCCGAACGTCGTCGGGGACTGGGTCCCCGGCCGCGCAGGTCGCGGCCTGATCCTGGAAGGCCATACTGATGTCGTCACCGAGGGCGACCACGCGATGTGGACGCATCCTCCGTTTTCAGCGGCATTGAAGGACGGCCGTATCTACGGCCGGGGCGCCGCGGATATGAAAGGCGGCCTGGCGGCCGCCATCGTCGCGCTGGACGCGGTGCGGGGGTCGGTACCAGACCTGCCCGGGCGCGTGCGGATCGCGGCCCTGGCCGATGAAGAGGGCATGATGCTCGGCGTCAAGGCGTTCGTGCGCGCCGGCGGCGCGACTGGGTTTGACGGCGCGATCATCTGCGAGCCCGAAGAGAACGAGATCTGCCTGCACCAGAAGGGCGCCATGCGCCTGCTGGCCACCTTTCGCGGGCGGATGGCGCACGGCGCGATGCCGTACGCTGGGGTCAACCCGATTCCGTGGGCCGCGGCATTCATCAGCGGGCTCGCGAGCGAGGAGGCGCTCCAGCAGCAGCGCCACGGCGCGCATCGCTTCCTCGGCCTCCCGTTGATCACGCCCACCACGGTGCGCGCGCCCGTGTTCGGCGAACCACAGTTCAACGTGATGGCGGGTGAAGCGCAGGTCACGATCGACATTCGGACGGTCCCGGGTCAGGATCACGGGGCCCTGTGCGCCGCGCTGCACAAGATCGCGGCCGGTGTGCGCGCGGCCGACCCGCGCGCTGACGTGACACTGGAGGTGGTCGAGGATCGGCCGTGGACCGAGACGCCGGCCGACGCGCCGATCGTCCGCGCGGTGCAACGGGCGCATCAGCCAGCCCTGGGACGCGCTCCGCGCTATGGCGGCGTGCCCGGCTCCACCGATGGCACATTCCTGCACGCCTGGGCCGGGATTCCGATCGTCACGATCGGCCCAGGCCGCCGGGACATCCCGCATCAGGCTGACGAATACGTCGAGACGGCTGAGTTGGTGGCCGCGGCCCGACTCTATGCCGCGGCGATCGTGTATTTCCTGAGTGAGGAATCCTAACGGGAAGGTGACGCCACCGCATGCCGACGGCAGAACGTGGAGCGATCAATCATCTGGTGCGCGAAGTGATGGCCTTCACGTTTGAAAAGGAAGTGGGGCATCCACCGGTACTGGACGCGGTGCGGAGCCTGACAGCCGTACAGGCCGCGTGGAAACCTCACCCGGACCGGCATTCGATCTGGCAGATCGTGCGCCATCTCGCCCTCTGGAAGCAATACACGCTGGAGGAGTGGGACGGCGGGCAGCCCGATCCCAAGCGCTACATGGGCCGCGACTGGGGAGCCCCCTCGGGCGGGGAGCAAGCGTGGGATGCGGACTTGCGGCAGCTCACCGAAACGTTCCAGGCGCTCCTAGGGCGTGCCGCGTCGCTGAGCGACGCGGACCTGCTCGAACCGATGCCGCGCCGGCCCGATCAGTCGCGCGCCCTGGCCCTGTTGGACCTCGCGACGCACGATGCGTACCATGCGGGTCAGATACGGCATCTGCGGGCGCTGCAGGGCGTCTGAGAGGGGAGCGTGCCAGACGTGGGCTACGAGCAGTTGTTTCGGCTCGATGGGCGCGTGGCCGCCGTCGTCGGCGCCGGGTCGGGGATCGGCGCCGCAGCTGCGGCGGGGCTGGCCGCCCACGGCGCGCACGTGCTCTGCGCCGATGTACGCCTTGATGCCGCGAACGCCACGGCGGAGGCGATTGCCCGAGCTGGGCAGGCAGCGGCGGCACTGCACGTCGACATCACGGATACCTCGAGCGTCACGACCTTCTTCCAGAGTGTTACAGAACGGTACCGCCACCTGGACGTCCTGGTCGCCACCCCCAGCATCAACGTCCGCAAGCCGATCGTCGGGTATCAAGATGAGGAGTTCGATCGGGTCGTCGGCGTCAACCTCAAGGGCTCGTTCCGGCTGTTGCGCGGTGGCGGCCAGGTGATGGCTCAACAGCGCCGGGGCAGCATCATCGTCTTCTCGTCGATCCGCTCGCAGGTCGTCGAGCCAGGCCAGGGCATCTACGCGGCCACCAAGGCCGGAATCGTGCAGATGGTGCGGACGCTGGCGGCCGAGCTCGGCCCGCAGGGGGTGCGCGTCAACGCCGTCGCGCCCGGGGTCGTGGACACGCCGCTGACGCGGCCGATCAAGGATCGCCCGGAGTGGTATCAGGCGTACGCCGCAAAATCGGCGCTGGGCCGCTGGGCCACGGCCGACGAGATGGCCGGGCCTGTGGTCTTCCTGGCCTCCGATGCCAGCAGTTTCGTCACCGGTGCTGTGCTGTTCGTGGATGGCGGGTGGACGGCGGTGGACGGCCGCTTCACGCCGCCCCTGTAACCGCGCAGATCGCTTCGATCTCGACCAAGTATTCTGGCCGGGCGAGACCTGAGATCACGACAAGCGTGCTCGCCGGCCAGTGGCGCGACGGGCCGAATATCTGACGCCGCGCCTCCCGAATTGCCGGTGTGTACTCGAGACTGGTGGTGTAGACGGTCATCTTCGCCACCAAGTCGAGCCGCGACCCGCCGGCCTCGATCACCGCGCGCAGGTTCTTGAACACCTGCTCAACGTGCACGCGGATGTTGTCCCGTCCGCCGACCGCTTCTCCCCGCTCGTTGACGGCGACCTGCCCGGAAACGTAGAGCATGTCGCCGACGCGGACGGCCTGGGAGTATCCAAGCGCATCGTTCGTCTGGAAGACTGATAGCATCCCTCCGA
>Ga0187893_10001858_pt1 | contig 48428 bp, 43 predicted proteins | sample MA1701074metaG_FD_139574 | JGI IMG/M metagenome (GOLD analysis project Ga0187893, IMG submission 139574) | White microbial mat communities from a basaltic lava cave in the Kipuka Kanohina Cave System on the Island of Hawaii, USA - MA170107-4 metaG ... | reverse complement strand
GAGGATTTCGAGTTCACTTTCGAGTTTCTGCGACCCCTGGTTGTCTTCTCGCTCATCGAAATTCACGAATTCCTCGAGATTCAGCGATATGCGTGGTCAAGAATCTGCGAGACTCGAACTAAGGGGTGGGCACGGCCCACCCTACGGCTTGGAATGCGACTCAAGTCCCTGGCAATCCCGGCGCGCCTGGATGCGCTCTCCGGGCGAGGTGTTCAAGTCCCTCTTCGCCCGCCTCGGGCAACGAGTCAAAAACGTGGAGTTATTCTTGCACACTTTCTAAGGCGCGGATTCAGCCCATATCCTAAGGTGTGGGACCTCTACCTGCCGAAACTGGGCCGCTTCGCCGACGCGATTCTTCTCGATGCACGGATCCGAGGTTCCCCGAAACCGATGCCCTAACCCGCGATTCGCCTCCGAATCGTCCGACGACGTTGGGGCGAAACGAGAGAAAACGATACGAAAAGAGCGAGCAACAAACCCGTTTCCAACCCCATCGCTCCGCAAAAAGGCGCGAGGCGGTTGCTCGGCGGTTCCGCAGGCTTGATGACCAGCGGGCCGCGTTTGGTCTTCGCCGCGTTGATCGAGCGCTCGACGGCCGCGCCATCGACTCCGGGCAGGGCCATTTCGATAAAATCCGCGAGCCGCTCGAAGGGCCGACCGACCACGACGGCCAGTCCCGTTCCCGCCGGGGCATTGTGAATCTCCGCGGTCAGCGTGGCATCCAGATCAAAACTCTCATCCGCGGTCACCATGTAACGGTAGACGTGCTGCTGGTCCGGAAGAACGAGGATTCCCAGGAATCCGCCTTCGGCCAACTCCCCGAGAATTGCCAGCGTCGCTTCGTCCACGCCCAACTCGGCCAACTCGTCGAGATCGACTTCGTCGACGACCAGCGGTCCGGACACCGTCGTTTCCAGTCCAGTGCTTTTGCCCACCAGTTGTAGTGCCGTATCAAATAGCAGTGAGGATTCGCCTTCCCGCTCGACCGTCAGGCTTACGGCCCCGGTCAGCTCGACGCCCTCCGAAAGCGGAAAAGTGGACCAAAGAATTACCGCTCCGCTCAGAAACACGCGGCTTTCGACCTCCCGCGTTCCATCGGAACGAAACTCAATTTCTGTAGGGGCAATTTCGCTACCTGGCCGGGTGAACACAATCGTCCGGGTTTCTTCCACGTTCCCTTCGACATGATACGCAACGGAAGACGCGTTCGAATAACAGGCGATTTCGAGCGAGAGCTCCCGCGGATTGGCGTCCGCGGAGGTCGTCGGGTCGTCAAACCGGCTGAGTCCCTGGGCCATCGAAACGATGCGGTCCTCGAGGTCGGTGGACGACAAAGAGGCCGCGGCAAAGATCGGTGGCCGCTCCGCATCGACGCCCAGTTGCTTTTCGTCCGAATTGACCGATCCCGGATTCTGATCGATCAATTCCTGAACCGAGGTGCTCACGTTTGAGCCGATTCGAAGAATGGCGGCTTTCGCGGGCACGGCCCCGGTCGCCACGATCAGTGCAAAGATGCCGGCACACATCGCTTGTCGCGAGTTTCCAATCCGCTTGGCATGGAGCCGAAAAAACGAGTACATGGGATACCCCCCAATCCTTCATCCCGGCCGGCAACTTCGCGCATCACCCCAACGCCCGAAGTCCCTGTGATTCTATCAAAGCGTTAGGCCGGTGTCGAGGCCGAACCCATCGGCTCCGTGGATTCGCGAAACAGCTTGATCGGGCACCGCCCGCCGCAGTCCTACCGCCAACTCTCGAATGGTTTTCTCAAGTAACGGGTGAATCAAGTTCCCGGCGACCTCGGAAAGCGGCTCCAAAACAAACCGCCGCTCGTGCAACCGGGGGTGAGGGACGGTCAGTCCGGGTTTGTCGATGATCGCAGCCCCGTAAAGCAGTAGGTCTATATCGATCGTGCGCGGCTCCCACCGTACTTTCCTGATTCGCCCAAGCCGTTCTTCCACAGCCAAGGCCGTTTCGAGAAGCGATTCGGGAGTTTCTTGCGTGTCAATTCCGATCACGGCGTTCAGATATGGAGGATGAATTCCCTCAGTCCCTACAGGACTCGTTTCGTAAATGGAAGAGAGCATGCACGACGGCTTGATCTCCTGCGACCGTGGAATGCCGGCCGTCAGCAACCTCACCGCTTCACGGAGCATGGCCGGCCGATCGCCGAGATTCGATCCCAAACCGAAGAATGCGCGCGTCACCGAAGAACTCATCTGGGCAGAGGCGCCCACTCCAGCCGGGCGATCCGCGTGCATGCCTCGCGAATCCGCATTTCGTCCACCGTCAGCGCGAAGCGCACGAAGCCCTCGCCGTGCTCACCGAATCCGATGCCGGGAACTGCGACGATGTCGGCCTCTTCGAGAAGCCGCGAGCACACCGCCATCGAATCGACTCCGCCCGGACAGGCCACCCAAACGAAAAATGTGGCCCGCGGGGCGATGGCGTGCCAACCGGCCTCGCGAAGGCCGGCCACCAACACGTCGCGACGACGGAGGTAAAGTTCGCGCTGCGCGGAGATCTCCGGCCGGTCGTAACGATTCAACGCGACCGTTCCGGCCTGCTGAATGGCACCGAAGACGCCGGAGTCCACGTTGCTTTTGACCGCGGCCAGCGCCGCCAGCACGTCCGCGTGGCCGACCGCGAAGCCAATCCGCCAACCCGTCATGTTGAAAGTCTTGGACAGCGAGTGGAATTCTACGCTAACGTCCGAGGCTCCCTCGACTTGAAGAATGCTCGGCGGCGGTTTCTCGAAATAGACCTCGGCGTAGGCTGCGTCGTGAACAATGAGGATTTCGTGCGACCGCGCGACCCAGACCGCCTTCTCAAGGAAATCCATCGTCGCGGTCGCGGAAGTCGGATTGTTCGGATAGTTCAGAAACATCAACTTCGCCCGTCGCAAGACGTCCTGCGGGATTTCCTCGAACGCGGGTAGCCAGCCGTTCCTTTCGCGGAGCGGCATGGCGAAGGGAACTCCGCCGGCAAAGAGGGTAGCGGATTCATACACGGGGTACCCCGGCTGCGGGATCAGGGCCACATCGTTAGGATTTACGACGGCCAGAGGAAGATGACCAAGAGCCTCTTTTGATCCGATGACCGAGATCACTTCTTTGGTCGGATCAAGCTCGACGCCGAATCGGCGTTGAAAGAATCGTGCGGCGGCCTCGCGAAACTCAGGATAGCCCACGCCGGGGGCATAGCGATGGTGGCGGGCTTCGTGAACCGCCTCTTTCATGGCATTCACGATAAACGCGGGCGTCGGCTGGTCGGGATCGCCCACCCCGAAATCGATGATGTCTCGCCCCGCCTCTCGCGCGGCGCGTTTGCGTCGGTCGATCTCGACGAAAAGGTAGGGGGGAAGCCGGTTCAATCGTACCGCGCGCATAAAGGTCATTGTCCTTGCTTGGCTCCTTCCGGTTACGTCCAGTTCCCGTTCGTGCTGCGTTATCGGAACCTGCGGCTGATTAACCGCTTCCCGTCCGACCGTCAACGTCGGTGCGCATACCGGCTCAAACTCAGTTTTTTGTGCGGAAATTAAGGGTTTGCGGGACTACCGACGGGAAGCGACAAAAATCTGCGGATTTTTATGAACCGTTTCCCGGTTCATGCGTATGAAGGAATGTCATCGGGCATCGGCCACGATGGCCTGAACAGGACTTGGCTTCTTTCCCCTCCGGAAAGCACCGTTCGTCCCCGGTTCGCGCCGTGGGGAGAACGGTGCTTTCTGTTTCAGAAGGGCTACCGAACGAGCCGCACCGGCAGGTAGACAAAGTAGCTTGAACCCATGGCAGGGCCGGCCAACGCAGAATCATCAGCCACCCGTGCCGGCCGCCCGAGGCTCGCGTGAACGACGAACCGGATACGCTCGATCGTGGAGGGGCCGGGCCGTCACCGCCGACTCGTCCGACGCGGGTTGCGAAACGCCTGACCCGCTGGCTCACGCTCGGCCTGTTGGCGTATGGTATGGCGTGCGTATTGACCAGTTTTTTCCAGGACAGGTTCGTCTATTTTCCGTCGCGCGATCTTCACTCCACTCCGTCGGATGTGCGGCTCGTCTACGAAGACTTGTGGCTTCCGGCCTCCGACGGGGTTCACGTTTCGGCCTGGTACATCAACGCGCCATCGCCGCGCGGAACGATCATCTTCTGCCACGGCAACGCCGGAAACATCGCGGATCGGTTGGCCCAGCTCAAGCTCCTTTCGGGCCTCGGCTATGACGTGCTCATTTTCGACTACCGAGGCTACGGCCGAAGCGAAGGGGTGCCTTCGGAAAACGGGACGTATCTCGATGCCGACGCGGCGTGGACCTACCTCACCCAACAACGCGGGCTCAGCCCGAGAAAGATCATCTGGTTCGGCGAATCGCTCGGTGGAGCGGTCGCGATCGAATCCGCCCGCCGGCACCCGCCCGCGGCCCTGGTCGTCGAGGCGACGTTTACCAGTCTGGTCGACGTCGGCCGGCACCATTATCCGCTCTTGCCCGTGGGACTCCTCCTTCGGCACCGCTACGAATCGGTCAACAAGGTCGGTTCGATCATCTGTCCCAAGCTCTTCATCCACGCACGCGACGATGAAATCGTTCCCTATTCCAACGGTCGAAGGCTGTTCGACGCCGCGGCCGAACCGAAGCAGTTTCTGGAAACCGGCGGCGGCCACAACACGGGTGGATTTGCCTGCGACGATGCGATGCTTCGTGAACTCGACGGATTCTTGAAGCAGGCGATGACCGCAGCAGCGGATGGGGCGCGTCTTGCGCCGTAGGAGTTCGGGTTGTCTTCGCGTCGGATGATGTTGGCGTCAGGCCGAAGGCAAGGTTTGGTTGGAAATCGCCGAGGCACGTTCGGGAACGCAGTGCGCATCCAAGTCCAGACCGGCCAGATCCCCGTGAACGAAATGGTGATAACCCAGGGCGGCGATCATCGCGGCGTTGTCGGTGCAGTAGGCCATTGGCGCGGCGTGGAAGGAAAGTTGTTTTTGAAGACACGCGGTGGAGAGGGCCTCGCGAAGCGTACGATTGGCCGCGACGCCCCCTCCGAGCACAGCCGTTCGAACTCCGGTTCGCTTCACGGCCAAAAGAGTCTTGCGTACGAGCACCTCGATGACCGCGGCCTGGAAGCCGGCGGCGATGTCGGCGAGATTCTGGGGCGAAAGGCGCTCGAGTCCACCCGTGGTTCGTCCCGGTCCATGGACGTGGTACAGCACGGCGGTCTTGATGCCGGAAAAGGAGAAATCCAGCGAATCGTGGGCGAGCATGGTACGCGGGAAGTCGATGGATGTGGGATTTCCGGTGCGGGCGGTTTTTTCCACGGCCGGTCCGCCGGGAAAGCCAAGGCCGAGGATCGACGCGACCTTGTCGAAGGCCTCGCCCGCCGCGTCATCGGTCGTGGCCCCGAGGAGTTCGATCGTCAGGGGATCGCGCACAAAATAAAGGCTGGTGTGCCCGCCGGAGACGACCAACGCCACGGCCGGCCAAGGGACGGTCGCCAGGCCGATGGCCGGGCTGTAGGCGTGGGCGCGGATATGATCGACCGCCACGAGCGGCTTGCCCCACGCCCAACTCAGGGTCTTGGCGGCGGTCACGCCAATGAGCAGCGCTCCCACCAGCCCCGGCCGGTTGGTTACGGCAATGGCGTCGAGTTCGGCGGGGGAGCACTTCGCCGCGGCCAAGGCTTCCTCGATGATCGAATCCAGCCGCTCGATGTGCGCGCGGGCGGCGATCTCCGGGACCACGCCGCCATACTTTGCGTGAAGATCAAACTGTGAAGCGATGACGTTGCTGCGATCGTCGATCCCGTCCGCCACCACGGCCGCGGCGGTTTCGTCGCAGGAGGTTTCGATGCCCAGAATTCTGGTCATGGTTCGATACCGTTGTGGCGACGGCGGGGGCCGGTGTCGCGCGGATTCAGCCGCCTCGTGTCAGAGTCAACTGCACCTGGGCGCGCTGGATCGCATTCGAGCGGGCGGCGGAGGAGGCGTCGTCGGTGATTTTCATGGAGCGAGCCTCAACGAGGGCCTTGCCGGCCGACGCGGCGTCCACGTCTTTCGCCTCGCGGGCCTGGGCGGTGAGGATGCTGAGCTTGTTTTCCACGACCTGGGCAAATCCGCCGTCGATGAAAAACCGGTGGGTCGTGCCATCGGTCTCGATCCGCAACACGCCGATGCCCAGCTTGCAGACCAGCGGCGAACGGTTTCTCAGCACGCCCATTTCGCCGTCGTGGGCGGGGAAGGCCACGAAACGGGCCTCGGTCTCCAGGACCGGGCGCTCCGGAGTGAGGAGGCTGCAATGAAAAGTCGCGTTTTTGGCCATGATGTACCCTATGGAATGTAGAATGGCGAATCGAGAATGGCGAATTGAGAAACAACACGCCAAACATCATGAATTCGGCATTCTTAATTCGCCATTCGCCATTATCCCTTCGCGAGTTTCTCCGCCTTGGCGGCCGCCTCCTCGATGTTTCCGACGTACATGAACGCCTGCTCGGAGAGCTTGTCCCACCTGCCGTCGCAGAGCTCCTCGAAAGAGCGGATGGTGTCGTCTCGGGAGGTGTAATTGCCTTTGAAGCCGGTGAACTGCTCGGCCACGAAGAACGGCTGCGACAGGAAGCGCTCGATTTTGCGTGCCCGGGCGACGATGACCTTGTCCTCCTCGGCGAGTTCATCCACACCGAGAATCGCGATGATGTCCTGCAAATCCTTGTATCGTTGCAAGATCTGTTGGACGCGGCGGGCGACCTTGTAGTGTCGCTCGCCGATGAATTCGGGGGAGACCAAACGGCTGCTTGACGCGAGCGGATCGACGGCCGGGTAAATGCCCTTTTCCGCGATGCGACGTTCCAGGTTGACCGTGCTGTCGAGGTGCGAAAAGGCCGTGGCCGGCGCCGGGTCGGTATAGTCGTCGGCGGGAACGTAGATGGCCTGAATGCTGGTGACCGCGCCACGGCTGGTCGAGGTCACGCGCTCCTGAAGCTGGCCCATTTCGGTTGCGAGCGTGGGTTGATACCCCACCGCCGAAGGCATTCGGCCAAGAAGCGCGGACACCTCGGAACCGGCCTGGGAGAAGCGGAAAATGTTGTCGATGAAAAGCAGGGTGTCGGCCCCGGTCTGATCGCGGAAATACTCGGCCATGGTGAGCGCCGAGAGGGCCACGCGAAGCCGAGCCCCCGGGGGCTCGTTCATCTGCCCGAAGACCATCACTGTCTGGTCGATGACGCTCTTGCCGGTGTCGCCGATTTTGGCCTCTTGCATTTCGAGCCAGAGGTCATTGCCCTCGCGTGTGCGTTCGCCGACGCCCGCAAAGCAGGAATACCCGCTGTGGAACCGGGCGAGACGGGCGATGAGCTCCTGGATGATGACCGTCTTGCCGACGCCCGCTCCGCCGAAGAGGCCGGCCTTGCCGCCGCGGACGAGGGGACAAAGCAGGTCGATGACTTTGATGCCCGTTTCGAAAAGCTCAGTCTTGGAGGTCAGGTCGCTGAACTCAGGCGGATCCTTGTGAATGGGCCGGCGTTCTTTCACCACAATCGGCCCTCGCCCGTCGATGACCTCGCCGACGAGGTTGAACACGCGGCCCAGCGTCGCTTCACCGACGGGGACGGTCACCGATTGGCCGGTGTCCAGGATCTGCGCCCCGCGTTGCAGGCCGTCGGAGGAGCCGAGCGTGACCGCCCGCACACGCCCGCCGCCCAAATGCTGAGCGACCTCGCACCAAAGCGTCTCGCGGTGGGTTTTGCCCAACACGGTACGATCGACTTCGACCTTCAGCGCGTTGTAGATTTTCGGCATCTGATCCTCCTCGAACTGGGCGTCGAGAGTCGAGCCGATGACCTGAGTTACCTTTCCGATGTTGCCGTCGCTCATATCTGGGACCTCATTCACATCAAAAATGGCGAATTCAGTTTACCGCAACCCGATAGTTTCCATTCGCCTTTCCTGAATCCTCATTCGCAATTACGTAAGGGCGTTGGCCCCGCCGACGATATCCAAGAGCTCCATCGTAATGTGCGTCTGCCGCGCACGGTTGTATTGGCGGGTCAACGTCGTGATCATATCTCCGGCGGCGTCGGTCGCGGCCTTCATGGCCACCATGCGGGCGATATGCTCGCTGACCGTCGCGTCCATCAGGCATTGGAACAATCGCACTCGAACCATCGCCGGAAAGAGTTCGTTGAGCAGTTCCGCCGGTTCGGGCGAAAACTCATATTCCACCCGACGCGACTCCGGAGCCTTGGCCGAAGACTTCGAAGGCGCGTCGGCCAGGGGAAGAAGCTGCAGCACCGTGGCGCGCTGCTGTCCAACGGAAACAAACCTCATGTAGGCGACGAAGATGGCCCCGTAGGTTCCGTTGATGTAGGCCTTCATCACGTTGTCGGCGATCGGGGCCACCTCTTCAAAGCGGGGAGCCTCTTTGATCTGCATCAGCCGCTCGCGAATCTCCCTCCCCAGGAATCGAAAGTAGTTCACGCCTTTCTTGCCGGCGACGAACAAATCGGTTTTCCGGCCCTTGGCTTCGGTCTCCGCGAAATGGGCGAGCGAGGCGCGGAGTACGTTGGCATTGTAGGAGCCGCACAACCCCCGGTTGCTCGTGATGATGATCATGGCATCCTGGAGGATTTCCGGTCGAGGCTGCACCAGAGGATGCGACGTCGACTCGGAGGAACAAGAAATGTCGGCGACGAGTTCCGCGAGTTTCTCGACGTAGGGTTTCGTCCCTGTCGCGCGGTTGTACGAAGCCTGGAATCGGGCTGTGGAGATGAGTTGCATCGTCCGCGTAAGCTTGCGGATGTTGCGCACGCTCTTACGGCGCCTGACGATGATTCTTCGGTTAGCCAATATTCGTACCCTTCTCGCGAGCTGCCGTATCCTTTGAATCTTGACCTCGCGCGGCGCTGGAAGGTTGGGTTGTTGGGGTTGCCGACTCAGCCAACCGCTTCGCTTTCGCGGTCCACTGGGCCTTGAAGTCGTTGATAACCTTGCCCAGCTTCTCCTGAGTCTCGTCCGACAATTCGCCCGTCTCCGTCAGTTCTTGGGTCCGCTCCGGGTATTCGTCGTTGATGTGTTTGAGGAGGTCCGCCTCGAATGCCTGGACCTGGTTGATGGGAAGATCGTCCAGATAGCCCTTGGAGCCGGCAAAAATCCCGATCACCTGGTCCGCAAGCGTGTAGGGCGAATACTGCGGCTGCTTGAGAAGCTCGACCATGCGAGCCCCGCGATCGAGCTGCTTTTGGGTTGCGGCGTCGAGTTCCGTGCCGATTTGGGCAAAGGCCTCGAGCTCGCGGTACGCGGCCAAGTCCAACCGCAGCGATCCGGCGATTTTCTTCATCGCCTTACGCTGGGCGTTGCCGCCGACGCGGGACACGCTGATCCCCACGTTGACCGCCGGGCGAACTCCGGCGAAGAACAAATCCGGCTCGAGATAAATCTGCCCGTCGGTGATGGAAATAACGTTCGTTGGAATGTAGGCCGACACTTCGCCTTCGAGCGTTTCGATCACCGGCAGGGCGGTCAGCGATCCGCCGGAATCCGGATACTTGTGCAGTTTGTAGTTTGCCTTGTCGGGCAGGGTTTCCAGCCACGCGGCCGCCCGATGTTTTCCGTGCGGGCGGTGAAAAAGGCCGTGCTCGTCATCCGGACGGTGTTCGACGGTCGCCTTCAACCCCTGCGGGTGCTTCTTGACGATCGACCGATCGCGAGAATCCGCGCTGGTGTTCTTCGGAACGATCGCGTATTCCTCGCGCAGCTTGCAGCTTCGTTCCAACAGTCGGGAGTGCAGGTAAAACACATCCCCGGGATACGCTTCACGGCCCGGCGGGCGACGCAACAGCAACGAAAGTTGACGGTAGGCATGGGCCTGTTTCGACAAGTCGTCGTAGATGCAAAGCGTCGCGCGGCCGTGCTGATACATGAAGTATTCGGCCATGGCGCACCCGGCGTAGGGAGCGATGTATTGCAGCGGAGCAGGGTCCGATGCGGAGGCGCTGACCACGATGGTGTAATCCATCGCCCCTTGCTGGCGGAGCTTTTCCACCATGCCGACCACCGTGGATTCCTTCAAGCCGACGGCCACGTAGACGCAAATGACGTCGCCGCCTTTTTGATTGATGATCGCATCGATGGCGATGGCCGTTTTGCCGGTCTTGCGATCGCCAATGATGAGTTCGCGCTGGCCGCGACCGATCGGAATCATGCTGTCGATCGCCTTGATGCCGGTCTGCAAGGGTTCGTTGACCGGCTGACGCTCGGCGATTCCTGGGGCCTTGAACTCCAAGGGGCGGCGGTACGGCGTCTCCAGCACGCCGAGGCCGTCCAGCGGGCGGCCAAGCGGGTCTACGACGCGACCGATCAGCTTGTCGCCACAGGGAATGCTGAGCAGTTCACCGGTTCGCCGAACCTCGTCCCCTTCTTTGATGCCGAGATAATCGCCCAGGATCACGATGCCCACGGAGTTCTCTTCCAAATTGAACACCTGACCGAACGATCCATTGGAGAATTCCACTTTCTCACCGGCCATGGCGTTTCCCAGGCCGTATACTTGGGCAATTCCGTCGCCGACTTCGAGCACCTTTCCGACCTCGGCAACGTCCACCTTGGTCTGATACTGGCGGATTTCCTCAGTCAGCACGGAGGTTATTTCATCAACTCTAAACTTCATCGTTGCAACCCTCGAAACGGCACCCTCGACCTTGGGTGGTCATGCGCCCGTTTTTTCCTTGCCCCCAACGGCCCGGTTCAAACGTTTACGGCCTCCAAAGACACCCGACCACCTTGGATTTCGTAGGAGGCCCTGTTCATGAGCCTTTCGCGGACCTGGTTCAGCGCCCGAATCACGCTCCGATCAAACTTGTCATCACCGATCTGGACGATCAACCCGCCGAGAATCTCCGGTTTGACCTTGGCAATCAACTCAGGCTTCTTACTCGTAAACGCCGCGGCCCAATCGAGTATGGTACGCATCTGAGCCTCCGTGAGGGCAACGGCCGTGGTCACCTCCACGTCAATCACCCCGCGAAGCTCCTCCAGAACAAGGCGGTAGGCCTCGGCCAAATGGGAGACGAACGTCACTCGTCCCTTCTGCGTCATCACCAAGAGCGAGTTGACGACGAGATCGCTCCATCGTCCCCGAAGTGTCTTTTCCAACACTTCTTCGCGATGGACGGCGTTGATCGTCGGGTCGGCGAGAAACGCGCCACGGGCAGGATCGTTTTCCACCATTTCCGCGATACTGTGCAATTCGCGGAGCACTTCGTCGGCCTTGCCGACCTCATCCGCAAGTTGGACAAGCGACCGCGCATAGATCCGGGCCACGGACATTTCCTTGTCCGAGGCGAGTTTCTTGCGGTCTGCGGAATGCCCTTGCATGGTCGAATCTCGAATTCTATCCGCGATCAATTCTCGAAGGGTCCGAGCCTCGAAAACACTCTGGACCGATCCGACTCTTTCGATTGCTAATTCTTCGAACCCGCTCCTGCCTGAATCGGCGCGGCCGGACTCGCATAGTCTTTCTTCAATTCCGCAATCGACCGCTCGATGAGGCGCTCATGGTGGCGGGCGTCCAGTTCTTTCTCAACCAGTCGTCCGGCCAGCTCCGTAGCCACTTTCGCGCTTAGGGAGTAAATCTCCTTGACCGCGGTCTCCTTGGCGATGGCGATCTCTTTTTTTGCCCGATCCAAAATGGCCGCCGCCTCAGTCTTCGTGGTATTCTCCAGTTGCCGTTTCAGTACCTCGGCGTCGCGTCGGCCTTCTTCCACAATGGCCGTGGCCTCCTGCCGTGCCGTGTTGAGCTTGTGGTTCGTCTCCGCGAGCCGAGCCTCCGCCGATTCGCGGTCGTGTTTGGCTTGTTCCAGTGATTCGCGAATGTATCTTTCGCGCTTCTGCAAACTATCCAGGATCGGCCCCCAGGCGAACTTTCCGAGAACGACGAGGACGACGACGAAGATGATCAGCGTCCACAGCGCGTTTCCGATGTCACCCGCAAAGGGGCTGACCTTATCGCCGCCTTCGGCCGCGCCGGAAGCAAGCGAGAAGCCGGCGGAAACGAGGAACAGCAAAACGCCCGCACTAAGGCCACGCATGGCACGCTCTCCTAAACCCGCCCGAATCGTCGGGCACGGATCGCGCGGTCGATGATGGCGACCGCGCGACCACGCTTGCCCTTGGCCGGAACTTCCCACCGGCGCCCGAACTTCTCCACCTACAAAAGTACGGCCAGCAGGCCCACCACCACGGCGAACAACGTCGCGCCTTCGATCATGGCCGCGGTGATGATCATTCCCGTGCTGATCTGGCCGGCCACTTCCGGTTGCCGTGCCATGGATTCGACGGCGCTGCCTCCGACGCGGCCGATGCCGGCCGCGCCACCCATCACGACCAGACCTGCGCCGATCGCTCCGCCCAGTTTGCCGGCCCCGGAATCGCTAAGGAATGTGGCCCCACCGGAACCAGCGGCCGGTGCGGCGCCGGTTTGTGCGGAGGCCGCGTCCACCAGCAGCAACGAGAAACCGGCGACGACCATCGCGAGAATCAGTTTCGAAGATCTCTTACCCATATTTCACTTCTTCCTTTCACGCCTGGCCGACAAGCGGGGTTGCCGGCCGATGGTTCCCGCCATCGCAGTCACGCCTCACGGCCCGATCGCCCCGCGCTGTTCCGGGCATGGCGGGAGAATGCTGAATGTCGAATCAAAAATGGCGAATATTTATTGGCAACGCCATTCGGTCCTGGAGCTGCCATGGACGATTCTTGATTCGCCATTCGCCAATTAGTAGCCATGTGCCGGCTCCGTCGCTACGTGATGTTCCTCGTGTTCGGGGTGCTCCTCGTGATGGAACACGACGGACATTCCGATGAACAACGTTGTTAGGAACGTAAAGATGAACGCTTGCAGAAACGCGACGAAGATTTCAAGGAGATTGATCGCCACGCTGCCCAAGATGACCGGGATTGCGATAGCAATTCCGCCGGCCGTACCCATCGCCTGACCGGCCATGAGAATGAAGCTGAGCAAAACGGCCACGAGAATGTGTCCGGCGATCATGTTGGCGAACAAACGCACGGTGAGAGCGAAGATTTTGGCGATCAGCCCGATGATCTCCACAGGGACGAGAAGCGGCGCCAGCCAAATCGGGCCGGGACAAAAGTGAGCCAGGTAATGGCTCCCACCGAGACGCAGCCCGTTAATCACCATCATTAAGAGCGTCATCAGAGCGAGTGTCGCGGTGACGAAAATGTTTCCAGTGGCGGTACCGCCAATGTGAGTTCCGAAAAGGGGCGTAACGGCCGCTATCGGCAACATCCCCAGCAGATTGATCGCGAGTATGAAGAAGAAAACGCTCCAAATGTACTTGATAAACCGATCGGTGTGGTGCTGCAGGGCGGGCTCGGCTACTTCCTTTCGCAGGTACTGGCAAATGACTTCGATGAAATTGGCGAATCCCGTAGGCACCAAGCGGCCGATCTCATCGCCGCCTTTCCGCGCTCTGACCAAGAACGGGAAAAACAAAACAAGGATTAATCCCGCGAGAATCAACATGACGATCTGGTCGCTCAAAAGCGTGATGACTCCTTCCGGGGTCCAGGGAAATCCGAGGTCCAATGGTCTCGTGACCAGCGGATGCTGAATGATGTGATCCAGAGGATTGGCCGACGCCAAAACCGTTACCATGGGTTCCGACGCTCCGCATTCAATGAGTGAGGGTTCCGATGTGTACTCATTGAGTTCGTAAAACTCCTTCGGTTTTTGGCCCAACGGGCGCGGTCATTCGCACCGCGAAGTGCGTATCCACAATGAGCAGGACCATGTAACTGACGGCTACCCACAAGAGCAAGGGAGTTCGGGGAACAAAATCTCCGACCACCATGGCGGCCGTCAGTGCCGCCGTCACCAGGAAACGAACGAGCATGGCCTGGACGACGACCGGTCCCACTCGCACCGCTGACACCGGAAGGTTTGCGAGAATCGCGACCGCTCCGCAGACTGACGCGAACAGGCTGATACCGCAGCCTAGCACCACGACCGCCATTGCCGGCTGACCCAAGACTCGCTGAGTCGGGACGACTCCGATGGCGATCAAGACGACCGTCAGCAAAGTCGCAATGCCGAGGAAACGCACAAAGCGACGCGACGCGATCATGTTTTTCTCGGTCCTTCGTGATCACGCTGTTCCCGATCCTCCTTTGCCCGGCGCTCGGCGGATTTTGCCGCCGCCAAAGACTTCCGAATGAGGTTGTACCCGCCGCCGACCATCCCCAGCACCAACCCGATGATCAACCCCTTCGGGAAGCTACCGAAGTGACGGTCGATCCAGTAACCGACGAGCAAGAAGCCCGCGATCGCGGCGGCGAACTCGAAGCCAATTCCCGCGAGGGCCATCCATGGGGCGGAACCCTGGCGGCCGGCGTGCTTTCGCCTTTCTGCATTGGACTTTGTACCAAAATTCACAAAGTCCGCCCTTGAAAAAGCCGGGAATTCGGCGAAACCCGGTTCCTCGGTACTTGAGGAACCCCGTTGCCTGCGACTCCCGGCCTACCCCCACTCCGCGGTGGGAGGCGCATCGTAGCGAGCCGAACCATGCCGCTCAAGCTCAAGGTTGAACGACTTGCTAGCTCTTCCCCGGTCGCAATAAGTATGTCAAGTCCTCTTCCGCGGAGTGCCCAAAATTGACCGCCAAGGGCGCTTTCACTAGGTTCTAGATTGGGGCGGAGTTAGCCATTCAGGGAAGTCAAGTTTGTCGAACGGAAGGTCTGAAAACGCGATGATCGATCGGACGAACAACCTGGGCATGCATTGGCGGAAGAAATGAATCCAATATGGTTTAGAATTCGGTAATCGTGCTGAGGGGATGCTCCGGTCAACGCGTAATCGAGGCATCACCCTGTCCTTCGTTTTCCAAGAGCTTGCCGTTGAGAAAATCGAATGATGCAACCAACAACAAGTCGATAACACGATACGCATCGGTCGTAGTGGCGACAACAAACGTACGTGACGCGGTCGGAGGCACAAGAAGAAATTCCGGGTGCGGCACTTCGACGGATCGTCCCTCCGCCAAGGTAGTTACAAAGGGCTTGAAGGGCCGGGCGTGCATCGCTTCGCGCAACTGTTCAATGGTCATGAAAGTCCGCCGATCCTCTGGGGGATTCGCCGGCTCCGGCGATTCGTTGATACGATAGTCCGGGGACGAAAGTCTTTCAAGCGGATAGGCGCATAGGACCTAATGGAAACGCACAAATCATGGTAAACCATCTGGCCATCGTGGGCGCCACCGGAGCCGTAGGGCAGGAAGTCCTTTCGTTGCTTTCTCAACGAAAGACCCGCGTGGGCCAAACATCCCTGCTAGCATCAGCACGAAGCGTCGGAACGGAATTGGCGCTGGACGGCCGGATGATTCCCGTGCGCGAATTAACCGACGCGAGCTTTGAGGGTGTCGATTGCGCGATTTTCAGCGCCGGGGCGGAGCGGAGCCGGAGGTTTGGACCGATCGCCGCGAGCGCCGGAGCCTTGGTCATCGACAATTCTTCGGCGTTTCGGATGGAGCCGGAGGTCCCGCTGGTCGTGCCGGAGATCAATCCGGGGGACCTGAAAAATCATCGTGGGATTATCGCCAATCCGAACTGTTCGACGATTATTCTGGCAGTGGCCGTGTGGCCGCTGCATCGCGCGAACCGTGTGACACGGATCGTCGTCAGCACCTATCAGGCCGCCAGTGGGGCGGGTGCCGCGGCTATGGAGGAACTCCGCACGCAGAGCGGCGAATTTCTGGGTGGAAAGCCGATCGTGCCCAAAGTTTTCCCGCACCCCATCGCCTTCAATCTCTTTTCGCACAACTCAGCCATTGGCTCCGACGGCTACAACACCGAAGAGAGGAAGTTGATCGATGAAACCCGCAAGATTTTTCACGAACCGCATCTGCCCGTCACCGCGACTTGCATCCGTGTGCCGGTGATGCGGGCTCATAGCGAGTCGATCAACCTCACGTTTGAGCGGCCGATGTCGCCGGATGAGGCACGCGAGATTCTGCGCGGTGCGCCGGGTGTGGAAATCGTCGACGACGCCGCTGGGAACCGCTTTCCTATGCCCATCGAGGCATCCGGCCGCGACGAAGTGCTCATCGGGCGCATTCGCCAGGACGCGAGCCACCCCGATCGCCGGGGGATCGACCTCTTCGTATCCGGCGATCAGCTTCGCAAGGGGGCGGCTTTGAATGCGCTGCAGATTCTGGAATGCCTTACCCTCGATTCGCGCTGAAAGCTCTGGGGCCGCGCAGTGGACTATGCCTGCGGGCGCTGTAACGGGAAAAGAATCACGTCGCGGATGCTGTGGCTGTCCGTCAGGAGCATGACGAGGCGGTCGATTCCGACGCCGAGGCCGCCGGCGGGGGGCATGCCATATTCGAGCGCAAGGACGAAATCCTCGTCCATGACGGCCATGGTCTCTTCGCCTTCGCCGGCGACTTGACGGCGGAGATTTTCTTCCTGAACGCGAGGGTCGTTCAGTTCCGTGTAGGCGTTGCCCAGTTCCATACCCGCGACGAAGGCCTCAAACCGAAGTGCGATCGACGGGTCGTCGGGGTGGCGTCGGGTGAGCGGGCAAATGGCGGCCGGGTAGTCGTAGACGAACGTCGGTTGCACAAGGTGGTGCTCCACACAATGTTCGAACACGGCGTTGATGACGACAGCGTCGTCCTTGCCCGCGTGTTCGAGGCCAAGCGTGGCGGCCTTGGCTCGGACGGCGGCGGAGTCTTTCATCTCCACGCCGGCGTGCTCCCTAAGGAGGTCCGCATAGCGGACTCTACGCCAGGGTGGCGTGAAGTCGATAACTCTTCCGTGAAAAACGGCGGTAAGCCTTTGCACTTCGATCAGCTTTGCGGCCTGTCGGTACGCCTCCAGCGGTGAGGGACTGCCGCTCATTGCGGCGTTCGCTCCCTGATCCCGATGTACATCGGGACGGCTCTCATTCCCCTCCGTCTTCCCCTCCGTCGCTTCGTTCCCGGCGCGCCGGGATCGCTTCGTCGCTTCCCCATCCAATTCGACGAGCTTGTTCGGCAGGGCTGTCTTTGTCGAAACTTCATATGCCGCCGAGACCATCTGCTCCACGCGCTCCATCATCACGTAATAATCGGCGTAGGCCTCGTAAAGCTCGATCATCGTAAATTCGGGGTTGTGCTTGGTGCTGATACCCTCGTTGCGGAAGTTGCGGCTGACCTCAAAAACGCGTTCGAAGCCGCCGACCAGCAGTCGCTTGAGGTACAACTCCGGGCTGATTCGCAAGAACAGATTCATGTTCAGCGTGTTGTGGTGCGTGGTGAAGGGCCGCGCGGCTGCTCCGCCGTAGATGGGCTGAAGTGCGGGAGTTTCGACCTCTAGGTAGCCAAGCTTCAGCAGGCAGTCGCGAACGGCCTGGATGATCCGGCTCCGCTGGCGGAAAACCTCGCGCACGTCGGGATGGGTGAACAGATCGACGTAACGCCGGCGGTAGCGCAAATCCACGTCGGTGAGTCCGTGCCATTTTTCGGGCGGCGGCTGCAAGCACTTCGTGAGCACGGTCAGCCGATCCGTCCAAATCGTCAGTTCCCCCGTTTTGGTGCGGCCGATGATCCCATCGGCGCCAACGATGTCGCCCAAGTCGAGCTGTTTGAGCATCGCCCATTGCGGTTCACCCAGATCGGTCTTGCCCAATCCAAGCTGAATCGTTCCGGCTTCGTCGCGGATGGTAGTGAAGGCGAGTTTTCCCATTTCTCGAAGCAAGGTGATGCGCCCCGCGACTCGCGTCCGCCGGTCGGACTTCTGTCCCGGTTCCAGTTTCAACGATTCGGCCTCGACGCGAACAACGCTCGTGCTTGCGATTCCTTCGAAACGCCAACCGTAAGGGTCGATTCCCATGACGCGTAACGCATCGCGTTTTCGCTGTCGCTGTTCCAGGAGATGATCTTCTGTGCTCATCTTGCCATTCTTCGCACGGGCATCGAAACTGTCCCGAACTCGCACCATCGTACCGGGATCGGGTTCGAGTGGGAACGGAGTTGCCGGGTGCATCGTGAACCGTTGCTGCGATTGTTGGCCGCCTATTCGCCGCTCGATCCCGCCGAATGGCGTGCCCAGGCCGAGATTGTCGCGTTTGTCCGAGAACAATCCGATTGTTTCTCGCGGGCACTAACCATTGGGCACATCACTGGATCGGCGTGGGTTCTGAACCGCGACGGCAGTCGTGTTTTGCTTACCCATCATCGAAAGCTGGGCAAATGGTTGCAGCTCGGCGGCCACGCGGATGGGGATTCCGACGTGCTCTCGGTGGCGTTACGCGAGGCCTGCGAGGAATCCGGATTGAGCGACATCGTGCCCGTGACGCCGGAAATATTCGACGTCGATGTTCACATCATTCCCGCCCGCGGAAGTGAGCCGGAACACCGCCATTACGACATCCGTTTTCTTTTGCAGGTCCTTGGAGACGGCTGCTTCCAGGTAAGCGACGAGTCGCACGAACTCGCGTGGGTGTCGCAGAAAGAGCTACTCGGACTCAACCCCGATGCGTCCGTGGTCAGGATGCACGGCAAATGGTTGAAACGGCGTGAGGGTTTACGACCGGCGGCGGCTCTCTGACATTTATTGATCCCTGGGGGCCTCCAAAGTATCGGTCTCGCGGAACAATCGGGTGGCGGGCATAATTGGAGCGAATCCGCGTACGTCGGCGCTATTGGAAGCGGACCGGCGGTTTGCGATGGTGGAGCAAGATGCCCAAAACACGGCGAGACCTCGTCTATTTTGTCCTCGGAGGATTCTTTCTCACCAACGCGCTGATCGCGGAATTGACCGGCGGTAAACTCTTCTCGATTCCGGCCTATTGGCCGCTCTCCCTTCTGGGACACGACACGCTCGTCCTTTCCATCGGCGTGATTCCGTGGCCGGTGGTCTTCATCGCCACCGACTTGATCAACGAATACTTCGGAAAGGCCGGCGTGCGTAGGCTAACGCTCCTGGCCGTGGGAATGATTGTTTACGCCTTCGTCATTCTCCTCGCGGCTATTCAAGTTCCCGCCTGGGAAAAGTCCCCGGTCTCCGGGTCTGCTTTTCACGCGGTGTTCGGGCAGTCGATGTGGATCATCGTCGGCTCGATTACAGCATTCCTAATTGCCCAGCTTTTGGACGTCACGATCTTCGTTTGGGTCAAGCAATTCACAGGTGCAAGATTTCTTTGGGCGCGAGCCACGGGCAGCACGGTGATCAGTCAGCTTGTGGATACGTTCGTGGTGGGCTACATCGCCTTTGTGGTGCGCGAAATGATGCAGCCGGGCCAGGGTCTGACGTTGAGGCAGTTCATTCCCCTCGCCCTGGGGAATTATTCCTTCAAGTTGGTGGTCGCGATCGGGATCACGCCTCTCATTTATCTGGCCCACGGGATGATCGACAAGTATCTGGAACGCGAGGGCCCAATCGAAGAGAAGATCGGGGTGTCGGAGTCCAGCCTGCCAAGCTCGGTCTCCGCTCAACCGCGAAAGTGACTGCGAAATCTGGCCTTCCAGTATCAATGGCGAATTATGGATAATGTTTGCGGGTTTCCGGCGCCGATGTCGCCATGGGGTGGGGTAAGCCCTTGTGTCCGGTGGCATAGGGGGTTAGGATAGGCGGGTTGCGGTCAGGGGACGCGCTGTTGGCGCGGCTGGCGTTCCTTGCGCGGGGTCCGTTCGGAGTGCCTGAGTGATTTCGACGCGAGAAGGCACGTGTCCGGCCATCCTTGGTGGAACGCCGGCCGTTATCGCTGACGGGAAGCTGGCCAACGGCTGGCCCGTCATTGAAGACGACGATATTGCCTCGGTTTTGGACGTGCTGCGTGCCGGCGACTTGTCGCTTCACCCGGTCACTCAGCTCCTGGAAGACGATTATCGAAAATGGCTCGGCGTCACGCACGCGGTGGCCTGCTGTAACGGCACGTCGGCCATTCTTGCCGCACTTCACGCTTTCGGTTTGCAACCCGGCGATGAAGTCATCGCCCCTTCCGCGACATATTGGGCCTCGGTGCTTCCCGTTCTCTGGTGCGGGGCCGTACCGGTGTTCTGTGAATCGGAGCCGGGGCAGGCCGGGCTCGACCCCGATGATGTGGAGAGCAAAATCACGCCGCGGACCAAAGCGATGATCGTTGTCCACCTTTGGGGGATGCCGTCGCGGATGGATCGATTGATGGAGATCGCAAGGCGGCACAAGTTGAAGGTTTTGGAAGATGCCTCGCATTCTCATGGCGCCCGGTACCGGGGGCGGTACACGGGGACGTTTGGCGACGCGGCCGTGTTCAGTCTTCAGACCAACAAGCTGGCACCGGCCGGAGAGGGAGGGATCCTCCTCACCAACGACGATGCCATCCATGAACATGCGTTGTGCCTTGGCCATTTTGAGCGGCTGCTCAACCTGCCCACCGCCGCTCGCCGCTTTGCGGGCACGGGTTTCGGCCTGAAACACCGCATGGCTCCGCTATCGGCGGCCATTGCCCGGTGCCAACTTCGCAAGCTCCCGGATCGCAATCGGCGCAGAACGGACAACATTCGCTACCTGTCGGAAAAACTTGAGGTTCTGGGTTTGCATACATTTCTCCCACCCGCGGGGGTGGAGCGCGTGTACTTCATGTTCGTCATTGCCAACGACGCCTCGCGCACGCACATTCAGACCGATTCGCTGGTGCAGGCGCTCCGCGCGGAAGGGTGCGACGTGGCCCGATCGCGGTACCCGCTGTTGCACCAGCAGCCGATTTTTACGGAGGACCATTTCATCCGGATCGCACGGTTGCAGCATGTCCCACGATCGAGCCTGCCTCGATACCGCGGCGACGCGTTGCCGAAAACCGCCGAGGTCAATTCGCGGTTGATTCAGCTCCCTTCGTTTCCGCTCGCCGACCGCACACTCCTTGATCAATACGCGGAAGCGTTCGAGAAAGTACTTCTCGCGAGTCACGAGATCGAATCCCGCGGAGTTACAACACCCAGGACCCATGCAACGGTTTAACCACGCTTTTCCGACTCGGGTCGACTGCCTGATCCTCGGCGGCGGGATAACCGGCGCGGGCGTGGCGCGGGATGCGGCGATGCGCGGACTTTCGACGCTCCTGGTCGAGTCCGGGGATTTCGCATCGGGAACCAGCCACGTAACCTCCAAGTTGATTCACGGCGGGCTGCGCTATCTTTTTCACGGCCATTTTCGGCTTGTGTTGGAGGGGATTCTGGAACGGGAGCGGCTGCTGACCTCGATCGCTCCGCACCTTGTTCGGCCGCTGCGGTTTTTGGTGACGTTTCCGTGCTCGCAGTTGCCGCGGTGGATCGTGGGAGCCGCCGCGGCCAACCTCTACGGGTTCCTGCGATGGTTCCACCAGGGCGAACGATCCGGGCACCAAGGGGCGGGTCGGCTACGGCGACAATACCCGCTTTTGGAAGAGCCGGGGCTTGGGTTTACTTTTTGGGATGCCCAGGCGGACGACGCGCGGTTGGTTCTCTCCACGCTGCGGTCCGCGGCTTGCTTGGGAGCGACGCTTTGCAACTACACGCAGGCGGAATCGCCCATGCGAACATCAGACGGATGGTCGGTTCGGCTTTGCGGCCCCGGGGGAATGCTCCCGCGCGTGGTGGAGACACGCGTTCTCGTCAACGCGACGGGACCTTGGTCGGCACTGACCAGCCGTTGGCTCGGCTCCCAAACGACGCCCACCATGTGGATCAAGGGCAGCCACATCCTTATGCGTCGTCCGATAGACTTTGGTGACGACGCCGTGGTTCTTCGCAGTCTCCGCGATGGCCGTTTTATGTGGGCGGTTCCGTGGGAAACCCGAATCATGGTGGGCAGTACGGAATCGCAGTACGAGGGCGACCTTCGCGACGTGCATCCCACCGCGGACGAAGTGAACGACCTTTTCGAGAGCTTCCGGGCCGGCTTTCCTCGGGCGAAAATGACTCGAGAAGACATTCGCTGCGCCTACGCGGGCGTTCGGCCGATTGTTCACCAGGAAACTTCCTGCGAAAACAGCCTTTCCCGGCGCCGCCAGATCGACGTGGATTCCAAGGAGCGACTGGTCACCGTATCGGGTGGAAAGCTGACCACGTTTCGAGGCATGGCGGAAGAAGCGGTCGATCGCGTTTCGGAATTGCTCGGTCGTCCGCGGGCGCCGCGGGAACTGCGCCGGCGATTGCGCAGTGTCCCCTTATGGCCCGGACTTTCAGCACAGGAGGTCCATGGACTTACGAAACACGCGGCGGCACAAGCGGCACAAGCGGGGGTGGGTCGAAGCACGCTCGACCATCTCATCCGCCGTTACGGAACCGACGCTCTGGGCATCCTGCAAGAGGGCATGGACCAGCCGGATCAGTTCCGCCCGCTCGATGCCGAGCTGCCTTTTTGCCTTGGCGAGTTAAAGTACCTTACCCGGACGGAGTGCGTTCGGCACCTGACCGATCTGGTCAAGCGCCGGACGGCCATGTATTTCCTTTCGGACGAGTTTGGGGAACCTATGCTGGATCGGATTGCCCGAACGGTGAGCCCGCTGCTGGGGTGGGACGAGCGCCGACAACAGCGCGAGGTGGATTCAACCCTGGAAGAGTACGAGGCCGATCAGGCGGCCGTCGATCCGACCACGTCTTCGTTGCATAGTCGAAAACGCCGCGCCGCCTGCGCGTGAAGATTGGCTCGTGCTATGCCGTCGCACCGGGGTTTCGGCCCGGAATTTTCTTCGGGTCCCGGATGGATGGCCTCGAGAAGGCGAATCCAATCCGCGGGCGAGGCGGTGGCCAAAGCGTTGTCCCCGAAGATCGCCTGAACCGCCTTCCGGCTCATCGTCGTGGCAACACGAAATGAAAGTTCAAAACTCCATCCCTTTGCGAATGTGCCGATACTATCGCCGAGGGGACCACGACAGCATCCTGAGTGGCCCTCAAACGACTAGAGTCTTCGAAGCACGACGATGGTCTCGCGCGGGCTGACGTGGTTTAGCCGGCCGAGGCGGCGTCCCACATCGATCAGGCGGCGAGCCACTCGCGGGTCCTCCACCGAGAAACCGATGGATTCCGAGAACTCCGCAAGGATCAAATCCGAGGGGATGTAAACATTTTTCAGACGCGCGCCGCCGATGACCAGCCAGGCGGTTGCATCCGGAACGAGAACGCGATGCCATTCCTGGATAACCGTGAACATCTCCCGAAAGTACTGCCGCACTCGTTCCGCAAGCAACGCTTCGCCCGCGGAACCGAGCGCGTCGACGCATTCGGAGATCGCGTCGGGCGGTACAAGGGCCGCGGCCTCGTTGTCGGACTCAAATCCCGTTGACCGCATGTCGCGCCTTCCGCGCGAAGGTGTGATTCTTTGCGTGGATTGCCGGTTGCGAACCGGACCGGCGGATAACTGCCTTTGGCCGTCAGCCGCGGCGAAATCGTGCAACCCATACCGGTACACCTCTTCGAGTGGCCGCAGCAGTCGCGGGTAGTCGTAGCGTGAAAGGTACGGCGGAGAGGTCAGAATGCCGCCGATGGATTCGTCCGCGAGAAACGCAGGGCTCCGAGCATCCCCCACCATGACCGCATGGGCAACGGGTATGGGCGATTGAAGATCGGCCTGAAAGAATTCCACGGTGCGTGCCCACGCTTCGCGAAATGGGCGGGCGCCTTTGTTCGGTCGGCCATCCGCGTTGTGTAGCGTGGCCACCGCGCACATCAGCGCCACGCGGTGAATCGGCACGGTCAATTGGAAGGCTGCGTCTTGCCACGAGTCGATTTCCGCCATGTCGGGAAGAGGCGGGAACTCCCGCGCCACCGTTGCATTGACCAGAAACGCGAGAGCCTCTTCGGCCTCGACGCCGACGGATGGAATGCCATTCCTGCCGCATTCGATGATCGTGGTGCCCGATCCGCAAAACGGATCCAGGATGGGGTATGAAAGCGTGCCACGTCGGCGGTGAGGGGTTCCCCGGCCGGCTTGAGTCGATTCCAACGCTCCGATCGACGCCAGAAACTCTCGAACAAGCTGGGGAGAAAAGCCCTGTCGATAGTGAAACCAACGGTGAAAGGGTTCCCGGTCGGCGCCGGCCGCGGACACGAGCGGGGCCAGGCGGGGTTCCCAAACGAGCCGCGGATGCCATCGCCTTTCCAAGGCCTCGCGGGCTTCGGTATCCCCGGATGGTTTCGCGAATTGCGCCGCTTTTCGTCCTCGACGCCCCATGATCGAATCGTAGCCGGTTTTCGGCGGCGAGTCCTCGACGAATTCGATCGCTTCAGGAGCCTGCCCAATTCGGAGGCTTCTTTTCCAAGAAACTCTTCAACCCCTCCTGGCCTTCCGAAGAAACTCGTCGTTCGGCGATGCGTCGGGTGGTGAGCGATTGAATTCGGTCCCAATCGATCGCGGAAACCTCGTCCAATACTCGTTTGCACATGGACATGGCCTCGGGACCGTTGGATAGGATCAGTTTGAGTTGGGCCTCGATCCACGCGTCCATTTCCTCAACACTCGCAAGGACCTCGTGAATCAGGCCGATTCGTTTGGCTTCCGCGGCTGAAAATCGCTCCGCCGTCAGCGCATAGCGGCGCATGTTCCCCATGCCGATTTTTTCGAGAACGAACGGAGAAATGACCGCGGGGATGATTCCGAGCTTGACTTCGCTGAGGCAAAACACGCCCGACTCGACGGCGACGGCGATGTCGCACGCCGCGGCCAGCCCGACTCCGCCTCCTATGGCCGCGCCGTGAATTCGGGCGATAACCGGCTTGGGACATTCTCGAATGGTGCGAAGCATGCGTGCGAGAAGATTGGCGTCCTCGACATTTTCTTCTATGGAGTAGCCCACCATTCGCTTCATCCAATTCACGTCGGCCCCGGCACAGAACGATTTGCCTTCGGAACGGAGGATGATCGCACGAACGTTGTCTTCCGCGCCGACGGTCGTGAACGCCTCGGTCAACTCGGCCATGACGACTTCGTTGAAGGCATTGTGCAGTTCGGGGCGGTTTAATGTGATGTTCGCGACATCATCGCACACGATTCTAGAAACGTAATCCACCAATTTGGCGACCCTTTCCCCTAGGACGCGACAAACGAACACGGTCGGGCGTCGCCGCCCGACCGTGCCCGCGATCGATTCCGCGGCTTCGGCCTACCCCTTTTGCGCGAGGAGTTTCTTCGTGGACTTGGCCAGTTCTTCGTGCCCCCCCATCACCACGTCGGCCACGTTTCCTTTGCGGTCGATGAGGAACACGGTCGGGATGCCGGGTTTGCCGAACACCTCTTTGTAAAGCTCCCCGCCATTCATCAGGATCTTGTGGCGGAGATTATTTTCCTTGACGAACTTGTCTACCTGGTCCCTAGGTTCGTCCCAGGCGTTGACGGCCAGGACCATCAATCCATCGGCCTTGTGAGCTTCAGCCAATTGAGTCAAGTACGGAGCCTCCGTACGACAGGGCGGTCAGCCCACGGCCCACAAGGCGAGCACCACGGGTTTGCCGCGCAGGCCGCTGAGTTTCACGTTTCCGCCGTCCAATGCGGGCAAATCAAATTCCGGCGCCGCCTTTCCCTTCCACTTCGCCTCATACCGCCGCATCTCCATGGATGCGCAACCAACGGCCGGCAGCACCGAAAGGGCTGCAAACAGAGTTGCTGTTCGTTTCATGTACGGTCCTCCAAAAACCGCGCGGATTGTGCGGTTCTACGTCATGGTTGTCAACAAGCTGGGCTTTTCCGGTTTTTCTGCCGGGATCCCGAAAGTCGCCTCTGCTTCGAATGAATACTCACCATCGTTTGCAATTCAAGATCGTGAGGCAATGGAAGCGCGTAACCGGCGCGCATACAATCCAGACCCTTGCTGACTGCGGTTGGACCCCAACGCAAAAACGGAGGGTCACATTCCCAGGAAACGAAAATCGCGCTCGATCGAGCTCATGGCCTGCCACCTTCAGGGTTCAATGAGGAGATTCGGGCCGAGGGTTTCCACCAGCAGTTGCGCTACGTCTCGGGCGATGGGTCCGCTGGTACGGCCGCCGCTGCCGCCGAACTCCACTAGCACGGAAAACGCGATGGGAGGAGGTTGCCGCCAATCCGGCCGGCCGTTCGAATCCAATGGTTGAAGGTAGCCCGCAAACCAGGCGTGGGAATAATCGCCGTCCTTGCTTGCCTGTCGCGGCCAGGTGCTCGCGACTTCGATTTCAGAGGGGTCGATGGTGGCATCGGGAAACAATGCCAAAAGGCGTTCCAAAGCTGGGCCTTTCGCCCCGGCACGGATCACGACCTCGTTTCGTTTGCCCCGGTCATCGACATAGGGAACGCGAAACGCGGTCGGCCAGGGGAAGGCGGTTGCGCTCCCCGTCTTGCCGCAAAGGGCATAGTCGGGGTGCTTCCAATACGCGTGTTTGTGTGCGGTTCCTTCGGGATGGTTGACGACTTCGTAAAGACCTCGCCGGACCGCCGCCCAATGGGCCTCGGCATACGGCAGTGTCCAGCTTGGTCTTGTTTTTCGGTCGCGGATCAAGGACGCGGGGACAAAACGCCCCCCGGCGTAGGTTGCGGCCAGGGCCGCGGCCTGCAACGGGGTCACACCGATTTCGCCCTGCCCGATCGCGAACAGCCGCGCATGCGCTGGATAGACGCCGGTCGCTTTTTCGCCGGCCAGCCATTCGGGCGTCGGATTGATGCCCGAGTTTTCCTCGCGGAGGCCGATACCACTGAGCCGCCCCAGCCCCACCATGTCAAAGGCGCCGCACAACCCATCAACCCCGATGCGCTCGCCGAGACGAAACATGAACACGTTGCAGCTTCCGCGCAGCGCTTCAACGACGTCGATCGAGCCGTGGGCCATTCGCTGCGAGGTTCCGTGGACCTCCCAACATCGCCAGCGATCCGGGGAATCGGGCAAGAGATGGCCGCGACATTCTTCCCTGCTTTCCAACGTGATTTTTCCGTTCATCAAACCGGTCAGCATGACCAACGGTTTCACGATCGATCCGGGCGCATAGCGGCCCGCCACGGCGCGAAAACTTAAAGGCAGACGTTCCGTATCTTCCGCCAGTTCGGGGTAGGCTTCGTCAAACCGCGCGGGGTCGAAGGAGGGATAGGAGACAAGGGCCAGAACTTCCCGCGAGGCCACGTCGAGGACAACGATCGAGCCCCCGGAGGATTCCGGAATCGACCGAATCCGTTGATCGAGCAGATCGTACAACTTTCGTTGAAGCTCGGCATGGAGAGTCAAGGTCACATCCTGGCCGGTCTGTGGCTCGAGGGGCTTGCCGACGAGCTCCTGATTTCGATCGAGGGTCACCTGCCCCCGCCGTCCGCGGAGTTCGCGCTCCGCCAACCACTCCACACCGCTGGTGCCTCGGCGTTCGTTGGCGGTGTACCGGGCGAAGGGGTCCTCGGCTTCGGGATCGTCGGCCAGATCCTCCGCGGTCACCATTCCCAGGCGACCCAGAATATGCGCGAACGGTGTACCCGGATCGACGTACGCGCGGCGGGAAGAAGTTTGCACACGGACCCAGGGGAAAGGGGCAAGTGTCTCCCTGGCGTCGATCGCCCGAGCGCGATCCAAGTCTGTCACCACGGGATGAAAAGTCCGCTCCTCGGCGACGGGACTCTCGAATCCGCGCCGTGCCGCGACGGCTTTGCGTAACCGTTGGACACGCTCGTAGATTTCCCGGGCACCCATGCGAAGGGCGTGGGAATCGTTCGGACGCGATGGTGCTGCGCTCACGGCAATCCGATCCCACATGACGCTGAACTCACCGCCGAGAACGTTTTTCGCAACGTCGCTCGAATCGTCACGACCCAACCATCCTCTTCGCCGGGCACGGCGGATTTCCAGTTCCCAGGCCTCCGAGTCGTCCCCGGCATCGGCGGCGATTGCATTGAAATCGACCTGGATTTCCCAACAGGGTTCATCGCCGACAAGTTCCCGGCCAAAACGATCGAGGATTCGTCCTCGTGCGAAGGGCAACGATTCCGTTTTCAGAACCAGCGCCTTGTTGGCCTGATCGCGGTAGTAGTCGGCGCGAACGATCTGAAGCTGCGCGAAGCGGGCGATCAGCACCGCCAGGACCAGGGCGAGCACGATCAACGATGCACGGAGACGGGCCTCAAACACGGGATCCACGCTGGGCAATAGGGATTGATTCGAGGCCGCGAGGCCGGGACAGCCCGAAGGCGCCGAGCAATCGGAGGAAGGGCCAATGCAGGAGCGGAGTCCACAGCGCCGTGTAGGCCGAGCCCGGAACAAGGTTCAGCACGAGCGCCTTCACGATGGGTTCGTCCAACGTGTACAACGCGTGGCGGTAGGCCAACCAGCCGGTGCGAAGAACCAAACCAAGCCCCAACGTGAGGACCACCTGGGTCAACATCTGACGGACGAACAGGTATTCGCGAATGCCGAGAATCAAACCCGCGGCAGCCGTATACGAAACGGCCAAAAGCCCCGGCCGCTCGATGGTCAGGAAGTCCGCGGCCAGTCCCACCAGCGCGGAAATCACGATGGCGTTCGTTTCCGTCGCGTGCAATGCCACGAACACCACACAGACCAGGATCCAATCCGGCCGTGCGCCCCCGAGTTCGAAGACGGGAGCCAGGGCGGATTGAGCGACCAACACGACGCAAGCCGTCGCGCCCCAGAACAAATAGTGCATCCAACGCATTGCAATTACCGCCTATGTGGGGCCATTGGCGGATCGAGCCTCCCGGCTTGGAAACGCCGTTCCTGCTCGATCATGGCCTTGGCAATCGCGACGGTGACCCGCGGATCCCGTTCCATCCGCAGCGCCTTTTCCAGTTCGGGCATGGGTGAACGGCGACTCATGGCTCCCAGCGCCGCGGCGGCGAGCTGCCGAATGCGAAGCTGTTGCTCGTTGGGTGGGTCTCGCGGATCGTCGGCACGACGAGCCGGGCCGCCTTGCAATCCGGCGACGGCCTCCGACCATCCTTCGTCCGATCCCAGCAACGCCAATCCGCGAGCGGCGGCGAGCTTCACCTCGATATGCGTCCCGGTGGTCAACTTAAAGCGAAAGGTGTCGGCGCAGACAGGGTCGCGCAAGTCGGCCAGCGCGTTGAGGGCAAGGACCTCGTCGCTGCCCACCCCGGCATTGGCCATGAAGGCAAGTTCCTGCCTGGCTTCCGAATTCCCCAGCCGGGCCATCCCTTCCAGGGCCTGCAATCGAACTCCCGTGTCGCGGTCTTTCATCGCTCGGGCGAGAACCCTGATTCCCGAAGGGTTGTTCATCCGCCCGATCACCAGCGCCGCGTTACGCCGCGCCGAAACTTCCTTCTCGTCGAAAAGATAGGTGGGCAATTTACCGGTGTGTAGGTCGTCGCCCAATCGGTGCAATGCAAAGATCGCCCCGACGCGAACGCTTGGGTCGGCGTCGTGCAGGCGCTGGCGCACGACCTGTTCCGCGGCAGTATCGCGAAGGGTTCCCACGGCCATGCAGGCGGCGAAGCGAACTCCGGGATGGTCGTCCAACAGTGCCGATCGGATCCAGGGTCTGGTCGCTTCCGAGCTGTCCGCTTCCATCGCTTCCACGGCGGCGGCGCGGACCGCGGCATTTTCCTTGAATTGGATCGAATCGCGCAGGACCGCGAGCGCGAGCGCGTACCCCCCTGGTGCATTTTTCTTCGGGCCGACGGTTGAAGGCGAGGCGCAGCCGTTGGAAGTGAAAACGATCGCGATGAACGAACTCGCAAGGAGGGCAAGCCGAAGGTAAGCCGGGTCGCTGCCCGTGGAGTTGATGGAACTTCTGGATTCGGCTTCGCCCGAGCCCGCGAATTTGTTACGGTGCCGAGGCCAGTGCCCCGCAACGGATCGATGCACCGGCCTTTTCCAGGTTTCGAACCACCTTCTTCGTTTCCCCGACAAGCTGTTCGGGCAGGAGGATCGGCTTGCTGGGCTTCCCTGCCGGAAAAATGACATTGGTTGGCACTCCAGCCCGACCGTATCGCTCAAGCTCTTCCAGGATTTCCGGATTCTTGCTCGTGAAATCCGCCTTCAGCGGCACCACGCACAAGTCCGCCATTTTGGCGCGCACCGTATCCGTTTCCAGCGTCACCTGCTTGTTAACGATGCAGGTTGCGCACCATGTCGCCGTGTAATCAACGTACACGGTGTACCCCAATGACGCCAGTTGCTCGGGGCGCCCTTTCGCCCAAGGCTGCCACGGAATGCGGTCTTTCCACTGATCCTGCGACGGAAAGGAGAAGCCCGAGGCGCCTTCGATTCGCGATTGGTAGGCTTGCGCCAGTTCTGTAAGGGACGATTGCGATCGGCCGAATGCGGTCCACCATCCGAAGGCCGCCACCCCGACGGCCACGGCCCAGGCGCCCCAACGCCCCCCCAACCGGGTTAACGCCGTCTGCTTCCCGAGCAGCCACGCGCCCACACCTAGAAAGGTGAGAAAAACCAGAGTGAAGATGAGCCCCTCGGGCCCAATGAGGTGACCCAGCGGGTAAAGGAGCCAAATGACGGTCCCCATCAAGAGGAACCCCATGAACTGCTTGAAGTGCTCCATCCATTGGCCGGGTCGCGGCAGGTAACGGAGCCAGCCCGGCCTCATCGCCAGCACCATAAACGGGCTGGCCATGCCCAAACCGACCGATGCAAAAACGGTGAGCAATTCGAAATTCGTGGCGGACGTGAACGCCCAACCGAGGGCCCCACCCAGGTAGGGAGCGGTACACGGCGTGGCCAGTACCGTGCCCAACAAACCCTTCATAAATGCCCCGGTGTATCCCTCGCGGCTTTCGGCGGTCGCAAGATGTTGCACGGCGGATCCCGGCAGGGTGATTTCAAAAACGCCGAACAGGCTGAGGCCAAACAGGAATATCAGCGAGGTCATCACCACGATAAACGTGGGTGATTGAAACTGGAAACCCCAGCCGAGCTTTTCGCCGGTGGATTTCAGGACAATGATCACCACGGCCAGTGCGAAAAAGGAGACCACGATCCCGGCCACAAAGGTCATCCCCAGGCGAAAGATGCGCGCCGGGTCTTCGTCGGCCTGCTGAACGAGACTGAGAACCTTAATGGAAATGACCGGCAGCACGCAGGGCATCACGTTGAGAATGAGTCCGCCGACGAATGCGAACAGAAGCCATCCGAAAATCCCGGTGGCAGCGCCGCCGTCAGAACCTTCGTCCGCGACTTCCACTTCGAACGCCGCGCCGGTTGCCGCGCCCGTTAAGACCTTCGGGACCCCGATAGCAAGGCCGCCTGCAACGCCTTCAGAACCGGTGGGCGCTGAGACGCTTGTCGGATTCACGGCGACGGCCGGTTGGGTTTCCACCGGCAAGACTCCGCCCCCCGACGCCTCCGCCCTAGGTTCGCCCCCCGCCGAAAAAGAAAAAGCCAACGTGTCCGGCGGGAAGCAATTGCCTTGTTCGTTGCAAGCCTGATAGGTCAGCAACCCGCCGAATCGAACCGGTCCCGCGGGGAGTTCCTTGGGTGCCTGCCCTGGAACTTTCACGACCACCCGTCCACTGTATTCGCTGATTTGGCCGAGGACCTTCATCGGCCGAAGCTGACCTGGAGGGAACTGAGGCGACTCCAACGAGAAACCTGGCGTTCGCTCCATCAAGATGTCGGACTTGACGAAGTTTTCGCTAAGCGGAGTGTGCGATTGGATGTGAAAACCTTTGACGACATCCAACGCCAGCGAAAGTACAAACTTTCCCTCCGTCGCGAAACTTTGCGGAGGATCCACGGGACTCACGGTAACGTGTTTGCTCGATCGCGAAGGAAGTGCGCTGCGCGCGGCTTCAAAAACTTTCACATTGTCGGGCTGAGCGGCAACCCCGGTCTTGGCCACGGGCAACTCCAACTTCACCTTGGCCGATTCGAGCAGGCACGACTCCTTGCAAATGAGATAATCCACTTCGGCCGTCAGGGGGACTCTTCCCTCGGCCAATTCCGCGGAGGCGGTGATCGTGACAGGGAGCATTGCCTCTTCTTCCAAGATGTGGGTGATGATGTTCCCGGGAGACACATGACGAGTAGGGATCGGAAACTGCAATTCTCCCGCGGTGAATCCTTGGGGCAGCGTCCACTTGACCACGGGAGCCTTGCCGGCGTCTCCGGGGTTTTGCCAGTAAATGTGCCAACCCTTGTCCATCCGAAACCGGAGCCCGACATCGAAGGACCTGCCCCCTTCGATCGAATTAACCGAGGAAACAAGGTCCACCTTTGCCTTGGGAGGTCCTTTGCTTCCGGGTTGTCCCCAGGCGGAGGGTCCGAGCAAGAGGGTTAGAAATACCGTACGCAGCAATCCAACAGGCATATCCGAATCTCCGATTCTACTCACGGAAGGCGGAACCTCCGCGGAGCGCTCATGGCGGCCACGCGAAACAAGACTATCCACAAACAATTGAGATAGCCGCTTCCCTTCTTAAGACACCGAACCCCGCGTTTCGGCGGGTACTTCGGCGTGGAACCCCAGATTATAATGCCGCCGGTGCCATTCCCGTTACCCACACGTGACAAGTGACCCCCTCGTTGCGCCATGAGTCCAGATGGCTCGATACCAGCTTCGACCGGCCGCGAAAATCGCCACCGCGATCAAGAATCCGCAACGAGGCCGATAGCAAATCCTTACGACCGACTTTTGGATTTTGCCGGGGATTTCTTGATAGGAGCCGGCGGTGCATTTCCGACGAGGACGCGACAAATCCGATCTTGTATGTCCTTGTATGGAGTACTCGATCCTTTGTAGCCATTGAACATCACGGCAAAGGCGTACCATCGACCTTCGACCGATTCCACCAGGCCGGCCAGTGACCGCACGCCGCGAATCGTTCCCGTCTTGCAGAAAACCCGGCCGCGAACGTCGTGCAGTCGTTTCTTCATGGAGCCGTCATTGCCCGCCACCGATAGGCTCTCTCGGAATAGGGAAGCATGCGGACTCCGGTGCATCCAGGCGAGGATTGAAGCGAGTTGCCGAGCCGTGCAACGGTTGTCGCGGCTGAGGCCCGATCCATCCGCCACTTGAAGACCGGCCGTTTCGAGTCCGGCGCGGCGCACGGTTTCGAGCACTGCCTCGGCGCCGACGGGCCAACTGCCCTGTGGGTTCGGCAGCCCACGTCGACGAGCCCATTCGTATCCTGTCCGCTTGATCAGGCACTCGGCGAACAGGTTTTGGCTGTCTTTGCCGATTCTTTGCAATACGTCGGCCAGTGGTGTCTTGTGTCGGTCGATCACTTCGATGGGTTCTGGGAAACCGCCGCTGATGGAACGTACGCGTCGCCGCCGAATGGACCCCGCAATCGAAACGCCATGTTGTTTCCAAACGGATCGCATTGAATCGGCGAAGAGCAGACCCGGGTCTGGAAAGGCGACGGAACCCAAGTCCCAGGTTTGATTCGTGCGGCCACTAATGACAAACGCATTGGACCGCGGATCGAAATTCACCACGGGAGATCCTTTCCCGTGGGACCGGCATTGATTGATGATCTTGCCGGAACCCATTGCAGGTTGGACTGAAAGGTCACAAGCGTCGTTTGGCCGCGGTCCCGGCCGCACCGTGATGTCCAGGCAGTTGTCGTTCATGTTCAGCGAGCTGACCTGGGCCGCGTACCACTTGCCGTGGTCGGCGCGATCCCAGGAGGGGTGTAAGCGCACGTCATCGAAAATCGACTCGTCGAGGATGAGGTCGCCGGAGGTGTGCCGACGACCCTCTTGAATCAAGAGGTCCGCCCATCGGTCAAATACGGAAGTGATGGTCTCACCGCGGGCCTTGTGAATCTTTTCATCGCCAAAGGCCGGGTCGCCGTCTCCGACGACGATCAGGTTCGCTCCATCCGTGGCCAGTACCGTCTCAAAACAGAAATCCGCGCCGAGTACATCCACCCCCGCAGCCATGACGAAAAGCTTGAGCGTACTTGCAGGAATCATCGCCCCGTCGGCGTTGTATTCGTAGACGGACGTGGCGGTCTGTAGATCGAGAACGCAAACCCCCACGGTCGCCCGGGGGTCGGGCAGGCGGGCCACGAGCGGAGCAAGGCTCTCGCGTAGTGAGGAACGCGTTTGACCCCAGGTCCAGGGACACGACATCCCGCAGAAAAGAGCAAGAACCAACAAGCAACCGTTCCGCATCCTGCTTTCGTCCATGCGTGGGCCTATCCTTGACCGTTGCCGGTATGGTAGGAGACCGGCCGCAAGAAACAAGCTGGACTTTTGAACAAATCTTATGGATGCTTGGGAGGTGTAGCGAGGAGGCGCGCCGACTGGATTCGAAAAGATAAGCCGGCTTTTTGAGCAAGTTTGGGAGGAAACCAAATGAACGGTACCCCGAAAATACTCATTCAGAAAATGTGGGACGTGACCATCGTCGATCTCCAGGAGCCGCGCCTTCTGGAGTCTCAACAAATCGAGGCCATCGGGCAGGAGCTCTACCGGCTGGTCGATCAAATGAATCGCAAGAAGCTGATCCTCGACTGTAGCAAAGTGCAGTTCCTGGCCTCGGCAGCTCTTGGCGTGCTGGTCAACGTGCAAAAAAAGGTCTCGGCCATCAAAGGTGCGTTTATTGTCTGCGGCCTGCGCAAGGAGCTTATGAAGGTCTTTGAGATCACGCAATTGACGAAGTTGTTCAAGTTCGCTGCGGATGAGGCCGAGGCGTTGAAGATGCTCGGCCACACGGCGGGCTGACCAAGTTGATCATTCCGACCCCGCATGAGTTTTCATAAAACCAGCTCGATCCTTTGCCGTCGCGTCCGTCTCTTGCATTTGGCACTCGTTTTGAGGCATCTCGGGGAAGCCGCGCGCTGGTCCGATGCAGTGTACGACAAAGGGGAGCCATGACGATCGCAAAACGCCTGATCGTCTTGCTGGCGGTTCCGCTGCTCATTCTCATCGGAGTCGGGATCATCACTCGCCATCAGATGGCTCGGGTCGAGGAGCGCATGCGGTTCGTGGCGGAATCCCGGGTGGTAGCGATGGCCCGGCTGGGCGACATCTCGCGGAGCTTCGCCGAGTTGCGGGTTGAGGTGCGCAGCTTCCTTCTGGCAAACGACCCTTCCGCTCAGACCGCCGCGCGCGCCGCCTACGATGCCGCGCGGGCCGACTTGAGCCGGCTGCTGGACGACTACGCGGACAAGCGCGTTCTTGGCGACCAGGGCCGGCGAATACTGAATGATTTCCGCACGATGAGCCGGGATTGGATGGCCGGCGCTGAGCAGGCGATGTCGCTGGCGGCGGCGGGCCGCAAGGACGAGGCATACCTCCAGTTGTCGACCTACGTGGCCGGACACGGTATGAGGCTCAGCCAGGTTTCGAGCGAGTGGATCCGGTATAACGAGAACGCCGCAACCATCGCGGGCCGGGAGGCGCAGGACAGCATCGAGAACGCGCAGAGGAATCTGTCGATCGCGGTCGGCGTCGCTCTGGCACTCTCCGGCCTTCTTGGGTGGCTGACGTTCCGCCGGATTGTCCACCCGATCCGGTCGCTGGTGACTATGGTCAATTCCGTCGCGGGCGGCGACTACACAAGGGCCGTTCCCTTCACTCAGGCCGCTGACGAAACCGGGGAACTCGCCCGATCCATTGACGTCCTCAAGCAGGGCGCCGCGGCGATGGACGAACAGCGCTGGGTCAAGGCCAATTCGGCAATACTCACGGGGGCATTGCAGGGTGCAAGCTCGCTTGCCGATTTCGGGCCTCGTGCCCATGCTCGGCGGCGGTGTCGCGGGTTTCTATTTATTGGAAAACAGCGCTGGACAGATTCGGCTCCCGGCGGCCCGGATCAAACCCTGTCCACCGTTCTCCAGGCAGTCCGGCTGCACGCGGGAACTCATCCGCAGTCGGACGATCTCACCATCCTGGCGCTTCGCCGTGCGCTGTAAGGTGTCCCACGCGGTCGCAACACCGCGGTCGGCCGACTAGGATGCAGGTTAAGGACGCTAGCCGAATCCAAGAGTCCGCACCGCATCCGCCACGTCGCCCTGCAGGTCGAATAGGCGATCCAAACGCGTCACCACAAAGACTTCCCGCACCTGAGGTTGAAGCCCGGCAAGCACGATCCGCTGTTTTCGGGAACGGAATTCTGTCGCCAGCCGCACAAAAGCCGCAAGCGACATGCTGGGCATGAATTTGACCTGTGCCAGGTCCAATACGAACGGCAGACCCGCGTTCGCGTCGGCCGCGGTCCGGACCTCACTCTGAAACCGGCTGACGTTTTGCTCGTCAAAGGTTTCCACCAAGGCACGAACCACGACGATATTCGGTTGAAGCTCGACGGCTGCGACGGCCGGTTCAGGCATGGGGGGCTCGCTTCATGATGATTACGAAGAACGCCCGGCGCCGACCTTGCGGATACCACGCATGGCCATCGCGAAGGTCTCCGGGTTCGACGCCCAAGCCAAGGCTTCGCGGCCGGCGATCTTATCTTGGTTGAACAGGGCCAGCAAATGCTGGTCGAAGCTTTGCATGCCGCGCTCGCCGTTTTCAATGTACTCCGAAAGCTCGTTCAATCGCCCCTCGAGGATGAACTTTTCCGTGACCGGCCCTCCGCGGAGGATTTCCACGATGGGGAGGCGCGCCTTGCCGTCCACCGCGGGAAGCAGCCGCTGAGAAATGATCGCCTCCAAGGAATGCGACAATTGCGAAAGCAGCAGTTTGTGCTCGGTGGGAGGAAACATGGCGATGATTCGTTCGACGGTCAAGGGCGCGTTTGCGCTGTGGACCGTGCTGAAGACCTGATGGCCGGTGTCCGCCGCCCGCAGCGCCATGCGCAGCGTCTCCACGTCGCGCAATTCACCGATGAGAATGACGTCCGGGTCCTGACGCAGGGTCTGGCGCAGCGCCTGATCGAACGAGGGTGTATCGACACCGACCTCGATCTGCGACACCAGCGCCTTCTTGTTGGCGTGAACGTATTCAATCGGGTCCTCGATAGCGATGATCTTCTCACGGCGCGAGACGTTGACCAGGTCAATCATGGCCGCAAGCGTCGTGGATTTCCCGCTGCCGGTCGCTCCCGTAACCAGCGTCAGCCCGCGGCCTGAAAGGGCAATGTCGTGTACGACTTTTGGTAGGTGCAAGTCGTCGATGGAAGGAATGTTGTTGCGGATGACCCGCATCGTCAGACCGACTTGTCCCAGGGCCGAAAAGGCACTGCACCGGAAGCGCGCCAATTCGGGTAATTCGTAGGCGAAGTCCATCCCCTGGACAACGGCCTGTCCCACGTCTGCGACGCGTTGCGGCGTCACCAGGGTGCCCAGGATCGCCAAGACTTCCTCCCGGCTGAGCGGACTGCCCTCGACACTGCGCATTTGCCCGGCCAAGCGCATCATCGGCGCCGCCCCGGACTGGATGTGCACATCCGAAGCACCATGCTCCACCGCGAAACGCAGAAGTTTTGTAAATTCCATGCCCGTTGTCCCGCACTAAGCGAATCGCCGTCATACTACCCGTTGAGGATTGGAACGCCACACGACAAGGGCCTTGCCGCCGCGCCGGCGGAAGCAACCTCGCCGGAATTGGCGCCAGCTTGGTACGCGGTTGACGATGGCGGCGTATGTCGGGTAAGGTTCGGGGCTTGGGCAGGCTAAATAAGGTGGAGGTCCTCATCCGGGAGAGAATATCATGGCTCAGTTGGGTTCGAACATAACCGCGACGATCGGGAAAACCCCTTTGGTGAAAATCAACCGCATCATCCAGGCTCCGGCCACGGTCTATGCCAAGCTCGAATTTCTCAATCCGCTGTTCAGCGTGAAAGATCGGATTGGGCTTTCGATGATCGAAGCCGCGGAGCGAGAGGGGCGGATCACGCCCGATACGACGATCATCGAGCCGACCTCGGGAAACACCGGAATCGCCTTGGCGTTCGTTTGCGCGGCCAAAGGCTACAAGTTGACGCTGACCATGCCCGAAAGCATGTCGATGGAACGCCGCACGGTGCTCCATCAACTCGGGGCATCGCTGGTGTTGACTCCGGCGGCGGACGGCATGCGCGGGGCCGTGGCGAAAGCGGAACAGCTCTTGAAGGAAACACCCAACTCGTTCATTCCGCAACAGTTCAACAACCCCGCCAACCCTGAAATCCATCGCAAGACGACGGCCCAGGAGATTTGGAACGACACCGACGGCAAGGCGGACCTTCTCGTGTCGGGAATCGGTACGGGCGGGACGATCACCGGGGTGGGCGAAGTCATCAAATCGCGGAAGCCCACCTTCAAGTGTTTCGCGGTGGAACCGGAGGCGTCGCCGGTCATTTCTCAGACTCGTCAGGGCAAGCCATTGCAACCCGGCAAGCACATCATACAAGGCATTGGTGCGGGGTTCATCCCCAAAGTGCTGAACCTCGAGGTCATCGACGACGTAGTGACCGTTTCCAACGAAGAGGCCGTAAAATGGGCTCGCCGAGCCGCCAAGGAAGAGGGAATCCTCTGCGGGATATCGTCCGGCGCGGCGCTCTACGCCGCCAACCGCGTCGCCAACCTGCCGGAACAAAAAGGCAAGCTGATCGTCGTGGTGCTGCCCAGCGCCGGTGAGCGCTATCTGTCCACGGCTTTGTTTGCGAACTGACGCATAGAGATTCATGTTTCCGTGGTGCCTCGGAGGCATAAAGGGAACAGCGCTTCCGGCCTACGTGTTGGATTCGCTGCTCTTCGGACAAGGTGACTCAGGCTTGCCAGGTACGCTGCTTGTCGGTTAATCTTCCTCGATCAGCGGTCAGCCGACCCGATCCTCCTCTGACGGACCAGGGGAATCGAGCCTTCTCCAAAGCGCGGACGATTTTTGTATGCCCGTTCGAGATTACGACGTGGTGGTGGTGGGCGCCGGGCCGGCCGGTGCCACGGCGGCCATTCTGCTTCGGCAAAAAGGGCACCGCGTGGTCCTGGTGGACAAGGCCAGGTTTCCACGGACGGTACCCTGCGCGGGGTGGTTGAACGTCCGCGCCGCGGCGATGTTGGAGGGCATGAAGGTTTCGCTCGACGGCCTCCAACGACGTTCCCTTCGACAGGTTACTTTCTACAGCGCGGATTTCTCCAAGCGAATCCTACCGAACCTGAAGCAGTCCCCCGGCTTTCTCGTGGATCGATCCGAATTCGACCACGCGCTGGTTTCCGCGGCCAAACGTCTGGGGGTCTCAATCATCGAAGGGGCGGAGGCAAGAAGTCTTTCGCTCCGGGAATCCTCGGTGGTGGTCCACCTGGAATCGGGTCGTGATCTGGAGGGTCGCTTCCTGGCCTTGGCCGCCGGGCGGGCGCCGCGCATACTGGAGAGTACGGGAATCGTACGCGATTCCCATTCCGTTCCCATCTGGTCAGCGCAGGTGGAAGCGGCACTTGCGAAAGGGGCCGTCGCCAGCGAGCCGACCATGACGATTGTGCTAGGCCTGGATCGGCGGGGCAGTTTCGGGCTTTGCTGCGTGACGCCGGACAGGATTTCCCTGGGGGTTCACATCTTGAATGATGACGCCTCGGTCATTCCGGCGCTCACGAATCTCTGTCGTCTCGTCGCCGAGCGAAAGATTGCCCCGCTCAGCCTGACGGAATCCGCCGCGAAGGCCAGGGTGCATTTCAGCCCGGCTTCGGGAGCCCTCGACATGGAAACCCATGTGGCCAAGCACACGCTTGTGTTCGGAGACTCGGGCGGATTCGTCGCCGCGGCAAGCAACGAGGGCATCTACCCGGCCATGTGGTCGGCGCGCATCGCCGCCGAGGTTTTTGAACGGGCGCTGGAGGCCGATGTGAAAGCCGTGCCCTCCCAGGACGAACTCATGCGCTTTGATTCCCTGTGGCGCGTGCAAATGGCCGACTATCTTCGATCGCCGCATACCGACATTCAATTCCTCTTGCCGCTTATCTTCTCCAATCAGGCCATGGCCGACCGCATGGCCACGGCATTCTTCTCCGGTGAGAATATCTGATCTTGCCCGCACGTTTTCTGGACCCCACCGCTGAAGCGATGGTGCATGATCCCCCGTTGGGAGGACTCGTCGCCGGGGATACAATGGGGAAAGAGGAGATTCATGGATAAGCTTCTGTCGCCCAAGGAAACGATGACCAAGCTCCTGGGGAGCATGTCGCAGCTCGGCGCGTCCGACTTGCATGTCAAATCGGGGTACGCCCCGTACTACCGTGTCGCGGGCCATTTGCGCCGTGTGGAAATGCCCTCGATTCCGAATAGTGCCTTCATCGAGGAGATGCTTGCGGAGATGATACCGGCCGGACGGCGACCGGAGTTCGATGCCCGCGGCTCGTTGGACTTTTCGGCAGCGAGTACAGGAAGCACCGACCGATTCCGCGTCAACCTGTTCCGTTCCATGGGTGACACCCACGCCGCCATCCGCCGCGTGCAGAGCAAGATTCCAACCTTCGAAGAATTGCACCTGCCGCCGGTGTATCGCGACAGCATCGCCTCGTCATTGGAAGGGCTCATTCTCGTCAGCGGCGTCACCGGCAGCGGCAAGAGCAGCACGCTGGCGGCCATGTTGCAGCACCTCAACGAAATCCGCAGCATGCACATCATCACGGTTGAGGACCCGGTGGAGTACGTATTTCAACCCAAGAAGTCGATCATTTCCCAACGGGAAATCGGCATCGACATGCCCGACTATGCCGAGGCCCTTCGGTTCGTGGTCCGCCAGGATCCGGACTGCATCCTCATCGGCGAAATGCGCGACAAGGAAACCATGCTCGCCGCCCTGCAATCCGCGGAAACCGGGCACCTCGTGCTCGGCTCGATCCATTGCAGCGACGCCCAGCAGACGTTTTCGCGTATTCTCGAATTCTTTCCCCGAGCGGAGCACGCCTTCATCCGTGCCACCCTGGCCAACAGCCTCAGCGCGATCCTGTGCCAGCGGCTCCTGCCCGGCATCGATTCCAATTCGCGGTTCCCCGCGACCGAGGTCCTCCTGAACAACGCGGTGGTCAAGGACAAGATCCTCCACGAGCAAGACGAAGACATTCCCGCCATCATCGCCCAAAGCCGCGAAGAAGGGATGCGGACGTTTACCGATTCGCTTTGCGAGTTAATCGAGAGCGAAGTCGTTCACTACGACACGGCCATGGAACACGCCCCCAGCCGCGAAGCGCTCTCGTCGATGGTCAAGGGGATCAAGACGGCCTCGCACTCGATCCTCACCCGCCTCCGTGCGCCGAAGTGAGCAGGGCATTTGAGCCGGGTGCATCCCGAGGAATGTGGCAAACAATCTCGGGTGGCACGCTCTATCGACGAAGTCGGTAGGGCGTGGGCAAGGGAATTCCACGGCCTGCGAATACCAGACGGTTCTCCGCTTTTTCAACGGCCGCGTATAATCCCAACCGCGAGAGACGTGTGCTCGCAAACGGATTCTCGCCGGTTGCGGTGATGCGAAAGGTTCGCCCGCCGCCGGGCGGCATGCATTGGAACGGGGTAGGGTACAGTCAACGATCCCGATAGGAGTTGCCGAATGATCGACCCGCGAATGACGAAACTGGCTGACGTGCTGATCAACTATTCCACGGCGCTGAAGCCCGGTGAAAAAATCCTGATCGAGGCCATCGACGCTCCGGCGGAGATGGTCTGCGAGCTCATTCGCGTGGCCCGCCAGGCCGGGGGCGAGCCGCTGGTGGCGCTGAAGAGCAACCGGGTGCTTCGTTCGCTGCTGATCCACGGCTCGAAGGAACAGCTCGATCTCGTCACCGAAACCGAGGCCCTGCGAATGAGCAAAGTGCAGGCTTACATCGGCCTCCGCGGCAGTCACAACATCATGGAGCTCTCCGACGTGCCGCCCGACCGATACAAACTCTACCAAGACACCGTCTGGAAAAAAGTCCATCAGGAAATCCGCGTGCCCAAGACTCGTTGGGTTGTGCTGCGCTGGCCAAACTCCGCTATGGCCCAGCAGGCCAACAAGAGCACCGACGCCTTCGAGAAGTTCTTTTTCGAGGTTTGCACGATGGACTACGCGAAGATGTCGCGGGCCATGAAACCCCTGGCCGAGCGGATGTCGAAGACTGACCGTGTACACATCAAAGGGCCGGGAACCGATTTGAGGTTTTCGATCAAAGGAGTCCCTCCGGTGCCGTGCGACGGAGATCGCAACATCCCCGACGGCGAAGTGTTCACCGCTCCAGTGAAAACCAGCGTCAATGGTGTCTTGCAATACAACGCCCGCACGATTTACCAGGGCGTGGTCCACGACAATGTCCGCTTCGAGTTCAAGGACGGCAAGATCGTAAAAGCCACCAGCACCAACACCGAGCACCTCAACAAGATGCTGGACACCGACGAAGGCGCCCGTTACATCGGCGAGTTCGCCATCGGCGTCAACCCGCACGTCACCGAGCCGATGCTCGACGTGCTCTTCGACGAAAAAATCGCGGGCTCGTTCCATTTCACGCCCGGCCAAGCCTACAAAGAGGCCGACAACGGAAACCGCAGCAGCGTTCATTGGGACATCGTCTGCATGCAGGACGCCGCCCACGGCGGCGGGGAAATCTACTTCGACGACAAACTGATCCGAAAAGACGGGATGTTCGTGGTGGATGACTTGAAGCCGTTGAATCCGGAAAACCTCGTGTAGGGCATGGCGAGGATGCAATGCCGCGAAGTTCTGGCGTGCCTTATTGGCAAGTTTCCCCTAGTAGCGGAGCGGGCCAGGCAAACAATGGAACGCTTCATTCGTCATGTTGGGACTTGGCTCCGAAGGCATGAGCCATCGGTATCCTTGAATGAAGACTTGCTTGGTCACGAGATTCGGTCGTTACGATGCAGCCTTCGACGGACTCCCCTCGGCCGCCGGCAGCGACGGAGAATAAAGATTTGGGTCGAAGGAATCCACATTTGCGTCAAGGAATTGCGAAGGCTCCGAATTCAGCGACGTATCCGATGAAAAGCACCAACGCAGGCATTTCCCATTCCATGGATGTCGTGGACTAACTTAGGCAACTGGGCAAAACACTCAAGGAAATCGGAGAGTGGCTGGACCTCAGCGAGTCGTTTGTCAGCCGTGTCGCGCGCGGTCAGCGTAGCTTCACTCTCGCCCATCTATCTCGGCTGGAACGAAAGGTCGGCACGTCCTTGCCGTTGTTGCTGCTCGAAGCTCGGCGCCCGGACGTTCCTGAGCAGCATCGCGAAATGTATGAGGAGGCCATTCGCCTGCAACGGATGACTACAAGTATTCGCCGCGTCCGCTCCAAACTGCCCATTGACGCCGAGGCCGTCGGGGCATAAACGAATGTCCCAGTCGGTAAAATGAACGCCAAACCCGTGCGCGAGATTTCCGTTCTCCTTGGCCATGCGGGGTGTTGCGCGAACGCACGGCAACGTTCTGGAAAAAACGATGGCTAAACCGAAGATCGACAAAGTTCGCGAGCGCCGCATCGAGTTAGAAATCATCGCCGATGCCCACGACGAAGAGGAACGGGCGATGGGGTGGTATTACTATCTCGAAGAGCGGCTCCATTTCCCGTTCACCGCAACCTGCATCGTCAAACGGTCGATTTCGCCCCTCCAAGTGAAAAGCGAGGTGTCGGTGATCGGAATTCCTTCGGAAGACGAATGCGCCTACGAAATGTTCGTGCTGATCCGATGGGATCGCAAAGACGGGCTGGGCGTGCCGCTCTCGCAACTGAAACCCATCGAAGAAGACTCCGACGCATCCACGCGGCAAGCCGTGGACGACTGGCATTACTGGGTGCGCATGGGCTATTCGTTTTGAACTCGATGTCTAACTGTGACTTAAGCCGCATGGTGGGCACTTCCCAAGTCCGCCCTTTCGTTACTGATCGCGGGCTTTTTCGAGATTTCTTCGCGTAGCGTTCCCAAGGGCGCGTGACTCTCGCCATCCGACGACGCTGGTTTGTTGGATCGCCGCGCGGCGTCGTTCGTCTCGAACTCGCGCGGTGTTCAATAGAACCGGCGGTCGTCGGAATGTGCTGGGGCCAATTTGATTCAAGGCGGCGTGGAGCCGGCCTGCCCTGGTGATGCTATGCCCATCGGCCGCGAAACCATTGGGGAGACAAGGAAATGAGTTCGCTGAAATCGAGATTGTCCATCGTGTCGTGTGTCGCTTCAGGGTGCCTGCTGATCGCGTTGGGGGCAGCCTCCGCGTATGACGGATCTCCCCGGTCCCGGTCTGCATCGCGAGATGCCGGTTCGGAAGTTGGGAAATCCGCTCCAATGCAAGGACAAGAGAACCCTGAAGAGGATGAGTTAACCCTGGAATTGGGCGAGGAAGGACTAACCCTCGTGCCGGCGGAAACGAAGGAAAGTTCCGAAAGTGTTGAAGTCGCCGAACCGGGCGAAGGCGAAGGCGACGTGGAACTGTTTGGGGCCGGAACGGCCATGCCCTGGACCACGGTGGGATCGGCCGGGATCGTGGACGAGGCCGACCTCGGCATCGTTGAATTCTCGGAAGCCCACGCGATGATCAAGGCGCCCCAGGGTCTATTTGCCCCCGCAAATCTTGATTTGCGTTACAACATCGTCTCGGTCGACGGCCTGGTCCAAGGGCTGCCTGGGTTTCGCATGACCGTTCGATATCGCGATAATGGCGCGGGGGCGCGAGTTATCGTGCGGCTCAAGGAGCACAACTACTTCACGGGCGCACAAGCGACACTCATGACGTTTGACAGCGACGCGTTTGGAGCCAACGCGGCCATACAGACAAGGCAGATCGACGGATGCAACGTCAGCTTCGATTTCAACAACAAGGCCTACTTTCTTGACGTCACGATTCAAAAGACCCTTACCTACGGAACGCCTCTGCTGAGTGCGGTAGCCCTGCGCGCGCAGATTTGCATCCCGTGATTTGACTCCGGCCGCATCGATGCCGCAGAGTCCGCGCCAACGGGCCCGCGAATTTCGCGGGTCCGTTTCGGCGCGCGGCGTCGGCGGATCCCCGCGAAGCGCATTTCTCACCCAGACAACGGGACAACTCATCGCACCGTTCGCAAACCCAAGCGAACGGACCAAGCCACTTCAATGCGCCCTTCCCTGTACAGTGTTGTCTCTTTCATACTTTTGCAAATTGATACAATTCGCTCTTGACATGCACGGGCACCGGTGTATAGTTGGGTGTACGTAAATGAACCGCAATGGTGCGGTCGTACGTCGATTGGCGTCGTGTGATCGAAAGAATGGCTGGAAACGCGGGCAAAATGACAAAAAGCCTAACGACGTTGGGCCATGTGCCGAGCCTGAATCGCGGCTATGAACTCCGAGATTCAGGATGCGGGCGGGTGCCGGCCTTTGTTGCGCTCGCGTCCGGGCCGTTCGGCGGGGCCGACGTACAATATGGAGGGGTTCCTCCGGGGTGAGACTCTGAATTTGGTTGTTTGACCAAGGCCCTGGAGGTAGACACCTCTGGGGCCTTTTTGTTTTTAGGAATTCCTATTGTGTAGTCGTGCTGGGGCGCGCCCGCAGCGACACAGAGGAACTGCGCGCAAGGATAAAGCAAAGTTGTCGTACAAACAGTTTGGCCATGACCGTTGTCGGCCGGCGGCGCACGCGACGCTCCCTGAGTTGGTCGCCGTGCGTCCCGCGGACGGCATCGGAGACGATAACCGTTGTGGCGCTAAGGGTAGCTCAACGGACAGAGCGCACGATTGAAAACCGTGTGTAGCGGGTTCGACTCCCGCCCCAACCTCCGGCCCCTCAACACGTTTGAGAGGTCTACCCAGGCGGATTGCGGGAGCGGAACCGCGATCAACCAGTCGTCGGGCGAAAGTGTTGCCCGGCGACACCGAGAACGTCGCCTTGCAATCGAGCGGATACCGATGCGTCAAGAGCGAAAGAGTGCGGTTGGCCGACGCCTCGGCGGACGCCGGCCGCGAAATGCGAGGGCGGCGCATCTGAAGCTCGATTCCGCGCCGGGATCGGGGTTGATCGAGGTGTACGCCCTGCAATCCGTGATTTGAGAGTAAACATGGGAGGCGAATTCCGTGCGACGAATGCTTCAAGTGTCGGCCGCGAGCCGTGTAAATCGGAGTGAACCGGACGAAGCCCCGCGGTTCGGATGGAAAGGAGGTGTCGCGAGATGTTCGGAAAGGTGCGCATCCGCAAACATGAATTGGGTTTGCTGTATCGGTACGGCGACTTGTGCAAAGTGTTGACGCCCGGTGTCTATCGATTTTGGAGCCGCCTATGGAGCCGGACGCGGACCACGATCTCAATCGTAGACACGCTGGAGACCCGGTTCGAGCACCAGCTGCTCGACGTGCTGATCCGCAATAGCGGTCTCCGCGAGGCCTTGCTCGTGCTCGACCTGACGGACAACCAGCGGGCGCTGGTCTGGAAGGACGGGCGACTTGCTTACATCGTCGGTCCCGGCCGCCACGCGTTCTGGAAGGAGCCGTACGACCTTTGGGTCGAGACGTTCAGCACCAACCAGCTTTTTCTTGAGCACCCGAAAATGGACGCGATCCTGCGCCACGCGGACGCTCCGAAGTGGCTTAACGGCATGGAAGTCAACGAGTACGAGGACGTACTGCTCACTCGCGACGGGTGCATCGTCCAACGGCTAGCCAAGGGCCGGCACGTGTTCTGGAGGGGCGTCGGCAACGTGACCTGGAAGGCCATCGACCGCCGAGAGCAGGTGGCCGACGTGGCTGGTCAGGAAATCATGACCCAGGATAAGGTCACGCTGCGCGTGAATCTCGTCGTGACCTATCAGGTTTTCGAAGCGACCAAGGCCGTGCTGGTGGTCAACGACCACGCTCAGGCGCTTTATCGCGAGGCGCAGCTCGTGCTTCGGTCCGCGGTCGGCACGCGGTCGCTCGACGCGCTGCTTGCGGACAAGGAATCCGTCGGGGGCGAGGTTCGCAACGCCCTTTCGCAACGGGCGGCGGAGTTCGGCGTGACGGTCAAGGGTGTCGGTCTTCGTGACATCATCCTGCCGGGCGAGATGAAGACGATCCTCAATCAGGTGATCGAGGCTGAGAAGGCGGCGCAGGCCAACCTCATCCGCAGGCGGGAAGAGACCGCGGCCGCCCGCAGCCAGGCCAACACGGCCAAGCTGCTCGCGGAAAATCCGATGCTCGCGCGGATGAAGGAAATGGAAATGCTCCACGAAATGTTGAGCGGTGCGAAAGTCACGTTCGTGCTTGGTGACGGCGATATGGCGGGTCAGCTTCGCCGGCTGATTCACGACAACGAGACGAACGGTTAGGTGCGGAAGGGAGGTGATGTCGGCAAGAGGTTTGAACGACGGGATCGGGGCCGGCGAGCCGCCGATCCCGTCGCTCTATTTGCAGCGTAACCGTTCACGCCCCGTCGGACATCGCCCACAGACCGAGGGCCCGTAATCCACGATCTGGCTGATGCGATCGGGCCCAAGACGAGTGCGCGCATGACCCGGATGACCCGGCCGCCCGGCTTGCGCCCCGTCGGTTCCTTGCTTGGACGCCTGGGTGCCTGCGAGGAGGAAAAAGGGGTCGGGAGTCTTTTGTTGGGGTTCGCGGGCGTCCTCGAGTACGGAAGGAAGGACATAAACTCGTCAAAAGACTCCCGACCCCTTTTTCGCCCCCGCGAACCTGCTGGTCCACCTCGGTCACCCGCGCCTGTCGCTTGGCCACGGTGGGTCGGAACTCAAGAATGACCTCATCCCGCTCGCCACAACCCGGACAGTGCGGCTCCGCCGACACCTACCTAACCTCGGCTCAGCTCCGCGACTCGCGATAGGAGTGAACGCTTACGTTCGAACAGCACGCTCTCCAGCGTTGACACGATATCGTCCGGGTGGCCCGTCGCAGACGCCCCGGAACTATTTCGGCTTGAACCACCGGACCCGACCGTCAACCAACGTGCGGATCGCTTCCGGATAGGCGATGCATTCCTCGCGAAAGACGCGGGCGGCGAGGACGTCAGGGGTGTCGTCCGTCAAGACGGGCACTTCTCGTTGCAGGATGATTGGCCCGTGGTCGTACTCGTTGTCGCAAAAGTGCACGGTGCAGCCGCTGACGATTCTGCCCGCGACCAGCACGGCCTCATGTACGTGGCGGCCATACATGCCCTTTCCGCCGAAATCAGGAAGCAACGCGGGATGTATGTTGATGACACGGCCTTCGAGGCGAGGTGGGATTCGCCAAAGGGAAAGAAATCCGGCCATGCAGACAAGGTCCACCTCTCCGACGACCTCGTCCACGGCGTGATCAAATTCGGTGGGGAGAAGCGCCGCGTGTTCGACCACGGTGACGCGAAGTCCGAGCGATTTGGCTCTTTCAACGCCCAAGGCGGCGGCGCGTGAACTGATCACCACTTCGATGCGTGCCGGCAGAGTCCCGGCCAGGATGCACTCCTGCAAGTTGACCATGGTCCGGCCGCCGCCGGAGATAAGGACCGCAAGTCGATAGGGTCGTTGGGTCGACATGGGTTACACCGAATTACCAATTACGATTCGCAAACTACGCACGGTAAAAAGGGGTCGGGAGTCTTATTTTGGGGTTCGCGGGCGTCCACGAGGGCGGAGGGAAGACTCAAGTCCTAAACGCGCCGCCATCCGCTCCTGCCAGTTCGCCTGGCCATAGGGGGCCCCGCG
>Ga0187893_10001857_pt1 | contig 48459 bp, 34 predicted proteins | sample MA1701074metaG_FD_139574 | JGI IMG/M metagenome (GOLD analysis project Ga0187893, IMG submission 139574) | White microbial mat communities from a basaltic lava cave in the Kipuka Kanohina Cave System on the Island of Hawaii, USA - MA170107-4 metaG ... | reverse complement strand
GAGCTGCTCATCGAGCACGGCCGTGTGGACGAGGCCCTACAGTGGTGTCGGCAAGCCGCTGAGGCAGGCGAGCTCTGGGCCATGAGGCGTCTGCCCGAGCTGCTCATCGAGCACGGCCGTGTGAACGAGGCCCTACAGTGGTGTCGGCAAGCCGCCGACGCAGGCGAGCTCTGGGCCATGAGGCGTCTGCCCGAGCTGCTCATCGAGCACGGCCGTGTGAACGAGGCCCTACAGTGGTGTCGGCAAGCCGCCGACGCAGGCGACCACTGGGACAAGATGCGCCTGGGCGACTTGCTCATCGAGCACGGCCACGTGGACGAAGCCCTCCATCGGTATCGACAAGCCGCCGACGCAGGCGAGCGGTGGGCCATGGTGCCTCTGGCTGAGCTGCTCCTCGAGCACGGCCGTGTGGACGAGGCCCTGTACCGGTACCGACAAGCCGCCGACGCAGGCGACATTAGGGCCATGAGGCGTCTGGTCGGCCTGCTCAACGAGCATGGTCGCGTGGATGACGCCGAGCAGTGGAGCTACAGGGTGGCGCGCACAATCGAGGACCGCAGCGGCGACACCCCAGCGTATACGCCTGAGGGTGCGGTTGGGGACTGGGACCTGATTTTGACCACGGCGATAGTGACGGCCGTCGTTGTCCCGTTTGTGCAGACGCTGGTGACCAAGGCCGCCGAGGACACCTACGTTGCAGTACGGGCCGTGGTTCGCCGGTTGATCTCTAAGCATCGCTCCAAGGAATCCTTGGAAAGTCAACTAATAATTTTCCAGGATCCAGACACAGGGATCGCGTTGCATCTCTGGGCGGACGTATCGGACGAGGCAATCCGCGCTCTAGTAGCTCTTGACCTCAAGAACCTTACGGTCGGCCTGACCCGAGACGATCGAGTTCATCTGGTCTGGAACTCCGTCACCGCATCCTGGCGGTGGTTGGTCGAGCGGGGCAACGAGAGTCTGTGAGTGACGCGGCGCGGTTCCGCAGCTAGCACCCTCCCGTCCCTCAGCCGTGCCCTTACCCATATCCATCGTTGTGCTGCACCGCCGGGCACGACAGCCCGCCCGTGATTTCCATATTCGAGGTAGACCCACGAGCCACCATCAGAATCCCCACGGTAGTTAAGGCGATGGGATCAACCCCTTTCGCACAACCGGAGCGAGCAGGCCGTCGCCCCGACACTGGCGAGCGCGGCAGCTGACTACACCGCCCACAGCCCACCGGCGAGCGCCATGATGTCCGGCGCCAGACCTCGCGGACGCGTAGGGATCCTCGCCGGGCAAGTCGCGGCCTACAAGTCGGGCAACGCCAGCCCCCCCTGACGTTCCCGCACAATCGTCTTGGCTCAGTCGCAGACGTGGATAGTGGCGCCGGAGAGATCGGCCGGTTGGCGACCAGCGCCTCGATGAATTGTCCCGATACTTTCTTACGTCCGTTAGAAGATACGCACGGTAACTGCCCACGTACAGGAAGAAGGCGCCTTCCAATATCTGAAAGAAAATCAGCGTCTTTTATGTGTCTTTGTCGGCTATTTCATCGCAAATGACTAGAGCGTCGACGCGCTGATTCGCTAGGGGACATCCACGAGTTCGACAGCTCCCGGTGTGGGAGTAACTTCTGTGGTAGGACCCTGCGATGAGCCCGAAATATCGATACAGATAGAAGAGAGCGGCCCCCGAGCGCTGCCGGCAAGCAAGCTTCTCGGGGGGCCTGAGCCAGATAGGAGCCTTCGGCATGCTCTCATCCGACGATCCAACCCTAGATGACGATGCTGCGCGCGCCAAGCCCCAGAACCGGTGCGACGGGGAGAAGGTAGTACTCGTTGTCTTGGCCGGCGTGGAGTTGGCTGGAATCGGGCTTCTGCTGACCGGACAAATCGAAACCGCAGGACTCGATCCAGATTGCGTGACCGCGCCCGGCTGGCCGCCATGGGTCCCAGACAACAACCCATTGTCGATGACAGACAGGGCATTCCGTGTCGAGACGGCCCAGAACCTTGAACTCCGCGATCCTGCGAACGATCCATTTGAGGTCACACGGGGTTGGTGACGCCCACTCAGTGTCATCCCACATGACCGGCGCCGAGTACCATCCCGCGCTCATCGCCTCGATTGACGGTTTGCCAGGTGGAATGACGATACTCAACATCACAGTCCCCGTCGTCAGCCGGGGGAAGGGCGCGGCCCGCCGTCTCCCGGTCAGGTCGGCGAACCGCTGTTCCCTTCCCACGCGCACATCTGGTGCGCGCGACAGCGAGCATGACCGCGAACTACTCCAAAGCGCAGATTCAACATGGGTGTCATATGCGGGTTGGCGAACGACGTGTCTCCGCCTTGGTACGGTTGGCGCTCTTCGACGGAGCACGGGGGAGGTGTGATGCCTGAGGGCGTCCCGATTTACGGCAAAGCGCTGGTTGAACTGCGCCAGTTGCGGTGTATGACCCAAGATGACCTATCCAACGCATGCGAGGTTGCCGGTTGGCGGGTGCCACGCGAGATGATCTCTCTGTACGAGCGCGACAAGAAGAGTCCCACGCCGCAGACCCTGGCCGCCATCGCCAAGGCGCTGGAGTTGTCACGTGTTGAGATGCGCGCGCTGGTCCGTACCCCTACGTTGGACGCCGCGACGACGAACGGGACCGCAGACGAGGAGGCCGACGCGGATCGCAGGACAGCTGGCAAGGTCATCGTGCTCGGAGGTGGGGTCGCAGCGTTCGCCCCGCTCGACGCACTCGAACGGATCCGGGAGTCCGCTCACCACACCGTCGACTCCAAACTGATCGCCGCACACGAAGATCTCGCCGACACCCTCGCGAGCTTGCACTTCACTGCCCGACCCGACGTTCTTCTCGGGTTAGTCGCCAAGCAAGCCGACATGGCCACTAGGCTCCTGGACCAGAGCCCTTCCACCGCGATGAGACGGCGAGTCGAAAGAGTTGCAGTAGGACTTTGTACTCAAGCAGGGTCGTTGACCTTTCTCTCTGGAGATCGAGTTGTTGCTCGTCGTTGCTTCGCGCTTGCCAGGACAGTTGCCGATGACAGCGGCGACGACACGCTACGCGCCGAAGCGCTAACGTTTGGCAGCACGCTTTACTCTCCCATTCCATCCGGCGGATGCAGCGGCGATACCCGTCTTTCTGTCGCCATGCTGCAAGAGGCGACTAACCGCCTGGGAACTGAGATGCCCGACTTTAGGGCATTGGCGCATCGATGGTTGGGGCAGGAATTGGCCGCAGCAGGCCACGAACGAGGTTTTAGCGAAGCCATGGAAATCGCCGAGCGCCTCGCCGACAAACCTGGCCATGGTGACGGGCGAGGAATCGCGGCGCGTTATGCCGCAGTCTTGAATTCGGATGGCGCAGCTCGGGACGAAGGCGTGGGCTATGTGCTGCTTGGTCGTGCTGAACAGGCAGTGGAGGCGCTGTCAGAAGTACAAGCAGAAGGAAATCCACGACGAAAAGCAACTGTGCTCATCGAGCTCGCTGCTGCACGGGTACTGCAAGACGAACCCGAACAAGCCTGCGAAGAATTAAGTCAAGCTTTGAACTTGGCCATTGCCTCAGGGTATGCGATGGGAGTCGAGCGCGTCCGTGGTGTCCGTTCCCGGTTCCCCACTATCCCGATCAACTGGGCGCAACTCCCATATGTCATCTATCTTGATGAACAGCTCAAAGTTGCTATCACCTCGCTTCAACCAGTCTGTAATAGTTGCTGCGTTCGGTGGCGATCTCGGCTCTTCGGTTGAGGGACTTGACCCGTGTTTCCGGACATCTGTTGCTTAGGCTTTGATAGTCTGCTCCGATTCTGTCACATGCCGATGTACAGCTCGTCGTCGCGGCCCCTTTCCGGCCGATGGGATTCGTCGCCTCGATGGTCGGTCTGCTGGTGCTGCTTGCGACTCCGCTGCCGCTCACGATCTGGGTCGTCTTGACCGGACGTGGCTGCTTCGCTCGTGTGGGTTGCGAGCAGGCGGGCGCGCACATCTCCACGTTCACGCGGGTTCCCCTGCCCAACGGCGAGGCGGTGAGTGTCATCGCGGGTGGGGTGTTGGTCGTTGGCGAAGGTGTGGGCGCGGGAGGTTGCGATGGCTTCTTGCCAGCCGGATTCGTCCACTGCGTAGATGTGGTTGGAGTAGCGGCCGCGGGAGAGGGCGGTGTAAGCGGTTTCTCGGCTGGTGGCGGGGGAGGGGGCGAACAGGACGTGGTCGACGGTCATGCCTTGAGCCTTGTTGGCGGTCAGCGCGTAGGCATAGTCGACATGCTCGGCCACATACCAAGCGGGCAGGGTCACCTGGGGGACGTCTTCGCCGGGGTCGAGGGCTACGGTGATGCCGTGGCGGGCGACGGCGATGATGGTGCCTTCCATGCCGTTGCGGACGGTGACGCGGGTGCCATCGGGTTGGAGCATGTATCCGTCGTTGCGGCCGAGGCGGACGCGGTCGCCGACGGACAGGCGGATGTCGCGGGTGTCGCTGGTGTAGGTGCGGCCGCGGCGGGAGACTTCGCCGCGGGCGATGAGGGCGGCGCGGGCGGCGAGGTTGAGCCGCTCGACGACGCTGTTTTCGGTGGCCAGCATGCGGACGTCGTTGTGCTCGGGTTGGTCGCGCAGCGTGAGCCAGTGTTCGATCATCGCGTCGGTGCGTTGGTCGGGCTGATAGTACTCGTGGACCATGCCCAGCTCGGCCAGGACGGCGATGGCGCCCTCGGCGTGACCGTCGCGGATCAGCTCGGCGGCGTCGCGCAGCTCGGGCAGTTGGAAGCGGTGGTCGACGCCGAGGGTGACGGCGCCGAGTTCGCGGGCCAGGACGGCGTGGCCGCCGCCGGTGTCCACGGAGGGGATCTGTCGGTGGTCACCGACGTCGGCGACCTTGCCGCCGACACTGTCGACGAGTTGTTGGAGGGCCAGCCGGTTCCGCGTGGCCGTCATGCCGGCCTCATCGTGGATCACGGCCACCCCGTATGGGAGGTCGCGCACACGATTGGTGATCTCGACGAGGAGCTTGTCGAGGGTGCAGGCGGGGATGCCTGAGGTTTTTTCGAGTTGGCGTGCGGCGTTGGCGGTGGGGGCCACCCCGATCACCGGGACACCGGCCGCTTCGAAGCACTGGCGGGCGACCTCCAGCGCGGTGGATTTTCCCGTGCCGGCCTTCCCTACGACCACATCGACGGCGTTGCCGGAGGTACACAGCTGCCAGATCATCGCCACCTGATCCGCATCCAGCTCCCGACCCGGGTGCGCGGTGTCGTAGGCGGCGATGACGCGAGCAACGGTCTGGTCGGGGACGAGGGCTGTCCCGGTGTCTTGGCGGGCTTTGGCGCGGGCGATCAGCTCGGTCTCGGCGGCCAGCAGGGAGGCGGTGGTGAACCGTGGCTCTTCTTCCAGACAGACTTCGCGCATGACCTTGCCGTGTTCGTCGCGGGGGCGGATGACCTCGCCGGAGGTCTTGCGCACCGGGTCACGCAGCCGGAGCACCCGGTGGTCGGCGAAGAACGCCTCGGCGATGCGGTCGATGCGATCCACGGCCGCCTGCCCGTCGGGCGTGTCGGCGATGAGCAGCGCGCCGATGCCGGCCAGGACGTCACGGCGGCCGAACCCCGACGCCTTCGCGGTCAACCCTTCCGGACCAACCAGGAAGTCGACGATCTCGGCGTCGCACAGTCCGACCAAGCCGTCACCGGTGTTGCGGTGGCGGGCGCGGTCGAGCACGAAGGCGAGGATCGCGTCGAGGTCGAAGCCGGCGTCTGTTGCTTCGTTGAGCAGGCGTTGCCGCAGCTCACGGGAGTCCTCGACCACCTTCGGCTTGCGCGTGGCCAGGGCGGCGGCTTGGGCGGCCCGACCTCCGGAGGTGCCGTGCTCGGCCATTTCGGCTTCGATGGCGGCGCGGCGTTTGGACCACAGCCGGCACAGCGCGGGAGGGATCCCATCGATCTCCCACACCCCAGCGCGCTCCACCCAAGTGACGCCCAGGCGGGCGGTCAGCTCCGCGCGCAGCGCGGCTTGGTAGACCGCGTCGGAGGCCTTCTGCCAGCGGTACAGCATTGTCCCGTCGAGCGCGGAGCGGCGGCCGTCAGCCGCCTCGACGGCGTTGGCGACGACCTCATGCGTGTGCAACTGCGGGTCGCCGTCGCGGGACAGCCGATGCTCGTAGGCGGCGGCAAGGAACCCGAGCGCGGGTTGGCGGTCTACGCCGTTGTGGCCCAGCCGGGCGATGCAGGCGTAGCGCTCAAACTGGGCCAGGCCCAGCTGGCGGGCTACCCGATCGGCCTCGCGGATCTGCTCGGCGATCTCGTCGGGCGCGATCGCCCACAACGCCGAGATGCTCTTGGGTGGGGAGAACGTGATGTCCCACCCAGCGACCTTCTTGTTGCCATGCTCCTTGAGCCGCTCCCCGCTAACCGGATGGCGTTCTTCGAACATCGCCCGAAACTGCTCGCCGGTGACCTCACCGGATACGCCAAGAATTGAGGTCCAGGTGCCTTCCCAGCGCCCTGCTGCCTCGCCTTCCCCGCTCAGGTAGTCATGGCGTTCGCGAGCGACCTGTTCGAGATAATAGTCAGGTGACCGAACCGGTGTGACCTTGACCGTCACCTACCCACCGCCCGCGCTTCGACGACCTGTTTCACAAAACCACGAACGACCCACACATATGCATCCCGCTCCGCGGGATGCGAAAACCGCCCGCACCGGACCCCGGCTCCGCGGGTCCAGACAGCGTGGCGCGGGCGGGCGAAGGGCGGCGGGGTAAGGGGTCCGGTGCCCGGACCCCCAGGCCAATTATCCCCAGCGGGCAGTGACCGCGCGTCAAGGGCACTGCGTGTCCCTTCGGGACCGCCTGACGGCGGCCCTTGACCCGCTCCCACCGCACCCCCGAGGCGAGCGACAACCCGAGCCGAGCCGGGAACCGGACTGGTCATCCCGACGCGGCCGTGGTTGGCAGCGCGCTGGCACGCGTGCGGATTGCAAGCTGTGGGGGAGCCCATTCACACAGCCGGTGTGGCGCGGACGCCAGCGCGGCGCGCCAGCGTGAGTGAGCGAAGTGGGGTGCGAGGCCGATCATGGTCCACGACCCGCCCCACAGATACAGGGCCTGCCTGTCGGCCAGGGCGTAGATCGCGCCCGGGTCCAGCCAGCGCCGTTTGATGGTCTCATCCCGGCTGGTCCACTCCCCGCACATCACGGAGAACGCCTCTAAGGTGCGGGTGTCGCGGATCCCGCCCAACACGACCACGTGACCGAACAGCGACAGGAACCCCTCGGCGACCTCGATGCCCCAGCGAGCCTTGACCTGGGACAGGTCTTGCACGGCGGCCAACACGTGCAACCCCTGCCCGCCCGCCTCCGACACCAGCGCGGGCAGCGAGGCGATGGGAGCGACGTTAGCGACCTCGTCTAAGATCAACGACACCGGCGGCCAACACGGTTTCCCGGCGAGCGTGGCGGCGCGATGCCGGCGGTACTGCGCGTCGCGGACGGCTTCGATCAACGCGACCACGAGGGGGGCGCAGGCGTTCTGCTGCTCGGCCGCCACCGCGACATACACCGTGTCCGCGCTGTCCACGAACACGGCCGGGTCGAAGTTCGAATCGGTAGCCGCTTCCAGGGCCTCGACCGTCGTGTAGACGTCTATGACGTCGGCGGTCGCCGACCAGATCGACTGGCGCTCCTGATCCGCCGCCCGATCCACCCCCTGGAGGACCTTGGCGGCCAGCACCGCATCCGCCAACCCCTCGCCCGCGGCGGCGCTCAGAATCCCTTGGGGGGTGTTGGTGTCACCGGACAGGACCCAGTCGACGACGTCGACCATGTCCCGCCCCGACAACGCGGCGGCGTACAGCAGCGGGCCGAGCAGCGCGGCCGCGCGGGAGGTCCAGTGCGACTCATGCCGCGTCCCCTTCGCCGCGGGGGAGGCGGCCACCATCGCGCCGGCCAGCCGGCGGGCGGACTCCCAGGTGCCGGCGGCGTCCAACGGCGACCACCGCAGGCGGATCACCCCCGCCGGCAGGTCCGAGGACTGGCCCGTCGGGTCGAACGCGTACACCCGCCCATACCGCGAGCGTGCCGCCGCGGTGGCGACCAACACATCCGGCTTTGTCGAGGTCACCAGCGCCGCCCCCGGCGCGCACAGCACCGAGGGGATGATCACGGCGCAGGTCTTGCCGCGCCGTGGAGGGCCCAGGACCAGGCAGGCGGACTCGGCCGGGGCGTGCACGACCCCGAACTCGGCGTGGATGCCGATGAACGCACCGCCGCCGCGCCAGGCCGCGTCCGCGCGGACCGCCTCCAACCCGTCGACATCCGATGCGATCACCCCGCACAGCGCCCGCCGTCGCGCCGCGCTCCGGGATACGGTGATCGTGGCGACCAGAGCGATGAAAGCCAGCCACCCGGGCATGCGAGCAAGCAGGAGCGCGCCGGCTGCCAGCGCGAGCCCGACCACAGCCCGATAGGGCGTGGGTACCGTCACGAACGAACACCTCCGGGTGTCCCAGGACCCGCCCTGTTTCTAGAAAGGACGGAGCGACGCAGCGCTTGTGGCTGGGTGGCTCACATCGACATCCCACGGCGTTTGACGCGGCCGAGGCGTACGGCCGAGTCGTCGTCGTGGATCAGCGGCTGGTCTTGGGCCGCTTGACGTGCCCGCTCGTTGGCCACGAGGCGGGCGCGCAGCGCGTCCGCCGGCCCTGAATTGATCAGTTCGGTCACACGGTCGGGTGGCAGCAGACCCAGGCAGGCATCGCTGACGCCGCCGTCCCCGCCGTTGGCCTCAGATCGCTCGGCCTCGTCGGGTCGGCGTCGTTGGTGTGTGTCTGACCGGCCCAGCCGCAGGTCGGACGCGTCGGCGTTCGCCAGGTTCAGCGCCTGCTGCAAAGAGTGGCCGCTGATCCGCTCCGGGGCGAGATACCGGTCACGGACCGCGACCGCGGCGGCGCGGCCGTCCTCGGCCGCACGCTGTAACCGGTCGTGATCAGCCCACGCGCAAAAGGCGCGTTGCGAGTCGGCCAACCTCGCCTGGAACGCCACGGACCACTGACCTAATAGCACGTCGGCGACCTCGCCGACCGTGACGACCGCACCGCAAGATCGCTGACGCTCCAACCGCTCGCAGCGTGCGCGCAGGTCGGCGGCTGCAGACTCCAGCCTCTCGACCTGGAACGCTTCGGTCAGCGCGCGACGGTCTTCGGCCGCGTCCCGATCACCCCACCACGCCGGCTCCACCATCGGATCGGTCATGGCTCAGGCACCCCTCACAGTCGTCACCGATGCCGGCCGTACGCTCGGCTTGTCCATACCCGCAGTCAGCAGCGCAGCGACACGAGCGAGCACGGTTACGTCCTCGACGTGCGGGGGTAGCCCCTGCGCTGCGCGGCTTCGAGCGGCCCGCTCCCCGACCGAGCCAGCACCGCCGGCGTGGCCGTTGGGTCTAATCAAGACCTCTCGCGCGTCTACGGTCGTCCGGGCAAACGTGTTGTGTTCCTCGCTAGCGTGCAGCTTTATCGCCGCGCGCATCGTGCTCCCTCCAGGAGGTTCCACGCACCCCAATGTGCACCTACACTCCTATTAAGGAGTATGCGCGAGAAGTGAAGATGCTGTCAAGTGCTTCTTCTAAGGAGTATCCGTAGTGGACCGGTAAGAGATCCTCGACGGGCCGCTTGGGAGGACCCATGTTGAGGGGGAGCTAAGGAGTAGATGATGACCGATCTCAGCACAGGCGGGATGTCCAAGTACCACCGCCTCGCCGCGCAGCTGCGACGGGACATCGATGCCGGCGCCTACCGCCCGGGCGATCAGCTCCCGTCCGAGTCCCAGCTCATGGAACGCTTCGGCGTCAGCCAGCCCACCGTGCGCGCCGCGATCGGTGTCCTACGCGCCGAAGGCCTCGTCGAGGCCATCCACGGCCGCGGCACCTTCGTCCGCCAACGCCGCAGCGCCCAGCGGATCTCCCGCAACCGCTACCCCCACATACCCGGCGGCCAGCTGCGCCACGAGGTCACCTACGCCGGCCGCGTGCCCCCGCCGGAAGACATCTCCGAGCTCATGGGCATCCGCCCCGGCGAAGAGGTCATCGTTCGGCGCGGCACGCTGTACGACGACGCCCACAAGCCCACCGGGCTGGGCGCCAGCTATCTCCCCCTCGCGATCGCCGCCGTGACCTACCTCGAGCAACCGGTAGCCACACCCAAAGCGCTGCCGCGATGCGTCGAGGAACTCACCGGCCGCCGCTACCGCACGGCCCGTGACCGGCTCACCGCCCGCATGCCCACCCTCGACGAGGCGATGACGCTGGGCATCCGACCCGGCAACCCCGTGATCCGCGTCGTGCACGCAGCCTTCGACGACAACGACGAGATCCTCGAGGTCTCCGAGTCCATCTGGGCCGCCGACCGCGTGGAGATCACCGACGAATACCACATTCCCCAGACAGCCGCAGCAGCCTTCGGAGGCAAAAATGAAACCGATCGAGAAGGTTCGCCGGCTTCTTCAAGACGTCAATCTCGATAGCGCCATCATCACACGCCGCTACAACTTCGCCTGGCTGACAGGGGGCGGTTCGTCCGCGATCCGCCAGCCCACTGACGACGGTGTCGCAAGCCTGGTCGTCAAACAAGACGAAACCTTTCTTGTCACGACGAATATTGAAGCACGCAGGCTCATGGAGGAGCAAATCCCCGATCTGCCGGTAGAACCATTGGACTACCCCTGGCACTCCAGCCCCGACGTTATGTTAAAAAAGCTCCTCGACGGCGAACGCGTCGGTTCTGACAACTACCGGCCCGCAACGACTGATCTTTCCCCGCACCTGTCACGGCTAAGATCGGTCCTCGAGCCCGAAGAGATGCAACGCTACCGCTCGTTCGCCAACCAGGCCAGCGCAACCATCGAAGCGGTGTGCGCTCGGATCGCCCCGGGATGGTCAGAGCAAGAAATCTACGCCGACATGGCCCACGAGGCCGCCCTCAGGTTCATCCGGCCCGTCGTTGCCCTGGTCGCGGCCGACGACCGTGTTTTTGCCTACCGTCATCCACTGCCGACTGACCGCAAACTACGGCGGTACGCGATGCTCGTCATCAGCGCAGAGCGTCACGGGCTTATCGCCAACGCAACCCGCTTCGTTCATTTCGGCCCCCTGCCAGATGACCTTGCCGGCAAGCACCGCAAGGTCGCGCACATCCATTCAGCCCTCATAGCAGGCACGCGACCAGGGCGCCCCTACCACGACTTCTTCCAAGAGGTGCAAGGTCTGTATGCGCAGGCTGGGTGGCCAGACGAGTGGCGCCTGCATCACCAAGGAGGACCCACCGGCTATCTCCCCCGCGAGTTCCTTGTCGGTCCCATGACACCGGGACAGATGCGCCTCGATCAGGCCTTCGCGTGGAACCCCTCTCTTACGGGCGCCAAGGCAGAAGACACATTCCTGCTCACCGCGCACGGCCCCGAGATCCTCACCTTGACCTCGGACTGGCCGACACTCGACATCACAGTCCACGACCGCACGTGGCCCTGCCCCGCCGTGCTCATCCGCACTCAGTAACCACGCCCACCGCCCCGAACAACAACCTGTACAGCAGCTTGTTTTCCTCCACCCCGAAGGCGTACGGTTGGGCGTCGAACAGCACACTTGCGTAAAGATTGACGTAATGCGAGACGAGCCGAGGCGTCGAGTGGTCGAAACGGAACCGCTCAATCGTCGCTCCACGCTCGTCCCTCGCGACTGCGTTCACCTCTTGGTGGTTCAACACCAATGTTACGCCTGTACCAAACTCGACCGTCGTGTGCTTGGCAGCGGTCGCCACATCCCACGACGTGCGGATATCCCCGCGGCCGCTTTGGCCCCGGCTCGAAAACCGCACCGCTGCCTCGTACACACTGGACCGCTCGTCAATGGCCGTGAAGTCGATGAGGTCCTCAAGCCTCACGAGCCGCGCCAGGACGCTCAAACAGTTGATCCCCGAGTCGACCCAGCTGGAGACGTACCTGGTGGCAGCGGTTTTCGGGTCGTCTCTCCATGGATCCGAGAACATGCATTGGAACGATCTGATAGGCCCGAACTGGTCCAGCCAACCGCTCAGGCGCTCGGCCGCCCACCGCACCTCTGGAGCGTAGGCCGCGTGGTACAGCACAACCAGATCATCCGTGCGCTCCAGCAACGCCAGACTGTCGCTCAACGTTGACGCGAGGGGCTTTTCGATCAAGATCCGGGTCTGCAAGCATCCCAGGATCTCCCCGCAGGCCTGATAATGGTGCGGGGTCGGTGTGGCAACGACGACGCAGTCAGGCTGATACGCCGCAAGCTCCTCGACGCTCCGATGAATCGGCACACGCCGTCCCCGGAAACCCCACCCCTCGATGTCTCTGACATCAACGCTGGCCACGAAGTCGACGCCTGGGAGCCGCTCCCATGCGCCGACGTGGGTCTTCGCGATGGTCCCCAACCCGACGATGGCCACTCTCATCGCATCTAAAGACGGTCCTGCAACACCAGGCGCCAGCGGGCGCGCGCTTCCTCCCGGCCTTCGAGCCAGTCAACGGCCGAGGGCGGCACGCCGTCGCGCATGCCACCCGCCTCCAGCCACCAGCCCGCCACTTCGGCCCAGAACGAGTACACGCCCAGCTCTGCCGCGATGCTGTTGATGCTTGCGGCCAACTCCGCAGCGGGTTGCTCATGGCCGGCTATGAGCAGTTGGAACAGATGCGCCACCAAGGCGAATATGGCCCCCGCTCGGTACCCGGCCGTGCCGACAAGCTCCAGACTCGCGTTCACGGAGGCTTCCGCGCGCATCAACGCGCCAGGGCCGTGCTCTGCCACGGCCTTCGCAGCATAGGCCTTGACGAGCTCGAGTTGGTTGCCGACCGTTCGGTTGAGCTCGAGCGCGCGGTCAGCCAGCGCCAAGGCTTGTGATGGGCGGTGCCAGCACAGTGCCTCAGCGAGGTTCGTCAACGCCTTGCCCTCCAGCGCCAACGATTCGATAGACATCGCGTGCTCATGCGCCTGTCGGTAACCGCTTTCGGCTCGCTCGAACAGCGCGTTGACGCGATAGACGTGTCCACGGACCCGCAATGCCTCACCGTGCATGAACGGGTCCGAGGGCATCTCCTCAAGGATGCTCAGCGCCGAGTGGAACTGGCCCCGCAGGAGCTGGATGTCCGCCACCTGTACCTGAGCTTGAGCCCAGAACGGGCCGCGCTCGTCGAAGATCCTCCGGTAACTGCGCTCGGCGTCCTCGTACCTTCCGCTGTTGCGGACCGCGTGGGCGTGGTGCAACACGAACAGCTGCGCCGCGTGTGTGGTCAAGTTCGGAGAGGCGAGCGCGGTCTCCAGTTGAGCGATGGACTCCTCAAGTGACCCTGCCCGTCGCAGCGCGATACCGCGGAACCCGGCTCGCAGCGCGGACGCGACCGAATCAGCCTCTTCAGAGCCAAAGGCGGGCAGGTCGAGGGCGCTCCACACACCCATGTCCGCCAGCGTGTTCCCCGCATCGACGATCCACTGGTCCAGCGCCTCGAACTCACTTGCCAGACGTGCCCCTTGCAGGAAACAGGCAACCAGTCCCGACCGGTCGTTGCCCCGCCGGCGAGCCTGGCTCAGGTCACCGAGATGATCGCGGAGACGCTCAGCGGCGGCGGCCCATTCTCGCGCTGACCAGGCGTCTTTGAGCTGGTGGTCCGCTTCTCGGATGGTTGCGCGCAACAGCGTATGCAAGGCGTAGGGCCAGGCCTGATCAATCGTGCTCTGCACGAAGGGCCGGCGAACGAAATCGGCCACGACCGCATCGCTCACGCGACCGCCGGCGACGCGTGCCAGCTCCTCGTCAAAGCTGTCGAGAAGGCACACTCCGCGAAGAACACTGCGCTCCTGCATGTCCATGTCACGCATGACGCGAGTGACAACCATGGCCAGAGGGCCGCCAAAATCCTCCGCCTGCGGAGTACGGCCACCAGCCACAAGATCACAGAAATAGGCCACCGACAGATCAAGGTACAGCGGCAGCCCCCCGCTGGCCTCGGCGATCTTTGCGCGGACCGCCTCGTCCATGACCGCGTCGCCTTCATGGGACAAGGCGGAGCGGAGATACTCGTCGCAATCGGCTGGTGACAGGAAACCGACGAGGTGCTGGCGAGGCTCACTGGTGCGGTTCCTCAAGCTCAACCGCGGCCATCGCGCCGCGCCGACATAATCCAACTCATTGGGGGGCTCAAGCTCAGCCCAATCGAGGCGCTCACGACCCGTGATGACAAAAAGCACGTTCGGCATGAGAAACGCGGCGCGCTGAACAAACCGCTCAAGATCGCGAGTCGCACGGTTGGTGACAGCCTCGAAGGTATCGAGAAACACGACCGCGACAGTGGGATTTTTTCGTTGGAGGGACTCAAGGTCCCACGCGAGGAGGCTGGGCAAGTAGGACAGCGTGTCATCGTTGGCATCCGCCTCGACCAGCGGCTTGAAAAACGGGCAACGGCTCAAAAGCCGGCGAGTGGCCATGGCCTGCGCCACTTGGTCGTAAATAACTCGCGCAACACCGTGCCCGGCCTGCAAGGCGGCAGGCGGGCCTATGGACTCGGAAAGCTCTGCGACCGTGTCCTGGATCTGCTGGGGCAGGCCCACACGCGACGTGACACGACGCAGCAACGAGTCATTGTCGAGGAATTGCTTCAGCGGCTCACCCGGGTGCGCCCGCTCCCAATAGACACTGAACGCTAAATCAAACGCCGGCCACTTGGCGCGCAACGTGCCAAGCCCGGCACGTAACCGCAAAAGAAAGCTTTCGAGATGGACCGAAGCGGGATCCTCAAAATCGACACGAATAGCTACTGTCTCGGGCGCTGGGTCAGAAAACCTCCACTGCAAGAGACGCTGCTCCAAGTGTTTGGACAAAGCGGTCTTGCCGATCCCACCAATCCCGTAATACACGAGCACGTTCGCCCGCGCCTGGGACACATCCACCACCGGTGACGCATCCACGCGGGCAGCCCAATCCCGAAACAGCGCCAACGACTGCCCGAACGCCTCCACCTCCGTTACCCGGTTCGTAAAAATATCTTCCGCCGACAACACGACGGCAGACCCAGTAGTGAAGAAGGCGCGAAGGTTTGGAGTGACCATAAGTAGCAGCTCGAGCAGTCAGCGGAAAGTCAACTTGGGCAGACGAGAACTATGACCGACCAAGCAAATGATGGCCCAGTGCGGGACAGCATGACGTGAGGCTAGCGGATCGATCCCTCACCGTCGAGACGCCAACGACGCACGACGGTAAAACCCGACGAACCGCCCACCCATGGTCCAAGCCGAGCCCTTCGCCCGTCCACCGGTGTCCATGCCGCGCACATGCGAGCGTCTGCGGGCGCAGGTTACTCGCTGCGCGGCAAGCGCGAGTACCTCCTCGATCAACCCACAGACCTCGCACGTCCACACTCGCACCGTCCCGTCGGCGCTGGCGAGCTGCTGCCCATCCGGACTGAATGCCACGTCATTCGCTGAGCTGTTGTGTAGCCGCGTAACACGAGCGGGTCGCCATCACCCTGCCATCTGCAACACCCGCAGACTGCGGCAGTCCTGCTCCTGATCGGCCAGATTGGGCAGCCTTCTGGGATAGGGCTGAACCGCTGCGACCCGAACAAGGGTCAACCATGCGCGGCATGCGCGGTGGTGTGGGGCGCGGGGACGTACGGTAGCGCTCGCCCATCGGGGCCGCTGTAGTGCTTTTCGCACAGTGTGCAGCACGACGTCGCAGACGGTCCAGCCGGGACACCGCGAGGGATGGTTCCACTCGTCAGGTGTAAGACCCGACAGCAGCTCGTCGAGCTCTTCATGCTGGGCGGTCAGCGCCTTGCAGATCTTGTCCACTTAAGTGGTCCCTTCCGAAAATCCGTTGGCATTCGGGACGCCCATCCCACGCCCCGGCGCTCGCGGCGTTGCGCCTCGCTTACATAGCCTCCGGCTATGCGCGTTCACCGCGCCTTGCGAGCAGGGCGCAGTGCCGCCCTCGATGCGCAACGTATTTCCGTCAGCGACCACTAGCATCGTAGTCCGACTAGGCGAGCGGACGGACGGCGCGGTACGCTTTAGTCGTACATGTGTTTGGATCAGTGAGGCGGTTCGTGGAGACGATCACAACGGATGTGCTCGCCGGGTTTCACCCGGCGGTGCGGACGTGGTTCGAGGCCCGGTTCCCGCAGGGACCTACGGAGCCGCAGGCGGGGGGTTGGCCGGCGATCGCCGCGGGGCGCGACACGTTGATCTCGGCGCCGACGGGGTCCGGGAAGACCCTCGCGGCGTTCCTCGTCTGCATCGACCGGTTGTACCGGGCCGCCGAGCGTGGCGAGCGTATCGAGGGCAACGCCCAGGTGGTCTACGTCTCGCCGCTGAAGGCGCTGGCCGTGGACATCCAGCAGAACCTCGAGGGACCGCTGGCCGAGATCGCCCAGGTCGCCGCCGAGCAGGGCTTCGCCGCCCCGCACGTGAGGGTCGGGGTACGCACCGGGGACACGCCGGCATCCGTGCGAGCGGCGATGACGAAGTATCCGCCGAACTTTTTGATCACCACGCCCGAGTCGCTGTACCTGCTGCTCACCGCCGAGCGGAGCCGCGCGGTGCTCGGAACGGTCGAGGTGGTCATCGTCGACGAGATCCACGCCGCGGCACGGGACAAGCGCGGGTCGCACCTCGCGCTGTCGCTCGAGCGGCTCGAACACGTCTGCGAGCGGCCGCCCCAGCGCATCGGCCTGTCCGCCACCCAGCGCCCCATCGAGCGCATCGGTCGCTTTCTCGTCGGGGCTGGGCGCCCCATGTGCACGATCGTCGATACCGGCCACCAGCGCGACCTCGACTTGCGCGTAGAGCTGCCAGAAGGCGAGCTTGAGGCGGTGACCTCGGCGGAACAGATGGGCGAGGTCCTCGACCGCATCGCCACCCATGTGCTGGCCCACCGCACCACGCTGGTCTTCGTCAACACCCGGCGGATGTCCGAGCGTGTGGCGCACCTGCTCGGCGAGCGGCTCGGCGACGAGGCGGTGGCCTCGCATCACGGCAGCCTGTCGAAGGAGCGCCGGCTCCGTGTCGAGGATCGCCTCCGCGCGGGGGACCTTCGCGCGCTGGTCGCGACCGCGTCGCTCGAGCTCGGCATCGACATCGGGCCGGTCGAGCTGGTGTGCCAGATCGGCTCGCCGCGCAGCCTCGCGACCTTCTTGCAGCGTGTGGGCCGGTCGGGGCATAGCCGGGGCGGAACTCCCAAGGGGCGGCTGTACCCGTTGACCCGGGATGAGCTGGTGGAATGCGCCGCCCTCCTCGCGGGGGTGCGCTCGGGCCGCCTCGACGCGATCCACCCGCCGGTCGCGCCCCTCGACATCCTGGCGCAGCAGATCGTCGCGGAGTGCGCCGCGGAGGACCCGGCGCAAGCATGGCGCGAGGACGACCTGTTCAGGCTTGCGCGCCGCGCGGCGCCGTTCGCCGATCTGAGCCGGGACGACTTCGACGAGGTCGTCGAGCTGATATCGGAAGGGATCCAGACCGGCAGGGGACGCCGCGCGGCCTACCTGCACCGCGACCAGGTGGGTGGGGTGCTCCGGGGCCGGCGTGGGGCGAGATTGGCCGCGCTCACCTCGGGCGGAGCGATCCCCGAGCTCGCCGACTACCTCGTGGTGGCCGACCCCGACGACACGTTCGTCGGTACGGTCAACGAGGACTGGGCGATCGAGAGCACGGCGGGGGACATCTTCCTCCTCGGCAGCACGTCGTGGCGTATCCGCCGGGTCGAGCCTGGCACGGTGCGCGTGGTCGACGCCGGTGGCGCCCCGCCGTCGGTGCCGTTCTGGCTGGGAGAGGCGCCCGCCCGGACCGAGGAGCTGTCGGACGAGGTCGGGTCCTTGCGGGCTGGTGTCGAGGGCTACCTGGCCGCCGGCGACCTGCCCGGGGCGCGCGAGTGGCTGCGGGCGCGGGCCGGGATCGACGAGGTCGCGGCCGAGATGGCCGTCCGTTACCTGGCGGCGGGGCGGGCGGCCTTGGGGCGGCTGCCCACGCTCGACGACGTCGTCTTCGAGCGCTTCTTCGACGAGAGCGGAGGGATGCAGCTCGTGGTGCACGCCCCCTTTGGGGGCCGTATCAACCGTGGCCTCGGGCTGGCCCTGCGAAAGCGCTTCTGCAAGACCTTCGACTTCGAGCTGCAGGCGGCCGCCAGCGACGACGCGGTCTTGCTGTCGCTCGGCCCCCAGCACAGCTTCCCGCTGCCCGACGTGGCGAGGTTCCTGTCGTCGAAGACGGTCGAGGACGTGCTCTCGCAGGCGCTGCTGGACTCGCCGATGTTCGCCAGCCGGTGGCGCTGGAACCTCAACCGGGCGCTCGCGGTCCTGCGGTTCCGCGGTGGCAAGCGGAACCCGCCTCCCATCCAGCGGATGGAGTCCGACGACCTGATGGCCGCGGTGTTCCCCATGCTCGCGGCGTGCCAAGAGAACGTGAGCGGGCCCATCGAGATCCCGGACCACCCGCTCGTGCGGCAGACCATGTACGACTGCCTGCACGAAGCCATGGACATCGACGGGCTGCGCACCCTTATCCGTGGGCTCGAGGCGGGTACGGTCCGCGTGCACTTCTGCGACACAACCGAGCCGTCACCCTTGGCGCACGAGATCCTGAACGGGAGGCCCTACACCTTCCTCGACGACGCCCCGCTGGAGGAGCGCCGGTCCCGCGCGGTCCAGCTCCGCCGGGGATTGCCCGTGGAGGCCGCCGACCTCACCCGGTTGGACCCCGAGGCCATCGACCGCGTGCGTGCCGAGGCGACGCCCGAGCCCCGCAACCCCGACGAGCTGCACGACCTGCTCATGTCGCTGTTCGTCACCCGCCCGGTTGACAGTTGGCAGGCACAGTTCGACGCGCTGGTCAAGGCGGGCAGAGCCGCGACGCTACGCACCGGCGACACGATGCGATGGGTGGCCATCGAACGCCGCCCGAGCGCTGAGGCGCTGTTCCCCGACGCGCGCTTCGTCCCCGACCTCCCCCCACCCGCGGCGATCGCGGCGCAGCCGCCACCAGATCCCGACGCCGCCGCCGCCGCGGCGCTGCGCGGCCACCTCGACACGGTCGGCCCTGTCACCATCGCCGACCTGAGTGTCGCCACTGGCCTGCCCACCCGCGCGGTCTCCGCCGCCTTGATCCGCCTGGAGATGGAAGGGTTCGCGCTCCGGGGCCGCTTCACTGCGGATGCGGAAGAAGAGGAGTTCTGCGCCCGCCGGCTGCTCGCCCGCATCCACTCCTATACGCAGAAGCGCTTGCGGCGTGAGATCGAGCCGGTCACCGCCCAAGACTTCATGCGGTTCCTGCTGCGTTGGCAGCGCGTCGCGCCGGGGAGGCAGGCCGCCGGCAGGGCGGGACTGGTCGCGATCGTCGCGCAGCTCCAAGGGTTTGAGATCCCCGCTGGGGCGTGGGAGGAGGCGATCCTGCCCGCGAGGCTGGAGGGCTACCGCCGGGAGTGGCTGGACGCCGCCTGCCATTCGGGCGAGGTCGTGTGGGGGCGCCTGGGTGTCCGGCCTGCGCAGCCCGAGGCGCCGCCCCGGCGGAGCGCGTCGACTCCCTCACGCGCCACGCCGGTCAGCTTGGCGATCCGCCCGGACCTCGACTGGCTGCTGCAGGCCGCCCGCGGCGACCTCGACCCCGCCGAGCCGGGGCCGGGCGCTGGCCAGGACGTGCTCGAGGCGCTGCGGGCGCGGGGAGCGCTGTTCCATGCCGACCTCGCCGCCGCCAGTGGGCGGCTGCCGACCGAGGTCGAGGAGGGCCTCTGGGACGGGGTCGCGCGCGGGCTCGTCACCGCCGACGGGTTCGACGCGGTGCGGTCGTTGCTGTCCGCCCGGGATGGCTGGGCGGCGCGGCAGCATCACCGGCACCGGCGGCTGCGCCGTGGGGTGGCGGCGGCCTCGCGCTCGTCCGGGCGCTGGGCGCTGCTGCCAGGCGCCGGGCTGGTCGACGACCCCGACGCGCTGGCCGAGGCTGTCGCCGAGCAGCTCCTCGCCCGCTGGGGAGTCGTGTTCCGCGACGTGCTTGTCCGGGAGACCCTCGCGATCCCCTGGCGCGAGGTCCTGTGGGCCTTCCGCCGCTTGGAGGCTCGCGGCACGATCCGCGGGGGCCGTTTCGTGACCGGGTTCGCCGGCGAGCAGTACGCGCTGCCCGAGGCCGTCGACGCCCTGCGCGCGGTGCGCCGGGCCGACCGCGAAGGTGAGACCGTACGCCTTTCCGCGGCCGACCCGCTCAACCTCACCGGTATCCTCACCCCCGGCCCTCGCGTCCCGGCCCTGCGCACCAATCGCGTGACCTACGTCGACGGCCTCCCGCTGGAGGCCGCGGCGAGCGAGCCCGCCGCGGCCGTGTAAGCGCGTTAGCCGGGGAGCTTTGAGGCGATCACGTCCATCTTGTTGATCGAGGGTTCCTCGTCGAACAGATCGGGCGCTTGCGCCATCAGGGCTGCCGCGACCTGCCCGGACAGGTGCGCATCCCGACCCGCCTCGTCGGGGAACGCGTCGAAGATGCCGAACATCGACGGACCCATACGGATCGCGAACCATGCGGTCGTCGCTGGCTCGTCCTCCACGAGCGAGAGTCCGCCCAAGAGGAACTTCTCGACCTCATCTTCCTTACCCGGCTTCGCCTTGAGCGGGACCCACAGCGCCTTCGTGACCATGCTCTCTCCTATCGATCGCAGCGCGTTGCCGCGCATCGGGACAAGGCTGCCCAAGCTACCCCGCGACCACACCACCTATTCGCGGTTCTGGGTCGGCGTGTGTGGGGATGGTGTCAAGACGACGAAGGGAGAGGTACATGACCGTCGGAGACGTGGCAGCCGCGGTAGGCAAAGGGCTGCTGGCCGGAGCGGTGGGGACCGCGGCGATGACCTTGTCGAGCACCGCTGAGATGAAGCTCCGGGGCCGGGAGGCGAGTGACGCCCCGGCTCAGGCCGCGAGCAAGGTGCTCGGCATCGAGCCGGTCGGCGATGCGCAAACGCAGCGGTTCTCGAACCTTGTGCACTGGTCCTACGGAACCGCGTGGGGATCGGTCCGTGGCCTGCTCGCGATGCTCGGTCTCTCCGGCGCCCCCGCTACCGCCGCGCACATGGGCGCCGTCTGGGGCGCCGAGCTCGCCATGCTTCCCGCCCTCGACGTCGCTCCACCGGTTACGCAGTGGGGTGTCAAGGAGGCCGCGATCGACGCCGGCCACCACCTCGTCTACGCGGTCGCCACCGGCCTCGCCTTCGCCTTCCTCGACCATAACGTTAGCGGCTGAGGCCCGGCGTTTGGCCTATGGCAAGGCTTGCTCACGCATGCGTGAGCAAGCCTGGCCATAAGGGGTTAGAAGCTAGGGCAGGGGAGGGCAGGGGATAGGACCGGCACTGCCGGCACATCCAGGTTGGCCGGGGCCGCCGTTGGCGTTCGCGCTTCCGGAGCACGTGCCCCCCGTGCATATCCTGATCGCCAATCCGCCATTCGACCCTCTGGCGCCCCTTACTGTCGCTGCAGAGGCGGAAGGGATCATTCCAACGAGTAATAGAGAAACAACGAAAAAGACCATTAGTGCAACACGAAATCTTTTGCCCACAGAAAGCCCACCTTTCGGTACAAAATGCGCGTTACGTTTGCCCGCGCAGCCGCACAACTCAGCATAACATTTAGGTTCTGCGCTAACCAGCCATCGGCGGTTTTACATTAATGTACGCAATGGCGGTAATGTCGGCGCCCGTGATTTCCTAACCGGTGTTTTGGAGGCCGGCGGCGATGCCGTTGACTGTGAGGAGAAGGGCGCGGCGGAGGAGCGGGTCGGGATGGTCGCAGGCGCGAAGGCGGCGGAGGAGGCTGACCTGGAGCTCGCACAGGGGGTTGAGGGAGGCACTTCTGGCTTCGAGGGCGCGTTGTAGGTCTGGGTCCCGATCGAGGATCCGGTGCTCGCCAGTGATCTGGAGGAGCTCGGAGACGGTGCGCTGGTGCTCGGCTCCGATGATGTGGAAGATGTGATGGAGGCGGGGGTCGACGAGGCCGGTGACGTACTGGGCGGCAATACGCAGGTCGGTCTTGGCGAGAGTCATCTCGACGTTGGAGAGGAACGTGCGGAAGAAATGCCACGACTCCATCATCTGCGTGAGCGTGTCCCCGAGCCCGGCCTGGCGAGCGGCGGCCAGACCAGTACCTAGGCCGAACCAGCCTGGGACGATCTGGCGGGATTGGGTCCAGCCGAAGACCCAGGGGATGGCGCGGAGCTCAGCGATGCCGGCGCAGCCGGGTGACCGGCGGGAGGGGCGGGAGCCGATATGCAGGCCGGGCAGCTCCTCGACGGGGGTAGAGGTCAGAAAGTAGTCGACAAGGCCGCGGCTACCGACGAGCCCTTGGTAGGCGCGGCAGGCTTGATCGGAGATCAGCTCCATGGCCTGGTCCCAGCGCGCGAGCACGTCGGGGGGCTGGCGGGAGTAGCGGTGCGCGACGCTGGCCTCGAGTGTGGCGGCGAGCGCCGTCTCCAGGTGGTGGCGAGCCAGGCCCCGCAAGCCGTACTTGGCGAAGATGACCTCGCCTTGCTCGGTCAGCTTGATAGGCCCTTCGTTGACACCGAAAGGCTGGGCGAGGATCGCGTCGTGAGTAGGGCCACCGCCGCGGCTGATGGTGCCTCCCCGGCCGTGGAACAGGCGCAACGTCACGCGATGGCGCTCGGCGACGTCCCTCAGGTGGCGTTGCGCCTTGTGGATCTCCCATTGCGAGGTGGTGATTCCGGCCTCCTTGTTAGAGTCCGAGTAGCCGAGCATCACCTCTTGGATGTCGCCTCGCAGCGTGACCAGCCGCCGGTAGATGGGCTCGGACAGCAGCTCGTCGAGGATGTAACCGGCGAGCGGCAGCTCCTCACGCGTCTCGAATAGGGGAACGAAGCCCAGCCGCGCCACGCCGACGTGCGTGTCGACCAAGCCGGCCTCGCGGGCCAGCACGACGGCGGCGAGGATGTCGTCGGCGCCTCTGGTCCGGGACACGATGTAGCTCTCCAGCGCTGCGGGACCGAACCGGTCGAGGGCAGCCCGGATGGTCTTGAATATCTCCATCGTCGCCGCGGGACCTGGGGGCAACACTGAGATTGGGGGCGTCAGAGGTCGCCGGAGGCGCAGCTCCTCGACGAGCAAGCGGGCGCGGAGCTGCGGTTTCAGCTCTCCGTAAGGCACGCGCCCCTCGTCCAGCTCGTCGAACAGCGACTCGACCACCGCGTGATGCTTGTCGGCATCCTCGCGGATGTCCATGACCGCCAGGTGAAAGCCGAACACCGCCGCCATCCGCATGACCCGGCGCACCGGACCCCGGGCCAGCAGCTCGCCCCGGTTGGCCACGAGCGAGGCCTCTAGCACCGCGAGATCGTCCAGCAAGCCCTCCGAGTCGGCGTAGTCCTGGCCGGGGACGTGAGGCGCGCCCGCCGCGAGCCGCGCGCGCGTGTTGACCAGGCGCTGGCGGATGTACGAGCACTTGAGCCGGTACGGTTCCCCGGCGCGCCGCCGCCCGAGACGCTCGTAGACGGCGGGCAGGTCAGTCCGGTCGCTGGCCAGGCTCTCCTTGAGGCGGTCCCCCACGGCGACGACCGAGGTCGAGCAGCTCAGCTGGCGCCCCAACCCTTCCAGGGCCTCGATAAGGTTGTCGAGGGCGTGCATGTGCTGCTGCTCGAGCACCCGGAGGGTGACCGCGGGCGTGACGTGGGGATTCCCGTCACGGTCGCCGCCGACCCAGGTCCCAAACCGGAGCGGCCGGGCTGTGCGCGCCAGCTCCAGCCCGAGCCCCGCAACCTCGCGCTCGAGATCCTCGAGGAGATCGGGGACGGCGAGGTGGCACACCTTGTCGAGGTAGTAGATGACCGCGTCCGCCTCTTCGGGAGGCTCAGGCGGGTCTTGGCGCAGCTCGTCGGTCTGCCACAACACGTCAACCAGCTCGGCGAGGCGCCGATCGATCCGGGCGCGGTCCGGCTCGCCCAGCCGGGGATCCGACCGCTGGATGAGCAGGTCCGCCGTGTGGCGCAGGATCGTCAGGACAGAGCGGCGGGCGACCTCGGTGGGATGAGCGGTGAAGACCGGGCGCAGCTCCAGCCGTCCGAGCACCTCCGCGGTCACCTCGCGGGGCGCGTCTCCGGCGGCGATCCGCTCCATCGCGTGGCGCAGCGGGCTTGGGCGATGGTTGTCCCGGCCGGTGAGGTCGATGACCTGTTGGACCTGCTGGGCGAGGTTCGCCAGGTAGAAGTAGGCGGTCAACGCCCGCACGAGGCGGATCTCCGAGGACACATCCAGCGCTGACAACACCTGCTGCAGCTCATCCGAGCCGGAGCGCTGGGTCAATGCCTGGACCCGCTCAACGAGCGCGACCAGCTCTGGACCTTCCTGCCGCGCCAGCGTCTCGGTCAGCAGCCGGACAAGGAGACTGTCCTCGGGACGATCACCTAGGTTGACCTCGGCGTCCGTACGGCCGGCCTCCAGGGTCATGTCCCCTTCTTCCTTCGCATCAGGCGGGGTAATCACTCCGTAGCGGCGGTACCACCATCTTCCGCCCCGCATGTTTCCCCAAGGCATCGGCGGCGTTACCAGGCACGAACGCCAAGGGAAGCGAGGCCAACGCGCGTCCGGCGGACTATCGCAGGCGCAATGTGTAAAGTGCCCGGTCCCGCCCAGGACCCTTGAGGTTCGTCATGATCGATATCCCGGCGACCTCACGGTCTCCGGGAAGGTTCACAAAGCCCATCGACCTCCAAGCGGCATGGGCGGCCGTATTACCTGGCTCCGACGTGAGCCAAAGGTTGGTGCAGCCCCAGTCGGCGGCGGTCTCACGGACAGTCGCGAGCAATGTCTTGGCTACGCCTCTTTTCCGATGCTCGGGGTGCGTCGCGACGTCCTGGACGTACACGTCGTCCGGATCGTCCTGGCTGCGAAACGCGATCACCGCGCCGACCACCCTGTCAGCCACGAGGGCGACGGGGCAAGTGGAAGAGAAGAGCCGAGCGTAGAGCCAATAGTCAGAATACGACCGCACCCGGATGTACGGAGCGCAGCGCCCCATAAGGTCTTCCACCTGGGCGATCAGGTCCTGGCGCAGCGCGGCGACGATCATCGGGCGCGTTCCCGCAGGCGGCCGTGTACCAGCTCGACAAGTTGCTGGGCCGCGACGGCCGGCTCCACCGCTTCCGTGATGCTCCGCCCGACGATCAAGATGTCCCAATCGGCGCTGTCGACGATAGGACGGTCGCAGAGGTCGAAACCCCCGGACACTGCCACCGGCAGGCGGGTCCAGCCTCGTATGGCTCTGGCCTTCTCGAGCGGGTGGCGGCCACGGACGCCGAGGTCGATGTTCGTGGTGATGGCGAGGCCGTCGACTCCCGCCCGCTCCATGTCGCCCACCCACGCCTTCGTCACGTGCCCGGCGGGCACGTCCAAGAGTATCGGGACGCCGAACCGCCGGCCGGCGTCCACGGCAGCCGCCACGCTGGCCGCCGTTGCGGGACCGATCAGCAGCACCACATCAGCCCCCGCGGTGGCGGCGAGCTCCACCTGCTCCCGTCCCCAATCCGCGGACATCATCTCGGCGACAACAGAAGTGTGTGGCAGCGTGCGCTTGATGCGCTCGATGGCGGCGAGTCCAAATGTCTTGATCAGCGGATCTCCCACCTCGATGAGGTCGGCTCCCGCGGCTGCCGCGACCTTGGCTACCGTGACGGCGTGGTCGAGGTCACGCAGGTCGAGCGCCACCTGCACCGAGCGCCGATCGCGCAAGCGCCGGAACGCCTCCCTGCGCGCGGCGGGATCGCCGAGCACGATGCTCGGCTGGGGGCGATTGCCTCCTTCCTGGATGGCTTCGACCTCCCGCCGCACCAGCCAGAAGCCAGAGTCCCTCCCCTCCGCGACAAGCCCCTGCCGGACCTGGACCGGGAGGCGAGTCCAGCCGGTCCGGGACTCACGCAGCAGCGCGAACAACGCGTGCTGCCTCGCCGTCGCATCACCCTGCGCGCTCCGCATACCGAGGAGCAGGAGCAGCCTCTGGGTCAGCGGCGCGGCCTGTGCAGGGCAAGGCCGCCAACTGGCCTGGGAGGTCACCACCTCGGCGGTCGCACGAGCAAGCGCCGTGTCGACACCTTCGGAGAGGATCGCTTGAAGGGCGCAGCCGCGGACGTGCCAGTTGGCGTCGGCCAGCGATGCCATGAGATAGCGCATCGCCGCAGCGGCGGGCAACCGTGTGATCACCTTGGCGACCGCGGCCCGGACCTTGTAGTCGGCGTCTCGTCCCAGGCGATCGATGATGAGCTGTGCTCCGATGTTGCGGGAGGAGCGATCGTCCCGCAGCCCTTCGGCGAGTGCCGCCCGCACGCGCCAGTCCGGGTGCCCGACCAGATCCGCCAGCGACCCGCTTAGTAGATCGTCGCCGCCGTTTGAGAACAGAAAGAAATGCCGTGCGAAGAACGTCGCCTCGTCGGTGTCGCGGAGGTTCGCGGCGGCGAGCAGCCGACCCACCGACTCGGCGTCGAGCGCCTGTTCGATGGACCTCGCGACATCGCCCCACACCAGAGAGCCGAACTCGCGGAGCAACCCCGTCAGCCAACCCGCATGCGTGTTTCCCAGCGCCTTGGTGATGGCTGGCATCGCGAGCAGCGCGCGCGCCAACTCGACCGCGTCATCCTCCGAGCATCGCTGCGCGCAGGTGCGCAGCAGGTCGTCGGTCGCGAACGCGAGACCATTGGCGGCGACCTCGAGGAGGAGCGGCAAGGTCGTGCGTACGTCTACGGTCGGTGATAAGGCCACAAAGGCGAGGAGCTCGGGCGCGGAAGCGTCGAGGCTGTGCACCACGAGTTCGAATACGCCACGGGCCGCGGCCGATGTGCTCGCCCGCTCCGCGAGGTCATTGAACGCGGCGACGGTCACGGCAGACCTTCCTCGCTCGATCACGTGATTCGCTATTCGGCTGGCGAGGAAATACTCACGGATCACATCATGGCCGAATACCCGCTGCCCAGTCGCAGAGGTATGCGCCAGCGGCGCGGCGGCCGCCTGCCCTTCTGGGTCCAGTGGCGCCCGCGGGGCATCAGAGGTCAGACCGGTGGGTATCAGCCACGTCATCTGGCTCTGCGCCAGGTCCTCCAATGCCCGTACGGCGCGTTCGACATCTGGCCCAGACGCGCGAAGTATCGATCGCACGCAAAAGCCGATCAATCGAGAGATGTTCTCGTCGTTAGGCGATGTGCCACCGCCTGTCCGCAGCAATTGCATATACAGCGGGAGCCTAGCCAACCGCTGTATGGATAATGGCAAATCCGAGAATGCCGGGATACCGGGTTCACGTGAGCGGTTCCATACGTCCCGCGCCTCGGACAGCTCCCATGGCGACATCCAATACGACGCGCCCGGTCGTGTGGCTCGCGGCTGGAAGACAGAGGCGGTCAGGAGCGGGTAGGTCGACACCTCGACATCCGGTGGGGTACGGACGATCAACAAAAGTCGCAAGTTTTCCGCGACGACCTGCCGCAGCACGCGGTCGATCTGCCGACCGACGTGGTTCATCTCCTGCTGAGACTTGAGGCCATCGATGATCACGAGACAGGGTCGGCAGAGCAGGGCGCTGGCGTGTTCCAGTTGGAGTAGCGGGTCATCTCCTCGTGCGATCGAGGCGTACCGCAGGATCTCCGCCGCCAGGTCGAGGCTGTCTATCTGCCAGCTGTCGACAGAGTGGAGCTGGAAGTCGGCGCTGGCTGACAGCTCTTCGGTCACGTGATAGGCCCATCTGGTCTTGCCACATCCCGGTACCCCCTTGACCGTGTACACGCGACAGGACGAGGCCAGGAACGCCCTCACCCTGCTGGTAGCCCCGACCGGCGGGACATAGTGAAGCGATGGGCCGGGCGTCGCTCGTACGGCCTTTAGGAGGGTTCGCGTGCGAGATGCCGAGTTGGGGCCAAGGTCGTTCAGCGAGCCTGGCGACCCAGTCAGGTTCCCATGCTCGGCCTTGACGTTACCCGACGCGGTATCCGCCGCTGCCTCGTGGTCGTCAGGGAGCGTGAACCACAGGTGCCGCGCCGGTACCCGCAGGATCCGAGCCCAGTGAATGAGCTGGTCAAGGTGGTCGATGCGTGGTCCGGTCTCGATCCGGCTGAGCTGAGGCTGGGTGATGCCGAACCAGGCGGCCGCCGTTGCTTGGGGCAGCGAATGCCGGCCATGGTAGGGGTGAGTGCGGTAGGCGCGGATGACGCGACCCATGTGCCTGTCAGCCAGCGCGCCGCGCATCGCGTCGGTGGCGTCCCAAAATTCCGCCGGGACCGCCGGCGGCGTAGGGAGGCGATGGCGCAGGCGTACATCGCAGGACGCGCAACGCCTTGAGTCGTTGTCTTGCGCCAATCGGGCGCCACAACGGTCGCAGCGATGCTGGGAATGGAACGTCATGGTTGATGACTCACATATTGTCGCTGTTCGGCATACTCAGGCGCCGGGAAATGCCGATCAGCTTATCCATCTCACCCATCACGCGACGGTCTTCACGCGCTGCATACGCGCTATACATACGGCGCATAGTGACGGAGGGAGCGAGGAAACTCTTTCGAGCGGCGAGCAGCGTGAACCAATCGCTGCTATGCGGGGTCCGGCATAGCAAGCGCGGCCACTCCCCGGCACGATCGCGCCCAAGTCGTTGGCGGGAAGGAGCGTGAGCGCCGTCGTGTCCGCTGTCACCCCGGCTCAAGCGGCCGGGACCACTCCGAGCGTGGAGCACGTGTTCGGCTATGCGACCGAGCAGATCATGGTCGCGACCGAGCAGCTGTGGCCGGGCGATGCCGCCCGGCTCCTCGAGCATGTGCCAAGCGTCACGAGCTACGTCTGCCGCATCCAGGTGGGCCACCGGAGCCTGTATGCGAAGTACTCGTATCTCGGGAGCTCGTTGGTGTCGGTGTTGCGAGGACGGTGTGGCGATTGGAACCAGGTGCGCGCCGCCCAGCTCTCCTATGTTCGGACGCCCGGCTCATTGCTCGCGCGAGAGGCGGTGCAACTGCGTTTTCTGGACAGGCTGTGGCGGCCGCGGGCATGCCGCGTGGTCGGGTATCGACTGGGGGCGCTGTTCACTGAGCCGGCCCGGGGCGTGACCTTGGCGCAGATGCTTCGCGAAGACCCCAGCCGGACACCCGAGCTGCTGGAGTGCACATGGCAGGAGCTGGGCGGGCTGCACAGCGCGAAGGTGCCGCACCGCTTCGCCCGCTCTGTGGCCATCGAGGAGCGCGGCATTGCCGCGACCTTCGCGCGGAAGTTCCCCGATCAGCTCGCCGTGAAGCGGCACGGGGCGGGAGAACGAGGGGAGTGGGCGACGTTGTGTCGTGTGGTGGAGCGGCTCAATCGGTTACGGGCCACCGCTGTTGAGGCCACCGCATGGCCCGTCCTGGTCTACGGTGACCTAAAACCCGAGCACGTCGCCTTTGAGCGAGACACAGACCGTCCGGTCTTTCTCGACCCGGCCTTGCTGCCCGCGCACGTCACGGTCGATGCCGCCAAGCTGATCAGCCGCACAGTGCTATTCCTGATCGGCTCTCAACCGGACAGCCTCGCGAGGCAGGCGGTGTGCGACGGGGTCGCGGCGTTCGTGGACCGCCGGGCCCGCCAGGTCCCTGCCACCGCTCGGATGCAGTGGCTGCGAGAGCTGGTGACGCTGTGGCTGATGGACACCGTCAACATCCTGACGACCTATCGCTGTGCGCCGGCCGAGCTGCCGATGCCAGCGCACGCTAAGGCGGTTCTCTCGCGGGCTCCGGCCGTATTGACCCTGGTGGACGAGGTCAGCGCCAAGCTGGCGGCGGGCGCGGACCCACATGTTGCCTGCATCCTTGCCCTCTATCCCATCGCGTGCCCAGCCCCGCGGGCGCCACGGCCATGACCTCCCGATCGGGACCGGGCGCTGCCCGTATTGGGATCGTAGGCGCGGGCGCGGTCGGCCACACGGTGGCCGCCTCCCTGGTCGCCGCTGGACTCTGCGAGCAGCTCCTGATCGCCTCGCGCACGGCGGATCAAGCCAACTCGATGGCCGCTGACTTGGACGATATGCGCGTGGCTCTTGGGTCGCCCGTCCGGCCTCGAGCCGTGACCGCGCCTGGGCTCGCAGACTGTGAGGTTGTCGTCGTAGCCGCTCGCGCGCGCTTCTCCAACACGCGGCACACCGACGTCCGGCTGGCTGGCATGGCAGCCAACGCGCCGATCATCCGCGACTTGGCGGTCAACCTACGTGGCTGCGACGGCGCGGTCATCATGGTGACCAATCCGGTGGACCTGATGTCGCGGTTGTTTGCCGAGGTGTCCGGCAGCTCACGCGTCGTCGGCATCGGCTCGAACCTGGACTCGGCCCGTTACCGGCTGATACTCGCCCGCCTGCTTGACGTTCCTCCAAGCTCGGTCCATGGCAGCGTGATCGGTGAGCACGGTGAGGCGCTCGTCGTCTGTGCATCAGCGACAACCGTGAACGGCCGGGCGGTATGCGTTCCCGTCGACCACATCTACGCCGCCCTCCGTACCCGCTCCGGTCAGATCATGGACGGGATCGGCCGCACCCGAGGTGGCCCGGCAGGCGCGGTGCTGTCCACTCTACGCCGGGTGCTCGGACTGACCGATGGCGTGGAGGAGCTATCCCGCGCCTATCACGGTGGGTGGCTTGGTGTACCGCTGCGCTTCAGGGCCGGCCAAGCGGAGACCTGCCTACCTCCCCTCAGTCCAAAGGAGGCCCGGGATCTCGCCGCCGCGGACGCCAAGCTTCGCGCCGCCTACGCCACCCTCACTGAGCGGCTACGGCTCCCCTTGCCGCGGCCGCCAACCGATCTCACCAGTACACCTCGCCCCATGCCCGCATAACCCTTCGAAGCCGCGAGAAGATCCATGGCCGACACGCCAACGGCGACTCAGATCGGCGCTGCTGGAGCCAGCGCCATCGTCGTCAGCCACACCCCCGCGGTAAGCCGTTGGGCGCTGTGCTATTTCGGGTCCTGGTGGGACGCCGCTGACACACCAGTGCCGACCACCGATGACGCTCGTGACGGGTATGTCATCGTTGCCGAGGTCGATCCCCATCGGTACACCGACCTCGCGCGGCGGGTGCCCGCCGGGGCGCACAAGCGTGTCGTGTACGCCAGGGCGCCCCTTCTTCTCTCCCATGGCGACGATGGCGTCGTGCACGCACTGTCACCCACCGAGAAGCTGGCCTACCGGGCGCGGCCGCGATCCGGCCGGATCCTCCTCGTCGGCGTCAGCGAGCTGCCGGTCAGCCTCGCCACCGCCCGCCTGGCCCGTGAAACCGTCCGCGCGCTCCTGCGGTCCGACGGATGGGCCCTGCTGCACGCCAGCGCCGTTACCCGTCACGGGCGGGCATTGCTCGCCCTTGGAAGCAAGGGCGCGGGCAAGACCACATGTGCCCTCACGCTTGCTCGTCGCTGTGGGTGGGAGCTGCTCGCCAACGACCGCGTCTTCGTGCGGGGCGACGCGACGGGGGTGCGGGTCCTGCCCTGGCCAGCCGCCGCAGCGATCGGGCTCGGCCTGCTCGACGCGCTGGGCCTTTACGATGCCGCCCGTGACCGGATCCGCTCAGGCGATCGACCGCACCCCACGCAGGACGTGCGGGTCACCATGGCGCTGCGGGCCGGTCACCGCGACCCCCCGCGCGGGCCGCACGGGCGGGAGCTTAAGGCCCAAGTATTCCCCCACCAGCTCCGGGATTGGTTCGGCCTGCGCCTGGCTACCGCGGGGCGCGCCGCTGCCCTGCTGTTCCCAACCGTAGCCCCCGGCGTTACCCCTTCCTACGGCGGCCCGCACCGCGGGCTCGAAGACTCCGACTTCTTCACCGCCACGACCGAGGACCGCTACCCCGACATCTTCGGCCTCATGCCCGCCGCCCGCGAGCATGCCAACACCGACGTGCGTGAACATCTCGCACGCCTTCCTCACCACACCGTAACCCTCGGTCACGACATCACGGCTAACACCGAGCTACTCCACGAGATCGCCGTCGCCATCTGAGCACGGCGCTGGGGCAGCATTTGCGATGGGAGGTGTCAGGGGTCCTGGTTGGTCACCGGCGAGGTCTGGAGCACAGCCAGATCGTCCAGCAACCATCCGAGCGTCGCCCTGGCCGGGGACGTGCGGCCCGCCCGTCGCCAAGTGCGCACACGTGTTGACCAGATGCTGGCGGATGTAGGAGCACTTGAGCCGGTACCGCTCTCCAGCGCCGTCGGCAGAGGCGGACAGCGCCCGAGCGGATCTCCGAGGCCACGTCCAGACCGTAGCCAAGAGCGGGGCCTGCGGCGCCGGTGCTCAGGCGGGGGTACAACGGTTGTGATGGGAGTGGTGTCGCGAGGAAGCAACGGGGCGAGAACAGCGAACCCCATGAGGCTGGCAGCCCGGCCGACGTCGTCCCGAAACGACGTCGCGCCGCATGGTCGAGCTGCTGACGGGGTCAGTGACGATACGGGGGCTCTTGTTGACCATCTTTCGCGGTGCTACTTCGCGATGTCCGCTTCGTCCGAAGCTTTCTTCTATATACGGAGGAAAGCCGCAGGTCACTCGCTGGGTGAGGTGCGTGGTACGCGCTGCCCGGAGCGGTGGGTTCACGCTGAGCAGGGGGTTGGCGGCGCTGGTGGTGGTCGCGGTGCTGCTGCCGGGCCATGCCAAAGCTGGTGTGGCTCCCGCCGACCACGCGGGGATGCCGAGGACCTTCACGCTCGCCTTCACCGGTGATGTGCTGTCGCACGCGCCGGTGACCCGGCAGGCCGCTGCGCACGGCGCCGCAGGGGGTGGCGGGTACGACTACCGCCCGATGTTCGCCGCCGTAAGTCCCATCCTTATGGCGGCTGACCTCGCCATCTGCCATCTGGAAACGCCACTGTCGCGCGACAACTCGGACCTGAGCAGCTGGCCGTTGTTCAACGTGCCATTCGAGCTGGCGGACGCGCTGGCGTACGCGGGTTACGCGGGCTGCTCCACCGCGTCCAACCACGCGCTCGACGCGCGCCCGGAGGGAGTGGCCGCCACCCTCGATCACCTTGACCGTGCCGGCGTCGGCCATGCCGGGACCGCCCGCGCCGCGCAAGAGGCGGCATCTTCCCGCCTGTACGAGGCAAGGGGGGTGACCGTGGGCCACCTCAGCTACACCTACGGTCTCAACGGTCTCACCCTGCCCGCCGATCAGCCGTGGGCGGTGAGCCTGATCGACGCCGTGCGTATCCTCATCGAGGCTCACCGCCTCCGCGCCGCGGGAGCCGAGTTCGTGGTCGTGAGCCTGCACTGGGGAGCCGAATACCAGTCCTCGCCTACTGCGGAGCAGGTCACGCTGGCGCACCAGCTGCTGCCCTCACCCGACATCGACCTGATCGTCGGGCATCACGCGCATGTCGTGCAGCCGGTGGAGCGCATCGAGTCGGAGTACGTGATCTACGGGCTCGGCAACTTCCTGTCGAATCAGTCGGCCGCGTGTTGCGCGGCCGGCGCCCAGGACGGCGTCATCGTCGAGGTGAGCGTCACCGAAGGCGCGACGCCTGGCACCTTCGTAGCGGAGACCGTGACCTTCACCCCCACCTGGGTCGACCGCCGCGACTACAAGATCCTGCCAGTGGCCCTCGCGCTGGCTGAGCCCGACCTGGACCCCGGCCGCCGCGCCACATTACAGGCGTCTTGGGACCGCTCAGTCGGCGTGCTGACCTCCCTGGCCGCCCCTGGGCTCAGGGCAGGCATCGTGCAGACGAATGCCGGTGTGCCGACATAAGTCAGGGCGTGGGAAGAAATAGCGTTCTGATTTGTCCAAGGTCTGAGCAAGCTGCCACCGTCGCAACGACGTCTGTGCGCGGGCCCGGGCGAATACGGGCCGCCGCGATCCCGCACACACCCAACGTCTCGCAAGGCGCGTGTGCGATCACGGGCGCATGCGCCCGAGCGGGCACATCACACCAGCGACTCGCGCGCAGGGGAGCGCACGTGTGGCTGAAGTTGCTCCCCAACTTCGATTTGGGGGCGTATACGCCCCCAAATCGAAGTTGGGGAAGTCAGCGCAAGCTTCGGACGGAAATGCCAATGCTATTACCTCCCAAGGCCTAACTCTGCACAGCAGCTCATGCCGGCTGGCCCCGTTACTCCTGGGAATCAGAATCCGGCAAACCGGGCGATATACCGTTCTGTTGGGTTCACGCCACCGTACTGTGAAGGATTAGGCCGGCTGGCCCCGCCCGTTCCTGAGCAGAATTGGGGGGCATACCGACCAGCACGCGCCGATTCTCATCTCAGTGCGGGAGATGACCGGCCCGGCCGCCGCGGTTCAGCCAGGTGGACGGTGCGTACCGTTGGCATAAGGGGTGTCGAGGACGCCTACCGCGTCGCGGAGTAAGTGGGCAACGATCTCGATGTCCTCGTCGGCGGGGTCGATCAGGTCGAGTGCGCGGACGATCAACTCGCGAGCGAGAGCGGCAGCGCTGGTCATGCGGGGGAGGTTGGCACTCGCACTGACCGACCTCAAGGAGCCCCATGAAGCCGACTACGTCGGACTGCTCTCGACTAGGCTGGCGAGGTGCAGGAGTTCGAGTATCTGGGGGCAGCGATCCGCGCTGCCAGGCTGCGGCGTGGTTGGTCACAAGACAGGCTTGCCGGCGAGGTGATCGCGGCCAGCCCTGGTGTGGACGCCCTCGAGCAGGCCACTGTGTCGAAATGGGAGCGCGGTGATCACCTCCCCCGCGTGGAGTTCCGCCCTGGCCTACGCCAGCTTCTCGGTGGCCAGGTCGCTCGCCTTCTCGACGTCGTCGAGGGGCTGCTGCCTTCTCAGGCTCGTGGCGAGGTGCGCGCATTGGCCGAGACTGCTGGTTCCGAGGCGGTTGAGCTGGCCCGCCTGGTAGAAGCCTCCACGATCGCCGCGGGCACGCTGGAGATGCTCGACGAGAGCGTCGACCGTCTCGCGCGCGACTATCCGCACTCGCGCCCTGAGGTGTTGATTCCTCGGGTGACGCGGCGGCTGAGGTACGTCACGCAGTTGCTCGAGACGCGCGTGACGCTCAGGCAGCGTCGCCACCTGGTGGTCGACGGAGGATGGCTTGCGCTCCTGCTCGCGGTCCTGCAGTTCGACGGCGGCGACCAGTCCGCGGCGGAAGCAAGCCGTGACGCCGCGTTCCAGCTGGGTCGTGAGGGTGGCCACGAGGAGCTGATGGCCTGGACCCATGAGCTGAGCGCGTGGTTCGCCTTGGTGGAGGGGGCTTACCCTCGGGTCGTCGACTATGCCCGCGCTGGCCGCAACCTTGCGCCCGGTACATCCGCGGGCGTTCAGCTCGCCGTCCAGGAGGCGAAGGCCTGGGCCCGCCTGGGAGACCGGCGGCGTGCGGAAGAGGCCATGCGCACTGGCGGTGCCGCACTGGCCAGGTTGCCCACACCGGCGCACCCAGACCACCACTTCGTCTTCGACCGCTCGAAGCTGTCCTTTTATACGGCGACCGTGTATGTCTGGCTTGGGGTTCTCGATCAGGCCGAGGAGCACGCCCTTCACGTCATCGACCAGTGCACCATCGGTGACGGTATCGGGCGTTGGCCTACCCGCCTCACGGTCGCCCACATCGACCTCGGCCTCATCGCCGCTCGGCGTGGTGAGTATGCCGAGGCCGCTGAGCGCGGCCTTCTCGCGCTCGGATCGGGGCGTGTGGTGTCGAGCACGTTGGAATGGGTGTCGGAGCTCGACGGCGCTCTCAGTTCCTGTCAGGGCGAGGTCCGAGAAGCTCGGGAGTTTCACGAGCGATACGTGACAGCCCGCCGAACCGGCGGCGCCACTCGGCCAGGTGAGTAGGCTCGAGAGCGAACAGTAGCGGGTCGGGAGGCCGGCCAGCGGCTCGCTTCGCCAGTGCGCGACGGCCTCACCGAGCTAAGCCTGGATCCAGTGCCAACTCAGCTACCGGACGCAACTTTCCCGCGCATGCGCGGGAAAGTTAGCCCTTGGCACGAGGCATCTGCCGTTTGCCGCAGGTTTCCCGCGTGCACGCGGGAAACCTGCGGGTCCAGGTCAAGATGGGCCATCATGTTCAGCCGTCATCAAGGAACCGTTAAGTAGCGCGGCCGAAGGTAGGGCCAGCCCGTCCCGGAGACCGTCTCATGAAGCGGCGGCGCCGGGATGGATCGCTGGCTTACTCACGGATCGCGAGGAACGACAATGACACAAGACATCGAATGGGAAACCGAGATCTCCGAACAGGCGGGCGGGTCTGTAGCCGTCAACATTCAGCAGGCCGCCGGCAGGAACGCACGGGCGATACAGGCGGCGGTCGACGCGTACCGCCAGGATCTTGGTGAGATGCGTCAAGAGATCAACTGGGACGGCGTGCCGGACAACCTTGCCGCGCCGAATCTCTTGCCCGCTGACTTCTTCAACACCACCGTGCCCCGGGGCGTGGTGTTCTCGACCCGTGGATCGGGATTCCAGGTGAGCGCCAACGCCGGGGTGGCGCCGATCGAGTTCGACAACATCAACCCGACCTACTCGAGGCTGTTCCGGACGTTCAGCCCGCAGCGGCTGTTCACCGCGCTTGGCAGCAACATCATGCAGGTGCGCTTCTTCGTGCCCGGCACGTCAAGGCGGGCTACAACCAACGGGTTCGGTGCCGTGTTCACCGATGTCGATCAGCCTGGCACCAGGATCGAGTACCTCGACGAGCAGGGGGACAGGCTGGCAAGGCTTGACGTGCCGGCGATTCCCGGCCGGCAGACCCTGTCCTTCCTCGGTGCCCGCTTTCTCAACCGGCGCGTGGCCCGCGTGAGGATCACCAGTGGCAACACCGCCCTCGGCCCCAACGAGCGCGACGACCGCGACCTCGTGGTGATGGACGACTTCATCTTTGGCACGCCGACCGCGTGAACCGGTGTGTCGACCGAGTCGTCATTTGGACGACGAAGTCGACACACCTACTAAAGGAGTCCGCAATGATCAGTGACTACACCCGACGCCTATTTGCCCTGGTAGACGCCAGGGACACGGACGGCTTTGCGGGGCTTTTCGCCGAGGACGGTGTGCTCCGCTTCGGCAATGCCGAGCCGATCCGGGGTCCCCGCGCGATCCAAGAAGGGATCGGTCAATTCTTTACTACGATCAAAGGGTTAGAACACCGGACTGTCAACGAGTGGACCGAAGAAGATACCACGATTGTCGAGGCCGAGGTCACCTATCATCTTCGCGACGGGAAATCGGTCGCCGTTCCGGCGGTGACCATTTACCAGCGGCGCGATGATCTGATTGCCCATTACCGAATCTATGTCGATCTGGCGCCTGTCTACGCTGGGCAAATCGTCGTCACTCGCGCGCGTTGGCCGGTGGGTGTGCACATTCGGTAGCCTCCACGGGATGAGGCTCCTCTCCGGAGACCCCGGGTCAGCGGACTCGCGGCCGGGCGTGGTCGACTCGCTCGTCGACCTGGTGGGCGGCACCCCACTGGTGCGGCTCGCGCGGTTCAGCGCGGGCGTCCTACCGACGCTGCTGGCCAAGGCCGAGTTCCTGAACCCAGGGGGAAGCGTCAAGGACCGCATCGGGTTGACGCTGATCGGCGTCGCGGAGGCCAGCGGCCTGCTGCGGGCCGGGGGCACGATCGTGGAGCCGACGAGCGGCAACACGGGCGCGGGGCTGGCGATGGTGGCGGTGCGGCGTGGCTACCGCTGCGTCTTCGTCATGCCGGACAAGGTCAGCCAAGAGAAGATCAACCTCCTGCGCGCGTTCGGCGCTGAGGTCGTGCTGTGCCCGACCTCGGTCGAGCCCGACGACTCGCGCAGCTACTACCGGACCGCGGATCGCCTGACCAAGGAGATCCCTGGGGCCTTCCAGCCGAACCAGTACCTCAACCAGGCCAATCCCGAGGCGCACTATCACACGACTGGCCCGGAGATCTGGGAGCAGACCGGCGGGCGGATCGACGTGTTCGTCGCTGGCGTCGGGACTGGGGGGACCATCAGCGGCACCGGCCGCTATCTCAAAGAGCGCAACCCGAACGTGGTCGTGGTCGGCGCTGATCCCGAGGGGTCGATCTACTCGGGCGGCGACGTCCATCCCTACCTCGTCGAGGGCGTCGGTGAGGACTTCATGCCCGCGACGTTCGACGCCAGCGTCGTCGACCGTTTCGTCCGCGTCGGCGACCGCGACTCGTTCCTCACCGCGCGCCGGCTGACGCGTGAGGAGGGCATGTTGGTCGGCGGTTCCGCGGGTATGGCGGCCTGGGCCGCGTTGCAGGTGGCCGCCACCTACCCTCCGGACGCGACCATCGTCGTGCTGCTTCCCGACTCGGGGCGCGGCTACCTCAGCAAGCTCTACAACGACGAGTGGATGGCCGCCAACGGCTTCCTCGACCGCACGGGCTCGGGAGCTCGGTTGGCCGAGGTGCTCGCGGCGAAGACGGGCCCGATGCCGGCGATCGTCCACGTGCACCCGGACGAGGCGGTACGCGACGCGATCGCGACGCTGCACGCCTATGGGGTCAGCCAGATGCCGGTCGTGAAGCGCGATCAGGCGCAGTCCAGGGACGACGTGCTCGGGAGCATCCGGGAGAGGAGCCTGCTCGAGCGTGTCTACCGGGATTCTGGGGTACTCGACACGGTCGTCGGCGAGGTGATGGACTCACCGCTGCCGATGATCGATAGGCGGGACACCGTGGATGCGGCCATGACCCTGCTCACCGAGCGGGCACCGGCCGTCCTGGTGTGCGACGGCCCCGCGCCGGTCGGGGTCTTGACGCGCGCCGACGTACTCGACTTCCTGATGGCGCGGGACCGGTCGTGAGCGGCTGGGCAGATGCCGGCTTTGCGACCCGGGCAATCCACGCGGGCCAAGAACCCGACGCCGCCACCGGTGCGGTGACCGTGCCGGTGTATCAGACCTCGACCTTCGCGCAGGCCGAGGTCGGCGCGCATCGCGGCTGGGACTACGCGCGCAGCGGCAACCCGACCCGCGACGCGTTGGAGACCGCGCTGGCGTCCCTGGAGGGTGCCCGCCACGGCTTCGCGTTCGCCTCGGGGCTCGCCGCATGCGACGCGGTCTTGCGTACCTGTGCGCCCGGCGACCATGTCGTCATGGCCAACGACGTCTACGGCGGCACCTACCGGCAGTTCGCACGGGTGCATGCCCCGTGGGGCCTGACCTTCGAGCCTGTCGACCTGAGCGACCTCGACCGGGTCGCCGTGGCCTGGCGAGCGAATACCCGCATGCTCTGGATCGAGACGCCGACCAACCCGCTGATGACAATCTTCGACATCGCCGCCCTATCGGCCTTCGCGCACGAGCGCGGGGCGCGGGTGGTGGTCGACAACACCTTCGCCACGCCTTACCTGCAGCAGCCGCTCGCACTTGGCGCGGATGTGGTGGTGCACTCGACGACGAAGTACCTCGGCGGGCACAGCGACGTCGTAGGCGGGGCGGTGCTGACCAGTGACGATCGCATCGCAGAGCAGGTCCGCTTTCTCCAGAACGCGGTCGGGGCGGTGCCCGGCCCGTGGGACCTGTTCCTCGTCCTCCGGGGGATCAAGACCCTGGCCGTGCGGATGCGGGCCCACTGCGAGAACGCCCGGGCGGTGGTCGCTGCCCTGTGCGCGCACCCGGCGGTGCGCGGCGTGCTCTACCCGGGGCTGGCTGGGCATCCCGGTCACGGAGTCGCGGCCCAGCAGATGCGCGACTTCGGTGGCATGGTGTCGTTCCACATGGCCGACGCCGGCGCCGCGCTGAGGGCCTGCGCCCGGTTCCGGGTGTTCACCTTGGCCGAGTCGCTCGGCGGCGTCGAGTCGCTGGTCGAGCACCCAGGCCGCATGACGCACCAGTCGGTGGCCGGATCGCCGCTGGAGGTGCCCGACGACCTCATCCGCCTCTCCGTCGGCATCGAGGACCCCGCCGACCTGATCGCCGACGTCGAGCAGGCACTCGAGTAGGGCCGCTTCCGACCCCGAACTTCGACTTCGGGCGGGATACGCCCCGAAGTCGAAGTTCGGGGCGCTTCCGCGGGGTCCGCGCCGCGTTCGGTTACCGTGAGGCGCATGGCGCGCCGTCTTGCGTTTCTCGGTCTCGTGGTGGTCGGGCTGTGCATCGTGCTGGCGGCTTCGTCCTTCTCCCTCGCGACTCAGCCCGCGGCCGAACGTCCGCCGTGGTTGGGGACACGCGTCCTGCCAACCGGCCAGGACGGGTTCGGCGAGGTCCGCCCGACCCCTGACGAGCTGCGGGACCGCCAGCTGCCTCCCCCTGAAGGCCAACCGCCGGCTGACGGCGACGAGTTCAGATCGACGATCGATCCGGTGCCCCGACAGGTCGTCGAGCGCTCAACCTGGTCGCCGCAGTGCCCGGTCGCCGTCGCGGACCTGCGCTATCTCACGCTGAGCTACTGGGGCTTCGACCAACGCCCGCACCGCGGCGAGATGCTCGTTCACGCGTCGGTGGCCAAGGACGTGGCAACGGTCTTCCGCCGGCTCTACGAGGCCCGGTTCCCGATCGAGGAGATGCGCGTCGTCACCCTCGCGGAGTTGGACGCGCCACCCACCGGCGACGGTAACAACACGACTGCCTTCGTGTGCCGCGCGACCACCGGAGGCACGTCGTGGTCCCAGCACGCCTATGGCTTGGCCATCGACGTCAACCCGTTCCACAACCCGTATGTAAAGGGCAGCTTGGTCCTCCCCGAGCTCGCCTCCGCGTACGCGGACCGCGGCTGGCGGCGCCCAGGAATGATCTTCGCCGGCGACAAGGTCACGGGGGCGTTCGGTTCGATCGGGTGGGGATGGGGTGGCACCGGGCGCAGCATCAAGGACTGGATGCATTTCTCACGCAACGGCCACTGACCGCCGTCAGCAAGAAGTTGTCGTAAGCAGCCGGACGTCCCGAGACTGGCTGATGTCGCCCCAGACGTGCAGCGTGCGTGTGGACCAGCCCGACGGGACGGGTTCAATGATCGGTTACTGGTCTCGACTCAGATGGACGGCACTCGATGTTGAAGGCGACGTTGCTGCCGGATTGCAGAGGAAAATGGAAAAGGGCCTGACCAGCGACTTGGCCGTAGGGATCCGCGTAAGTGGAGCCACAACTGATCGGGTGACCCGGCCCGAGTGGGCTCACCTCAGAGACTTGGACGGCTAAAGTGAGGGGCCGTAGATGGGGGCCGACTGTGAGACGAAATTCGGCGTCGGTTACGGCCCGGAAAAGCTGGGTCTGGATACGTACACGGCGATCGTCACCGACATATTTGCGCACCGCGACCGCGAAGTCGATTGCGTGGCTGCCAAGCGTGCGAAGTTCCGACGGAACCGCGTAGTGGTGCTCCACGGCGAGATTTCCTTGGTTCTCGAAGCGCCGCTCCTTGCCCCGCTGGAGGAGTTGGCCGTCCACGCGGACTCCAGCTACCCGGAAGATGTGGTGCTCTGCGGGGTCAAGACCCTCGTCGACTAGCCACCGGAAGAGGTAACGAGCGTCATCCACGAATGGCTTAAGCGTGGTGTCGGAAAAAGAGGCAATGCAGATGAGGCGCAGCTCCCTCGGGACCTCTGGAATGCGATAGGAGATGCGCAGGAGTTGATGGGCGTAGGCAGGAAGAGGATCATCATCGGCAGGGCAATCTATAAAACAGTCCCAGCGATACAGTGACAACGCCTCTGCCAGCATGGCTTCCCGGAGGGGTTGAAGCGTGTCTTGCATAGCGGTTGAGACCGCCTGCCCCACTTGCAGAGTAGTTTCGCGGATGGTGATGGCACCGAACACGAAACTCACGAGCGCGGCCGAGACCAGAGTTGTGCCCAGCGCCTCCAAGCCATTGACAACCATGCTCTGTCCTGAAAGGCGGGCAGCGACCACTAGGACAACCGCACCAATTACTAACACAAGAGTGTTATAGACGCGGATGGTCCGGCGAATCTCCTGCAAGCGGCCTCGCTGCTGGCCGTTCATGGCGCGCGGCGGCTCAAGCGACCTCCTCGCCAAGGGCCGCCCAGATGCGCCCCATGCAGTCGCCGATGGCGATGCTGGTGCGGGCCGTGTCCACTTGGTGATCAGTCAGGAAGGCGATCGCCAAGTCGCTGTGGCGGCCATACAGAACACCTGCATCATTGACGACTCCTAGGAGGCTTCCGGTCTTATGGGCTACGTATAGCTCATCGGGCAACCGCAACGCAAGGCGAAAGTTGCGCATGCTGTTTCGCATACCATGAACCAGCGGCTGATAATAAGGGTCGACCGCCACCGCAGTCAAAATGGAAACCATGTCCTCTGCAGTGGTCACGTTGGCCCTTCCAACCTCGCCTAGTTCCGCGTCCGTGAAGCCGACTTTGACGAAGGTGTCTCCCCTCCCCAGGCGTTTTGCATGCTCATTTACCGCATCCATTCCAACCAACTCGAGAAGGTACTGGGAAGTGGGGTTGTCCGAGGTGGAGAGCATCAATCTACATAGCTCGGCTAGAGTGAAGGGGTGGTCGATATGGAAGACTTCAAGGATCGAGGAATAGGCGGTGGCGCCGAGTTGCCGCCGGAAAACGCGCTGGTCTAGTGAAAGCAATGCCCGCCTCGCTGCCTCATAGACAGCGACTGCCAAGGGCACCTTGACCAGGCTGGCCGCAGGGCAGACAACATCCGCATTGACCGCTACCGCAACATCTGGACCTCGCAGGGTGCGTAACGCCACAGCACGTCCCGCCTCCTCGTCAACGAACCCGGCGATTGCACTCTGGACGCTGTTCTGTGGCTCAGTCGAGCTATGAAGACTCTTCACTGTACGAACTTGTACGCCATACAGCAAAGGTCTGCAAGCGGCGGCTAGCTATCCCTAAGGCTTCTCTCAAAGCAGGACACCTCGTATGAGAGGATGGCTTTGTGGGAGAGAACAGACGAACTCGACACGAGTTCACCGACGATTCAGCGCGACGCCATCGAGCTGGTCCGGTCCAGCGACAAGCCTATCGCTGAGATCGCCCGCGACTTGGCATCTACCACTCCACCTTGGAAGCCTGGTCAAACAGGACCGCATCGACTGCGGCGAACGCGAGGGCTGACCACCACCGAGCGGACCCAGCTGGCTCGGCTGGAGGCCGAGGAAGCCAAACTGCGGATGGAGCGTGAGCGCTCAAAATGATCGCTGGCCTTCTGGGTGAAGGAAACTCCGAATTCTGAGTTCTGACCTGCAAGACTGGCCAGTTTCTTTCACGAGGGGCAGCCGCGGGCCGATGGCGAGTTCGCGTCGACGATCGGTCCGGTGCCTCGACGCGTCGAGCGCCAGCTTGGTCGCCGCAGTGCCCGGCTGTCGCCGAGACCTGCGCTATCTCATGCTGAGCTATTGGGGCTTCGACCAACGCCTATGCCGCCTACCGGCGACGGCAACAACACGACCACCTTCGTGTGCCGCGCGACCACCGGAGGGACCTCGTAGTCCCAGCACGCCTATGGCTTGGCGGTCGACGTCAACCGTTCCACAACCCGTAAGCGACTGGTCCGGTACAGACCCTGCGCGTCGACCTGATCTAGGCGCACGCTGTGCGTTTGCGGTGAGATCAGCCAGATCTCGGGGATGCCGGCGGCACGGTAGCGAGGCAGCTTCTCTCGCTCGTCGAACCCTGGATCACCGTCCGAGGCGATCTCTATGACGAGGTCGGCGGGTCCTTCCAGACGCTGTGCCGTGACCCGATCGCGGTGCGCGTCGGTCACGACGAGCAGGCGGTAGAAGTCGCGCTCGTTGACGCCGGCCTTGCTCCTGACGAAGGATGACTCCCCGGCCAGCTTCATGACGAGGCATGATAGCGGCGCGCATTGTCGAGCAGGAGGGGAGCCTGTTGACCATCGACCCGGTTGCCAACCTTGGGCTGCGGCGGGAGCTGCCGGGCCTCGCGGCGGCGTTCGACGGTGACATGATGCGGGTGGTGATCTGCGAGGCGCTCGCGGGAGCGGGATCCCGGATCGACAGCTGCCAGCCAGGCCGGGCAACGTACCTGCCGGGCGAGGGCGCGACTGTCCGGTACCGGCTCAGGATGGGATCCGCGGCAGGAAGAGCGGATCCGGGCCTGGACACTGTCGCGGCGTCCGGATCCGACGAGCGGATCGTGTGCGCTCGGGTCTTTCCCGACCCCGCCATGTCCCGGCGCTACGTGGACGAGCGGCTCGCCCCGCTGGCCTCGCGGGCTGCCGGCCGGCCTGAAACGGCGCCGTTCGAGGCGATCGTCGCGCACGTCGAGCCGCTCGCGATCGCGTTGAGCGTCTTCCCCGTCGACGGCGATCTCCCGATGCTCGTCGATGCGACCGACCCCGAGCGGATGCTTCGCGTACTGAGTGCCATGGTGGGCGAAACCTTCGGCGGTTGCCGGGTCGACGTCGTCGCGTACCCACGGCGTGGGCGCTGCGTGCTCCGGTACCGGCTCGACCCTGGGGACCGCACGTTCTACGGCAAGATCACCGCGGGAGGAGAAGGAGCGCTGACCGCGGAGGTGGTCGAGGGGCTGCGGCCTCTGGTCGCGGTACCGCGCTGCCTCGGCTACGACCCTGGCCTGCGGCTCGTGCTCATGGAGCCCTTGGAGGGCCAGCCTGGGATCTCACGGCTGTTGCGTGGCGAGGGCCAGCACGGGGCGACGCTGCCAGAGCAGCTCGCGCGCGCCGCGGTCACCGGCGGCGCGCTCCATACCTCTGGGCTGGGGTTGGGCGCCGACCGGACCTTCGAATCCGAGATCTCCAGCCTGCGGGGCCAACTCGGCGCGATCCGGCGGCACGCGCCAGAGCTCGGGAACCAGTTGGACCTGTGGTTGGACCGAGCCGAGAAGATCGCTTGGGCGTCCATACCGCTGCCGCGGGGACTCGCCCATGGCGATTTCACCCATTCGCAGATCGTGTTCGATCATCGGGGTAGGCCGGGGTTGCTCGACTTCGACGACTTCTGCCAGGCTGAGCCGGCCCTCGACCTCGGCCAGTTCACGGCCTACCTTTCGCTGGGCGTGGCGAGAGCCGGAGCCCAGCCTCCCCTGCCGCTGCCCCAGGTCTTCATGGCCGCCTACACCGAGGCGACAGGGATCGAGCCCGAGCCGCTCGCCGATCGGCATGCGGCGTATGAGATCTGCAGCTTCGTGAGGATGGCCGTCCATGCCTGGCACAAGCTGAAGGGCGTGCGGCTTGGCCATGTGCTGCTCAGCTTGAGCCAGGCGCGAGGCGCGCCCTGATGGGGGCGCCGAGCCGCGCGGCGGTCTTCGCGGGCTTACAGCGGTACTCCACGCCCCCGGCGTGGCTCCTCGCGGCAGGCGACGGTCAACGGGTGGGGGAGGAGCTGGCGCGGGCAGTCCCAGAGCTCAGGTCGGGAGCGTTGGCCTTGTGCTCCTGTGTCGCGCGGCGGATCCGGCTCAAAGCCGATGGATGGAGAGTCGAGTACGAGGTGACTGTCGGTGCGCCGGGCGGGCAACGCCGCTGCCTAGGGCTCGTGGGCTCGCTCAACCCGCCGCCGCCTGAGGCCGCGGAGCCTTCATGCAGCATCGCGCCGCTCGGATCACCGCGCTGGCGGTGCGGCCTCCCCTGCCTGGGCCTGGCTCTGGGAACCCGCGCCGAGGACGCCGAGCTGCCCGCTGTCGCCTTACTCACCGACGCGGGGTCGGCCCGGGAGCTGTTGGAGCGGGCAATCCGCGAGCAGGCCACCGGCTACGAGAGCCTGCGCATCGCGGCGTGCGCTCCCCGGATCGTCCGCTACAAGCGAGGCAGCCGGTGCACGGTGATCTTCCCGCTGTCCTACCATGCCCCGCGGCGGGGCTGGCCATCCCTCGTGGTGGCGAAGACCTACCGGGAGGAGAAGGGCCGCAACGCGTACGGGGCGATGCGGGCGTTGTGGGCCTCGCCGCTGGCCGCCGGGGACGTCGTCGGGATCGCCGAGCCGCTGGCCTACCTCGATCAGGAGCATGTGTTGATCCAAGGGCCAGTCGATGAGGAGGTGACGCTCAAGGAGCTGATCCGGGAGCGGCTACGCGACGGCGCCGCCGCCGCATCCGGCCCGCTCGTTGACGCGCTGCACCGCACGGGAGCGGGGCTCGCGGCCCTGCACGGGTGCGGCGCCGGCTATGGCGAGCCGGTCACGCTCGCCGACGAGCTCGCCGAGGTCCACGAGCGCGCCGCGCGTCTCGGCGCCGCGCTGCCGGGGGTCGCCGGCGCGGCGGAACCGCTGCTCACCTGTGTCTCGCAGCTCGCCAGTCGTGTCCCTGCCGACCCGCTGGTCCCCTCACATCGCAGCTTCCGCCCCGCGCAGGTGCTGCTCGCCGGCGACCGCATCGCCTTCATCGACTTCGACGGGTTCTGCCAGTCCGAGCCCGCGCTCGACGTTGCGCTGTTCCGCGCGACCATCAAGTCCATTGGCCTGACCATGCCGCTGGACGGTGCCACCGCACGGCGCGACCGCCTGCGCGAGCTGGATTCCCTGTGTGAGGAGTTCACCATCGCGTACGAGGCGTCCGCGCCGGTGAACCGCGACCGCATCGCCCTCTGGGAGACGCTCGACCTCCTCACCAACGTGCTGAACTGCTGGGCCAAGGCGAAGCTGCACCGCCTTGATGGTCGCATGCTCGCGCTCGAAGCCCACCTCCAACACCTCGTGACGCCCTAACCGGTCACGAGGGGGCGCCCCGGCCCGTCCAGCGAGCGCCGAAAGAGGCGCGCGCGCCGGCCTAATCCTGCACTGTGCAGAGTTAGTCCGGTATACCGGACTAACTCTGCACAGTACGGTGATGGCATCGGCGCCGGACAGCCTGAACCCGTATCTCACGGCGGCGTTTGGCGCTCTGGTCTCCCGACGAGAGTTCTTCCTCAAAGGAGCTGCGGCCATGAGGTTGCCGATTATCTACGTGCGTGGGTTCGCGGGAACGACGTCGGGCATCGACAAGGCGATTGACGATCCGTTCTACGGGTTCAACGAGGGGTCGGTGCACGTCCGCGTCGGCGGGGACGGCACGCCGCACTTCTACCAGTTCGAGAGCCCGATGCTCCGGCTGATGGTCGACGAGGGGTACCAGCTGCTCGTGCATGGCAGCCAGATGGGCTATCTCCTCGGCAAGCCCGACAAGACCGTGCCTAAGGAGAGCATCTGGGTTCACCGTTTCTACGACGAGTCCGCGTCGACCCTAGGGCGCAAACCCACCGACTTCACATTGGAGAAGGCGGCCGCGGACCTTTTCGAGCTCGTCAAGCTCGTCCTGGTCAAGACCGGGGCGGCGCGAGTGCACCTGGTCGCGCACTCGATGGGCGGGCTGATCTGCCGCTCGATGATCCAGCGAGTGATCCCCGAGGTGACCGGGCGGGTCGATGGCGCCGTCGACTTCGTGGAGCGGCTGTTCACGTACGGCACCCCGCATGGCGGTATCGAGTTCGCAGTCGGGTTCGGGTTGGCCGAGATGCTCCGTGACACGATCGGCATCGGCGGGGTGGAGATCTTCGGTCCTGAGCGCATGTACCAGTACCTGACACCGAACCTGCCTGGGGCGGCCCGCGCACGGAGACGGCCGGCGCAGTGGCGTCCTGAAGCCATCCCCGACCAGGGATTCCCCAAAGAGCGCGTGTTCTGCCTTGTCGGCACCAACCCGGAGGACTACGCGGCGGCGCTCGGGCTATCGTCGAAGGCGGTGGGCGTCCAGAGCGACGGACTTGTCCAGATCCAGAACGCCTCGGTACACGGGGCGCACCGCGCGTACGTCCATCGCAGTCACAGCGGTCGCTACGGCATCGTGAACTCCGAGGAAGGCTACCAGAACCTCCGCAGGTTCTTGTTCGGCGACCTTCAGGTCGCGGTGGACCTTGTCGGGATCCAGCTTGCCAGGGCTCAAAGGGACATCACGTGGCAGCTGGAGACGCAGCTCGCCATCCGGGGCCTGCCGATCCTCATGCACGAGCAGACCGCCGCACACCACTGCCCCATCCCGCTGAAGGCGACGGACTCCTCCGTGCCGTTGCTCACCACGTTCCTGTCCAGCGACCTGTCGGTGCGCCCTGAGGGCTCCCCGACGTTGCGTCACGCCTTTCGGCTGCGGATGATCTCGCTCCAGGAGCGTGGGGGGATCCTTGGTTTCGGCGAGCATCTTGAGCAGATCGCCGACTTCGACGACACCCTCGTCGTCGATGTCGCGCCAGGGGACGGCCAGGGGCCGCCGCGCGCGTGGGCGGCCTGGAACTCCGTCATCCCCGGCGCCATCCGTACCTGGAAGCCAGACGGAACGGCGCCGCTCCAGGACCTGGCGCCACAGCCTGGCATCTGGCGCGGCGAGGTTCGCTTGCCTCCCAGCGCTCGCGGGATACTCGACTCCTCCGCGGCGATCCAGCTCACCGTCACCCGCAGGCGTTGACCAGCCTGGCGCTCGCGAACGGCACCAAGAAGCCCCCCGTAGACCAGCACAGCAGCTCATGCCGGCTGGCGCCGTCACCCCGGAGGATAAGAATCGGGCAAAACGGGGCAGTATGGGGCTTCTTGTGAGGTCCTCCGCCCTACTGTGCAGAGTTAGGCCGGTATACCGG